>Ga0055527_1000067_pt1 | contig 88167 bp, 79 predicted proteins | sample AraplaCol_mMS_r2_FD_55010 | JGI IMG/M metagenome (GOLD analysis project Ga0055527, IMG submission 55010) | Arabidopsis root microbial communities from North Carolina, USA - plate scrape CL_Col_mMS_r2 | ecosystem: Host-associated > Plants > Roots > Endosphere | place: USA: North Carolina...
GCCGGCACGGCGGCGTGGTCGTTCGCGCCGCAGATCACGATGCCGATCTTCGAAGGCGGGCAGAACATCGCGAACCTGAACCTCGCGAACGTGCAGAAGCGCATCGAGATCGCCAACTACGAGAAGGCGATCCAGTCGGCGTTCCGCGAAGTGTCGGACGGGCTGGCGGCACGCGGCACGTACGACCAGCAGATCGCCGCGCTCGAGCGCAACGAGCACGCGCAGCAGCGTCGTTTCGATCTGTCGGACCTGCGCTACAAGAACGGGGTCGACAGCTACCTGTCGGTGCTGACCGCGCAAACCGATCTGTACTCGGCACAGCAGACGCTGATCAACGCGCGCCTGGCGCGCTGGACGAACCTGGTCGACCTGTACCGCGCGCTGGGCGGCGGCTGGATCCAGCGTGCGGGCGAGGCGCCGCGCGCACCGGACCAGACGGTCGCTTCCGATGGTTCGTAAGACCAAGCGCAGTGCATTGCTCACCCGCGAAGCTATTCTGGATGCGGGTGAGCGTCTCTTTGTCGAGCACGGATTTCAGGCCGTCACCCTCGATGACATTGCGGAGTCCGCGACAGTCACGCGCGGTGCCGTGTACTGGCACTTCAGCAGCAAGAGCGATTTGCTGCGTGAAATATTCGTGAGATTGCAGCGCGGGCTGAGACAGGATCTGCTTGAGCTGGCGCAGTGCGCGAGCAGTGCCGCGGCGTCCCGCAACGTCACCCGCTTTTGTCGAATGACGTTAACCGACGGTAGGATGAAGCTCGGCGACGGCACATCTATCGGCTGGTGGATCGCAAGCTATGGTGTATTTCTCGAAGATCCTGAGACCGCGTTTCTGGTCGGAGAATTGTTTCAGGAGATGCACGAGGCCCTCTCTGAAGTCATCAAGAAATCCCGTGCTGATCAGGACGGCACCGATTCAAAGGCGCGGCGAGCACCCGAAACGGACGCGTTTATGTTGCAAGCGCTTCTTGTCGGATATGCAAGGCTGATCTCGATGCAGGCGCAGCCGCGCAACATCAGGACTACCGCGGCGTGCATGGCGCGGCGGGCGGCAGAGACGATGAATTTGTAAGCTGCTTCAGGCTTCGCAGAGTTGATCTAGATACCGGCAGGCATGAGCAAGCTTGCCCCGCCGCAATTTCGTGCATCAATTGGAACGCGTGCCGATCACTGAAACTGCGTGGTAATATGCGCGTTACAGAGACATTACGCCCGTGGGGGCGCGGGTACCCCCAGAACGCGCAATGTAGCATACCGACTTCCAATAACCTTCGAGAGGGAATGCTGCCGATATGATGCGCTCAGTCCAACGTATCCTTGCCATATTCGAGAGCTTTAGCGCTGAAAGAAGCAGCCTGTCGTTGCAGGAGATCGCCGATCGTATCGATCTGCCGAAATCCACGACCTTCCGAATCGTCCAGAGTCTCGAGCGTGCTGGGTATCTCGTCCGCCTGGAGGACAACCAGTACTGCCTGTCATTTCGTTTTACGAGACTGGCCGGCCTGGTTCGAAGCACACTGACGATTCGCGAGATTGCGCGGCCGTTCCTGCTCGAACTGGCGGAGCAGACGAAGGAAACCGTGTCGATTCACACGGTCAACGGCGGGAACCGCGTGTGCATCGATGCCGTGTCCACAGGCACGGCACCGCTGCGGGCGGTCGTTCAGGCCGGCGAGCAGATTCCGCTGCTGGCGGGTTCCGCGTCGAAGGTGTTGATGGCTTATCTGCCCAAGACCGACCTCACGCCGATCGTGGCCAGCGTCGCACGAGCGCGAAAAATGACGAAAACCGACGTGCTCGAGGAACTCGCGCAGGTGCGTGACCAAGGCTACGCCGTTTCGCATGGCGAGCGACTCCTCGGCATTTCCGCGATTTCGGCACCGATCAAGGATTTCAACGAGGAAGTGCACTATTGCCTGTCGGTCGGCGCGCCGACCGTCCGGATGCAAATGCACGAAAAGGAGTTCATCAAGCTCGCCGTGACGGCGGCGGTCGATATTTCGCGTCAGTACGGCGGCAAGGCGCAGTAGCGGCACATTGTTGCCGGCGGCTGCGCGTTGCCGCGTATGGCAGTCAGAAGAGCGAGCCGATCATGCCTCCCTCGACGGCGACGGTCGAGCCCGTGATGAACCCTGCCTGCATGGACGCGAGGAACGTCACCACCCCTGCCAGTTCCTCCTGGGAACCCATGCGTCCCAGCGGCGTGAGCTTCTTGCGTGCTTCCGCCTGTTCGGCCGTATACGCAGCGCTGCCGCTGCGGTGCGGTGTTTCGATGAGTGCCGGGGCGACGCAGTTCACCGTGATGCCTCGATCGCCGAGTTCGTTGGCAAGGTGCTTCATGTAGGCGGTGACACCAGCGCGGAAGACGGTCGACAGGCTATGGTGCGGCATCGGTGACTTCACGGATGCGGAGGTAATCGCGATGATGCGCCCCCAGCCGCGTTCGCGCATCGTCGGCGTCATTCGCTGGAGAACCTGAATGGTGCTCCAGAGCTGATTCTGGTACGCCTCGTTCCATCTGGCTTCGTCGGTTTCGTCCAGCGTCGCGCGTATCGGGTTGGGCGGGCGGCTCGTATTCACGACGACGATGTCGAGGCCACCGAATTCGCGTTCGATCGCGGCCGAGAGGTTCTCCACGTCGCTGCTCACGCGCATGTCTCCAGCCACCGGAAGCGCACGCACGCGGTACTTTTGTTCGATCTCGTCCGCCACGGCCCGCAGTTTGTCGGCCGACCGTGCAAACAGCACGATGTTGACGCCTTCAGCCGCGAGGGCGTGGGCGATATTTCTGCCCATTCCGCCGCTCGAGGCGGTCACGAGGGCAGTTTTTCCGTTGATTCCCAAATCCATGAAGGTTCTCGCAATGCTCGGGGAGGGGATTGGTCGGGTCAGGCCGAAATGACGACTTCGTTGCCTTCGACGCTGAAACGATGCGGCATGTCTTCCGATACCCATTCCATATAGGAGAGAACTTCCGCGAATCGGCGGTCGGCCGGATGCAGTATCTCCGGCCGATATTGCTTGTCGATCGCCATCGGAAGAAACGACGTGCGTACGATGCCTTCACGGGAAAGGGTCGCTTTTGCCAGCAGCGCGAGCGTGCACGCCTTGCCATAAGGCATGAACGGATACTCGGGATCGAGATCCGTATGGTTGCGCACGGCGCCGTGCGCCCAGGCCGGTTCGTCGTGCCATGACGGCGCGGCGAACGGCTTTGTCATCGCGAACACGCCGAGGCTATAGAAGATCGTCTTGCCTCGATAAACCTCGATCGCCTTCGGGATGTGCGGGGAATGTCCGACGACGAGGTCGGCGCCGGCATCGATCGCCGCGTGAGCCACGGCGACTTGATAGTCGGGGATGATGCGCGGTAGGCGAATCACGCCGGCGTGGTACGCGAGTACGACGACATCGACCTGACTCCGCAGCACCGCGATGTCCTCTTGCAACATGCCAAGATCGTGTGGGTCGGGCTCCGTGCGTACACGTACCGACTGATGCGGGCCGCGCGTCTCGTATTGCGTTGCGATCCCGATGTTCATGACGCCCGGCTTGTCCAGTCCGGCCTCACTACCCTTGGCAGCGACGGAGGTATAGCCCAGATAGCCAACGGTCACGCCGTTCTTCTCGACGATCGCGGCGCGCCGCGCTTCCTCGCGGTTTTTGCCCGCGCCCGTTACCTGGACGCCATGTGCGTTCAGCAACGTCCTGGTGTCCAGCATTGCGTCCACGCCCGCATCGCAGCTATGGTTGTTTGCGAGGGTGACTGCGTCAAAAAGCCCGCCTGTAAAGATCTGCGCCATTTCGACCGGCTGGCAGACTTGCGGCGCGTGCTCGGTTTTTACGCCGCGGGCCGAATACGCCCGCATGCAGTTGATGAAGCGGAAGTCGGCGCGCTCCAGTGCGGGGCGGACGAGCGCCGTGTAGCCATCGATTGGAAAGCCCTCGGCCGGCCCGTGAACCGGGCCGCAATCTCCTGCGATGAGCAGCGAGGCGGTGTGTGTCATTGCTCCTCCAGCATATATCCAATCGCGCTCACCCGGTGGTTCGATTCAGGCAGGGCGATTGGGTCGTTTGGTTTTGATGACTGGAACTCGTACCGATAAACAGAACCTATGATAGCATTACTTTCAACGCAGGAAACCGGCATGTTCGAGCCTGGCCGGGCAGCAGGCCACACTTGTTCGCTGCAGTATTCGACGCACGATGCAAGGGTGGCCCGGAGTATTTCTCGTGCCGGGACGGCGGACCATTTCAACCTTGGAGACAGGAGCACAGGAGAGCCTCATGAATTCAACTCATCACGGTCCCGGCTGGACGCCGCCGCAGCGGCTCGAAGGCAAGGTAGCGGTAGTCATCGGTGCCGGGCAGAGCCCCGGCGAAGGATTCGGAAACGGTCGTGCGACGGCGATGCGCTTCGCGCGAGAGGGCGCCCGCGTCCTTGCCGTCGACAGGAATCTCGAATCGGCTGAAGAAACGGCGGCCCTGATCCGCAGCGAAGGGTTCGAAGCGGTGGCGGCGGCAGCGGACGTGACGCGCGAAAGCGAGCTGGGGCAAGCCATGCTGCAAGCGAAGCAGCGCTGGGGCACGCTCGACATTCTGCACAACAACGTGGGCGTGAGCCTCGGCGGCGGCGATTCAGACCTGATGGAGCTCACCGAGGAAAAATTCGACAACATTTGCCGCATCAATCTGCGCGGCACGATGTTCGCATGCAAGCATGCGGTCGCGATCATGCGGGAACAGCGGTCCGGCGCGATCGTCAACGTTGCGTCGGCTGCCGCACTCGGCAAATATCCGTATGCGGTTTACAAGGCAACCAAGGCAGGCGTGATCGCATTTACCGAACAGCTGGCACTGCAGAATGCGCCCTTCGGTATTCGGGCGAACTGCATCTTGCCTGGACTGATCGCTACCCCGATGGCCGTCGAGACGCGCGTGCGCGAATGGAACCAGCCGCGCGAGCAGGTGGAGGCCGAACGTAACGCGAAGGTGCCGCTCGGCCGGCAGGGAACCGCGTGGGACGTGGCGAATGCCGCGCTGTTTCTGGCATCGGAGGAAGCCGACTTCGTCACGGGTATTTCGATGCTGGTCGACGGCGGCCGCATCCTGAACAGGATCTGAAGAGGTTCGCGTGACCGGAGTGGAGCATCACCCCGGTTCCCGCAGTCCCATTGTGCGTGCGTGCCCGATCGGGCATGCACGCACAAACAGCAAATCAGCGGACGCCGACGATACCCATCCAGTACTGAAGCTGGTCATCCGGCGTATCGACGTCGTACTTCCGTACAAACTCGAGTCGTCCATCCGTGAGGATCCGGAATACGGCGAGCGCCGCCGGTGTGACCTCGACGTCGTCGCCGCGGCGAACCGCGAGTGCCTTGATGCTGGCTGCGACGAGAAGGCGACCGCTCGGGTCGCATGCGAACGTCCGGACGTGAAACGACTGCGTGTCGGCATGCTGAATCGGCTCGAGGTTGCCCGAGTCGGGATCGATGCGGAACACGGCGATGTTGTTTTCTCCGCCGCCAAACACCTTCCGGCCTGCAAAGTCGACCGTATGGTCGGCGCGGTTTGCCACGTAAACAAATCGACCGTTCGGGTGGACATGGATCGGGCCGCCGAGCTGGCGCGGATTGACTCGGCGCGGTTCCGCCAACGTGTCGACTGTATAGGTCGGGTGCGGATCGATCGCACCGCCGGCGAAACGAAACAGATAGATCCGGTTGGTGCGTTCGTCGGACGCATAGAGCCAAGGCTTTGATGGATGGAAGTCGACGTGTCGCGGCCCGAACCCGTACCCGCCGTCGGGCGCGACGATCTGACCGGGTGACAGCTTGCCGTCCTTGAATTCAAAGGAGCGCAGCGCCCCTGGCTCCTCAGCGCGCTCGCCCTGCGCCTGATTGCCGCGATCGACGATCAACGCATGCGAGCCGCCTGGAAACACCATGACCTGGTGCGGATAGATGCCAAAGTCCAGCATTTCCGGATGTGCGACCGATGCGCCGATCGTCCCGTCTTGTTCGATACGGTGTACGGTAATCCCGCTTGTCGGAAAATTGTGGCCGTTCAAGATGAAGCGCCCGGCAGGATCCACGCACATGTGAACCGCGCGGCGTTCGAGCACCTGCGGTTCGCCGTGCGCGGATAGCGTGCCGTCCGCCGCGATCGTGAACGCGCTCACGTGGTTGAAGTCGGATCGCACGCGCGGCCCGCCATTGCTGGTGGACACGTACAGATGCGAACACGAAGGGTGAGGCCACGCGTACTGTACCTTGGCCGGGACGCGGATCGTTGCTTTCCGTGAGAGGGTCGCCGCGTCGACGTCGACGTCATAGTGCGTGATTGCATCGCCGACTGCGCTGTATAAGGCTACGCCTGCCATATGTCTTCTCCGGGTAAAGCGCCGTTTTCAGGAATTGGCTTGAAAAAAGGGCCGAACACGCCTGTCAGGTTATGGGCGTGTTCGCACCGATGTGGCGATCGGCGTCTTATGCGTGACCGTCCGCCACCGGCGTGAACATCGGAATCGAATGGCCGCCTTCCGATTGCTTGAACACGACCTGGACGCGCTGGCCGATCCTCACCGCATCGAGATCGGTATCGACGATGTTCGTCATGAGCGTGGTGCCCTCGTCGAGCGTCACGTATGCGATGCAGTACGGCGTGGCCGTTCCGCGGCGCGTGACGCTGAACGCGTAAATTGTCCCGAGCCCGCGCGCATCCTTCCATTCGAGGTCGTCACTCCAGCAGAACGGGCACAGCGATCGCGGATAGTGGTGCGGCTCGTGACAGGCATTGCAATGCTTGACGAGAAGCCTGCCATCCGACGCCGCGTTGAAGTACGGTTCGTCGCCCGGGTTCAGTGCGGGATCGTTGATCTTGCGGTCTGTGTAAAGGGTGGCCATTTGCTTACTCTCTTTCCATGATGAGCGTTGCGGCGCCATGACGGTGCCCGATCGCGCCGCCGATGCCAGTGGCGAGTGCCAGTGAGCAATCGCGGACTTGCAGTTTCGGGTGGGCCTCGCCGCGCAACTGGCGAACGGCCTCGATGATCTTGGTGATCCCGCCGCGGTTCGAAGGGTGGTTGTTGCACAGCCCACCGCCATCCGTATTGAACGGCAGCTTTCCGATCCCAGATATCAGATTGCCGTCTGCCACGAACTTTCCGCCTTCCCCTTTCTTGCAGAAGCCAAGATCCTCAAGCTGCAGGATCACCGTGATCGTGAAGCTGTCGTAGATCGACGCGTACTGGATGTCCGACGGGCGGATGCCGGCTTCCTCGAACGCGCGAGGGCCCGTCCACGCGGCGCCCGTGTAGGTGAGATCGATCTTGCCGCCCATCTGATGCTTCGTGGATTCACCGCTGCCGAGCAGTTTGACGCGCGGGCGATTGAGCGATTTCGCAATCTCCGGGCGCGCGACAATCACGGCGCCTCCGCCGTCGCTGACGACGCACGAGTCGAGCCGGTGAAGCGGATCCGAGATCATGGGCGAAGCGAGGACGTCTTCCACGCTGACCACTTTCTGCAGCATCGCATTCGGGTTGTGCTGCGCATGATGCGATGCGGCGACCTTGACCCACGCGAGTTGCTCGCTGGTGGTACCGAATTCGTACATGTGCCGCATGGCTGCCATTGCGTACAGGTTTACGGTCACCGGGTTGTATGGCATCTCATAGGGCGCGTCGGGAAGATTGACGCCGCGCACGCGTACCTGCGTGCCGGAAATACCTTCCGAGTTGGGCCGGCCGGCGAGTGTGATGAGCGCGACGTTGCACTTCCCGGCTGCAATGGCTTCCGCCGCGTGCGCAACGTGGATCAGATACGAGCAGCCGCCCATATCCGTCGAGTCGATGTGCTTCAGCTTGTTCAGGTTCAGGTAGTTGGCCATCGACCATGCATTCGCGCCGGGCGCATCACCGGCACAGAAATACCCGTCGATGTCGTCTTTCGCCAGGCCGGCATCTTCGAGCGCGCCCTTGGCGACCTCCGCGTGCAACTGTGCAACCGAATGATCCGGCGCCTTGCGTAACGGGTGCTCGTACGCGCCGACGATATAGGCCTTGCCTCTGATGGTCATGTGTTGACACTCCTCCATGTTTGCGAAACGGAACGGCCGGATCGGCCGAGGCGTTGGCACGAGCTTCCCGTGCTGCTGCAGTGTATTCACTAGCCCGGTAGATCGCCGTACACGTCTATGTACCCGGTGACGCAGTGTGACTCCACGGTTTCATTCAGTGGAATTAATGCTACTGAGTAAAACGCATGATACCATCGGATCGACGTTGCACAGGGATGCGTGAACATGCTGGCCAGCGAAATGGGGCGTCCTGCTTGCACCCGGAACACGTTGCATTGGCGTGCGCAGCGCGCATGCAACTCCGGATGGTTCTTACGAAATGGAAAACGAGATGAGCGACCTTCAGCTTGTGAAATATGACGTGGAGGACGGCGTTGCCGTCATCACCATCGACAATCCGCCTGTCAATGCGCTGGCACCGGGAATGCGGGAGAGCATCATCGATGGCGTTGCGCGTGCGAATGCCGACCCTGGCATCGATGCGATCGTCCTCATCGGCGCCGGGCGCAATTTCATTGCAGGTGCAGACATTCGACAGTTCGGCAAGGTGCGATCGGTTACCAGCAGCGTGAGCACGGCCGAGCTGGACGCGAGCCGGAAGCCGGTGATTGCTGCGCTGCACGGCTACGCGCTAGGTGCCGGGCTCGAGCATGCCCTCGCATGTCACTACCGCATTGCGTCGACGGATGCCAAGGTTGGGTTGCCGGAGGTGTCGATTGGAATCGTGCCGGCCGGCGGCGGCACGCAGCGGCTCTCGCGCCTGATCGGACCGGAAGCGGCGCTCGACATCATCGTGACAGGGCGTCATGTCGGTGCCGACGAAGCATTGCGTCTCGGCATCGTCAGCGAAATCGTGAGGCCGGACGCTCTGCGCACCGCTGCCCTTGACCTTGCAAAGCGCGTTGCCGAAGCGAGGCCGCTTCCGCGCGTCCGGGATCGATCGGATCGCATCGAGGAGACGCGGCGCGACAGGACTCGCTGGGATGCCACCCGCACGAAGGCGCTCGCGCGAGCCCGAAAATTGCAGGCGCCAGAGCATGCGATCGCATGTGTCGAGGCGTCGATCGACAAACCGTTCGACGAGGGCCTCGCGCTCGAACAGCGTTCGATTGCCGAGCTGGAAGGATCGGACGAAGCCTGCGCATTGCGTTATGCGTTCTTTGCGGAGCGGGAAGCAGCAAAAATTCCCGGCGTGCCGGCCGATCTCAAGCCGTCGCAGATCGCGTCGGCTGCCGTGATCGGCGCCGGAACGATGGGGAGCGGAATTGCGATGTGCTTCGCGGATGCCGGTATTCCGGTGCATGTACTAGAAGCCACACCCGAGGCATTGGAGCGCGGTCTGAATCGCATTCGCGATACTTACGCCGTCCGAGTCAAGCGAGGAAGCCTGACGCAGCCGGAAATGGATGCTCGGATGGCCTGTGTCCGGACCGCCGAACGCTATGAGGAAATTGCCGATTGCGATGCGGTGGTCGAGGCGGTATTCGAGCGCATCGATCTCAAGCGGGAGGTATTTTCGAAGCTCGATGCGGTGATGAAGCGTGGTGCATTGCTGCTCACGAATTCGTCCGCGATCGACATCGATACGATGGCAGCGATGACCAATCGTCCGCAGGACGTTGCCGGCGCCCACTTCTTTGCGCCGGCGAACGTCATGAAGCTGTGCGAAATCGTCCGGGGCGACGTGTCCTCCATCGAGACGATTGTCCGCGCATCGAGAATGGGGCGAGATCTCGGTAAGGTCAGCGTCGTGTCGGGTACGTGCGATGGTTTTGCCGCGAACCGCAGCCGTGCGCCGCTGGTTACCGAGATGATGCTGATGCTCGAGGAGGGAGCACTTCCCGAGCAGATCGACAAGGTCATGGTCGGGTTCGGGTATCCGATGGGGCCGTTCGCCGTCAGCGATCTGTCCGGGCTCGACGTCAGTTACGACACGCGCAAGCGTCGTGCCGCGGCGGATCCCACTTACCGCAAGCTGCACGTTCCCGACCGCATGGTGGAACTGGGCAGAAAAGGGCAGAAGTCTGGCGCCGGGTGGTATCGGTACGAAGAAGGAGATCGCACCCCGCGTCCGGACGCCGAGGTCAGACGAATCATCTCGGAAGTCGCCAGCGAGCTCGGCGTTCCGCAACGGGAGTTCACTGACGATGAAATCTTGAGACGGATGCTGTTCGCGTCCGTAAACGAGGCCTGCAAGATCCTCGAGGACGGCAAGGCGTATCGGGCGAGCGACATCGATGTCATGTGGCTCTATGGCTTCGGCTTCCCGCGACATCGCGGTGGGCTGATGTACTGGGCCGATTCGATTGGCGCGAAGGAGATCCATCGGCAGGTTTGCGAGTGGCACGAACGTTACGGAAAACGCTGGAAGCCGAGCGAACTGCTGTCTCGGGTGGCCGAGAGCGGCACTTTGTTGCGTGATGCGAAGGCGGGGAGCTGAACGGCGACGCGTGCGTTGCATCGTTGACGCCGGCGGACGTGATCGGGCGGCCGCCGGATATTGAAGATCGATGAAATGGTGAAGCAGATGAGTGCAAACGTGAAAACGACCGAAAGCGGCGCAGCGCCGGAAAGCGGATCGGTGCAACAGGAATTCAAGCTGTGGCAATGCGTCCTGTGCGGCTTTGTCTACGACGAAGCGGAAGGCATGCCGGCCGAAGGCATTCCTGCCGGGACGCGCTGGGAGGATGTGCCGGACGACTGGATCTGTCCGGAGTGTTCCGCGACGAAGATCGACTTCGAGATGATCGAGATCTAAGGCGTTTAGCGTCGGCACGCCGTGAATCGCGTCCGGCGCAGCGCCAGGATGTCGGCGTCCGGAGCATCAGGAGCAGGCAATGGGGCACGGGCAATCGCTACGCTGGATCGTCAGCAAATGGTTTGGCGCAACGCATGGGCGCTCGATACGATTGACCCGATCGGGCCTCGGTCATCCCCACGCCGTGCGTTGCGTGCGTGTTGACGCAACGGTGGCGGGGCGGGAAATGACGATCTTCTTCTTTCGCGGCGAAGACGGGTGCTGGAGCGTGTCGCCGCCCAGGGGCAGACGAACGGTTCGTGCAGCGGATTGAACCACACGTCGTCGCGCGGGATTTATCCCCGATGCACGCATTGATGCTGGAATGGCATCGAACACAAGTCTATCTAAATGCACCGTTCCGGTCGCTGCCGGTGTCGGCTAGTGCCGGAATATTTGCCCATCGACGTCGGTGTGGACTTCGTACCGATTGATCTAACGGAAATTTGGTTGTTCGTGCGGACTGGCTCGCGTGCATGCCGAAACGCGACATTCACGTCGGGCGTAGAGTCCATCCGATAGATTGCACCGGCGCACGGCGGCATCCAACGAATCGTGACATCGGACGCCGCCGTCAAGAGTTGCTCGGCCACGGTTCCGTTACATCGCTCGCGTTCTGTGTTTTTGACCGATAACGGATCCCGCAGTGTCATTTCCGCATTAGGACCACATATCACTCAAATTCAGTTGCGCCCGCTGTCAAAGCCGGGCGCCTGATTTCCACGCGTCTCCGGCGATGACCTCTCGGCCATCGCGGTTCCACCAACTCAATCGCGCTCAGCGAGCATCATGCAACACCGCGGCACTCGCGTCATTCGGTGTGCCTTCGACCGACGTGCGAAGTCGGATGCCTCGCGTCTCAGGCACGAATTGCGTGGCGATAAGGCATACGAGTGCGATGGCGGTCACGTAGAGCGCCGGGGCGAGAGGCGTACCGATCGCTTGGGTGAGGTAGGTGGCAATGAACGGGCTGGTGCCGCCGAATGTCGCCACGCTGATCTGGTACGAGATCGCATGCCCCGTTGCCCGGAACGAAGTCGGGAAGAATTCCGGCGCGGCGACGAAGTTGGCGCCGCCATTGATCCCGAGCCCGATCGCGAGCAGTACTTGCCCGATCACCGCACCGCTGAACGTGCCGGAGGCTGCGAGATGCATCGCCGGATAGGCCGCGAGCGCCAGCCATGCCGCGCCGAACGTCAGCACGCGTTTCCGTCCGAGTCGATCGCTCAGGATGCCGCCCAGCGGAAGCAGGAGCGACAGAACGACCACCGCGATCGCATTTGAAACGAGCGCAGACATCGGTTCGAGTTTCGCCACCCGGACGAGAAACGTGTACATGAATCCCAGCAACAGGTACGCCCCGACCGAATAGACGGGCTGAATCATCACGACATTCAACATACCTCTCAATCCGCCCGATTGCAGGGCGGCGCGTAAAGGATTGTCGACTTTGCTCTTGCGGGCTGCCTGCTTGAATTCTTCAGGTTCGTCGATGTTTCGGCGGAGCCAGAAGCCAACCACACCGATCAGGCCACCCATCAGGAAGGGAATGCGCCAGAGCCACTCGGCATAGGCGGTCGAGCCGGCTGCCTGGACGGCGATGAGAAGACCCGCGACGACCGCGTTCGGCAGGTGGGAGAAAATCAGCGTGAAGCCGAGCCACTGTCCCCGCCGATCGTCCGGTGCCGCTTCGACGATAAAGCTTGTCGTGCCCGAAGTCTCGCCGCCCAGCGCGAGCCCCTGGGCGAAGCGACACATCACGAGCAGGATTGGCGCCGCAATGCCAATCTCGGCATACGTCGGTAACAGCCCCATCAGTGCTGTGCCGAGCGCCATCAGCCATACGGTCATGGCCATGACTTTGACCCGGCCGATCCGGTCCGCCACCATGCCGAACATCAGACCGCCGAGCGGTCTGGCCAGAAATGCGACGGCATATACGGCAAACGTGCTCAGTATGGCAGCGGTCCGGTTGCTGCCGGGGAAAAAGTGTGTCGCGAGAATCGGCACCGAGAAGCCGAAAACCGCGAAATCGTAGATCTCGCCGAAATTTCCGATCGAACCAGCGGCAAGCGTGCGCCAAGGACTGGATCTGGACATTGTCTCCTCCCTTTCATGGGGTATGTTCTTTCAATCTACGGCGACCACGCAATATGCGGACCCTGGTTTACGCAGTGTCAGCAATGGACGGGCGCCCGTGATTTTCATAGCTACGATGTGAGGAGCGGCCTGGGAACCGTCGAGAACAGGTTATTCCGGGCCACATCCTGTGCGAGAGGCTGATTTCCTTTAAACCATTTATTCGTACTCCTATGTTAAATGGTGATGAAATGAAACTGAAAAATGCGTCGTCATGCGGTAAACCGGATCGCTCCCTAAGCCGCGTTGGCGCGGCGTGCTTTCGAGTCGCGCGCGATCATGTCCGCTCCTTTCTCGCCGATCATCATCGACGGCGCGTTCGTATTACCGGCCGTCACGCGGGGCATGATCGATGCGTCGACGACACGCAGTCGTTCGACACCTCTGACGTTCAAGCGCTCGTCGACGACTGCCATCTCGTCGCGCCCCATCTTGCAGGTTCCTGCCGGGTGAAACGCCGAATTGCCGTGCTGCTCCATGAAGCGAAGCAAGGCATCGTCCGTCTCCACGCCGGTGCCGGGAAAACGTTCGTTGACGACGCGCGAAGCGATCGGCTCCGTCGACATGATTTGCCGAATCTGCCGGACGCCCTGGATCATCGCGTGGATGTCATCGTCATGGCAGAGAAAGTTCGGTGTGAATGCCGGCGCCTGCGCGGGATCAGCGGATCGAAGCGTTACCGTCCCCGTCGCGGACGGGCGAACGCGGTATACCGATGCGGACATCGCAGGGACCGGGTCGACCTCGATCTTCCCGTTCTCGTGATAGGTGAAGGTCATTGGACGAAAGCTGATCTGGAGATCCCCGTAGGGCTCGTCCGGTCGTCTTTTGACAAACGCTGCCACCTGGGACGAGCCGAGCGCAAGATAACCGGTATGGGTCGTTACGTATCGCAGGCCTTGCCAGTACTTTCGCAGGCCGCTGAGATCGTGGTTGTACGAACTGTCGCGGGTCGACATGAAACTGCAGTGCACGTAGAAGTGATCCTGCAAGTTGCGTCCAACCCCGGGCAGTTCGTTGATCACCGGTATCCCGTGACGCTGCAGTTCGGCTCCGGCACCGATTCCGGACAACATGAGGATCTGCGGCGAATTGAGCGCACCGGCGGCAAGGATGATCTCGCGGGATGCCCGCAGGATGCGTCGTTCGCCTTGCTCGATGACCTCGACACCGACCGCTTCGCGACCTTCGAACACGATTCGCTGGACCATGCACCCGGTGCGGATCTCGAGATTCGCGCGATCGCGGACCGGTTCGACGTACGCCGTATAGGATGAATGGCGTTGCCCGGATCGGATATTGTGCTGAATGAAGCCGACGCCGTCGTGGCGCTCGCCATTCAGGTCATCAGTATAGGGGATGCCGCTGTTGACTGCTGCTTTGACGAAGTCGATGGAACTCGGGTGCCGGATGACCGGATCGCTGATGCACAGCGGGCCGCCCGTGCCGCGGTAATGATCTCCGCCGCGTTCGTTGTGCTCCATTCGCTTGAAGTACGGCAGCAGGTCGTCGTAACCCCAACCGGTGTTTCCGAGGCTGCGCCAGTAGTCGAAGTCCTGACGATGTCCACGGATGTATACCATGCCGTTGATCGAGCTCGACCCGCCGAGCCCTTTACCGCGCGGCCAGTACATGCGCCGGTCGAGCAATGTCGGCATCGGTTCCGTGTAGTAGTTCCAATTGAACTGCTCGTTGAAAAAGAGCTTCGCCATGCCGGCAGGTGTTCGAACCCAAAACTTGTCGGAACTCGGGCCGGCCTCGAGCAGCAGTACGCGATTCTCGCTGTTTTCGCTGAGCCGACGGGCGAGTACGCAGCCAGCCGACCCTGCACCGATAACGATATAGTCGTGCGTGTCCATTTGCGGGGATTTCATTGAATCCTGTGATGGCGCATCGCGCAAGGTCGTGCAGGCTCGACCTGATTCGGTCGAACTGTCACAGACCCGGCGTGGTGGTTCGACCTCGTCCGGCTCCGCGCCTTGGTGCCGGGCGAGTGTTGCGTCCCTTCCATTTCGCGCACGCACGCGTGTACGCGTGCGTGCGACGTCCAGCGATCAAAGCCGCATCAGGACCGACTTCGTCTGCGTATACGCTTCAATCGATTCCGCGCCCATTTCGCGCCCGTAACCCGATTGCTTGTAGCCGCCGATGGACATGACGGGATCGGTTTCCGCATACGTATTGATCCATACGCGCCCCGACTTCAGGGCGCGCGCTACACGATGCGCGCGACTCACGTCACGCGTCCAGACGGCCGCCGCCAGCCCGTACAGCGTGTCGTTGCCCTTGAGAATGGCGTCATCCTCGTCGCGGAACGGAATGATCGACAGTACCGGCCCGAAGATTTCTTCCTGCGCGATCTGCATCTTGTTCGACACGTTCGAGAAGACCGTGGGTGCGACGAAATACCCGAGATCGCCGATGCGTTTGCCACCGGTGTTCAGCGTGGCGCCTTCCGTCTTCCCCGCATCGATGTAGGACATCACGCGATCCATTTGCCGGCGCGAGACAAGCGGACCCAATTGAGTATCGTTCGCGAGCGGCGAACCGACTCGGTAGCCGGACGCGATCTCCGAGATGCGTCGCGCGACTTCGTCGTGGAGACTCTCGTGAACGAAAAGCCGTGTGCCGGCCGAGCAGATCTGCCCCGAGTTTCGGCAGAACCCGACGACGGCCGCTTCGATCGCCTTGTCGAGGTCCGCGTCCGGGAAGATGATGTTTGGCGACTTTCCGCCCAGCTCGAGCGTCACCTTCTTCATGTTGCCGGCGGAAGCTTGCAGGATCTGCCGGCCGACGCCGGTTGAACCCGTGAACGCGATCTTGTCGATGTCGGGATGGGCTGCCATTGCCGCGCCAGCGGTCGCGCCGAACCCGGGAACGACGTTGACGACACCAGGCGGTAGATCAAGTTCGTGAATCAGTTCTGCCAGCCGCACCGTCGAGAGCGGCGCTTGCTCGGCAGGCTTCAGGATGGCGGTGTTGCCGCAAGCCAATGCGGGACCCAGCTTGGAGGCAGCCATGACCAACGGGACATTCCACGCGTTGATCAGCGCGCACACGCCCATCGGCTCGCGCAACATGTAGATGAACTTGGCATCGTCGGTCGGGTTGGTCGTTCCGTGGATCTTCGTGACCCACCCTGCGTAATAGCGGAAGAGCTCGGCCGTCGATGCGACCCGACCTGCGGAAAAAGCGACCGGCGCCCCCATGTCGAGGCTTTCGAGTACGGCGAGCTCGTCAGCGTGCTGCTCGACGGCATCGGCGATTCTGAGGAGATAGCGGGCGCGCGTATGCGGCGAGATCCCGCTCCACGTCTTCGATTCGAACGCCTTGCGTGCGGCAATCGCGGCCTTGTCGATGTCGGCGCTGTCGGCTTCCGCCACCGTGGTGAGCGTTTCTTCTGTCGCCGGGTCGCTCGTGTCGAAGGTTCGGCCGGAGGCGGCCTCGATCCATTGTCCGCCAATCAGCAGGCGCTTGGGGCCGGACTTGAGCCAGTCGAGCGCCTTTTGATGGCCTGCGCTGATCGGCGATGCACTGACAGATGAAGACGACACGTTTGTTCTCCTATGGATGGTAATTCGTCGCTCGATGGCGGCGACGGATCGAGCATGGCTCGCGTATCCGTGGCTGCCAGACCGTATCATGCGACTCGGTGAGTCGATCGACGGCCGCTCAGGCACGCGTGACCGACTTGTTCAGTGATTCGAGGATGGAAAAGGAATCTCCCAGTCGCTCATGTAAAGAAAGGCGAGGGCGCTTCAGGGTAGGCATGGACGAACGTCGGGAGCGGGCGATCGACCCGTGAGTATCGGTAGTCAGGTGCGATGAGATCATTGCTTGCCATGTGTCACCTCTCATGTATCTGCCATCGGGGTCTGTACGGAAGCGGATGGTGCGCAGACCGTACAGACCACTTCTCCCTCTGATGGAAATCATACTAGCACGTATTCTGATAGATAGCACCGGTTCCGATCAGTGAAACTTTCGGGTGTTGTAGATGCAGTGAGGCGGTATGTGCCACGCCGCCTTTCGCGACGCATCGGGCTGCCGCGTTCGGCCACGTCGGAGCAAGGCCGAAGACAATTTGAAATGCGTAACTTCCGAATGCAGGAAGGTGCAGGCGGAAAAAATTTGACGGATGACGAGCGCGGCATTGTGCAGTAGCGACGCACGCGTGACTCGTGAGTGGCGTTCATACCCGTATTCACGTCGGGTCATCAATTGGATGATCCAGCTGATTTATGATGTTTCATAACAGAGGCCGCGACTACTGCGGTCGAGGCGCTTACGACTACTGCGTTGACAAAAAAATGACAGGCGCTGATTCACAGGCACGAGGATTGATGCGAGACGCATACAAAGAGGGCAATCGATGACGTGGCGTTTGATGACAAAGGCCATTGCGGCCACGACGATCATGTTTTTGTGTTCCGGCGCGGTGAATGCCGCGACACCCGCAAAAAATGCGAACTCGAACGGTGGCGGTAACCAAGGAGAGAGGAAGGTGAAGGTCGCGATCAACGTCGACGGTCGCAGGATCGTTGCCGAACTGGAAGACAACGCAACAAGCAGGGATTTCGTATCCCAACTGCCACTGACGTTGAAGTTCGAGGACTATCACGCGACAGAAAAGGTCAGTTACCTCCCACGCACATTGTCGACGTCAGGCGCGCCGGATGGATTCGATCCATCCGTCGGCACCGTTGCCTACTACGCGCCGTGGGGAAATCTTGCCATCTTCTATAACGACTTCGGGTACTCGAGATCTCTGATCAACCTCGGGCGAATTGTCTCCGGGCTCGACATCTTGACGAAGACGTCGTCGTTCAACGCAAAGATCGAGCGTGTTGAGGGCGAATAGGGACGGCTCGAGCGAGGCGTAGCTTCGAATCGAACGTCACAGGCGTCGTCGTCTGCAAGTGACGCGCTGCCGAATGGATGAGCGTCGGTACCCGCTGTCTTCTGCGCGATACGTCTGGATCATGGTATTGCCGCTGTACAGCGTGATGAAGGCCGTGCCGCAGTCGTACCAGAAGGCTGCCGTGTCGCTGGGCAGCCATCCGTTCGGGGCATTCTGGAAAGTCTACGTTCCGCAGACCTTGCCCGGCGTAGGGGCCGGCAGTTTGAGTGGTTCGGGGTCACCTATACGGTGAACTCGTTCACGGCGGTCACCGGTGCGGTCAACCACGCCAACGCGAACAACGGCAATGGCAACGCAACCATGTACACAGTTAGCGATGAACGGCAACGAGTCCGAGCATCCCGATCGGTACGTTGATCAGGAAGATCCAGTGCCACGAGATCGTCTCGGAGAATCATCCACCAAGCGTCGGGTCGACAATGGGCCCTGCCTGCCCCGGAACAGAGACGAGTGCGAGTGCCGCCACATACTGATCCCCGGGCATGTTCCGCAATATCGCGAGCCGTCCGATCGGCAATAGCATCGATCCGCCGATACCCATGAAGCATGCGAGCAACGACCAATTGATCCAGCGTATGTGCGCTCGAACAGAAAATTGATCCGACGAGGAAGATGAGAATTGCAACGAAGTAGACGTGGCGTGTGCCGAAGCGGTCTGCAAGCCAGGTGTGAGGAGTGCCATCGTGAGCGTATACGCGACAACGATCGAGCGCATCGCTAGAGGCGATTCGTTGAAGCCGGCCGCGATCGATACATGGGCCGTGATGACGATCGTCGTATCGAGCGTCTGCATGAAGAAGCCTGTTGCCACGATCCACGGCAGAGGCGTTGGTGCGGAATTCTGATTCATGGATGCGCTCGCAATTCGTCGTCAGCTTGCTAAATCGCGATTCTGGCCGTGCGGTGGGCGATCGATGCGGCATCCGGCAATTGCGCGAGAAGGTCGATGCGATGTCCGGAATGGCTGTTGCTTTGTCCAGTCGAGATGCGACGTGGTACACGATGAGGCGATTTCGTGTCTGGATCGGGACGCTACTCGCGTCTCCGCCGGTGTCGGCGCGCGATTGAAACGATGCCTGTCGCGGCGGGGCGGATACGTGGGCTCCGTACGATTTCGTGCCGCTAGGCGGCACATGTATTTTCGGGAACCGTTGCGGGACGCATGATTGAATGCGTCCCGCAGCGGCAATCAGAGTCCGGCTGTCTGACCGCCGTCCACCACGACGGCATGGCCGATTGTGAACCCGGCAACATCGGAGCAGAGCCAGAGAACGGTCTCGGCGATCTCCTCCGGCTTGCCCAGTCGACCGACGGGTTCCTGCGCGATCATGCGCTGACGGCCTTCCTCGGTGCCTTGCGTGAATCGGCCGATCATCGGCGTGTCGATGATGCCCGGGCAGACGGCGTTGATCCGCACGCCGTCCTTTGCATACTCGAGCGCCGCCGACTTGGTGAGACCGATCACACCGTGCTTTGCCGCGCAATACGCGCCCTGGCCGCGAATGCCGACGACGCCCGCGCCGGACGATGTGTTCACGATTGCGCCACCGCCGTTCTTGAGCATAAGCGGGATCTGGTGCCTCATGCAGTAGAAGACGCCGCCGAGATTCACGCGCACGGTTCGTTCGAACAGTTCGTCGGATACGTCAGCTGTATACGACAAAGGTTGTTCGATGCCTGCGTTGTTGAAGGCGAAGTCCAGGCGACCGAACGTCTCGATCGTCTTGTCGAGGGCCACTTTTACGTCGTCCGATTTCGAAACATCGCACTTCATGGCGATCGCGCGTGCCCCAAGGGTTTCGATCTGCCGTACCGTTTCCGCAGCGCCTTCTTGCGAAAGATCGGCGACAACGACGTTGGCACCTTCTCGCGCAAACGCCAGTGCTGTCACGCGGCCGATACCGTTTGCACCACCCGTAACAAAGGCGACCTTACCTTCGTAGTTCCATTTCCGATGAGTCGTCATATTGCGTTCCTATCTCCGTTCCACTTGCTCGTTTTGATATGGTCAACGCGCGAGTCCTCGAGCATTTCAGGATTCGGCGAGATTGGCGGTCGATGCCCCGGTCGGTCTGAGCGGCTTTCCCTACGCGCAAGGATTCGAAATCCGCGCGCAGTTGCGGCTCAGCGTTATATGTCGCTTCTTGGGGAAGCACCGGCAGGTCACATACGTGTACGGCTAGCCCGGGAACCGGGTCCAGGCGATGCCACCTCGACAGTGAAGATGGCGCTGCGCGGAATCCGCGCCTGAAGCTCTTCGTCGGTTCCAAGGTATACGCAGCAGTAAAGAGTCGTGTCATCCCTGCCGCCCAGTACACACGAGACCGCATGTCCGTCGAACTGCACGCGATCCGTGATGACGCCTCCGTCAAGCACGCGTACGAATTCTCCGGTGTTGTAGCAACCTGCCCAGATGGCGCCGTCGGGGTCTGCACAGATGCCGTCCGGTTGTCGATCGCTGAGGTCGGCGTAGAGGCGCCGATTGGACAGATTGCCTTGAGGGTCCCTGTCATAGGCGGTAAGGTGCCCGCGCCATGTTTCGGCGACGACCAGTGTCCGGCCGCCGTCCTTGATGACGGCACCGTTCGGAAATTCGAGTTCGGATGCGGCGACCCGTATCGACCCGTCCGGTTCGACGATATGCAGGTCCGTCAGTGCTCGCGGCGCACCACCGAACAAGTCGTAGCCGAAATTTCCAACGTAGATGCGTCCGTCGTCGTCAACGACGAGATCGTTGAGATCTCCGCTGGCAACTGCGGAAAGGTCTGCGTAAATCGATACCTTGTTTCCGCACACTTTCATCAGCTTCCTTTCCGCGCACGACACGACTACGGCCGTGTCATCCGCGAGGAATCCGATTCCGGCGGGGCGACCGGCGATATCGCAAACGAATGTGCGGCTCCCAGTCGCTTCGACGGTGTACAGCTTCAGATCGAATACATCGGAAACCCACAACCGACCATTCCGCCAGCGTGGAGCCTCCAGGAAAACGAAATTGTCGGCCAGAAGACGGGCCTGATGCTCTTTCATGAATGTACTCGTGTCGCACATGACGGCCGTCGGTCTTCCCGACGGCCTTGGATGAAGGTTATTTCGCTGCTCCAGGCAGGTCTAGTCGATTTTTCTGGGGTGCGCGGTAAGTTTCTCTGAACGAGCGACGTCTTGTAAGACGTCTCACCTGATCGTGGACACCCACGGCGAGCGTGAGTCAGCGAGTGTCCCGCTTTCCCACACCGGCTGACGATTCAACTGACCGAACGGGTCTCGCTACCGTACCTTCCGAAGAACGTGGATCGTATTTTTCTCGACCCAGCCACCGACTTTGTCCAGGTAGGCCACAACGTGCGGGGAATTGCAGTGCGCATTGAACGTCTTTTCATCCTCCCATCGCTCGATGAAAACGAAGCAGCGTGGTTCGCGCATGTCGCGATGCATCTCGTACTGCAACATGCCTGCCTCCTTGTGCGTCGGCTCGAGCAACCCTTCCAGGGCCTCTGCCAGCTGAGCCTCGTATCCCGGCTTTGCCCACGATATAGCTACTGCGGAAACTTCCGACATGCTGATTCTCCCAGGTCGATAAAACGAGTGCGCAGCATAGCCGTTACAGCGCCCAAAAAATAGCAAGCGTCGACGTGAGAGCCGGGGGATCGCCCGAGTCGCGACGATTTCGCTGCGAGATTCGGATCAGGTATTTCCCTGATTTTTGGGGAAGCCGAGAATGCGGCAAACCGCGTCGTTGTTGGCCGATGCCGTCTGCATCAGGCTTTGCGCGATGCGTTTTTATGCCACGTCCCGAATTCAGAGTTGCTTACCGTCAAGGCCAGAAAAATCGACTAGACCTAACGTCTCTCGCGGCAATAACCTTGGCTTCAACGGAGACAGTTTTTTGACGTAAGTAGGCAACCAGTGTGGAAATTCATGCTAGTAGCGTCGGCGCAGCTTCAGTCGATGCCTCGGGAATCACGGGTGCCGGCATTCGTCAGCGTTGAAGTTTAGATAACTAAGGAATCGAGAGATGGTCAAGTTGAGCTCCCCGATGGCAGAAAGCGCACGTCGATATGCATATCCGCGAATCGGGCTGTTTATCGATGGCGAGTGGATCTACGATCGCGAGACTGCCGTCGAGGTGAGAAACCCTAGCACGGAAGAGGTTCTGGCAAGTGTCCCCAAGGCCACTGGGGCGGACCTGGAGCGCGCCCTCAACGCAGCGGCCCGCGGATTTCGGACGTGGCGTGAAACGGCTCCGCAACAGCGCGTTGCGGTGATCAGGAAGGCAACTGCGCTGATGAGGGAGCGGTTGGGCGAGATCGCTTCGACGATCACGCTCGAAAACGGCAAGCTCTACGCGCACGCGTACGCCGAGGCTGATCGTTCGCTGAACTTCTTCGACTGGAATGCCGCGCAGTGTCTGCGCGACTATGGGCTCATCGTTCCGGGTGAGCCGCAAATGCAGAAGTTCGTGCTGCGGCAGCCGATCGGTCCCGTGGCTGCGTTTACGCCGTGGAATGTGCCGATCAGCTCCGCGGCACGAAAGGTGAGCGCCGCACTGGCAGCGGGCTGCTCGGTGATTCTGGAGGCGGCCGAGGAAACCCCGGGCGCTGCGTGTCAGGTCGTCCAAGCGTTCGAGGATGCGGGATTACCTGCGGGAGTGCTGAACCTCGTATTCGGCAACCCGGCCGAAATTTCGTCGACGTTGATTGCGTCACCCGTCACCAGGCTGGTGACGTTCACGGGTTCGGTACCGGTCGGCAAGCACCTTACGCAACTGGCCGCCGCAGCCATGAAGCCGGTCCTGATGGAGCTTGGCGGTCACGCGCCGGTGCTCGTGTGCGAAGGCGTCGACGGAGCGGCAGTAGGCCGGCTCGCCGCGCAAGGCAAGACCAACGCGAGCGGCCAGATCTGTGCGTCGCCATCGCGCTTCATTGTGCATCGCAGTGTGTATCAAGCATTTGTGTCGGCATTTGCCGATGGCGTGAAAGACGTCCGCGTGGCCGACGGATTCCGCCAGGATGCGCAGATGGGGCCGGTTGCGAGCGCACGTCGCCTCGCCGCGATGGAATCTCTCGTCGCGGATGCCCGACGGCGCGGCGCGCGCGTCGCGGCCGGAGGCAACCGGATCGGCGATCGCGGTTACTTCTTCGAACCCACGGTGCTGGCCGATGTGCCACTCGACGCGGATGCGATGACGACGGAGCCATTCGGACCGCTCGGCGCATGCGTGCCGGTGTCCGATCTCGATGAGGCACTGACGATAGCCAACAGTCTTTCAGTGGGGCTCGCGGCTTACGCATTCACGAATTCCTTGCACGACGCGGAGCGTATCGGTCGCGAGCTCGAATGCGGTGTGCTGTCGATCAATCATTTCGGGACTCCCGATGCCGATACGCCGTTCGGCGGTGTCAAGGAAAGCGGAATTGGTCGAGAAGGAGGGCCGTCGACACTCGACGCGTTCATCGTGACGAAGACGGTTCTGCAGAAGACCGTGCGAGTCTGATTTGAAGCCTCGGTCCGGCATGTCGGCTGCCGGGCCGTCATAAGTACGCCGACGTTCGATAAAAAAGAAGGAACAGGAGACAGCGATGAAATCGCATTGGAAGAAGCTCGGGCTGGCCGGGATGGCGGGTGTGCTCGCACTGTCCGCGCAGCTGGCCGGTGCCAAGGAGTCGACCGTTGGCTATGTCGCCGCGGGGATGCAGTACCCATTCAATGTCGCTGCTGCCAGAGGCTTTGAAGCCGCCGCAAAGGAGGCCGGCGTCAAGACAGTCGTTCTCGACGCGAAGACAAGCGTCGAGCGGCAGGGTAATGCTGTCGACGACCTCATTGCGCAAAAGGTCGACGGAATTGCAGTGTTGCCGATCGACGCGGTCGTCGCACAGAGCTGGGTCGACCGCGCGGCTGCGCGCAATATTCCTGTCGTGGCTGTAGCTACACAGATCGGCGATCCTCAGAAGCATCCGATCAAGGTCGTCTATCCGAAACTGGCCGGGCTCGTCGCAAGCGATGAAGTTCGAGCCGGCGCCGACGCCGCGCAGATTGCTGCTCGTCTGCTACCGAAGGACCGCGTGGCGAAGATCGCCATCGTGGAAGGCGCGCCGGGCTACCCTACCGTATGGCAGGCGACCAAGGGGTTCAAGGACGGCCTCGAAAAAGCCGGCATCAAGTATCAGGTCGTCGCGTCTCAACCCACGGACTGGACACCAGAACAGGGCGAATCGGTTTGCCAGAACATTCTCACGGCTCATCCCGACGTCGATCTTTTCTATAACCAGGCCGACGACATGGTGATCGGCTGCGCCCGCGCGGTTCGAGCTGCCGGTTCGCACGCGAAGCTGGTCAGCCGGGGCGGATCCAAGCTCGGCATCAACGCGATCAAGACCGGTGACGTCGACGGCACCGTGTGCATCCAGCCGGGCAAGATGGGCCGGCTTGCGTTCAAGACCCTGTATGCGGCGATCACCAACCCCGGCGCGCCGAAGGGCAAGTTCGTCGATGTCGACACGCCTCAGGTGACCAAGACGTCGTTGTCGGCCTGCGTCCCGGAGTGGTGAGCACGTGACCGACCCGGCGACATGGCAAGGAGACAGCAACATGACGAATAGCGTCCCGCTTCTGCGGCTTCAGGGAATTACGAAGACGTATCCGAATGGTCTCGTCGCGCTGCGCGGCGTGAATCTGGACATAGAACGAGGAAAGGTCCACGGGCTTCTTGGCGCGAACGGCGCGGGAAAATCCACGTTGATCAAGATCTTGTCCGGCTCATTCTCGGCGTCCGGTGGGCGAATCATCTGGAGGGGCGGATGCGTCGAGTACAGCAGCCCGAAGGAAGCGAGTAACTTGGGAATTGCGACGATTCATCAGCACATTCCACTCGTGTCGACGCTGTCGGTGCTCGAAAACGTGTTTCTCGGCGTGGATGGCCCCTGGCGTCGGGATCCGGCGTACCGCAAGCGCTTCATGGACCTGTGCCAACGGATCGGGTACTGGCTTGCGCCGGACCGACTGGTCAGCGATCTGTCCATCGGCCAGCGCCAGATGGTGGCGATATTGCAGGCGCTCAGTACGGGCGCGGAGCTCATCGTGATGGACGAGCCGACCGCGTCGCTCGCGACCAGCGAACGGGAGGTCGTGTATCGGATCGTTCGCCATCTGTCGCGCGTCGAGAACAAGGCGATCCTCTTCGTATCGCACTTTCTCGACGAAGTCGTGGCGCTGACCGATTGCGTCACGATATTGCGGGACGGGCAGGCGGTCGTTCATGCGCAGACGAGCGACCTCGACGAAGCGCGTATTGCGGAAGCGATCGTCGGGCGTCAGATCGCCGCGCTCGAGCATGCTGCACCGCAACCGATCCGTCCAGATGCGCCGGTGCTTCTCGATGTACAGAACCTTGCTTCTCCGGGCAAGCTCGAACCCATCTCGCTGCAACTTCGCGCGGGCGAGGTAATCGGCATCGCCGGCCTGCTCGGTTCCGGGCGAAGCGAGCTGTTGCATGCAATCTTCGGCGCCGATCCGGATGCAACGGGCATCGTCAAGGTGGAAGGGCGCGTCATGCGGCGCTCGCCGATCGCGGCGGTCAAGGCGGGCCTCGGTCTCGTTCCGGAGGATCGGATGGATCAGGGTCTGGTTCCCGGCTTTGAGATCTGGCGCAATACGACGCTGCCGGCACTCGACGGCGTGTCGTGGCTCCGTTGGCTGCCTCAGCGCGAGCGCGAGCGCAAGCGCGGTGCGGACGCCATTCGGCGATTGCAGATCAAGGCCGATTCGCCGGACATCCTCGTGACCGAGCTGAGTGGCGGCAATGCGCAGAAGGTGACGATCGGCAAGTGGCTGTACAGCGACGTCAAGGTGTTCCTGCTCGACGAACCGACAGCCGGCATCGATATCGGTGCGAAGACCGACATCCTGCTGCTCGTGCGCGAGCTGGCGGCGGCTGGCAAGGCGGTCATCGTCGTTTCGTCCGAATTCGAGGAAATCCTCGCAGTCAGCGGACGCATTCTGGTCATGCGTGACGGCCGGGTCGTTGCCGAGCGCCGCGGGCAAGAGACCTCCGAACATGAATTGATCCTGCTGGCCGGCGGGCAGAGCGCCGCATCCGGTGGTTTGCAGCAAAGCAGCGCCCATTCTTCACAGAGCGAGTAATGATGAACATGATCACTTCCACACACCATTCTGCTTCGACGAGCGGTGGTGCCGACAACGGTCCCGCCGGCGGCCCCCCGGCGGGTGTCTCGGCAAGCCCGGAACAGACCGGAACCGATTGGCGCAGATTGCTCAGTCTGCGAGAGATGGGCGTCTATTACGCGCTGATCCTGCTGGTCCTCGTGATTTCGGCGGTGACCGTGTATACGGGCCGGCCGAACTATCTGAGCATTGCCAACGTGTCGAACGTGCTGTACCAGTCTTCGCTGGTCGGCATCATGGCGGTCGCGATGACCGCGATCCTGATTACCGGGAATTTCGACCTGTCCGTTGCATCGGTGGCCGCGTTGTCTGCTGCCGTCCTTGTCGGCCTTGCCGACATGATCGGCTTTTGGCCGGCAGCTGGAGTTGCAATGGTCGTATCGATCGTAGCCGGTCTCCTGAACGGCGCAATCGTGCAGTATCTCGGCATCAACGCCTTCATCGTAACGCTGGGAACGCTCACGGCGATCCGCGGCGTCGTGCAGATTTACACTGATGGCCGATCGCTGTCTGTCGAATCTCCCGACGTGCTGCAATCGATGCGTGCGTTCGAATCGGGGCGCATCCCCATTGCGATTCCGCTCGCGATCATCGGTATTTTGCTCATCGTCAGTGGTGTCTGGTCCGCGCTGCGCGCGCGGCGGGAAGCGCGCAGCCTGCCTGTCGGGTCTGTCGGGATGATTGTCGGCGGTGCATGTGCATTGGCGCTCGTGTGGGCTGGCGGCACGTCGTTCGCAATGCCCAAGCCCGTGATCTATATGGCTTGCTTTACCGCGGTCGTCTGGTTCGTGCTGACGATGACGAATGTCGGCCGGCGTGTCTACGCGGTGGGTGGTAATCCCGAAGCGGCACGGCTGTCCGGGATCAACGTCCGGCGCTACAAGATGGCGGGATTCGTCCTCTGCAGTGCTGCTGCCGGTTTCGGCGGCGTGCTGTTCGGCAGCCGGCTCGGTGCGGTCAACCCGACCGCGATGCAGGGCGCCGAGTTGACCGTCATTGCTTCCGCAATCCTTGGCGGCACGTCGCTTTTCGGCGGAGCGGGTTCGGTGGTCAAGACGCTGGCGGGTGCATTGCTCCTCTTCACGCTCACCAACGGTTTCAACATCCTGAATCTCGGCGCGAACTACCAGGGTGTGATCGAAGGAACCGTCGTGGTGACCGCTGCAGCGATCTACACGGTCGGCGGAACGCGTCGCCGCGGCAAGGGACGCTGAACGACGACAAGGGCCGCTGCTTGCAGCGGCTCTCCGAAGCATGATGCCAAGAGGGGGGGACATATGACCAAAACAAACAAGGCCCGTACGCTTGCTGCCGGTTCCATCGGAAACTTCGGCGAAATTTATGATTTCGCCGTTTTCGGGTTTTCGGTGCCGATTCTTTCGACGCATTTCTTTCCTGGAAGCGATCGGACCGCCGCGCTGCTGAGCACGTTCGCCGTCTATGCGGTCGCATTTTTTGCGCGACCGCTCGGAGGGCTGTTGTTCGGCTTCATGGCTGACCGTATGGGCCGTGTCCGGGTCATGGCCACGACGGTGTGGTTGATGGCGCTCGGCACCGCGGTCATCGGATTGTTGCCGACCTATGCGGAAATCGGGCTCGCCGCGCCGATCTTGCTCGTCGTATGCCGGATCGCCCAGGGCCTGGCGCTTGGCGGCGAAACCACCGGAAGCACGAGTTTCATCCTCGAGTCGGCGCCGGACGACAGCCGCGGCAGATGGGTTGGCATCACGCTGATTTTTTCGCACCTGCCGAATGCGGTGGTTGCCGGAATGATGATCGGACTGCAGTTTGCCGCAGGCTCCGACGCGTACACGAGTTGGGTTTGGCGGGTACCGTTCTTGGCGGGTGGATTGATAGGTATCGTCGGCTTCTGGTTGCGCCGAAACCTCGATGAACCTGAGGAGTTCAAGCAGGCGGCACATCGCGGCGGCGGCCGGAATCCGCTGGCATCGGCACTGCGGGCGGGCGGCCTACGTGGCATGTTGAATGTGGCGCTGATTCAACCGATCCAGACAGTGGGGTCATACCTGCTGCTCGGGTTCATGTACACCTTTCTCGTTCGCGTCGCGAAGCTTGATTCGACGGCAGCACTACTCTCGAACGGCATGGCGATCGTCGTTCTCTCGCTCGTCATCCCTGTCGGCGGCATGCTCAGTGACCGATTTGGCCGCAAGCGTGTTCTCACGATTGGGGCGGCATGGATCGCGCTGTTTGCGTATCCCGCGGTCCAGCTGGCAGCGTCGGGCACGTTCTTAACGGCCCTGAGCGGCCAGCTCCTCCTCGTTATCGGTGTCGGCTTGTATGGCGGTGCATGCTTCGTCGCAGCACCGGAGTTTTTTCCGACGTCGTTCCGTGCGACTGGACATGCCATTTCGTATCAGCTGAGTGTTGCGATATTCGGCGGTACGACGCCGTTCGTCAGCGCATTGCTCGTCCAAAGCTTCAGTTCGCCACTCGCGCCGGCCATCTATGTGGCGATCGTCGCGGTAGTGTGTCTGATCACCGTGCAGTTCGTCCCCGAGACGAGAGGTGTTCGTCTTCGGACGTCGGTGGCCCAATCTTCCGATATCTCGGGTGGCACGGCGGTGCGGAAATCTCGGTGATCACGGACTCGTTCAGCGTCACTGAAAGCAGCGGAACGAGTCCCTCCAAGGATCGATAAAACTTACCGTCGAGCGTAGAAAACACGACCCGATGATATAGATAACTTACCTAATATAGCGGCGAACTGTCCGGGGTGGGATGTTCTAGAAGCGAAAACAAGGATGGGGTAATCGGCGAGATGGTGAGGCCGGCTGACACGGTGGGCCAGTAAATGGCGCTTGGCAAGCCGGAGGCCGAAATCAAGAAACTGTGGAGCGGCACGCATTCCCCGTGACGTGCCGGCTTCAGACGTAGAGAGATGGCAGGGGCCATCGATCGACGTTCGATCAACCGAACCGGAGCGAGCGAGACGTGGTGCGAAAAGTATCGAAGGCAACGTTCAAGGCCAAGGCGTGCGAGCTCTTTCGTCAGGTGGAAAGCCTCGGTGAAAGTGTGATCGTCACGGATCATGGAAAGCCGACGATTGAGATCCGTCGCTACACGAAAGCACAGAGCGATCCGCTCGCGATGCTGTCGGCCGCCATTGTGAAGTTCGAGCCCGAAACGATGGCAATTCCCGTCGCGCCGCCAGCGAGATCGCGGTGATCGTACTCGATACGCCGGCCCTCATTTCGTGGTTGAGCGGTCGAGGCGACTTGTGTGCAGAAACCCGAGAAGTAATCGATCGGTCGCTTCGTGCACGGGAAATCGCGATTTCAGTTATCAGCCTGCTGGATACCGGGCAATACGTTCACGACGGTCGACTGGAGCCGTCGGTGAGCACGCGAAGCTGGCTTTCCGGGCTGGCGTTGATCGACGGAATACGTCTCGTGGCTGTGGATACGATCATTGCAGCACGCGCCGCCGCGCTGTCGACAATGCTCTCGTCGCACCAGCGCCTGATCGCGGCGATAGCGACAACGCTCGCCGGCGTGCTGGTCACGCTCGATACGCGAATGCGAGAAATCGCATATGTCGAAACGATATGGTGATGTCGTTCGGAACCACGGCGACGCGAGCTCGTCCCTAGCGAGTTGGATGCTTCGCAGGTATTCCCGAGGCGAAATCTTAACGACCGAGCCCGTGAGGTTAGTTTTCCTTGCGTCAGCGGCCAGAAAATCCAAATGGACGCAACAGCAAGCTCGGGATAATTTATATCGACCGAGACCACAGCGACACCGTAGAGATTCACGTTCGATCCCGACCACGAAGCTCGAGCGATATCGCGGTGAACAGGGGCTCAACGAGCCTATTCGAATATCAGTACTTCTGCCAGCCAACATCATGACCACGATTGCAGTGATTCACACCGGGCCGGTCACGGTCCAGCCGATCAAGGAGCAGATCGGCAATCTGATTCCCGACGCCCGCGTCATCAACATCATGGACGACAGCCTGCTGAACGACGTTCGCGCGGCCGGGCACCTGACCTCCGATGTCACGAGCCGAATCTATACGTATATGTCGAATGCGCAAGCGATGGGCGTGGACATCATCCTGAATGCGTGCTCGTCGGTCGGCGAAGCGGTCGATTCGGTGCAGAACCTGGTTCGAACCCCGATCGTGAAGATCGACGAAGCGATGGCCGAACAAGCGAGTGCGACGGGGCCGCGCGTCGGCGTCGTGGCAACGGTGCCGACCACGCTCGATCCGACAGTGCGACTGATCCGGAAAAAGGCCGCGGAGCACGGCCGCACGATCGAAGTCACAGAGCGCATCGCGGAAGGCGCATTCGATGCGTTGCTTCGCGGCGACGCCGCGCAACACGACGAAATCGTCAAGCAGGCAATTTCGGCGCTCGCGGAGCAGGTCGACGTGGTGGTTCTCGCGCAAGTGTCGATGGCACGTCTGATCCCGCAGCTCGGGACGCTGCCGGTTCCGGTGCTTTCGAGCCCGCGCAGTGGCGTCGAGGCCGTGAAGCGCGCGCTCGCGGCTGCCTGAGGTGCAGCGCGTCGTCAGATGCTGACAGGCGCGTGACGAACAAGTTGTAGCAATGTTGTATTCGAGCATTTGGGAGACGCAATGAAACTGGCGGCGCGGGATTTGGTAAGAAACAGGGTGAAAGAGAAGCTGGCACGCGATGAGGTCGCTCTATCGATGACCATCCGTATGGTTCGTACGGTCGAGATCGTCGGGATTGCACAATCGGCCGGCTTCGACTCGTTTTACGTCGACCTTGAGCACAGCGGACTGTCGTTGGAAACGACGGCCCAGCTTTGCATGGCTGGTCTGGCCGCGGGTGTGGCGCCGTTTGTGCGCTTGCCCAACATCGCGCCGGATTTCATTGCACGCGTCCTCGACGGCGGCGCACTTGGTGTGATTGCACCGCATATCCAGTCGGCGCAGGAAGCGCAGCAGGTCGTCCGCGCCGCCAAGTTTCCGCCGCTCGGCGAGCGGTCGCATGGCGGAGTGTTGCCTCATGTCGGTTTTCGCCCGATCTCGAACGCGGAAGTCGGCGATGCGATGAACGAAGCAACGATGGTCGTGATCATGATTGAGACGGCTGAAGCGCTGGCGGCAATCGACGACATTGCGGCGATCGACGGAGTCGATCTCCTGTTCATCGGTACGAACGACCTGTGCGCGTCACTCGGGATACCCGGACAATTCGATCACGAATCAATCCGCGATGCCTATTCTCGCGGTATTGCCGCGTGCCGGCGCCACGGAAAGAATTTGGGAATCGGTGGACTCAATGCACATCCGAAGCTTGTTGCGCAGTTCGTCGAGATGGGCGCTCGATATATCTCGACGGGAACGGACATCTCGTTCCTGTTGAATGGCGCGACTGCGAAAGCCGCGGCAATGCGGGGCCAGTGACGCCATATGCCGGCGCACACAGATGATTTGGGGCGCCGCCTTGCAGACAATACCCGGAAGGATCCGTTTCGATCATGAAGAAAGTAGTTGTATACAAGCCGTTGCCCGATGAAGTGATCAACTATCTGCGGCAGCATGCGGAAGTCCAGATCGTTGACCCGAAGGAACCTGGGGCACTTATCGAGGCGCTGAAGGATGCCGACGGTGCGATCGGTACGGGCGTAAAGATGAACGCGGAGACGCTTGAAGGTGCGACGCGGCTCAAGGCACTGTCGACCGTATCCGTCGGATATGATGCGTTTGACGTGGACTATCTGAACCGCCGCGGGATCGTACTGGCGCACACGCCGTATGTGCTGACAGAGTCCACCGCAGATACCGCGTTCGCGCTGGTTCTCGCCACCGCACGCCGTATCGTCGAATTGGCCGACTGGGTGAAAGAGGGCAAGTGGACGAAGAAGATCGGTGAGGATCTGTTCGGGGTCGACGTGCACGGGAAGACGCTGGGGATCGTCGGTCTTGGGCGCATCGGTACCGCGATTGCGCGGCGCGCGGCAGCCGGTTTCGGCATGAAGGTCGTGTATGTGGACCGTGTTCCGAATACCATTGCCGAGAAGGAATATGGCGCGAGGAAGGTCGAACTTCAGGAACTGCTCGAGACGTCGGATTTCGTTCTTCTGCAGGCGCTGCTGACGAACGAAACGCGCAATCTGATTGGCGCGGAACAACTCAAGGCGATGAAGCCCAGTGCGATTCTGATCAATGCTTCGCGAGGGCCGATCGTTGACGAGGCTGCGCTGATCGAAGCTCTGCAGAACGGGACCATTCGCGGTGCCGGTCTCGATGTCTACGTCGAGGAACCGCATCCGGTGGATTCGCCGCTGCTGAAGATGAAGAACGTTGTCGCATTGCCTCATATCGGATCCGCGACATACGACACGCGGCAGGCAATGAACTGGAACGCGGCGGAGAACCTGATTGGCGCACTCGACGGAACGTTGAAGAGCAATATGGTAAATCCGCAGGTTCTGAGCCGCTGAATCCCAACCATTTGGATCACTGCATAGAAATATTGACTCCCCGGGTGGGCCGTGGTTTGCCCACTCGGCGGCGATATAGCCGGCGATCCAAGTTCCCCAAGTCAACACGTTGCTACGAGGACATGCGTACAGCGTATCTGTCACTCGCGGTCAACGACCGTGAACGGACCAGCGCCGCTGTCGAGTCTTCGAGGCATCAAGCAGCCATGGTTACCGCAGTACGCGGCGAGATTGATAGATGAATACTTCCAATGTCGAATCCGACAGGGCGCGACCGTTGCTGGGCTGTATCGCCGACGACTTCACCGGCGCGACTGATCTCGCGAATATGCTGGTCAAGAGCGGCATGCGTACCGTGCAGACGATTGGCGTGCCGACTGACGGCGCACCCATTGACGCCGATGCGATCGTTGTCGCGCTGAAGTCGCGCACGATTCCCGCTGCCGACGCCGTCGCGCAATCTCTCGCCGCCCACGAATGGCTGCGCACGCAAGGCTGCCGGCAATTCTTCTTCAAGTACTGCTCGACGTTCGACTCGACCGACGTGGGCAATATCGGGCCTGTCGCCGACGCGCTGCTCGACGCGGCCGGCGACGGCTTTGCAATCGCATGTCCCGCATTCCCCGAGAACGGCCGCACGATCTTCCGCGGTCACCTGTTCGTCGGCGACGTGTTACTGAGTGAATCGGGGATGGAAGACCATCCGCTCACGCCTATGAGGGACGCGAACCTCATGCGCGTGCTGCAGCGGCAGACCCGGTCGAAGGTGGGCCTGATCCGCTACGACACGGTCGCGCAAGGCGCGGCCGCTGTGCTTGCGCGCATCGACGCATTGCGTGCGGACGGTGCGCGCTTCGCGATCGCCGATGCGTTGTCGGATCACGACCTCCAGGTGATCGGCGAAGCGTGCGCAAGCCTGTCGCTCGTCACCGGCGCCTCGGGCGTCGCGCTCGGCCTGCCGGAGAACTTCCGTCGCGCGGGGCTACTGCCCGCGCGCGATAACGCGGCATCGCTGCCGAGTTTTGAAGGTCTGTGCGCGGTACTGGCCGGTAGCGCATCGAAGGCGACCAACGCCCAGGTCGCCGCGTGGCGCGCGAGTCGGCCAAGCTTTCGCGTCGATCCGCTCGCAGCTGCGCGTGGCGAACCCGTCGTCGAGCAGGCGCTCGCATTCGCCAGCTCGCATTTGCCGCAATCCGTGCTGATCTACGCAACCGCGACACCCGACGAAGTGCAGGTCGTTCAGCAAGCGCTCGGCATCGACGCAGCGGGCCATCTCGTCGAGAGCTTGCTTGCTGCAATCGCGAAGGGGTTGCGCGCTCTCGGCGTCCGCAAGTTCATTGTTGCCGGGGGCGAAACGTCAGGTGCGGTTGTGCAGGCGCTCGACGTGAAGTCGCTGAAGATCGGCGCGCAGATCGATCCGGGAGTGCCGGCAACCACAACGATCGATACGCCTGCGATTGGCCTTGCGCTGAAGTCTGGCAATTTTGGCACGGTGGACTTTTTCGACAAAGCGCTGCGCGCACTGCATGCGTAATGCCCGACGGATCTATCCGCATCGATTCCGACGGACATTGCCGGTTGCGCGTCTGACGCGTTCTAGATAGCGGCATCTTGACGATGCCGCATCGACTCGGGGTCGCGCCAACAATACTAACGTTGGATGAATGGATTGCCCGGCGCGCGCGTTGCCGTTGCGAGAAATACGCTCTTGGTCTCGAGAAATTCGTGTACCGCCTCGATTCCGTTCTCTCTGCCCATGCCGGATTTCTTCATTCCGCCGAAAGGCATCGTGACGCTGTAGGTTCGATAGGTATTGACCCATACTGTTCCTGCCTTGAGTGCCCTTGTCATGCGAATGGCCCGTCCGATATCACTAGTCCACACCCCTGCGACGAGACCGTAGATGACGCCGTTTCCGTGCGTTACGGCTTCCGCCTCGTCATCGAAGCCGATGACCGACAGTACGGGGCCGAATACTTCCTCCTGGGCGATACGCATGTCGTTCGTCACACCAGTGAATATCGTGGGTTCGATGAACTGCCCGCCCGTCAATCCGGGGCCCGTGGCCGGGCGGCCGCCGAGAATGCATTGCGCGCCCTCGGTTCGAGCGATGTCGATATACTCCAGCACCTTCTTGTATTGCGGCGGTGTAGCGATAGGGCCGACACTGGTTTCCGCTGCCATCGGGTCGCCCAATTTGATCGCCCGTGCATGCGCGACCAATCGTTCGACGAACGCGTCCTTGATGGAGTTCTGAACCAGCAAACGGGATCCTGCGATGCACATTTGCCCCGACGCGCCGAAGATGCCCGAGACGACGCCGATGGCGGCAGCATCGAGATCGGCGTCCGCGAACACGATGTTCGGCGACTTACCGCCCAATTCCATCGATACGCGCTTCATTGACCGTGCAGCGGCCTCATAGATCCTTGCGCCCGTGACGTCGGAGCCGGTGAAGGAAATCGCGGCGACATCCGGGTGCTGGACGACCTCGGCGCCGATCTCGTGACCCAGTCCGGTGACGACGTTCAGAACACCGTCGGGAAGACCGGCTTCCTTGGTCAACTGTGCGAATTCGAGCGAGCTTGCGGAGGCGAACTCCGACGGCTTGACGACTACCGCGCACCCGGCGGCCAGCGCGGGAGCACACTTCAATGCGAGAAACTGGAGTGGCGAATTCCAAGCGGTCAACGCGGCCACGACGCCGATAGGTTCGCGAACGGTATAGGCGAGCAGGTCGGGTTTTTCCACCGGCATGACCGATCCCTCGATCTTGTCCGCGAGCCCGCCGTAGTAGTACCAGTACTCCGGAATCGTCTTCAGTTGGCCCTGCATCTCGGCGAACACTTTGCCGTTGTCCCGGGTTTCGATCTCGGCCAACCGGTGCGCGTGTTGTGCAACGAGATCGCCGATTCTACGCATGATCCTTCCGCGTTCCGTCGCGGACATTCGGCTCCACGGGCCAGTGTGCATGGCGCGATGCGCAGCTCCGATGGCAAGTGCGGCATCTCGTGCGTTCGCACGCGGGATACGGGCCCAAGCAACGCCGCGGTAGGGATCGACGGTGTCCAGCCATTCACCGCTTGCGGGCTCGACGTGCGCACCATCGATCCACAGTTGATACGTTTTCATTTCGGGGCTTCTCCTTGCGTCGCCTGGCACGCGTCTTCGGCGTTGGTTGAACGTTCTACCGCGAGAAATTCGGCATCGCATCCGGTCGCGCTTCTTAGGGCGAAGTAAATAAAGGGGGATCGGCGATTTTGGTGAGGCCGGCGCGTAAAGTCGAGTTCGTTCTTCTGACTACGTGGTCAATATTGCTGACCGCCCGGGACTCGGTACGTGCGGGTTCCCACCGAGAGGAAATGCGTTAGCTGCGCTTACCGTGGAGACAATCAAAATCGACTGTACATGCAGATAGGCGGCGAGCAAACTTTCCGGTAAACGATGGCGGTACGCCCAGCCTAGAGGTGGAGACGATCCCTGCGAGTCGAAATGCATCGGCATGAAAATGCGCATGAAGCGGCAGAGTGACGCCCCATCGATCGCGGACGTCATCGAAGCAGTACCGCGCACCTTGGTCAACCACGCGTCATTTTTACTTTCAGAGCATCGTCGATGTCCAACACACCTGATATCTGCCACAATTTTGCCGACAACGTAGCGAACACTCGTTTCGAGGATCTGTCGCCCGACGCGATCGACGGCGCGAAAAAGAGCATTCTCGACACGTTGGGCGTAACGCTCGCGGCGAGCGGAATGGAACCGGCAGTCGGTCGCCTCGTCGAGATGGTGAAAGAGAACGGTGGGCGGCCGGAGTGTTCGATTCTCGGCTTCGGCGGACAGGTGCCGGCAGAACAGGCTGCATTCGCGAACGGCGCGATGGCGCATTGCTTGGATTTCGATGATCAGACGCCTTGGGGGGCGCATTCTGCCAGCTCGATCATTCCGGTCGTATTTGCACTGGCGCAACGCACCGGCGGTGTGTCGGGACGTCAACTGATTACCGCAGTCGCGGTGGGCCAGGATTTGTTTGTCCGGTTGCGTTGCAACGTGGGTTGGCAGCAAGGGTGGAATCTGTCCTCGATGGTCGGCGTATTTTCGGCGACGGCGGCCGCCTCGTCCATACTCGGACTGTCCCGCGAAGAAACGGCGCATGCGCTGGGCATCGCGAGCATGCAATCGTGCTGCACGATGGAGGTGATTCTCGGCATCGGCAGCGACTTGCGCGGCATGTATGCCGGCTTTACCGCGAAAGGCGCGTTGGTCGCCGCGTTGTTGGCTCAGCGCGGCATTACTGGCATCGACTCGCTGTTCGAGGGCACGGCCGGTATCTTCAATACGTACTTCGGTGGAAAGTACGATCGCGACAAGATGCTCGAAAATCTCGGCGAGCAGTACCTGGGTGGAACGACGCTCTACAAGGCTTGGCCGGCGGTCGGTAATTCCCACACGTACATCCACGCGACGATCGAGTTGATGAAGCAGCACGGTCTTTCCGCGGACGATATCGAAGAGATTCGCGTGTTCGTTGGTGACTTCACGCAGCGTATGTGTACGCCCCTCGAACTGCGCCGGGCACCGAGAACGCTCGTGGACGCCAAGTTCAGCCTGCCGTTCCTGGTCGGGATTGCCGCGGCAAAGGGCAAGATGGAAATATCGGATTTCAGTGTTACGGGCCTGTGGGACCCGGATGTCCTGGCGATGGCGCAGAAGGTGGTGCCCATCGAGGACAAAAACCAGGACTGGAAGATGAAGTTGCCCGACGGTCGAGTCGAAATCCTGACGAGAGACGGCCGCAAGCTCGATCGTATCGGCGACAACATTCCCGGCAGCCCGGAGGCACCGCTTACCTGGGATCAACTGTCGGAGAAATTCCGAGCGTGCGCTTCGGTTGCGGCAGTGCCGCTGTCGGCGGACGGCATCAGTGCCGCCCCGGCCCTGGCTCGCCAGCTCGAGACGCTCGATGACGCGACCGAATTGATGAAGGCGTTGACCTGACGTTGAATTTCATGCGCGGCTGGGGGCATAGCCGGCCGCGCATTCCGCCACGGGTGCCGGCGTTCTGGCTGAACCTACTTCGAGAGCTCGGTGATGATTTCGATCATCTTGTCGAGAATCGGATCGTACTGCCGTTTGACCCATCCGAAGATGAAGCGGGGGGAATAGTCGATGTTGGCCAGCGGCACGACGACGACATTGCTCGGATAGCTGAAATTCTTTCCCATCACCGCAAGTCCGATCCCCATTCCGACCGAGATCAGATTCATTTGGGACGTTATCGTGCTGACCTCCTGGACGATCTTCGGTTCGAATCCTGCCGTCTGACAATACGTGTAAAGCTGACCGTAGCTGAGGTTGACGCTCGAGCGCGGTACTGCCACGAATTCTTCGTCGGCCAGTTCCTCGAGAGTGACCGACTTCTTGCGCGCAAGCCGATGCTCTTTCGACACCGCGACGCCGAGTGCGCTCGTCTGGATGCAAAGCGAATCGAGGACGATTCCTTCGCGCGCCTGATTGATTTCAGTGCGTCGCTTGCCGGGGGTGGGGCTAGGCCCGAGATGCATGAAGCCTGCGTCGATTTTGCCTTCGGCGAGCGCCTTCGGTTGATATGTCGTTGACATTTCGACGAGTGACAAGGTGACCTCGGGATACTTCTCGTGAAATTCCTTGATGGCTGCGCGGAAGATCGAATGCATGAGAGTTAGCGAGCCGTAGCCGATTTTCAGCGTGCCGGTCTTGCCTTGTCCCACACGCTTGGTCAGGATGACAGCCTCGTTCAGTTCGTCCATGACGCGCGTCAGGTACGGAAGCAACGTACGTCCGGCGGCGGTGAGCTTGACCGTATGCGCGAGGCGCTCGAAGAGCTGTGTGCCCAGTTCGTCTTCCAGATCTGCAATGATTTGCGATACCGCGGGTCGGGTAATGTGCAGACGGACCGCGGCGCGGCCGAAATGCTCTTCCTCGGCCGCCGCGATGAAATAGCGAAGGTGCCGAAGTTCCATTGTTGTGTGTCTCCTCGCAGTGCGGGCAGTGAGTATGGCGGGTGAACGTGCCCAGACGAAGAGCAGCAATCCAGCCCTAATTATAGCGAGACGTAAGGTGAAATAGCAGGGACCGCACGAGCAATGCCGACATATCGCATGGGATGTTTGCGCAGTTTCGCCGGTCGGTTAGTCTCGCTTACCGGCACTCCATAATAGCTAACTTGACCCAGGGTCGGGGCGCTTTCAAACTTTGAACCTGATCCTGACGATGTCGCGCTGGTCCTGATTCAGCTTCGGATAGGGGCGAGAGCGGCGTCGAGAGATGCTGCATGTGCGATGTTCGTCTCGACTCGCGGCGCTCGATGTGTGGCGTAGTGATGAGTGGGAGTCTGAGATGGGCGCTTGTGAAAGATCTTTGCGCGCAATCATCGAACGATGGATGGGGGCGTCGGTAAGCGTGCGTGTCACGCATTTCAGCCACTCACCGGACAGGAAACGCAGATTCGTTCGCGTTGAGGTGGCGTCGGATAGCGACCCTGTGGCGCTCGTCTTCTTTCGTCACGACGACGGTCGATGGTACGTGTTTCCACCGGATCCGAAATCGCCTTCGATGATGGCCGCGTAGTGGTCGCGCGGTCGCGTTTCAACGCTTCATCGAGCGACTCTCGTGCGTTGTCGAGAGATAGCAATACATGGGCGATGTTGCCATTGACGAGCCGATCGAGGAAACGCGATATCGTTGCCCGGAACTAAAAAAAATAGAACGAATAGATCGACGAAATCGCCATATGTTTGGATAGAGCGAATTTGAAACGGATGAGCGGTGAGGAATCGTGCATCCGGAAAATGAATCATCAGGAGATAGGAATGAGATCGTACGAAAAGTGTTATATCGATGGAGAGTGGGTTCATCCGGTCGCACCTCGCGAATGGACGTTGGTCAATCCTGCAACTGAAGAACCGTTTGCAACGGTCGCATTAGCGGGGGCAGGCGAAGTCGACGCTGCGGTGAAGGCCGCACGCGCTGCGTTCAAGTCATTCGGCGCGTCGACGAAAGCCGATCGCGTCGCCCTGCTGGAAAGAATCGTCGATCACTTCACGAGGCGGGAACAGGAACTGGGGGAAACCGTCACGCTTGAACTCGGTACGCCGGTCAGTCAGAAGATCCATGCGCCTGCCGCGCTCGCATCGTTCAAGCAGGCCTTGTCGACGCTTCGCGATTACGAATTCGAAACGCATCTCGGACCGAACCTCGTCCGACGCGAACCTATCGGAGTATGCGGGTTAATCACCGCCTGGAATTGGCCCCTTCAGTTACTCGCGACGAAATTGGCCTACGCGCTGGCGGCAGGATGTACGGTGGTGCTCAAGCCGAGCGAATACACGCCGCTCAGCGCGATTCTCCTCACCGAGATTCTGCACGACGCGGGTGTGCCGAAGGGGGTATTCAATCTCGTCGTCGGCGATGGGCCGACGGTCGGCAACGCGATCAGCAAGCACATGGACATCGACATGGTGTCATTCACCGGGTCAACTCGCGCGGGGGTGATGGTGGCGGAAGCGGCGGCCCCGTCGGTTAAGCGCGTCGCGCAGGAGCTCGGCGGGAAGTCGGCGAACGTCATTCTCGACGATGCCGACCTCAAGGCAGCAGCCCAATGGAACGTCACGCGGGCGTTCTCGAATACGGGGCAGTCATGTCACGCGCCGAGCCGCATCCTTGTCCATCGGAGCCAGCTCGATGAGGTCGTGTCGCTACTCAAAGATGCGGCGAAGACGGTACGCGTCGGTAGCCCACTGGATCCAGAGGTTGCGATGGGGCCGGTGGTCAGCAAGGCTCAGTTCGATCGGGTTCAACAATACATCGCGATCGGGATCGAGGAGGGCGCTACGGTTTGTACGGGAGGTCTCGGTCGGCCGGCCGGACTCGAGCGCGGCTACTTCGTCAAGCCGACGATCTTCTCCGATGTGGCGCCCGACATGCGGATCGCGCAGGAGGAAATTTTCGGTCCGGTGCTTGCCGTCATTCCATACGATGCGGAAGAGGAAGCAATCGAAATCGCAAACGGGACCGAGTATGGTCTCGGCGGATATGTATTCTCGTCGAGTCGCGAGCGAGGGCTGTCGGTCGGTCGTCAATTGCGCGCGGGTCGTGTGTTCCTGAACGGTATGGCGAGCAACACGATGGCACCGATGGGAGGCTACAAGCGCTCCGGGAATGGCCGCGAGATGGGCGTGTTTGGCCTGGAGGAGTATCTCGAGGTCAAGGCGATGATCGGTTTCGAGTAGCCTGTCAGCTCGACCCTGCACTTCGGTAGCCGGATGCGCGCTCATCGCGTGTGCGCGTCGTTGACGATCACGACACCGGCGCCGTCACCACATTCGACCGACGCGAGCGCTCGATTGCGCGAGCACGCGTCGGTCGTCAATTCTCCCAGTTCAAGTGGCCTGACCGGCAGCGGACGGCGAAGCTGGAATGCCGCTTAGAAAGACGCAGACGCCGATCCCGTTCGACACGAAATCACCGGTCAACGAAGACGTTGACGGTCGTTTTGTCCTGCGATCCACATGGATGCAGCGCGTCGCTGAAGAGGAGGCGCGGAAGACGAACGGCAGCCCGATCAGGTAAGTGAAGCTTACGTGTAGGCCAATCAAAACCAACTGTACACGTCGTAAGTCGCTCGGCACACTGGTTGAAAACGAAGGCTGGTTGCCAAAACGATGGGGACGAAACTTGGACGCCGCGCATGGCGGAGTTTGCTTCGAGAGTGCTAAGCCGAAGTACGAGGGGACGAACCATCTGTCTCTACGATGCTCCGAACCGTTGAAGCGGCGGCTGCTCCGCAGCGTGACGAGCACCGACCACAATTTCATTTTCGTCGTTGTCAACGCAACGCGCGTTGACGGCAATCAACTGATTGCTTCATGGCTGCCCTCAAGCATCGCCATGAGATCGCGTCACTCATACACCCTCGTCGTGCGACATGTCCGCCGACGGAATGTCGCAGCTGATCGTAGCCTCTCAAATATAAATACCCGGTACGGGGGAGACATGCAGATACATCGTTGCCGAGTTGCTGGCCACTTATCCGAGACCGGCTGGCACGACTTGTGTCGACGACGCACCGTGTCTCCCCGACAGTCGATTTGTTTTTTCGTCGTCACCCGTGCATGTCCGCTCCTCGTGATCGGTCGTACAGCGGATAACGTGATGTCGAACAGAACGGATATTGGCATCCATAACTGAGGAGTGAGACAAGTGATGATCAACAGGGTTAATGCCGGAGCACGGCTCGATCGCCTGCCGATCGGCACCTTCCACCGGCGCGTACTGTGGCTGGTCGGCATGGGGATGTTCTTCGATTCGTTTGACAACACGTTGTCGAGTGCCGTGCTCGCGGCAATGTTGAGCAGTCACTGGTCGACATTGCAGATGAACTCGGTGTTCATGTCCGCGACATTCGCCGGCCTCACGATCGGTGCAGCGCTCGCCGGATGGTTGAGCGATCGCTATGGCCGGTTGTTCGCGTATCAGTTCAATCTGGCGATTTTTGGCGTCATGGCGCTCGCGTCGGCTTTCGCCCCGTCCATGGAGTGGCTGATTGCTATTCGCTTCGTGATGGGCATCGGGATGGGAGCCGAGTATGTGATGGGCTATGGTCTCGTGATCGAGTTCGTTCCCCCGCAGCAGCGCGGCCGGTACCTGGGGCTACTCGGAATGATCGCCGGCGCCGGCGTGTTCATCACGGCGCTGGTCGGCATGGTGGTGATTCCGTGGCTTAGCTGGCGAGCGATGTTCGTGATCGGTGGGGTCGGCACATTGTGGGTTTGGTGGTTGCGCCGCCATCTGCCTGAGTCGCCGCGTTGGCTGGAGCGGGTGGGCCGAGGCGCCGAAGCGGAGGTGATTCTGCTGCGGATCGAGGCCGAGGCGGGTGTGACCCAACCGCTGCCGGCGTCTCAGCAGAACGCGGCCTCCGAACTGCGCAATGTTCCCGTGTCGGTGCTGTTCACCCGTCCCGTGATTCGCCGCACGTTACTGGCGATTGTCGTGAACGTCACATGCCTGTTCGGCTCGTACAGCTTCACCGGCTGGATGCCGACGTTCTTTGTCAGCCAGGGGATGAGCGTGACCAACTCGCTCGGGTTCCATGCGGCGATGATGGCAGGCTACGTCGTCGGCCCGCTTATTTGCGCGTTGATCGCCGACCGCATCGGGCGTCGTTGGGGGCTGGTGATGTTCGGCGTGATCTGCGCAAGCCTCGGCGCCGTGTATCCGTTCCTGACGTCGCCGTTGCCGATCGTGATCTGCGGTTTCTTCCTCGTTGCGTCGGTAGCCGTTTTCCTGACGCTCGGGCTTGGCGGCACACCGGAATTGTTTCCGACGGAATATCGGTTCCGAGGCGGTGGCGTCGCACAAATGATCGGCCGGCTGGGGCTGGTAGGTGCGCCTTTCATCGTGCTGGCACTGTTCCGGCATTACGGCATTGCCGGGGTAGTGGGCGTGATCTCTGGCGTCTATCTGGCGATTGCGTTGCTCATGGCTGTCGCCGGCATCGAGACCAACCAGCGATCGCTCGAGGCGCTGGAACCCGACGCGAAACCGGTCTCGCCGGACGCAGTGCCGCATCCGGTTCCGAGAACCTGAACTCCCAGGTGGAAGGCCCTCGCATCGACGGCAGAGCGAGGATGGTGATCGGCGCGCCGCACCGACAACGTGTCGAGCGCCACTGTTCAATTGGATGCTATCGGAAAGGAGGCAGGAGTACCATGCGCGGCATTGTTTTTCGCGGGGACTGCACGCTCGAGCTCGTCACCGTTCCCGATCCGACGCCGGGTCCCGGCGAGGTCGTTCTCGAAATGAAGGCTTCGGGCATGTGCGGCAGCGACCTGCACGTCTATCGCCGTCCGGGTAGTGCGTTGGCGACGCCGATCATTGCAGGTCACGAACCGAGTGGCATCGTAGTTGCCGTGGGGCCCGGTGTGACGAGTTCGCATGCTCGGATCGGCACGCGCGTGATGGTGCATCACTATCACGGCTGTGCCGGATGCGAGGATTGCAGGGCCGGATGGCCGCAGATGTGCAGCACGATTCCCGCGGTGGTTTATGGAACGGACGCACACGGAGGCCACGCGCCGTACATGAAGGTGCCGGCGAGCACGTTGGTGCCTCTCGACGATCGCTTGAGCTTCGCGGCCGGCGCCGCGATTTCATGTGGTACCGGCACCGCATGGGGAGCGTTTGAGCGCATGGGGCTAACCGGTCGCGATACGGTCGCGGTTTTCGGGCAGGGGCCGGTCGGTCTGTCGGCAACCGTCCTCGCGAAGGCACAAGGGGCGCGGGTCATCTCGGTCGATCTTGACGAGAGCCGTCGGAATCGGGCAACTGCATTCGGTGCCGACCACGTTCTTGATGCACGCGATGCCAACGTGGCAGACGCGATTCGCGACTTGACCGGCGGTAGAGGTGCAACTATGGCGCTCGAGACCGCCGGGGCTGCGTCGGCGGGCCGCGAGGCGCTCACCTGCGTGCGTCCGTGGGGAACAGTGTGTCTCGTCGGCATCGGTGCCGAGATCAGCTTCTCACTTGCGAACGTGCTTCGCACGCAACTTCGCATTCTGACTTCGTGGACGATGTCGATACAGGCGCAGAAGGCCTGCGCGGACTTCGTGGTCGAGCGCGGAATCGATCTTGATGCGCTCTTTACGGATCGGTGGACGCTAGATCAGGCCGACGAGGCTTATCGAAGCTTCGATCGCCAAAGTGGTGGTAAGGGCGTATTCCTCATGTAATGAGCTTTGGCGCATCACTAACACCAGATGTGATCGAATATCCTGAGTGCGCAGGGGGGCGTCATTGTGATAGAAGGCAACGACCTTTGACTCTGGGCTTGAGCGCCGCCTTCTGCAGACTCGGACCATCGCAGACGCGGGGGGTGATTTAGCGGTACGCGTCGCCCGACGCGCGTTCGAAGATTCGTGGAGTGACTGGAATCCATATGAACGGCAGGAATTTCCATACCGCATGCGCGGCACGATCGAGTGCCAATTCGACGAATTGGCGGAAATCGAATCGTTGGATATGGGTGCGCCAGGAGCGCGCGCGGCGCGAAGGGTTCAGTGTTGAAGAGTTGGGCGCAACTACACAAAGAACGCCTACATCGATACGTAACGCAACGGAGATTTCGTATGCTGCCAGTACCACGGCGGCGTCCAGCTGCAGGTTATGCGCCGCGGCGTTTCAGTGCCCGCGTGTATAGAAGGCATTTCGCCGTCGCGAACTGGTAAGCGAGCCTTACCAGCCAGCATGGAAAATTCGACTCGACCTCGATTGTCGACAGGCGCAGCATAACGAAATTGTCACGTAGATTCCGGTCGGCGTTCTGTCGGCCGTCTGAGCGCAACGGAGGAGATACATGCGCGTTGGATATATTGGCTTGGGCGCCATGGGTGGAGCACTTGCGCGTCACCTTGTCGGGAAATTCCCGTTGACCGTGTTCGATCTGAGCCCGACGGTCGTCCAGGGTTTTGTAGATTTGGGGGCGAGCGCAGCTGCGTCCCCTGCGGATGTCGCTCGAGCCAGTGACATCGTGCTGTTGTGCCTGCCGCGAAGCTCGGACGTCCAGAAGGTCATCTTTGAAGCTGGCGGTCTGGCAGAGGGGCTTTCCCCGGGCAGTATCGTGGTAGATCAAACCAGCGGGGTGCCGAGCGAAACACGCGAGTTCGCTCGGCAGCTCGCGGAGATGGGTGTCGCGTTGTTCGATGCTCCCGTTTCCGGAGCGATGGCAACGGCAATCGCCGGGACGATATCGATCATTGCGTCGGGCCCGTCCGACGCATTCGACAAGGCGCTTCCGATCCTGACGGCAATCAGCCCGAACGTCTTCCATTGTGGCCAGCGCGTCGGCAATGGTCAGACCATGAAGACGGTGAACAACATGATGAACGTCAGTTGTCGCCTGGCGACGCTCGAGGTCGTGGCGATGGGGCGCAAGTTCGGTTTGCAGCTTGAAACCATGACCGAGGCGATCAACGCGACGACCGCACGCAACTATACGTCTCAAGGGATGTTGCCTGCGATTGCCGAGGGGCGCCAGTCCACGAAGTTCTCACTGGCACTGCAGGTCAAGGATATCCATCAGGCCATTTCGCTCGGTGCGGAGCAGGGCGTGCCCATGCCGATCGGCGGCGCGGCGCGCGCAATACTGCAAATGGGTTTGAATGCGCTTGGCAAGGACGCCCAGCTCGAAGAAATGATCGGCGTCATTCAATCCATGGCCGGGACGCAATTTGTCGAAAAGACTGCCGACTCGCAAGCAAAGGAGGTGAAGTGATGAATATCGGGCTGGCAGGGACCGGCGCACTCGCGGCTTTCGTGTCGCGTCGGTTGGCAGCAAAATATCCGGTCTTTTTCGTCGACATCGCAGATGGGGATTCGTCTCCAGCAGAGGGGGTGGGGCGACTCGATAGTCTCGCCGCGCTGGGCGAGTGTTCGGATGTTGTTCTGTTAGCTGCGGATTCCGAGACGCAGTTGGACGAGCTGCTATCGCAGGACGGATTGTTGGCAGGCTTGCGCGAAGGGAAAATCATCGCGAACCTCGGGCAAGACGACCCGGATAAGGCCCGCGAACGGGCGGTAAAGCTGGCCGCAAGCGGAATTGCGTTCGTCGATGCGCCGCTACATACCGAGAACACGGAATCGATCCACGAAGCGTCTGCGATCTTGTTCGGCGGGGCGCCAACCGCATTCCAGTCTCTTCACCCCGTACTGGAATCCATCTGTCCGACGATCGTACAGTGTGGTGATGCGGGCAACGGGCATGCGACTCGGTTGGTCGTGGCCGCGATCGCGGCCTGCAACCGGCTTATCACGTATGAATGTGCCGCGATGGGTGTCAGCAACGGCCTGACCATTGGCGACATGGCAACCGTACTGAACAAAAGTTCGGGCTATAACAGTGCATCCGCGCGCGTGCTCCCGGCGCTTGCGTCGACCGGCCACACGGCCGATGCGACGCTAGGGCACGTTGCAAGCGACGTCACGATGGCATCGGCGGTCGGTATGCGCTATGGCGCGCCGATGCTGATCGCGACGCTTGTCCGTTCGATGCTGGATGCGGCGTGTAATCGATTGGGCAATTCGGTCAGCATCGATGAGTTGGCTGCGGTTTGGGAAGCGGACGGTCGGCTGCCGGTTCCTCAACGCCTCTAACGGCAGAACGAGACCGCTGGCCGACGCGGAATCAAAATATCGCGGCGACGATGCCTCACGGACGCATCGCCACCGCGTTCAAGTACTCTCAGTCGATGTTGTCGGAGGGCGCGCGGGGTGCCGAGTCGTCGCCAATCGATACCATCGCCGCCGATTCGCTGCGAAGTGCGTTGAGAAAGTGTGAAACCAATGGGCTAGCGCGTTCGGCGTCCCAGATTGCACCAATGTCCGGGAAGCGGAGGGCAGGCTCGAGCCGCACTCGATCCAACCCAAACGCTTTGTACAACTGCAGTTCGGAACCCAGCAGCGTCGACAGATAGTTGCCGCCATCCATCAGAAGCTGGGCACGGATGGACGAGCCAGCTTCAACGCACGGCTTCGGCGCAGGAAGATGCTGATCCGCAAATGCCGCATCGACGAGGGTCCGCATTTCGGCTCCTGATGGCGGAAGAATCCATGCGTGATCGAGGAGATCGGGCCAACGCGGGGGCGCTTCTTCCAGGCAAGGATGCCCGCGCCGCGCAACGATCTGGATACTGTCGGCGAGCAGAGGTTCGGTCGCAAATCCGGTTCCAAGTGCTTGGGCGCCGAGAGCGCCGATGATCACGTCGATGCTTCTGTTTGTCAGCATCTCGAGCAGCGAGGCAAACGGTGCTTCCACGACCGAGACGAAAATGCCTGGCCACGCCTCCTGGAGGCGGACGATCGTTTTCGGAAGCAATACGCGCGGCAGACCGCTGCCCACGTGCAGGCGACCATGCAATCCGGATTGCACCGCTTTCAGATCCGCGTCGGCGCGATATACCTCACCGAGCATTCGCTCCGCGTGCGAGCGCAGCACTTCTCCGGCCCATGTCAGCTCCAGACGGCGATGCCGGACGAAAAGCGCATGGCCAATGACGTCTTCCAGATCGCTCAACCAGTGAGATAGCGCCGGTTGGGTCATGTGCAACTGCGCAGCGGCCGCCGTCATGCTCCCTGTCTCATGGAGCGCTATGAATACCTCGAGATGGCGCAGTTTCAGTTTGCGCGCCCACGGAATGCCGTGAAGGGTGTTCTCCATCGATCTCTCAACCTGGCCATATGCTTTCGTTTATAGACACATCCAGTTTATTCATTTCCATCTTGTCAGGCTAGCTTCGATAATGATTCGTACATCAGATGAACATGGCGGATCGCGGTGACCTATCGAGTAGAGAGATGAGGCCACCACGATTGCGAATTCAACGGCGTACCGCGCATCGCGAACGTCATAAGGCGACGACATGAATAGATCACGTGCAAAGCGCACATGATCTCGTACCAGTCATTGTGGCTGCAATGGGCGGCACGACGCCGCTGATCAGCGCATGGCTCTTGCGCACGTTTGGATCGTCGTTGGCCCCTGGTGGTACGTCACGGCCGTTGCCATTGCTTGTCTGATTCAGTTTGTACGGAAACGAAGTGTGTCGACTCGAACAGATCGGTTGACGAGCAGGACAAACGCGTTGAGCGTATGCCGGGCACCACGGCAGCCGTTCGCGTTGAAACGACCAAATGAGAAAGGTAACGATCATGGAAGTTTACGACTACATCATCATCGGCGCCGGTTCGGCCGGATGCGTCGTTGCGCGGGAACTCAGCGAAATTCCGGAAAACAAGGTGTTGTTACTCGAGGCAGGGCCACCGTCGGACAAGTTCTGGGTGCATACGCCAGCGGGGATGGCGAAACTGTACTTCAATGACAAGCTCAACTGGAACTACTACACGGAACCCATGGCGGCGCTACGCGATCGCAAGATGTATTGGCCACGCGGAAAGGGGCTGGGCGGGTCGAGTTCCATCAACGGCATGATCTACATCAGGGGGCACCGCGGCGATTTCGACAAGTGGCGCGATCTGGGTAATCCGGGCTGGGGCTATGACGACGTTCTTCCGCATTTCAAACGCATCGAGCATAACGAGCGGGGCGCGGACGAATTTCGTGGCGCCGGCGGTCCGCTGTGGATCAGCGACCCCGCGGTGAAGGTTCCTAGTTCGTACGACTTCATCGAGGCGGCACGGCGCGTCGGTATTCCGGAGACGGAAGACTTGAACGGCGCAGTCCACGATGGCGTCGGTTTTATGCAGCATACGATTCGCGCCGGGCGTCGGCAGTCGGCATACGTCGCGTTTGTCGAGCCGGTTTTGAATCGACCTAATCTGACGGTGAGGACCGGTTGTTTGGTCAGGCGCATTCTGTTCGACGAAAACCGTCAAGCGACGGGCGTCGAGATTCAGCGCGATGGGGCCGTCCAATCCATTGCCGCAGCGAGAGAGGTGATTTTGTCGGCGGGTTCATTGAATTCACCCCAGATCCTCATGCTGTCCGGTGTGGGGCCCGGCGAGGAGCTTCAGCGGCATGGGATCCGGCAGGTCGTCGATCTTCCTGGGGTGGGCCGTAATCTGCAGGATCACTTCTACGTACACACCGCCTACAGATCAACGGATCCCAGCTCATACAACCGCAACATCCGCGGGATTTGGAAGTACTTCGAAGGTACCCGTTACCTGCTGACGCGAAGCGGATACCTGGCCCTTGGGTCGTCCCAGGTCGCGGCGTTCGTGAAAAGCCGGCCCGACGTTGACTACGCCGATTTGCAGATCAGTTTTCGGCCGATGACGTTCACCTATCATCCGAGCGGGCACGTCGAAGTCGACAGGCAGTCGGGCATGGGGGTATCGGTGTTCATCTTGCGTCCTCGAACGACCGGTGCAGTCACACTCCGATCCGCAAATCCGGCCGACAAACCGATGTTCACGCCAAACTTCCTGACCGACGAGGATGATGTGCGTGTCATGATCAGCGGCATCAAGCAGATTCGGCAGATCATGACGACGGAGCCGATTGCATCGAGAGTGATCAACGAACACGTACCGGGGGCGCAGGTGCAGACCAACGAGCAACTGCTCGACTTCATGGCCGAGACTGGGAACACGGCGGCGCATCAGACCAGTACCTGCAAAATGGGACGAGATGCGCTGTCGGTGGTCGATGAACGTCTTCGTGTCCGAGGAATTGGACGGTTGCGCGTTGTCGATGCATCCATCATGCCCCATGTTACGTCGGGGAACACCAATGCGCCCACCCTCATGATCGGCGCCAAAGGCGCCGACATGATCGGCCGGGATGCCGTTCCGCGACGCATTATTCGCGCATGAGCGTGCAGGTGCGATTATTGGCGCATTGGTGGCGTTGGCGTTAGGGCCACCGGCAATCCGGCGCCCGGCATCAGTATCGGCGCGGGTCAACGCCCACGTGAGAGGTGGTTGGTTCAGTCCTGCGAATGCGTCGCACAACCTGGGTGCGAGCGTAAGATAATGCGCGCCTTTCCCCCACTGCTACCGAGAGATCAATTCTACCGTTCGGATCGCTGCGGGGACACTCCGCTGACCCTCCACAATCAAACTGTCCGGATATCTTTAGACTTCCGCGTTGTCGGTTTCGTAGCCGTGAGCGCCGCTGCTGTTAGCGAAACTTACCAGGCTATCGATGAAAACGAACTGTACTAAGGCAAGTGCTACGCGCAAAATCAGCAACATGGTAATTGTGCTGATCGTATCAAGTTGGACATCGGATCTGCCATTTCCCCCTCTCAGTGGCTCTTTGGCCGGTCAACCGGTACACGCAACTTGTGAGCCAAGAACTGAAGGTGCGAGCAGCAGAGGAATAGCCAAGCGCGAGCAGCAAGCGTCTGGACGTCGCGACGCAAGCAGGTATCCGGGCGTTCGTGCATGAAATGGGAAGCGAAAACTAGGCATCTCGGATTGCATATATTTCGGAAACCATATCAATTTAGCCGTCATTGGATTTTTTTGGGCCTCTGAATGGCCGGACAGATAGCACAAGGAGGGGGGGTAAATGCGAATTTCGGAAGCTTCATCGACGGATTATGGCCGGATCGGTAGCAACATGCGGGAAGGGGTGCTCGAGCAGAAATTTTTGTTGCAGGGAAAACCAGGCTCGCCGAACAACTATCTGATTAACGTAGGTCGCACCGGTGCCGGCGGTTGGGTGGCACCGAGCCACCGACACAACTTCGATCAGGTGCGCTACGTAATCAAAGGCGATTTTCCATACGGGCAGGGAAAGGTTCTGCCGGAAGGTTGGGTGGGTTACTTCCCCGAAAGTGTGTACTACGGGCCGCAAGAACGTCCGGAAGGCCTTGAAGTGATGGTTTGCCAGTTCGGTGGCTCGTCCGGTTATGGCTTCGTGAGTGTGGAAGAGCGCGAGGCGGCAAACCAGGCACTGAAGAGCAAAGGCGAATTCAAGGATGGCATCTTCACGTGGTACGACGAGTCGGGCAAAAAGCACAACCAGGACGGCTTCGAGGCCTGCTTTGAATATGTGAAGGGTCACAAGCTGGAGTATGCGAAGCCGCGGTATGAGGATCTCGTACTGATGAACCCGGCGAGCTTCGAATGGATCCCGAGCGGTACGCCGGGAGTTTCCACGAAGTTGCTTGGCTCTTTCACGGAACGCAATACACAGATCGGTTTCGTGAAGCTTGAAGCCGGTGCTTCGTTTGCGGCGGGGATGCAGTCTTCGGTCGAGTTGCTGTTCCTCAGCAAGGGGAAAGTTGTCGTTGAGGGTAACGAGTTCGGTCTTCATACCGCGTTCGAGTTCGAGGCCAATGAAGGCCCAGTGTCGATCAAAGCGGTCGAGGAAACGGAGCTGCTGAGTCTGGTGCTTCCGACGTTCTGACGGCGTAACGAGAGCACTGCGGGTGCTGAGTCAACAGGTCAGCCGACGCCGATAGGGCGTCGGCATCCGAGTTCTTACGGCCTTAAGTTTTCAGTGAGAGTTGGCTCGTGGAGACTTCGGGAATCGAGGCTAGCCTCCCCTCGTTTTCCGCCCTAGAGCTCATGCGAGCGAGTCAGTTGCTTGACTCTCCGTCGGGCCGTTTTGCAGTCTGCCAATTCATTCGATGGTGGTTTACCGTTTCCTTGTGCCGCTCGTCGTCCTCGGTATGTAAATACAAGCTGGTCGTGTTTAGCGAGACGTGACCGAGGTTATCGCGAATGGTCCGCAAGTCAACACCACCATCCGCCTGGTGCGAACCTGCTGTATGGCGGAGCCAGTGCGCGGAAGCCCGTTCCAATTCGTCTGCGCGATCGAAATATTCGCTGCCTTTTGCGCGTAGCCATAAGGCCGCGCCAGCAAAGATTGCCTTTATTGCGTCGTGAATGGCCGAGCGCGACAGGCAGCGCATTTTCCCCTTATGCGGAACGACCAGAGGAGTCTCCTCGCTCCGCCCGGGAAGGTCGGGTAAATTGTTCGCAACTCGGTAGGCCCGCAGCTCCTGTATAAGCTCACCTGAAACCGGAACGATGCGTTGCTTGTTTCCCTTGCCAAGCGTCTCCAGCCACCACTGATCGCGACCGTCGGGTCCGAGTCGACGATAGAAGTTGCCCATCTGCCCATGAGCGACCTCGGAAATCCGCATTCCTTGGAGATAGAAAAGGGTAGTCAGCCAGCGGCAACGTGCGTAATGGCTACGTTGTTGCTCCGTTTCCTGCGGTAGTTGCTCGACGAAGGACTTCACTTCGTCCCAGAGCGAAATCGATAGATAGCGCGTCACCCGCGACGACGCCCCCCTAGACCGCTGTCGAAGCAGCGCCATTGGGTTGCCACGCAGATAGCCGGCACTCACCAGCCACGTAAACATCGCATTCAGGATAACCATTGCCTGACGCTGACTGGCCGGTGAAAGCGGTCCGTTGAATGGGCGCCAGCGTTCATCGCCGCGCGGGTACTTGCCGCCGTTCGCCGAGATCCAGCGTGCAGCCGGCTGCGGATCCGACATAAACGCCTTGAACACCAGCAGGTCCTCATGAGTGAGCGACGACAACGGTTTGCCCAGTTGAGCCAGTGACCAGAGAAGTAGCCGCTCGGCTTCCTTGCGGTAGTTGTCGAACGTTGTTCGTGTGCCTGCGTAGTTTGCCAGCCATGCTCGAATCGCATCGAGGTCATTGTCGGCGGCGAGTTGGGCGTGTTCGGCGAGACCGCGATTGGTGCCAAGGCGGCCATCGAGCATTTCCGGTACAGCGAGCGATTCGACCGGCGCCACGACGACGTCAGATTTGGTGTTGGACATGGTTGCGAGCCTCGAGCGCCCTTGAAATTCAGTCAATCCATCATACACGACATTATAGCAGTAATGTCGTGTATGATGCAAAAAATGCCATATATACAACATAATACGTTGTATTATTCATCAACGATTTCTCCTTTGCTCAGACCATGAACCAGGTGCTCGAGGACGACGTCCAAGCGCTCAAAGACCGCGTCGCGGACACGCAGGCGCTCTATCGCGAAGTGTGCGCGCTGCTGTTCTTCCGCTACGGCGAAACGCCAACAGCCAACAAGCTCTATCAACTCGTCAGGCGCGGCAGCATGAGCGCGCCGGCGAAGGCGCTTCGTGACTTCTGGAGTGGCGTGCGCGATCGGTCTCGTGTCGACATCGGTCAACCCGATCTGCCGCCTGAGGTGGCCAAGGCAACTGGCGAGCTTGTCATCACGCTTTGGCGCTTGGCCAATCAAGCGGCCGGCGACTCGTTCGCGACGCTCCGAAACGATCTGCAATTGGAGGCCAACACCGCTCGGCAGCGAGCGGATGATGCCGAAGCACGTTGTGAAGCTGCACTAGTTGCGAGCCAAGCAGCTGAGGATAAAGCGGTCGGCAACGCGGCTCGGATTGCGGAGCTAGAGGCGCAGCTTGTGGAACAGCAGACCGTCAATGCGGTGCTGCGCGGGCAATTGAACAGCGCACGGGAGGAAGCAAACACAGCCGCAGCAGCGCTCGTTGACGCCAGGCGGGACTTTTCGACTGAGCTTGAGAAGCTGCGACAATCGATCAGTCAAAATGAACAGCGGCTGATCGCCGCCGAAAAACGCGCGCTACTCGAAATTGACAGCGAGCGAACGGTGGCAAACAGGGCGAGAAAGGACTTACAGGCGGCGACAGATCGATTTACTGAATTGGAGAGCACCTACCGCGGCGATCGCGATGCTATGCGTGACGAATTGACGAGCCTGAAAGCACAATTGGCATCGGCCAAGCAACTGAACGTGGGTTTGGTGGAACAACTGACTGCCAAGGACACCACCCTCGCCCAACGGAACGATACGGTCGAGGTGTTGCGTCAGAAACTGGACGCGTGGACGACACTGGCCGCGTCGGCCGGAATGAGTGAGGCAGCCCGGCGACCTACGCAACGCTTTGCACCTTCTGCTGCCGGGAAGCAGCGCCGAAATATCAAACTGCAATCGGAAGTTTTCAAGAAGCGTCGAGTTACGTGAGCTACAGTTATACGGTCACGCTGAGCAGCCCGGAGAACGTCTGTACGGGCCTCGGGAGTACGATTCCGGACCGCGAAGCAGTCGCCTAAATGCACCGCGGATCTATCGGCTGCTGCAGATTGACGAGACGGCCAAAACAGCACCAACCTTCATCGTCCGTCGCGAGAACCCTGGTCGGGTAGCAGTCAATAGGTAGTCGCTGACCGTTCAAGTAGCGACTTTGCCACCACGCCATCTGCACCTGGTACGAGGCTCACAAGATTCACATCGATGCCATCGTTCATAAGCTTGCGAGCAAAAAAGCGGGCTTGGACCGCATCGTGGGTTGTCACGATCACCTGAAAACCGTGGTCGACAATGTAGTCCCGGAGCACATCGAAGACAGAAGCCGCGTGGACCAAATCGTGATGTTGAGTCGGATCATCCAGAAGCAGCGCTTTCCACGGGCACCAACTGTGCACGAGAGCCATTGAAAGCAAAAAAGTCAGTTGAAGATCAGTCTTTTGTGCTTCGCTCGCCACTTCAGACGCCAACACCGGCTGCCCACTGAGTTGCACTTGAACGTGCGCCTCCGTTCGACTCGTTTGGCGCTGGAGCGTCAGAACCGTCTCTGCAAAGCGCGGTTCTCTCACAATCTTCCTGAGCAGCGACTGCCAGACAGGGACCACGGCGGTGATATGCTCACGCATCTCAAGGATATTTTGAGAAAGCAAGTTTGACAGCGTATCAACCGTCTTTCGGCGATCCCCGACATACGTAAGCGCCTCATTGGCCCGTGCAACCTTTTGCACCAGCGTCGTTTCGAATTCAGGCTCAGCCAGTTCGCCGCGCTCGGCGTCGACATCCTTTTGTGCCAGTTGAAGCGCGGCAGCACCTTGCAGTTTCGCCAAATCCTGACGAATCGCGTTTAGGCGAACCGCCTTATTTTCCAATACCAGTTTTTTGCTCGCGATATCCGCAAGCGCCTGCTGCAATGTAGAACTCGAGGGCTCTCCAGAGAGCGGCACACCAGACCATTTCTCTCTCAACTGGGCGGCCGCCTCTGTAGAAGTCCGGTACTTCAGAAGCGATTCCTGTTCGCGCGCGCGAATTTTCTGCATGGACTCGTTGAGCTTGGCAACCTGCGCATCGGCCTTCTGCCGCTCGTCATCCAAAGCCAGTACGTCCCGCTCGGCTCCCAATATATTTTCCGAAATACTCTGAATGATCACTGGATCCGGCAACTCCGCCTCCAACTCGCCCAGTCGAGTCCGACTTAGGGCCTTCGCCTCTCGGTGGCGCACCAAGTCTTGCGCCACTCTGGATCGCGTCGCTTCGGCTTGGTCAAATCTCACCTCACAATCAGAGATGTCGCCAGCAGCCGGTTTGGCTGGAGCGGCGAGCACGTCCCGATCCAGTTCTGAGCGCAGTTGCGTAAGTGCCGACTGGCGCTGTTCGAGCGCAACCCCCGCTTCCGCACGCGCCATGTCATACATCAACGGGTGCTGCTTATACGTGACAACTCGTGCCCCAAGCTCGCTCCGTTCGCGGGCAAGGTCGTTCCTCGCTGCCTGAGTCGCCTTCACCTTGCTACCCAGCGCAGTAAGCTGCGCATCGCTCGCCGCGAGTCTCTCTCGCGCACTGCGGTTTCGATCGGCTGCGGCAGTCAGCGCTGGATTGATCTCCTCGAGCTGACCGTCAATTCTTTTCCGCAAATCTTCTGCGCCGTGGTGAACGCCACACAACGGACACGATTCCGCCGTGCTTTCAAGATGAGCAACGATACTACTGAGTGCGACTTTGATGGCACTTGTTGACTTCTGCAATTGCTCAAGAATCGTGCCGGTTTCCTTTACGCGCTCCGCCGCCTCATTGCGCTCGGTCGTGACGGCCTCCGATTGCGCACGAATCTCCCCCAATTGGATATCCGCTGCTTCAAGCCGCTTGTCGATCTCGGCCAGTCGCACATCATCCTCGGACCAACGCCGCAGCGCTTGCTTTGCTGCTTCGAGCTCGGCATGATTTTCATCGACCGAGCGCCGCTTGCCTTCGAACGTCCGATGTTGACGCTCAGTGTCCCGAATGTTTGCAAGCGCGACGCGTGCGACCTCAACTTCCTTGGCAGATTTTTCTAACAGCTCGCTGCACGCTTGCAGCGATTCAGTGTGCAATTGCAACTGAGCCTTCGCCGTCGTCGCGGCAGCGATTTTCTCTCTGATGCGTAAAAACTCGTCGCGAGCCTGTGATTTCTGTGCCCGCCGATTATTGAGGTCATCCACAATTTTAAGCAGATCGCTTCTTTTCACCTCTTCTGCTTTGCGCTCGTCCTCTGCCACTCGAGACGCCCTCTGATGAGCTTCGGCATCTTTGACATGGCTTCCAAATTCAGCCGGTACGCCTGCCACACCTTGCAGCTTTGCCTCAAACTTGACAGAGTCTTCCCGGGCGCTGACATTGTCACTCATGGCGACACTAAATTGGCTCTCAATCCTCTCAAGCGTGTCCCAGTTCAAGTCCCCATCGGAGTTGACGATGTCGCGCAATTCCCTCCCAACGTCAGCCAAGGTGGGTAGGCCGTGGCCATCGGGAGCCGAAAAACTATTGCGTCGCGCAAGTAGGTTTTCCCAGCGCGACAATCGGCTTTGGGCATCTTCAACGTCTCGCGTTCGCTCCGTCATCGTTCGAGTCAACGACGACTTGAGCCCTTGCATGACCCGAGCCGCTTGCTGCGCGTCTTTGCCCATGGGCAATTTTGTCAGCTGTGCGCCAGCCTCGTCCTCTGTTGCCTGCACAAACCAATCCCGATCGCGCTGATCCAGAAGATGGGTCAAACGGAGCAGATATGTGAGGTCCTCGACGTTCACACCACCAAACAGTTCTTTCGACCAAGCCCATTGACTCGCCTGGGTGTTTGGGCGTCGCACATGTGCTTCCTGGGCAAAGCCTTCAAACTGGAGGCGCACGCTCGCTGACTGCGTATTGTCACGAATCAGCGGGAAGAGATCGTCGCGCAATCTCGCGACGCGCCCGGTCAACGCAAGCTCGATCGCTTCAAATATGGCGGTTTTTCCGGTTCCATTGGGCGCCAGCAGGATGGTCGCGCCGGCGCTCACGGGAATCGAGACGTCGGCTCCGAAACGGCGGATATTGCTCAGGGAAATCGTACGAAGCGTTGTCATATTCAGGTTGCCTGCTCACCAAGGTCGCCCACAATTTTTGCAGCGAGATCCGCGCCTGTTCCGGAAGTCAGAAGGATCGCCCGCCATTGCGCTTGCTCTGCCGGACCGAACCACGGATGTGTTTCCGCAGTGGACGCGAGTGCCGCGACGAGTGGATCGGTCAACGACTCTATCTTCGACATCTGCGCGTCAGGCGCGACAAAGGAGCGCGCCACTACGTCATCCGCACACTCCTCGTCCGGCCTGACGACATATTTTCGACAGAATTGGTCATCCGCCTCCATCCTCAGGCAGTCGCCCACTGTCGCTTCAACCATGTTCAAAAACATATAGAGGTCTGCAGCCTCAGGTTCCGGGGTTGCGTCTCGTACCTCCGCAGCCCATCGCAAGGCGGCTCGCGCCTTGTCTACGTTTTCGACCTCTGCAAACAGGACGGTTCGACGTCCGGCCTCGGGTAAACCTGATCTCCTCAGATACAAGATCTCGGAATGAAGCAACTGCTCGCGCAAACCATCAAGGCTGCATGTCTCTGGTTCGCTGCTGTCCACGGTGAATCGGCTCGTCGCGGCGAGAATGAAGGTGTCTACTAGTTCTTTGAAGTTCATATCAACTCACCGCGGTACGTTCAATGTTGTTCGATCGCACCGACTCTCGTTGTGCAATTTGTTTTTTCAGGAAAGCACGAATCGGCTCAATCGACGCAGTCACCAGTGCTTGACTGTATGCCTCCTTGTACGAGGACGAACTTGTGAGAATGATCTTGGGGCGTCGTGGTTGCATCATATTGTCGAAACTATCGGCATCGCTCGCGAAACTGCTGCCGATAGCTTCCAGCAGCGGCGACGATACCTCAGGCAAAATCAGTACCGCTGCGGGCTCTGGTCCGAAAAATCCTTGACGATCACCGGCAGAGTCATCCTCGATCAACTTACGCGCCGACGCCTTGTGCTGCCGCGGCCCACCCCAGAATCTAAGCGCGACCACCTTAAGCGGCATTGCGCTCAAGGTGCCCCAGCAGGCCGTATCGCCGTCCAACGCAGTTGTCACCAGTAGTAGCATAAAAAATGCATTAACCAGCAGCGGCACCGTACGTGGCCCCGCCCTCAAGGTGCCGATATATCGGTCCCCCTCACTCACTGCGTAGAGCATCTCCGACAGAACATCGGACTGAACGGCTGGCTGGACATCAATCTGTCCCTTCCAGGCGTTCCATACGGCGAATACACTACTTCGCAGGTCGCCTGTTGAAGGCAACTTGAATATTTTGTTCTCGACTGCTTCCTTAACTTGCGTCCATGTGTGGAAAGTCATGCTGTCCGACAAGGCGCTCATTTCGGATTCGACGCATAGCATGCCGTCAATCGGGCGATGTTCAGAGGACTCTGTGGCCTCGATTATGTCAAGCCAACCAATATCTTCTAATTCGTCCTCCGACTTCCCTAAAGTCTCACGCAAAAAACGCGCCACTTCTACTCGCCATAAACTGGGATTTCTAGCGCTTATCGCCGCGCTTTTCGCGTGTACGGCCAAACGCACCAACGGATGATTGAGTGAATGACCTTCGATACCTTGTGAGGGGCAATCATAGTTCAATTGCAACTCGGCTGTTCTCGCCGAGCTGGGTGTCCAAAGCTTCTGTACGACGATGGGGGGCGGCTCCATCTCGGGGGTCTCCGTGGACAGAGTCCCTGCCACGCGCCAGCTGGATTCTGTTCGCATGACATACTGCGCCCACAGGCGCTTGTCGGGTCGGAGACTCGGAAGCAACTGACTGGCAACCAGGCGCGGAGTAAGCGAGCCAGATACGGATGCCTGCTGCTTAATGTACTGCTGGATCTTTGCGCGTACGTCGTCCGAAGGCAGGTACCAGTTCTCCAGATACTGTCGTATTCGTCTACTGAGTTCGGCCTCTGCCCCGACGCAGTCGATTTCGACCTGACTCAAGCAGTCGAAAATCTGTTCGTTATCCGAGAATCCACACCAGTTTATTAGCCATCCGCGTACCGAATTGACGACACCATCACCGCGCGCGAAGATTTTTTCCACCGAGACCCCATCGAGACGGCACTCCTCGGTTAAATCTCGTAACTGCGATATTGTCAGATCTCTTTTAATGTTGACGGCTGCCTCGGGCAGCACCAAGCGAAACTTCCTCTTCTGCTTCTCTCGCTCATATTTTGACAGAGAAAAATATTTCCCCAAACTCTCGAATGCTTTATCGAGTTCAGATAAATTCTGCAAATCACCCTTGTTTTCACCTTTACTCTTCAGTGCGCGTGCAATTTTATCATTGCTGAACGGCCCCGTTTGACGCTTCACTTGACAGCAGATCACGGCACCATCATAAGCGTCTATTATGATGTCATCCCAGTGCTCTATGTCACCTTGCTCTCCACCGAAACACTGATGATGCATGCGCTTATCAAGATAAGCGACAAGCATTTCGGAAGCATAAAGCGTAGCGACAATACAGTCGTATTCGTCCGATTTCTTTAGTCTAAATTTCTTCAACATTATTCAAATCGCTACGTTTTATGATTAGTAGTAACCCGCCCTTTCAACATAACCACGCCCCTCCCAGGCAAGGCACGACTACGTTTAAGTCACCCCTTCAATCAGCAGACAGTGCCATGGCACAAGATTGACAGAGGACGGTGATTGCGTGAAGCCATACATTTGATACGCTCATCGGTGTACGCACTTCCATTTTATATGATTGGCGGTCGTGCCTGTCATTGTTTCTGGCATCGACGTTCGACTAGCTCAAGAGCAACATCATGAATTCGCCATTTTTTTCACCGATCTGGCGTATCATATACGCAGCGCAACCAAAGGAGGATCCATGGCGACGTACAAGGAATTGAAAGCTCAAATGGACACGCTGGCCCAGAAGGCGGAGACTGCTCGTCTTGCGGAGTTCCAAGCTGTCGTCGACGACATCCGCACCAAGGTCGTAGAGTATGGGATTACGGAGAAAGATATTTTCGGAGTACGTCGAGGCCGGACGGCAAAGAAAGCCACAGGCCCGATTGAAGCGAAGTACCGCGATCCCAAGACAGGCGCGACCTGGTCGGGCCGAGGGCGCGCACCAGCATGGATCAAGGATGCGAAGAATCGCAACCGATTCCTAATCGAAGAGTAACAGCCCTCTCTTGACAAGCGGCTCAGCAGGAGCGAAGTGGCACATAAAATATCAACCGAGAACTCTCGCTAACAGGTCGTTGAATTACCGTCTGTCCGGACGTATTTTCACTTTGGCCGTTCGCGGCGACCACCGCGAAACGTTCGATTTCGGCTCACTCGCCCGATTTCAATGCGTATGGATCAACGTCGTGGACGTCCCGGTGCCCACTCCGGTACCTCAGGCACTTTGCGGGCGCAACGCGGCCAGCGATCTCAGCCGCGTCAGGTTGTAGGCTGCCATCGTCAGGGTCAGCAGTTGGCCCACCTTCTCGAGACCACGAGCCATGACCTGGCGCAGCAGGCCGATCGCCTTGCCCCGGCCGAAGCACTGCTCAATGCATTTCCGTTTGCGCTGGCTCAGTGCGTAGCCCAGGTGTCGAGTAGTGCGTTTATCGATCGCGCTGCCGCCGCTGCGTTTCGTGTTCCGCGCCACATGCGGCGTCATGTCCGCGTCCCGGCAAGCCTAAATGAATCCGCGCGTGTCGTAACCCTTACCAGCGCCAACTGCGATGCGTCGATCTAGTAGCGAGACGTCCCGCAACATCTCCGCGGCAACGTCGCGTTCGGCTTGGCCATTTGCCCGGCTGGCCTGCACATTGACCACCAGACCGTGTCGATTGTCGGTCAGCACATGACCGAGATAGCTCGGCAGCGCCGGTGCCACATTGCTCTTTCGGTACAGGCGGCTGTCACTGTCGTTCTTCGATTCATGCGTTTCGTTGCTGCGCGGGTGGCCGTGCCAGTTGCCTGACGGCCGGTCGTCGTCACTATCATCTTTGCGACGGATGCTCTTGTGGCTAGCCCAGGCCTGAATCAGTGTGCCATCGACGCTGAAATGCTCGCCCGACAGCAAGCCTCGTTTCTGCTCCGTTTCCACTGTCGCGTTGAACAGCTCCGTCATTGCGTCAAATTCCAGCAGCCGATCGCGGTTCTTGCTGAACACCGAATGGTTCCACACCGAATCCTCTATCGACAGGCCGACGAACCACCGGAACAGCAAGTTGTACGAGATCTGCTCGACCAGTTGCCTCTCGCTGCGGATGCTGTCCAGCACTTGTAGCAACATCGCTTGCTCCAGCTTCTCGGGCGCGATGCTCGGTCGACCTCCCTTCACGTCGACTTCGTATATCGCCGAGAACTTCGCGTCCATCTTCGACAGTGCTTCGTTCAGCCACGTCCGGACCTGGCGCAGCGGATGCGCCTGCGGAACGAACTCTTCTAGACTCACCGTGCTGAACGACGATTCGTTATAACCGTCCGCGCCTCGCATCGGCTTGCTCTTCCTTGATCTCGGGAACCTATATCGTGAAGGACCGGCCAGGGTATTTCAACGGCCTGCTAGAGGCGATTCATCTCGCCTTAAATTCTTTAGGGAATAATGTTGCTACCGCATGATTTTAATGGCAAAATTGGCATAATAATTATACAGGGAATATCAATGGCCGTCAGCTTTGGAATCGCAAAGAAAATAATCGAGCACCCCAGCTACAATCTCGGGCTGGCCCTCCCATTCGTCGCCGCGTTCTATCTTCTCAATGATCAAGCACCGATCGTTGTGCCACTGATTGATTATTCGCTAGGCGATCAGTTGTCCATGGCACTCAAGATTATAGGTGTTGCATGTTATTACATAGTTTTTCTCTTCTTCTTCGTCATGGCCGGAGCACTCTCCCATCTAACGGCCTCATCAAAGCTGTACTACGCCTACCCGATTATTGTTCTTGTGCTAACCGTATTCTCTCTCGCAACACAGAGCGGGGTCCCGAGATTTAATGTCTTATTTGGAATACTCGCCTTCTTCTTCCTATTGTTTTCCCGCGTTGACAATGGAAGTACATCTCTGTTGCTAATTGGCGCGGTCGGCAGCGTCATGTCACTGCTAAGCTTCGTAGCCGGAGTGCTTTGGTTTGAAGGGCATCTCGCGTTCAGCGGGACAATCGCTGCTCTCTTCGGTTTTTCTATTCTTACCCCCGAGTCTCTGAAGCTCGGATGGCCAATGTTGATTACCGTCGGATATGTGATATTTTACGCAATATTTCAAACTAGCGAATTTTGGAATGACATTGTCGATTGATCACACAACTCAACCTTTTTGAGCGATCTTGACCAGTGGGCTGCGAGCCGATGTCAGGACCACCGTGAATCTCCTGACCGAGGTAGCCCAGAAAGTTTTCGCTTTGGTAGTCTACTCGGCGACACTCTCAGATATTTGTGGGAAAAACTTGAGTTTCCGGAGAGCACTCTCGTGCTGAACGGAGAGGCTCGAAACTACAGCTGACGAGATTCCGGCCGATTGAAGGAAAACCCCGCGCAAGCGGGCTGGCGATAGCCGGTCCTGATCAGCGCGCTGGGAGTTGGTGTCAGGTCGCGGCCCAAATCCTGACCGAAGTTGCCCATAAAGCCTTAGCCTCGGCTGCCCACCTGGCAGTCCATGCTGAATCCGACGCTCTAGCTCATCCATCTGCGGTGAGCATCCTTTCAGACGCGGCAACGAGCACTCAAAACATGCCTCGTTCCTATCCGGCTTCGCGGTCTCACGGGACCAAGTCTCACAGGCCTATTTCTCCTGACAATGGAGAGCGTCACGGCCAAGCGCTCATCGCGTTGGCACGGCGGCGATGCGTCGTCCCGTTCGCCATGCAGCGTGACAACACCATTTGCTAACCCAAGTCGGCTCCTAACGCTTGACGAAAGACATAGCTTCCGACTGGCGCCATATGGCCAAACCTCGCTGCGCCCTAGCGATCTGTCCCGCTCGACGACGACACCTGTTGACTCTGACGACGAAGGCCCAGACGTATGGAGCGTTCCAATTTCGACTATCACGAATTTGGCCGATCGGTGGGTTCATCCCTCTTTGCCCAGCCCCACCCCTATCAATCTTTGAGTTGCTTGTAAACGCTTGTTACCACGCCTTCAACAAAAGTACTGAAATAGTTCAGAATAATCACTCTGAAGTCAATCGTGATCTGCCAAGCCTAGAACAGGATGACTTATGATCGATTTTCGTCGCTCGCCCTGGCCGGATGATCCAAGGGGACATTACTTCTACTTCCCGATGCTTGACGTCGTCAATTCATGGATGGCTCAGTCGCAGCAGAGGGAGCTAGAGCGTATGCAGTGCATACTTACTTACCTCATTGCGTGGGCAGCATGCGGCACTCGGACGGCATACGGAATAGAAAAACGTCTGATGGAAGATAACTTCGTGGTGGAGGACCGAACCAGATTTTGGGAAAGAGTCGCAAGAGCTGATCTTCGACTTTACGCGCGTCTTGCTCAGCGGGAACAAAGAGCCACTCAACAATGGGAATTACTTAGAAAACTAACCGGAGAAGCAGAAGCCCTGCGAAATTTCCCACTATGGAAATTACTCCATAACTCTCCCGTTGGAAATTTCGACTTATCCGCAGAAAAGGAAAGGGTCGAAAAATTATGCGGCTACTTGATGCCGCGCCCTCCTACCGCAAGCATCGGCGATACTTCTCGATACATCGACGAGCTCTTTGGCGGCACACTTAGCGGGGTTGACGAAAAGAACGACGCCGAAGTTTACGCATGGCTTAATATGGGTTTATTTTGCATGCGATATGCGGAAGTCTCATCCAACCTCGCTCAATACATAATAACCTATGAAGGTCTATTCAATGCCTTCACCTGCCACGGAGCCTATGAAATTTCGTGGATAGTCTGGGAGGAAGTTTTGGTTCAAATCAATCGCTGGTGTCGATTTCTAAAATTTCGCACAAATTCCCCATCCAGCCACGATGCGACGAAAACTCTCAAAGAACTAAGGAAGTATGGAATAGAATCCGATGCAATGCATAACGGCGATCAAGTCTTTTTCTGCTGGAGGTCATCCTCTTTCGCAGACGAATTGCGATTCCCCAATCTGCACTTGAATAGCTGGATCGGAAAGGCGCTGAACAACGAAATAAAGGGATCAGACATCTCCCCCGTCAGCGAAATTCAGGATATACTTTCAATAATAAAACTTTTACCCGACCGATATTCATCCCGACCACTTACCCGCCCACTCCGCTCATCACGCTCAGCGTAAATTTCTCACCCCATCAAAATAAAATATTAAATGCAAAATATTTTTATATCAGCGGAAATATAAAATAATTAAACTCCATTGGGAAAAAATTTCGCTGCGTATCTTTTTATTAATCTATCAATCAAATCCCAGTCTGCGCGCGGCCGAATCACCAAAACTCTCATTTCAGTGAAATAACACCACGCGGGAGAATATTTTTCGATGTTTGGAACTTCCCGCCAGTCCACCTCCCAAAGATCCTTAAGATGACATGCATCCATGAGAATCGCACAGAACAGACCCATCACTTCATACTTGGCAATTTCCTTGCTGGCCTTGATAGAGTCAATCACAGGCATACCAAACATATTTAGGAAGGTGCAATCTCGACGAGAATCATCCCCATCCCAAATCTTATCTCCAACACCTAGCCGAGAAAAGGCCGAGACTCCATAAACATATTTTGTCTTTGCAACAGCGACGTGCAACAAAGATGCGTTAATTCCAAAACGCACACCGCTTCCCTTGAGAGCAACTGTATGCATAGCGCGTGACATACTTGATCCATCAAACGACGCTCGCCTCGATAACTCCGACAGCACGGAATATATAGATTCAGATATTTCCTTCCACAGTACACTCGAATTACGATCCCCCTCCATATCATTAAAACGTCTAACAACAGTCCGCCCCCTCACATCTGTGTCCCTCCTATCCCACCAGTCGATATGTCGCCGAAAATTTCGAATTAAAGATGCCACCGATTTATATTTATTTATTCCATGCTCACCAACGCGAAGATTTGGATGGTTTATTGATCCATCACCACCTTCGATCCTCATGCTCATACGAAGTATTTCTACTTTTTTGGTTGAAAGTTCGACATCCTTTGCATCATCACGTCTTGATGCTGTATGTATAAAGAGCACCCCACATCGAGGACAGGAAAATGGATTCAGCCCCGTAATATTCCATGTTGGCGAAAACTCAAACCCACATTTTCGACACCTTGTCTCCAGCAAACATTGATGATAAGGGCAATACCCCAAACGAACATGTTGATAGGAAATTGAGTGAAATCCATACCGCAAACATGCCGGACAGTATTTTAAAAACGGAGTCAGCAATTTTTCACGACTACTGCCCGAAAAAATGTCATATCCCGACATATGCCACAGCTCCTCGGAAGATATTTTTAGCTCAATCAACAGTTTTGGAAACCAACCTTCCTCTCTTGAGCGAACTGCATTCTTCTCGGAAAATATCGAACGCGTCAACGGAACCCGACCCAATAACTCATGCAACTCCTCAGAATCCAAGTTTCGCACCATACAAAAGCGCGACCACCTCGAATACATTGACTCTCCGGCATGATGAAATTTCCAAACTGCCAATGGGCCTTGAATAAGGCAATAGCTTGCCATGGCGTTTGATGATTTATTCAACATTCGCCCCTCCGATTGCAGATAAATACAGAGCGCTCTATCCGAAATAAAATTTATTCTCGAATCTTTTCGTCTGGATCAACATAAAATGAAGCGACCCTCATGAAACCAGAATCCGTCAAACAACGCACCATCAATTTAACACTTGAAAAATCATGATCCCCATTCATCTTTGAAGTACGATAAATAAATGCCAGTATCGTTGATTTCAGGTATTGCATTGGCAACTGGATCTCCTCATTCAAATTGAGATGCGCTCGCAGCTTACCAATGGCCTCCGAAAGTGGCACGGCAAGATTCGCCAAAGTGTTTTTCTCAAAGAATTTTGAAGCCGCTCCGCCGGTCACTGCAGGGGGAATCAATTTATCAAATTCCGCAAGAACCTCCTTCAACTCATCGCTCATGATCCCCTTAAATTTATGATTATGAACATGAAATCTTCCTGCTATTTGATGAAATTCATTTTTATCCCAAAGATATTTCCCGCTCTCAAGCTCCGGTTGACCGATCAGCAAAAAGAAAGGTAGAAGCTGTCGACGCGTCAATTCGTTGAAGCAATGCACCAGATAGCCATAATGCTCAGCCGCCAGTTCCTGCGCCTCATCAATCAATATGACCACACGATTTTCAGCCGCAATTTCAGCCATTTGAGCAACATGGTCGTATAGCCTGTTGCGAAGCACAACGATATCTCGATGCATGATCGCCGAACATCCACATTGCTTCATTCTTTCCTGCGTGTATTCACGTTCGCGGGTCGACCCATTTCGTGGCATACTCCAAATAAAAACCTCCACTGGGTAACCGATCATGGCCTGCAACACTACCTTTAGATAAACACACGCAGCGCTCTTTCCTGTCCTAGGTTTACCGGAAATTTTCCCTCCTGGCGAATCCAAACGTATCCAGTTCGTAACAGCTTCTGCCAGTCTTTGGATCGCGGGAGTCCAAACGATGGCATGATCAAGTGCGTTGTTCGGCCCGACCGGACCGGAACCTTCAATTTCTTCACTTTCCAATTTTGATTCCTACCTTTTTAATATAAATCGATGGACACCCTCCGAAGAAAATGGCAAATCTTCCTCGTCATTTTCTCGAAATAGATCCGATTCTGGTTGAACTGGTTTCGGAGTTGACAGTGGTTGCTCTTGAAAATCTATAATTTCCAGATCACCATTAGCGCTCGGAGTTAAATCTTTCCCCGAACCAAACAACTCTGCATCAGGCCCGAGCATTTGCTTCAAATATTCAAGAATGTAAGATAATTTTAGGGCTGCGTTGCGGTCATGACCAGCTTTGTTCGATAAATATCGCAGCAGAAACTCTAATGGAGCATCTTCTGGACTTGGCCCCAGTTCTCCTTCGCGCTTCAGTTTCCCAAAGAGCTTGCGAATACGTACATCGTGAGGAAATTTCCCCCATTTTCCCAATGCGCGTAACTGTCCAAATTCTTTCCCGGCATCATCGAAGAGCAAAACTACCCTGAGGTCCTGAAAGTCTGCACGGATCCACATGTGTTTGTCTTTGAGTGCAACACTGCGCATCAGAAGTTCACTGCTATAACGTACATACATAAAATTTACGTAAGGTTTTCGGCCATTTTTGAGGTCTATTTTTACCGTCACTCGAGACGGCTTACCAAAATAATGTGGCCGTCGTTTGTGTGCTGGCAAATAAAGCGGGTCAAGCGTGCCGCTTGCGAGGTTGCGACGCAGACGTTCCAGCGGCGCGATATAGCCGGCCGCCGCCGCAGAAAGCGCATTGGAATTGGCGCAATAGCAATTGATCGCCATCGCGAGCTTCTGTACTGGCACTCGGTTCTTCGTTTGTGCTTTCGAACTGTCTTTGACAGGATCTTCGGGACCTGAACCGGTAGTGCCCGGAAGCTGATGAAAAAAGCGCCTGGCTTGCGCCGAAAAATCCGCCTCGACGTTTGGACGTCCTAGGGGCGTCCCAGCCGAACCGAGCATCACCTCCCCGCCCCAAAGCCCCGTTACTGTATGCTGAATGTGATCGGCCAAATGAGCGAGTGCATTGTCGAGATAGATAATCCGAGGCACTGCATACTTCAGCTCACGAATCACGGCAGCTGGGTAACCCGCTCCCGCAATCAGCAATCCCGCCTCCAGTCCTCCCCCGTCGATCTCCACGCCACTTATTGCATCCCACAAGAGAATAGTGGCATCCTCCGCAGAAGCCTGTGCTGCAAGAATCAATCTGTTCGCTAGTTTCGCGCCAGAATCTACGTCGACCGCGCGTATAACTTGGCAGCGCCGTAATTTTATCTCTTCCCAATCCCCTCGATAGTTTGGCAACTCGTAAATAGCATCCATATCAATGGTATTTTCATCAATCTCCCATGCCGAATACGGCATCGGTAACATCGCGGCAGTTCCATCTCCATTTTGAAATTTGTATGCTTTTGCTGCATCGAATCCTTCTTCAAATTTAACCCATCTCTCCCCGTGCCTACCTATGATCTTTACTTTAATCCACTCCCTTAATGCACCAGCGCCTTTCGCCTTTGTTGTAAAAGGATACTCATTTTCAGAAATTCCATGATCTTTACATATTCTTTGAAATATCTTATACGCACCACGAAAGCTCAATCGATTCTGCTGTATAATATTTCTTGCTCGGCGAGTTAATTCAATCTCGAGACGTTCTTCAATTTTAGGATGTTTGACAAGCAACTGACGGAAAGCCCCTTGAAATCCAGCCCTCGCATCCGCCTGATACTCGATGGGTTTCGTTCTCACCATCGATCGTACCCGCGCCCCACGCAAGCATGCTCTAAGCCCCCAAATGCGACCGTCGGGTGCGTTATTGAGACAACGATCAAATAATCGCAAGAATCGCCGCGTCGAAATGCCTGTCGCCTCTTTAACGACATCAAGTGGACAAAATGCGAGATATAGCGCGATACCTTTACACAGACGTTGATACCGTCGACGATCAGCTACGTTTTCTATTAACTCTTCGTCCACAGCGGGCCAATTTTCCAGATCACGATAGCACTCCGGGATTCTTGCCCTGCCTCGCTCATCTGCACCATACGTCGGACTCGTCGGCATATACCCCTCCGTTAAGGTCGATCGAAACCCGACCTCGCCAATGAAGATGAATAAGAAGTGCGTCAAGCAGGTCCCCAGATACACACGCAGGTACCATTTCCGATACTTCACGGCGAGTCAGTATTTCATTTCGGGGAAGCAAGTTCGCAATGACATCGAGAACCGTCGGCGTCACATCGTCGGCAAACATGACTGCGCACTGCCGCAATCTGTTCAGGTTCCGCAACAAGACAGGGCAACCTCGAATGTCGTCATGGGTGCGCACGCTCCATTCGAAACCTCGAGCTTGTGCTACCCGAACTAGGGCAGAAGTGCGTCGTACCGAGCCTTCGGTGCGCCGTGACACGACCAACTGTATTTCGGTTTGCTTGTGCACGATCACCAAATCAGGACGTACACGTGTTCGTTGGCCGTCAAGCACGCATTCGAACCAGGGACAACAGAGCTGTATTTCACGGATGAGAGGATCCGCCCAATACAACAACCAGTTCTCGTACTTCAGCTCTGTGCTGAAAGCAACGGATACACCGCGAAGCGGATCTAGGCAGCGCAATACGCCGTTAGGAAAATCGCGATACCTTCGCGCAAGACCACCGTATGAGAGTGCTCGACTCGACCACATAGTTGCGTTCCCATTTCGTGCACCAGTCAAAATCCGAATGCCTACGCACGCTGGAAATAGATCTACCTATTCCTGTCGAGGAAATAAGGGTGAGATCAGTGTCGCCGCCTTGCGATTTCGCAAGCGGGCGGGCGATGCCAAACGGGGGATATACGGGCACGCACCAATCTTGACAATTGGTGATCAAGGAACCAGACTAGATGCGTCGCCTAGCAAGAACGACAACCTAGCTGTACGACGCCCCAGTGTTAGCGCACCGGGGCGTTTTCCATTGCCCGGCCAATCATCCACGTTCGTCAGGGCGGCATCGTCGTCCCCAGCATAGACTTAAACGATTTAATCACCTCATCCGAGGCGTCCAGGCTGCCAAGCCAGGCAGCAACATCCAGTGTTTTTGCGAAACGCCCTCGCCGAGATTCAATCGTGAAGGTAGTGACCGGCACTGTGCCCTTCCGGACCGCGCTACGGAACGCTTGTGCCGATACGTAGCCGAGCGTTAGCCAGAGATCCCGGCCTTGCATCAATGGACCACATCGCTCCAGTAGGTACTTTGCGACGGGAAGGTCCGGACAAGCGGTCAAGTTCGGCATGGCGATTTTGCAAATGTAATACAACGCGATGCGACGCAAACCAACGGCTGATAATCAAAAATGCTCGCTGGCGGTCGCGATTTCTAGGTTAATCTCGCAATCCGCAGATTTCCCTAGAATTCAGTGAGGAAATGGTCTAAGTGCCTTCGTTCGAGAAGGGCACATTTCCTTTTTATATGTAACCGACACACATTCATTTTTGCTCTCGCGGCTACCGCTGAGGGCTGCAAGAGCTACTTCGCTCGGTTCAGCTAGTAGCGAATCTGTCCGCCAGCGCCAGCGATCTCGGGACCAACATAGCTTTGAGTTGTTTGCGCATCACACACGCCGAGGGGAGCGTCGGAGGCCGGATCGGCACGGAAAAGCGATGCTCCAGAAATTCCGGCGGGCAACGAGTGGCTACATTCGAGCCTGAGTGGTCAACGACTGGCCAACTTGGGGCTCCATACCAAGAATTGGTCAAGATTGCTGCTCCTTGCATAGCAAGTGATCGAGATTCCTTCCGAATGCCCAAGAAGCATCTTTGGCCACCAAACAATGGAAATATTTTATATTCAATACGTTACGCAGACTCCGGTGTGGTCGGAATTGCTTCCGTCGCACAACAGCCGCCACGCCCCGATCGCGACCGCCATGCGCGGCCATGCGGAAAATCCGCAGACCTGAACCGCCGCCGTGCGGGAGCCCGAGGACATCCTCCTCGCGTTGCAGGCCGGCGATCCGATTGCGGCCCAGACGGCCATTCGCGCACACCTTCGCGCGTCCGAAGCGCGATGGATCGACGGCGGCCTGAAAGCCGACCCGAATTGACCGGCGCACGTGCACCTGCACGCGTTTGCGCGCTCGTCGCGACGCATCATGTGACACTCCATGTAAACCTCACCTCACGATAAATATCAATCCTTTATAATGGGATTTGTATTATAAATGTCGCCGAATTTCCCATAAAATCACACGCATTTCCCCGAATTGTCGGATTTCTTTCGTTTTCGATGCGATTCGCCATCGCGATGCGCGACGCACTGCCTCGGCGCGCGGCGACGCGGCGTTTCCTCCGCGCCGCGCGGTGTTTTTTTCTGGATATGATCGTCAGCGGGACCGGGAGTGTTGTACCGCACCTGCCGGCGTCATCCAGGCGGATCGCGCATGGCGCGGTCGTACTACCCGCGCCCGAGCAGCATGAGCCGGCTTCGGCCGGCATCGATTTCGAGACGGGATGCATTAGCCAGACCATGAACATGCACGCTGAAACACTGTGCTTCTCGGATGTGTTCCTCCATTCCCAGGCGATCGTGAACTGGTCGCAGCACTACGACCAGATCAGTCCGGGCACGGCCACGACCACGCTGCGCCAGGTCGCCGGTCAGCGCTTTCACATCTTTCGCGAACGCATCAACCAGCGCGTGATGCAGCACGGCCTGGCGCCGCGCGACCGCCTTTGCTTCGCGCTGCCGATCGCCAGTACCGTCGCGCCGGTGGTCCAGGGGCGCACCGTCGAGCGCCCAAGCCTGCTGACCCTGCGCGGCGGCGAGGAGTTCGTCGCCCACCTGCCGTGCGACACGGAAGTGCTCGCCTTCACGATCGATCGCACGCTCACGGCCGATCGCGAGCTGGACGAACTCGCGAACCTGCCCGCGCGCGTGCTGAAACAGCCGGTGCTCCCGATCTCACCCACGCGCTATCGAGATGCGCTGGATGGCCTCGAACGCGTGCTCTGCCAGGCGCTCGACAGCGGTTCGCTCACGGGCCGCGACGGGTTCGACGAACGCGTGCTCGCGCACAGTGTCGTCGGCATCCTGCTCGACCTCGTGCAGTCCGACGATCCGGATGCCGGTGCGCTGCCGTCGGCATCGACGCAAAGCTATATCGTTCGCCGCAGCCAGGAGATCGCAATGGAAAGCGACGACGTGCCGACGGTCATTGATCTCTGTCATCACCTTCGAATCAGCCGCCGCACGCTGCAATACAGCTTCCAGAACGTTGTCGGCACCACGCCGACGGCCTACCTCCGCTCGATCAGGCTGAACGCCGTGCGGCGCTTCCTGAGGACGACGCCCGAAACGTTGCGGATCGGCGACGCGGCGGCGCAATTCGGCTTCTGCCACTTAGGGCGTTTTTCCGCGTACTACCAGCAACATTTCCACGAGCTGCCGTCGCACACGCCGCGCCTGAGCTGAGCCCGCGAACGCGGCGCGCATCCGGGTAATCCCCTGCCACCAGGCGCATGCGGATTGCCGATAGCGGACAACGCCCGCCTTTTCGGCACCGTAAATTTTGTCGTCGGCCTGTTCCGCATCGCACTGCACTGCACCGGACGGCCGTCCAAGCGCACACCCGTGCCGTCGGCGGACGTCAGCATCCATGGCCGGTTCGTCCGGATCGGCCCGCGGCACGGGGATTTGATCAGGCATGCCGGTGTCGACTCCTGACGGACGATCCGGTCAGCGGGACTACTCATGAACGAATCGTCACCCCGGTCCGAAGCAGGGCTCAGCAAGAACGCCGTCGGACTTTCACACATCGTCTTCTTCGTCGTCGCCGCCGCCGCGCCGCTTACCGCGATGGTCGGCGCGACCCCCGCGGCGTTCTCGCTCGGCAACGGTCCCGGCGTGCCCGGCGTATTCGTGCTGGCGGGCGTCATGTACCTGATCTTCAGCATCGGCTACGCGGCGATGAGCCGGCACATCTCCAATGCGGGCGCCTTCTATGCGTATATCGCGAACGGGCTCGGACGCCCTGCCGGCGTGGGCGGCGCGTTCGTCGCGATCGTCGCGTACAACGCCGTGCAGATCGCGATCTACTGCATGTTCGGCTTCTTCCTGAACGACAGCATCCAGCGGCACTTCGGCGTCGACGTGCCGTGGTGGGCGTTCGCGCTCGCGTGTGTCGCCGCCGTGCACTTCTGCGGCGCACGACGCATCGAGTTCAGCGGCCAGCTGCTCGGCATGCTGATGATCGGTGAGATCGCGATCGTGATGCTGCTCGATCTCGCGATCGTCGCGCACGGCGCGAGCACCGGCGGCTTCAGCGCGAAACCGTTCAGCCCCGCGATGGTGTTCGCACCCGGGCTCGGCACCGCGCTCGTGTTCGTGCTCGGCTCGTACATGGGCTTCGAGGCAACGGCCATCTTCTCCGAGGAAGCCCGCGACCCGAAACGCACGATCCCGCGCGCCACGTACCTCGCGGTGATCCTCATCATGGCGTTCTACGCGCTGTCGTCGTGGGCGATCGTCGAGGCGTGGGGCGAGAGCCAGATCGCCGCGCAGGCAGCCCACGATCCGGCCAATCTCTGGTTTGCGGTCAGCGGCCGGCTGCTTGGCGGCATCGCGACGGACGCGATGAACGTGCTGCTCGTCACGAGCCTGTTCGCGGCGATCCTGTCGTTCCACAACACGATCACGCGATATTTCTACGCGATGGGCCGTGAACGCGTGCTGTGGCGCAAACTCGGCCATACGTGCCCCGTGCATCGCTGCCCGGACGTCGCCGGGAAAGTGCAGACGGTGATCGCACTCGCGGCCATCGGCGGCTCCGCCGCGTTCCGCCTCGATCCGTTCGCGGTCGTGTTCTCGTGGATGAGCGCACTGGCCACGATCGGCATCATCGCGGTGCAGATCCTCGTGGCGGCCTCGGTGATCGCGTTCTTCGCGCGCGACCACCGGGATGCCTGCCTCGTGCACCGCGTGATCGCGCCGCTCGTCAGCGTGGTCGCGCTCGGTGCGTGCCTCGTGCTGGTCGTGCGCAACCTGTCCGTGCTGAGCGGATCGGATTCGACCTTCGTCGCGATGTTTCCGTATTTCCTGGTCGCCGTCGGTGCGCTCGGCATCCGCGCCGCGTTGCGATTGAAGCGCAACGATCCCGACCTGTATCGCGAACTCGGACGCGCCACGCCGTAACCGCCGCCCGGCCGGTGCCGTTTGCGGCACCGGCATCGTCTTGCCCCACCCCTGACGCTGTCCCGCCATCGGCCCGCGACGCCGCAATGCATCGCGCCGCCACAGCCCTGCGCGGGTATTCCCTATCCCGGGCGCGCGGCAACGATTGCCGATAGCGGACAAGACCCGCCATTTCATCGACATACAGTGAACCCGACGTCGAAGCCGTGCCGTGGCAGCCCTCACCGCCACGACCGGCGCGGCCCGACGACTCGCCCCTGTGAAACACGGACATCATGATGAAAATTCAGAACCTGATCGGCGGCCGGCATTGCGACGCATCCGCCGGCCGCACCTTCGAAAAGCTGGCGCCGGCGACCGGCGACTACGTTGCCGCCGTGCCGGCGTCGAGCGCCGAAGACGTCGATCGCGCCGTACGCGCCGCACACGGCGCGCTGCATGACGACGCCTGGGCACGGGCGGGCGGGTCGGCCCGGGCGCGCTGGCTGCTCCGGCTGGCCGACCTGATCGAGCGCGACCGTGACGCGCTGGCGGAATGCCTGGCCGTCGAACAAGGACGCCCGCTGGCCGAGATGCGCATGATGGACATCCCGATGAGCATCGACACGCTGCGCTACTTCGCTGGCTGGGCCGACAAGCTCGAGGGCCGCACGATTCCGACCGACGGCTTCATGGGCCGCCCGACACTCAACTACACCCGGCGTGCGCCGGTCGGCGTCGCCGCGCAGATCATCCCGTGGAACGCGCCGCTGATGATCGCCGTGTGGAAACTCGCACCGGCGCTCGCGGCCGGCTGCCCGGTGGTCATCAAGCCGTCCGAGGACACGCCGCTCGCGCTCGCTCGTCTCGGCGAACTCGTCTGCGAAGCCGGCCTGCCCGCCGGCGTCGTCAACATCGTCCACGGCGTCGGTTCGGAAGTCGGCGCCGCGCTGGTCGCGCACCCGCTCGTGAGCAAGATCAGCTTCACCGGCAGCACCGAAGTCGGCCGGACGATCGCCGCCGAAGCGGCCCGGACCTTCAAGCGCGTCACGCTCGAGCTCGGCGGCAAGGCGGCGCAGATCGTGTTCGCGGATGCCGATCTCGACCGTGCCATCCCGTCGCTGATGGCCGGCATGTTCGCGAATCAGGGGCAGACGTGCGCGGCCGGCTCGCGCGTGCTCGCGCACCGCTCGATCGCGCGCGCACTCGAAGAGCGCCTCGCCGACGCCGCCCGCGCGATCCGCGTGGGCCCACCGTCGGAACCCGGCGTGCAGATGGGCGCGCTCATCAACCCACGTCACCTCGCACGCGTGCGTGCGCACGTCGACAGCGCGCTCGCGGAAGGCGCGGTCATGCTCGCCGGCGACGAACAGGTGCCGCCGCGCGGCTGCTTCATGCGTCCGACGATTCTGGGCGGCGTGCATCCGGACATGCGGATCGCCCGCGACGAAGTGTTCGGCCCGGTCGGAATGGTCATGCCGTTCGACACCGAGGACGAAGCCGTTCGCATCGCCAACGACACGCCGTTCGGCCTGTCCGCTTCGGTCTGGACGCAGGACATCGGCACCGCGCACCGCGTCGCCGAGCGGCTCGACGTCGGCGCGGTCGCCATCAATGCATGGAGCCCGATCGACGCGCGCCTGCCGTGGGGCGGCACCAAGCAGAGCGGGATCGGACGCGACCTGTCGAAGGCCGCGCTCGACTCGTACCTCGAGGAAAAGATCATCAGCGCAGCCCTGTAATCCCGCGGCGCACGCTGCGCCGCCATGTTTTCAAGCACTTCGTGAGAGAAAGACCATGGACTATCAAAAGCGACAAAAGCGATTCTGGCACCCGATGAGCTCGGCAGCCGCCGGGCACACGACCCCCACCGTGATCATCGAGCGCGGCGACGGCAACTACGTGTACGACGTCGAGGGCCACCGCATGCTCGACGGCGTCGGCGGACTCTGGAACGTCAACGTCGGCCACAATCGCCCCGAAGTGAAGGCCGCGATCGCTCGCCAGATGGACGAGCTGTCCTACTACCAGACCTTCGACGGCGTCGCCCATCCGCGCGTGTACGATCTGGCCGACCGCCTGTGCGCGATGTTCGCGCAAGAAGACATGCAGCGGGTGATGTTCGGCAGCGGCGGCTCCGACGCGGTCGAGACCGCGCTCAAGATGGCGCGCCAGTACTGGGTCGCCGCAGGCGAGCCGTCGCGCACGAAATTCCTGTCGCTGCGCAACGGCTATCACGGTGTGCACGTCGGCGGCACGTCGATCGGCGGCAACGGCGTTTACCATTACAATCACGGTCCGCTGCTGCCCGGCTGCGTGCTGCTCGACACGCCGTGGCTCTATCGCAACCCGTGGAACTGCGACGATCCGCAGCAACTCGTCGAGCATTGCATCCAGCAACTCGAGGAAACGATCGCGTTCCACGGCCCGCAGACCATCGCCGCGTTTGTCGCGGAACCGGTACAGGGCGCGGGCGGCCTGATCGTCCCGCCCGCCGATTACTGGGCGCGCGTGCGCGCCGTCTGCGACCGCAACGGCATCCTGCTTATCGCCGACGAGGTGGTCACCGGTTTCGGCCGCACCGGCAGCATGCTCGGTAGCCGCGGATGGGGCGTCAAGGCCGATATCCTGTGCGTCGCCAAGGGCATTTCCGCAGGCTACGTACCGCTCGGCGCGACGCTGTACAACGGGCGCATCGCGCAGGCGATCGAACACGGCGCGGGCTTCTCGCACGTGATCATGCACGGCTATACGTACAGCGGGCATCCGCTCGCGTGCGCGGCATCGCTCGCGGTGCTCGACATCGTCGAAGCCGAGGATCTGCCGGGCAATGCGGCACGGATCGGCCAGCGCCTGCTCGAACAGTTGCTGCCGCTGAAGGCCGACTTCGAGACCGTCGGCGACGTCCGCGGCAAGGGGCTGATGCTGGCGCTCGATCTCGTGACCGACAAGGCCAGCCGCACGCCGCTCGATCCGGGCAAGGGCTTCGCGGCGCGTGTGGCCGATGCCGCGCGCCGGCGCGGGGTCCTGGTCCGGGCGATCGCCAACAAGGTCGTGATGTCGCCGCCGTTGACGCTGCAGCAGGACGAGGCCGACTTCATCGCGGTGACGCTGCGCGAGGCGCTGCAGGAGTGCTGCGCGGATGCGCGATCGATCGCCTGACCGCACGGACAGCCGGGCGCACGGATCTTTCGTCGAAGGTCCGTGCGCATCGCCCTCCGGCTCGGGTTCGCCGAAAATCGCCGCGGGACGTCGAAATGACGATCGGCATCCCGCCCGTTGCAATTTCGTTTTCAAGGAAGACTAGCCAAATGGAAAACCAGGCCATTGCAATCACGGTCGAGAAATATCCGCTTGCGCTCCGGCTGCTGCACTGGGCCAGAGCGATCCTGATCGGCGCGCAGCTCTGGACCGGATGGACGATGGTCCGGCTCGACGACAACCTGCCGGCCAAGTTCGACTGGTACTACCCGACCCACAAGGAGTTCGGCGTGCTCACGCTGCTGGTGGTCCTGACGCAACTGGCGATTCGCTCGATGAAGCCGTTGCCGCCGCTGCCGGCAAGCCTGCCCAAGCTCGATCGCAAGCTCGCCAAGATCGCGCACTACCTGCTGTATGCGCTCGCGATCATCGTGCCGCTGACGGGATATTCGATGTCCAGCACGTATACGCAGAGCGACGGCGTGTCGTTCTTCTTCTTCCGCGTGCCCGAGCTGCTGCCGAAGAACGACCACTGGTTCGAGGCATTCCAGTGGCTGCACCGGACACTGGCCTACACGCTGCTCGTGCTCGTCGTGCTGCATATCCTCGCCGCGCTGAAACACCGGTTCTTCGACTCGAACCGCGAGAACGACGTACTGCGCCGCATGCTGTAACACCGCTCCACCACGTTGCCGTGATCCCGGCAACGTTCGACGTTCTGGCCGCTCGACGACAGCGCCCCGATCTCTTTGATTTCATACATTTCGTTTTACTAACTACAAGCGGACCGTTTCGATCGTCCGGCGTGCCTGCACGTCATCGAAAACAGCACCGCATGGCCCTACCGGCCCTCAACTGGAGATTGACAATGAAGAAGATGATTGTGGTCGTTTCGACCGCTGGCGTCATGGGATTCAGCCTCACGGCACACGCGCAGAGTACCGTGACGCTCTATGGATTGATCGACCAAGGCATCAATTTCACGAGCAACTCGGGCGGCAGCAAGGCCTACCAGATGGTCAGCGGCGACACCGTCGGCAGCAACTGGGGGCTGAAAGGCACGGAAGACCTCGGCGGCGGACTGCGGGCGCTCTTCCAGCTCGAGAACGGCTTCAACGCGAGCACGGGAGCGCTCGGCGTCACGTCGCGGATGTTCGGCCGGCAGGCTTACGTCGGGCTCGATTCCGACCGGCTCGGCACGCTCACGCTCGGCCGCCAGTACGATCCCACGCTCGACATGTGGAGCTCGTTTACGTCCACCGGCAACTGGCTCGGCGACTTCGGCGCCCACCCGTACGACAATGACAATGCCGACTGGGACTACCGCATCCAGAACAGCATCAAGTATGTTTCGCCTGCGTACGCCGGGTTCAAGGGCGAAGTGCTCTACGGCCTCTCGAACCAGGCCGGCGCCTTTTGCAAGAACCGTGTATACAGTGCCGCGGTGCAGTACCAGATGGGCGCGTTCTCCGCAGCCGTCGCATACCTGAAGGCGAACAACGGCGGCGCGAGCGCGGTCGGCGCATTGTCGAGCGACGATACGGTCTTCAGCGGCCGCTCGCAGCAGAACATCGATGCCGGCGCGTCGTACAAGTTCAGCGACAAGCTGACGCTGTCCGCCGCGTACTCGCACGTCGATGTTTACAACCCCGAGTCGAATCTCTACTTCGCGAACCAGCCGGCGGCGGGCTCGCAGAACGCGTGGAAATTCCACAACTTCGAGGTCAACGGCCAGTATTTCTTCCGGCCGGATTTCTGGTTCGGCGCGGCGTATACCTTTACGCACGCCCATGTCACGACAGCGGCGGGCGATGCATCGCCGAGCTGGCACCAGCTGTCGATGATGCTCGACTACGACCTCAGCAAGCGGACTTCGACGTACATCCAGGGCGCGTACCAGCACGCAACCGGCAATACCGGCACCGACTTCGACGACGCGCACGTGCTCGGCACCGCCGGGCAGTCGTCGGGCCGCAATCAGCTGGCCTTGCGCGTCGGGATGATGCATCGTTTCTGAACCCGTCAGGCGACGCACGGGCTCGCGCGAGGCGTACGCGGCGGCCCGTGCTTTCCCGCGCCGTCAGAACTGATGCCGTACCCCGACGCGCACCGCGGTCTGCGTCGAGCCGGCCGCCGCGCCGCCGAGCGCGGCCTCGACCTGAGCACCATAGGCGCTGTCGTGCCCGCGTGCGAACACTGCGTACAGGCCGGTACGCTTCGACAGCGAATAATCGGCGCTCAGCGTGACCTGATTGGCCGAGCCGATATCGCCGCCGCGCTGCTGGAACTGGAAGCCGCCGCCCAGCTGCAACGACGGCGTGAGCGCATAGGTCAGCCCGGCGTCGTAGGTGGTTGCCCGCAGCGGCGCGGCCGCGCTGATCCGAACGTCCGACACCATGCCGAAGACGCGAAACCGGTCGAAGTTGTAGCCGGCTCCGCCCGAGAAGTTGCGAAGATTGCCGCCGCCGGCGACGTCGTGCTGGCCGAAATACGCGAGCGCGGCGCTAAATGCGCCCTGCGTATAGGAGAGCATCGCGCTTTGCACGCTGCTGCGCGCGACCGTGCCGGGTATGTTGCCGAAGCCCCACATGCCGCCGAACGCGATACCGCCGATCGTCGGGCTTACATACTTCACGGCGTTGTTCACCTGAACGCCCCACACACGGTTGTCGAGCACACCGCCCGCCGACGCATTCGCCGGCAGCCCCCACGCAAGCAGGCCGGCCGGCGTGTTCGCACCGATCGCGAAGGCCGGCATGAGATCGCCGACGAAATCGAACTGGCGCCCGAGCGTCACGGCGCCCCAGTCGCCGCCGAGCCCGACGTACGCTTGCGAGCTGAACGCGGAGCCCGGCACGGTCAGCGCGCCGTCCGACGTCTGGAACTGGCTTTCGAGCCGGAACACGGCGAAGTTGGCACCGCCGAGATCCTCCCTGCCCGTCAGGCCCCACACGTCGTTGCGCGACACGCCCGCCTGCAACGCGAGCTGACGCCCGCCGCGCGGGGCAGACGCAACGCCGCTCGTATAGGTCAGGCCCGTGTCCAGCGAGCCGTAGAGCGTCACGCTCGACTGGGCGAACGCCGGTGCAGCCACCCCGCAACCGCACAATGCCACCGTCCGGAACCACGCTTTCATCTTCTTCTCCTCATCGAATTTCTCCGGTCGATGCGCCCGTGAACCGATCGGCACGGAAACGACATTGATCCGGCATGATTTTCCCATTTAAAATAGGATTCCATATCAATATACGGCGAGGCGCTTCACTTCACCGCGGCCGGCCCGCTTCCTGAACTTTGCTCGTGCGATTCCGGTTGCCGCCTGCGCGACTTAAGTTAGACTACGGCCCTGTCACCCCCGGTGCCGCACTTCGTGCCGCAGCCCGGCAGCCCGAACCGAATTCTTACTTCCCGTTCCATTGCCGCAAGCCGTCTGAATCCCGGATCACGTCATGTCGAGCCTCACCAAAATGCTGTCCATCCTCGACGTCTTCTCTTCGTCCGCGACGTCGATGACGGCCGAGGAAATCGCCGAACACATGGGCTTTTCGCGAACCACGTGCTACCGCTACGTGAAGGAACTGGCCTCCGTCGGCTTGCTCGTCGGCAGCAACGGCCGCTATACGCTGGGCCCGCGCATCATCCATCTCGACTACAACATGCGGCAGTCGGATCCGACGCTCAACGCCGCGAAACCCGTCATCCAGAAGCTGGTTCAGGTCACCGGCGGCGACGCGCTCGTGTCGACGCTGTTCGACGAGCAGATCATCAACGTCATGCACGAAACCGGCGCGGAGAACCTGCAGTTGGGTTTCGGCCGCGGCCGCATCATGCCGCTGTTCCAGGGTGCTTCGTCGAAGGTGATCGTGGCCGCGATGTCGCGCGCGCGCCTGAAGCGCCTGCATGAACGGCACAACGCCGAACTCGGCGAGTTCGCGGCCGACTGGACACAGTTCTGGCGCGCCTGCCAGCAAATTACCGACACGGGCTACTGGATCTCGCGCGGCGAGCTCGACGAAGGCTTCGTCGGCATCGCCGCACCGATTCGCACCGCGAGCAGCGGCGAAATCAACAGCAGCCTGTCGCTGGTCTTTCGCGCCGAACACTTCGCGTTGTTCGACGAGCATGTGCTCGGCAAACTCCTGATCGACGCCACCGCACGGATCGGCGCGGCCACCTGAGCATGCGCGCGGCGCCCCACGCGATCGCCGGCGTGCGCGCCGTCAATGCATCTGCGTGATGAACTTGGTGACCAGGTAGCCGTCGAACGTCTCCGTTCCTCCTTCGCTGCCGAAGCCGCTGTCCTTCACGCCGCCGAACGGGATCTCCGCCGGCCCCATCCCGAAGTGATTGATGTTGACCATGCCGGCTTCGAGCGAGCGGCTGATCCGGTGCGCGTTGCTCGCCGACGCAGTGAACGCATACGACGCGAGGCCGAACGGCAAGCGATTGGCCTCGGCGAGCGCATCGTCGAGCGCGTCGAACGGCACGATCCCGACGATCGGGCCGAACGGCTCCTCGTTCATCAGGCGCGTGTCGCGCCCCGGACCCAGCACGACCGTCGGCGCGAAATAGTGCCCCGGCCCCTGCAAGACCGTTCCGCCCACGGCAATATCCGCCCCTTTCGACTTTGCGTCGGCGACGAAGGCGTCGATCTCGGATACGCGTCGCGCATGCGCGAGCGGCCCCATCGTGGTGCCCTCCTCGAGCCCGTAGCCGACGCGGATCCTGCCGATGGTGTCAAGATACGTGGCGACGAACCGGTCGAACACCGGGCGTTGCACGAAAAACCGCGTCGGCGATACGCAAACCTGCCCGGCGTTGCGAAACTTGTACGCGGCCAGCATCGTCGCGGCGCGCTCGACGTCCGCATCCGCGCAGACGAGCACCGGCGCATGCCCGCCCAGCTCCATGGTCATGCGCTTCATGTGCGACGCGGCAAGCGCGGCCAGCTGCTTGCCGACCGGCACCGAGCCGGTGAACGAAATCTTGCGCACCAGTGGCGACTCGACCAACTGCTTCGACACGTTGCCCGGCACGCCCCACACGATGTTCAGGCAACCCGCGGGCAATCCGGCATCATGAAAGATGTGTGCGAGCGCAACGATCGCGCTCGGCGATTCCTCGGGCCCTTTCAGCACCAGCGTGCACCCCGACGCAAGCGCTGCCGCGATCTTGTGCGTCGCCTGGCTGAACGGGAAATTCCACGGCGAGAACGCCGCGCACACACCGATCGGCTCCCGCAGTACCATCTGCGCGACGTCTGGAGAACGCGACGGCACCACGCGGCCGTAGGTGCGGCGACCCTCTTCCGCATGCCATTCGAGCTGTTCGGCGGATGACATGACCTCGGCGATCGCCTCGCGAAGCGGCTTGCCCTGGTCCATCGTGATGTGGCGGCCGATCGATTCGGCACGCTCGCGCACGAGCGCGGCGGCGCGGCGCAGGATGTCCGAGCGCGCGAGCGGCGATTCGCGCCGCCACGTTGCGAACGCGCGATGCGCGGCGTGCACCGCGGCGTCGATATCGTCCGGTGTCGCATGCGGCAGTTCGCCGAGCACGTGGCCGGTTCCCGGATCGAGGACGGGCTGCGTGCGCCGGCCGTCGGCCTGCAGGAAGCGGCCATCGACATACAGATGGAGCGGGGCGTAATCGCGTTGCGCGTCAGGCGTCATGCGCGAAGTCAGCGGTGTAAACGGAATCAAGACGGATTCCTCGATAAAGACTGCACGATGGGCGCGGACGGTGCGACGATCGCATCACGCGGCCGCGCTCGGCGCACGCAACAGGCCGCCGATTTCCTGCCGGAGAATCTGGTTTTCCTGCCTGACGAGCAGATGCCGGACCTTGCTGCGAAACGTCCTGAACTCGGGATCGGCCATTAGCGCGGCGCGACGCCGCGCGCGATCGTCCAGCGAATCGAACGCCCACAGATAGACGAGCTGGTTCAGCGGGCCGACTTCGGTCGCAAAACAGCCGACCATCGTGCCGAGCGCCTGCATTCCGCGTACAGGCCCAGATATTCGGCGACGCCGCCCGGCACCAGCGTATAGGTGCGTTGCTCAACAAACATGTGCTTCCTCTCGTTGTTGTTGTCGCCGCGCGAACGCCTGAAAAGCGGCGGTCACGCGGGCCATCCCCGCCGCATCCGTTTGTGCGGCCACATATCGATCCGGGCGCACCACCACGAGCGGGCCCGCATGCCGGTCGAACCAGTCGGCCAGTGCGTTGTCGACGTCTTCGACGCACGTGCTGCCGTGGCCGCTGGCCAGCCGCCCCGCGCGGCCGGAGCCGCTGCGCGAGCGGTTGACCTGGACGAATGTCGCGCCCAGCGACGCCCAGTACGCCCGATCGTCGTCGCTCAGGCAGGCCTGCGGGTCGCATTGCCAGCCGACGATCGAGAACCACGGGCCCAGCACGTCGTCGAGCTTGCGGCGCACACCGTCGGCCGTCTCGACGTCGGGCTGCGCGATCATCCTGCCGACTGCGGTATCCGGCGCCCCCTCCAGCACGACGCCCCGCGTATAGCTCGGCATCGGCTTGAAACGCATCTGCAGAATGTAGTCCTTCAGGCCCGGTGCGTAACGCGCGAGCCCGAGGAAACGATCGCGCAGGAAGGCGACGAACCGGTTGGTCGGCATCAGCATCGCGCCGAATGTATCCGCCAGGTCGATCATCGCTTTCGCGTGATCGCGCCGCTCCGATTCGTACGTGTGGATCACGCCGGGATGCAATGCGCCGTTGACGACGCCCGCCAGTTTCCACGCGAGATTGCCCACGTCGCGCAACCCCGCGTTCAGGCCCTGGCCGATCCACGGCGGCGTCAGGTGCGCCGCATCGCCGATGAGCGCCACGCGGCCGACGACGAACCTTTCGGCCACGCGCGAATGGTGCGTGTAAGTCCTGGCGCGCACGATCTCGAGGCGGTCGACATCCTCGACGTACGGCGCGATCAGCGCGCGTATCGATTCCGGCTTCGCGATCGCCTCTTCGTCCTCGTGCGGGAACACGAGAAACTCCCAGCGCCGGAAATTAAACGGCAGATAGATGCAGACATTCGGGCGGCGCGGGTCGCAGTTCAGCGCCGTGCACGGCTGGTCCAGCCCGGCATTCTTCACGTCCACCACGACCCACTTCATCGGATGGGTGGTGCCGGCCAGCTTGACGCCCAGCCACTCGCGCATCGGGCTGCGGCCGCCGTCGGCCGCCACCACGTAGTCGGCCTCGAGCGCGTACTGCTGCCCGTCGGCGCGGCGCACCTGCAGACTGACACCTTCGTCATCCTGATCGAGCCCGACAACCTCCTCGCCGGTGCGCAACGACACGTGCGGATAGCGTGCCAGCCCGTCGCGCAGCGTTCGCTCGGCCAGCTGCTGCATGAAGATGTTGCGCCGCCACCAGCCGAACTCGCGCATCGACGGACGGATATCGGCGAAGCATTCGCCGTTCGCCTTGAACATGCGCAGCGGTACGTTCTGGATGATGTCGCGGCTCAGTTCGTCGGCGAGGCCCGCGGTCTGGAACAGCCGCAGCGCCTCGTCGTCGATGCCGACCGCACGCGGAAACTCGACGATCTGCGGCGCCTTCTCGATGATCACCGTCGCGATGCCATAGAGGCCGAGCAGGTTCGCCATCGCCACGCCGTTCGGTCCCGCGCCGACGATCGCGACCGACGTCCGGTTCGCATGGTTCGTGTTCATTCGTCAGCCTCCCACCCGCCACGTCGGATCGTCCAGGCGATCGAGCCAGGTGCGCAATGCGCGATTGAACGCGGCCGGCTGATCGTCATGGACGTAGTGCGTCGCACCGGGAATGTCGATCCGCTCGATGCCCGCATTGGCGGCCGTCATTTCGGCTGCCACGTCCGCGGACAGGAAGTCCGATTCACCGCCGCGCAGCAACAGGGTGGGCACGTGCAGGTTGAGGATCAGCGGCCACAGATGGACGAGTTGCGCCGGCGTTGCGTCCAGCCGCGCCGCCGCGATTCCGTCGGCGTCGTGACGCCATACGATCCGTCCCGACCCGGCCTCCTTGAGCGAGTGCGCGATGCGCGAATCGAGTGCGGATTCCGTGATGTTTGGCCGCTGGCGCCGCCAGAACGCGCGCGCATCGTCCCACGACGCAAACGCGCCCGGCGTTTCCTTCAGCTCGCGCTTGATGCGCTCCGAGCCCTGCGAACCGGCCGACGCGCCCGGGCCCATGTCCTCGATGCCGAGGCCGGTGAGCCGTTCAGGTTGCGCCGCGGCATAGACGAACGCATTGGCGCCGCCCATCGAATGCCCGACCAGCACGAATCGCCGCAGATCGAGCGCGCGCACCAGCGCGTCGAGATCGCGCACGTAGGCCGCCGCGTAATAGTCGCGCTGCGGATCCCAGTCGCTCAGCCCGCGCCCGCGCTGATCGAGCGCGACGACCCGGTAGCGGTCGACCAGCGCGTCGGCGACGGGCTCCCACGTATGCGCGTAGCTGCGCAAGCCGTGCAGCATCACCACGGCCGGCGCGTCGTCGCGCCCCCAGCTCACGTAGTGCAGCCGCAGCCCGTCGCTATCGACCCACCCATCCTTGACGGATGCCGTATTCATCATGTGCTCTCCGGCCTGCATCCGCGATCAGACCAGGCCGTCGCGACCGACGATCTCGCTCGCCTTCAGCCCGCCGAGCCGTGCATGCAGGCGGCCGCGCGTCGCGAATGCGAAGATCACCAGCACTTCGTCGTCGTTGGGCGCATCGGGGAACAGGCACGTCATCGTGTCGTAGTGCGAGCGCACGTAGAGCGCGTCCTTGTGCGCGAGCGGCACGTCGATCACCGTGTTGATCGGACCGCGCTTACCGCTCGACGGCACCCACGACTTCCCGCCGCCCAGCGCCGCGCGGATCGGCTCCGCGAAGATCGACGTCAGGAACGCGTTGCCGTGTTCGTACTCGCCGGCCGAGCCGACCAGGCAGGCCTTGCCGTAACTCTCGATCGCACGGCCCTCGGCGAGCGACTCGATGCGCCGCGCGAACTCCTTGCCGAGCGCGGGCGACGGGCGCACGAGATCGTCAAGGTTTTCGCTGAAGCGCCCTGCATACGGGTTGTGAACGGCCGCAGCGATCACGATCTTGCGCAGCGGCTCGCCGTCCGCGAGCTGGCCGGTTTCGTTCGCGAGCGAATCCTCGATCTGCGTGTACCACTTGCGGATATGAAAGCCTTCGAAATTGGTGATCTTGCTCATCAGGAATCCTCTATTCAATGTCGGTTATGCGGAAATGAAAGGCCGATGCGTCAGTCGAACAGCGGCTCGAGCTGCACGGGGTCGCTCGGCGCGTTGTACTGGTGCAGCACTCGCTTGCCCTCTTCGTCGTCGGTGACGGTCTCGCAGAAAAATTCGAGGCGGTTGCCGTCCGGATCCGCGAAATACACGCCGATCCCGACCTTGTGGTCGGTGATCTTGACGATCGGCACGTTGCGGCGGATCAGCATGCCGTACAGGCGGCGCAGCTCGGTCAAGCCGCCGGCGATCTCGAGCCCGTAGTGCTGCAGGCCGATCGTGCCGAGCTCCGCGTCGGACGCCGCGCGAATCAGCGCGATGTCATGGTGCTTCTGGCCGAAGGACATGAACACCCACTGCTCGCCGCGCGCGGTTTCCGTCATGCCGAGCACCTCGGCGTACCAGGTGCTCGAGCGCACGGGGTCGCGCACGAACAGCGACAGGTGGGTGCGCTGCACGCGCGGCGTCGGCAGCGGCAGCCCGCTCGCGTTCGCGCGCTCGGCGTGTTGCTGGATGTCGGACGGTGTCATCGCTCGCTCCACTCAGTTGATCGACTGCGCGTGGGCGACGAGCGGCGCTTCGAACGGCGTCCACGCGACAGCCGTGATCTCGCTGAAATCGCGCCATTCCTTGGTCCAGTTCCGGCCGCCGTCGCGCGAACGGAACAGGTGTCCGTACTTGGTGCCCGCATAGACGAGCGCCGGTTGGGCCGCATGGACCCCGAATGCCCAGAACGTGGAATTCGGCGGCGTCTGCAGATCCGCCTCGTGCCACGCGTAGCCGCGATCGGTCGACCGGTAGATGCGGCTGCGGGTGCCCGGCGTGCCGTCGCCGATCGCCATCAGCAGATCGCCTTCCGGCTCTGCCAGTTGCACGACCGTACGCGTGTAATAGAGCCCGTCGAAGCGGTCGCGCGACGCCTTGGCGTCCCAGGTCTGCCCGTCGTCCTCGCTCACGTACACCGCGTTGACCGTCAGCAGCACGGTGGTTTTGGGTCGGTTCGCCGTGGCGGACAGCACGGCGATCGCATGAATGTCGCTGTTGCGGATCGCCGTGCCGGGGCCGTCCACGCGCGTCCAGCTCGCCCCGGCGTCGCGGCTGCGCCATGCGCCGCCCTCCTCCACGCCGTACCAGACGTTGCGGCCGTCGTCCGGATCCACGCAGATCGTCAGCAGCCGCGGGCGATTGACGCCCGCGCAAAATTCGGGGAGCTCGGGCGCCGTTCGCTCCCACGTCAGGCCCGCGTCGCTCGACTTGTACAGCGCGGCGCGCGACGGTGCGCCGGTGCCCGCATAAACCACCGCGGGGGTCGACGGATCGATCGCGATGGACCAGACCGTCTGCCCGTTCAGCAGGTTGTCGGGCCGAAACCAGTGCGCGCCGCCATCCTCGCTGATGCACAGCCCCGCATCGGCGCCGGCATACACGCGCGACGGCGTCGCGGGATCCACCGCGAGCGCGCGCACGATGCCGTCGAACTCGATCGGCTCGGTGAGCCCGAGGCGATGCCAGGTCTGGCCGTCGTCGTTCGAGCGCAGGATGCCTTGCCCGGCCGTGGCGACCAGTACGGTTGCGGTCATGAAATGCTCCTTGTGTCAGAGAAAAATGCCGCGCGTGAGCCCGCCGTCGCAGCCGATCGACTCGCCGGTGATCGA
>Ga0055527_1000087_pt1 | contig 73140 bp, 68 predicted proteins | sample AraplaCol_mMS_r2_FD_55010 | JGI IMG/M metagenome (GOLD analysis project Ga0055527, IMG submission 55010) | Arabidopsis root microbial communities from North Carolina, USA - plate scrape CL_Col_mMS_r2 | ecosystem: Host-associated > Plants > Roots > Endosphere | place: USA: North Carolina...
AGGCTAGGGATGCTCTGATCTATTCCACGTACCCGTCACCGCACTGTATGCGCGTATCGCTGCGTCCCAGTGGCGAAGGCAGACTGGCCGTCTGTCTAGACACTGGGGCGCAGCGATACGCGCATACAGTGCGGCCCCAATCTCTTGAATTCAAATGACGCAACGCAGCCAAGTTGCTATCTTTTGGAGACAGCAGCACGGTTCGGTGATGTGCGGCACAAGGCGTCCGTTGCACGACAGTGATCCATGCTTTTTTTAAACTATTTGATGCCACGAGTGGCGCCTGGGTCCTCGCGTGACATGCGAGTGCCGAACAACCATTGAGTGAAGCGGAGAAAAAGCGATGATAAAGGGATATTGGATCGTCACATTCCGATCCATTTCGAATCAGGCCGGTGTAGACCAATACGCAGCGGTCGCAGGCCCGGTGATCAAGGCTCACGGTGGTCGAGTGCTGGCAGCGGGGTTACCTGCTTTCGTGCATGAAGCCGGTTTGCCGCAGCGCGTGGCTATCGTGGAATTCGACAATCTCAGCGCGGCCGAAGCGGCGTATCGCAGTGCCGATTACCAGGCAACGGTGCAGTATCTTGTCGGTGCGGCTGAACGGGATGTGCGGATCGTTGAAGGTTTATAGACCGGACCACGTTGCCTCACTCCAACCTCCCACGCAGGCACCTGATTGGCGTTGAGCCAAAGCTCGTGAATATCTGCTCCCTCCCCTACGCGTAGTAGGGGAGGGGACTGTACGCGGCACACCTTAAGCCCCGCCGATCAACGCAAAGATCGGTTACCCAGGGAACACTTCTTGCAACGCCTTTTGATGACAGCGCACCCGCGTCCAAACGTCGCGACTTGGCGCTGGCGCGTCCGAATTGATCTGCATCACAGGAATGATTCCGTGGCACATACAGGATAGATGCACCTCACCCAGGCGCTGAGCACAGTCCGGTGGGAGGCCCCGTGCAAGAGGTCGGTATGTACGGAAAAACGAGAACAGGTATCGGTGGGAGCGAAGCGGCTCCCCGTGTACGGGACAAAGTGACCACATTGCACACCTATCGGAGCGAAAGGCGGAGCGCACGGCTACAAAGGCTTTGCGCGATGCTTGTCTGTCTGTGCGCGCTGGCGTGGCTAACCACCGGGTATGCGCAGCCCGGCGACCCCGGCATTCCCATCCTTGTCTACCACCGCTTTTCCGATACGCCCGACGATTCCATGACGGTGCGCGTCACCACCTTCGAAGCACAGCTGCGCTTTCTGAACGAGCACGGTTACCACATTGTGCCGTTGCGCGACGCCGTCAACGCGTTGCGTGACCCCGCGGCCAAGTTGCCGCCAAAGCCGGTGGTGGTCACCGTCGATGACGGCCATCGTTCGGTATACGAGAAGCTCCTGCCCATCGTGTTGCGCGACCATTTCCCGGTGACGCTGTTCATCTATCCATCGGCGATTTCCAACGCTTCGTATGCGCTCACCTGGGAGCAACTGCGTTCCCTCAAGCAAACCGGATGGTTCGATATCCAGTCGCACACCTACTGGCACCCCAATTTCAACGTCGAGCGCCGGCACCGCAGCCCGGCGGACTTCCGGCAATTCGTGCATTGGCAATTGAACGCCTCGCGTCAGCGTATCGAGTCTGAAACCGGCGTCCATGCGGACATGCTTGCCTGGCCGTTCGGCATTCACGACGAGGAACTGGCCGCGCTTGCTGCCGATGACGGCTATGTGGCGGCTTTCACGCTGGAAGCTCGCAAGGCCAACCGCCAAATGCCGCTGCTCGCACTGCCGCGCTTCTTGATGGTGGATGCTTACGGGCCACGTGCGCTTGCGCACTTGCTGGGCGACGCAGACACACCGCCCTTGTCCGTGGCACGGAGTGCACAATGACTCGCTCTCGCCTGCAATGGCACATCATGCTGGCGGCGTTCGCCATCGCCGCACAGCTGGCAAGCCCGGCCGCCCTGGCTGTAACTGGCGTCGTTATCGACGCGAGCACGCTGAACCCGGTGGCTGGCGCCATCGTCACGACCTCGGCCGGGGTGACGCGAACGGACGAAAGTGGGCGATTCGATATCGTGCAAACGGTGACGAGCGTCGCCGCGCGCGCGCCTGGCTATCTGCGTACGGAAGTGAAAGTGCCCGATGATTCCCCCGTCACGCTTACCTTGACGCCGTTTCGACCCAAGGCGGTTTATCTATCGGTGTACGGCATCACCAGCGCGACGCTGCGCAATGAAGCGATCAGTCTTACCCAGCACACCGCGATCAATGCGTTCGTGGTCGATGTGAAAGGCGACCGTGGCCTGACGCCTTACCGCAGTCGCGTGCGCGAGGCGATCGGTGCGGCAGCCAAAACCACCATGCGTGTCTATCTGGGGCAGGATTTCCCGACCCTGCTCGCCGATCTGCATGCAAAACATCTCTATCTGATCGCGCGCATCGTGGTCTTCAAGGACGACCCGCTTGCCGATGCGCATCCGGAGTGGAGCGTGCACGACGCCGAAGGCAAGCCATGGCGGGATCGCGAGGGCCTGCAATGGATGGATCCGACGTCGCACGATGTCTGGCAACACAACATCGATATCGCCGAGGAAGCGGCGCAAATGGGCTTTGATGAAATCCAATTCGACTACGTGCGCTTTCCTGACCAGAAAGGTCTGCGCTTTGCATTGCCGAGCACTCAAGCCAATCGCACGGCTGCGATCACCGGCTTTCTGCAAGCCGCACGCACCCGGCTCGCCCCGTACAATGTGTTCATTGCCGCCGACATTTTTGGCTACGTCTGCTGGAACACCAACGACACCGCCATCGGGCAGCAGATCGAACTGCTTGGCGCTCCGCTCGACTATATTTCGCCCATGCTGTACCCGTCCGGCTTCACCTGGGGCTTGCCCGGTTTGAGCAACCCGGTGGCCGATTCGGGGCAGATCGTAAGGCGCTCGCTGACGGAGGCGATTCATCGCACCAAGCTTCCAGGCGTACGCTTCCGTCCGTGGCTGCAGGCCTTTCGCGACTATGCGTTCGACCATCGCGTGTTCGATGCGACCGAGATCCGAGCCCAAGTCGACGCCGCCGACGCAGCCGACACCGATGGTTGGATGCTATGGAATCCGCGCAATCAATACGAAGCAGGCGATCTACCCGTTCATTGATTGAACTTGTTGTCCGCTGGATGGCGTTGGCCGTGCTTATCGTGGCGGCTCCCTGTGCGGGCGCCGCCGACCTGGATGCTTCCGCGCAACAGCAGCTTCAACAGATCGTCGACGGACAGATTGCGCAGGGGCGCGTCCCAGGTGCTGTCATTCTGATGGGTGACGCCCATCGCGTGTTCTATCGCCAGGCGTTTGGCCAACGCGCCACGGTGCTGGCACCCGAAGCGATGACGCCGGACACCGAATTCGATCTCGCCTCGCTCACCAAGGTGATTGCGACCACCACCGCGATCATGCAACTGAAAGAAGCGGATCGCATCCATCTGGATGCACGCGTCGCGCAGTACTGGCCTGCTTTTGCCGCCAACGGCAAACAGGCGGTGACGGTGCGGCAGTTGCTCGCGCACACGTCGGGCTTGCGACCCGATTTGGCTGCGCGCCCGCATGAACCAGGCCGGCGAGGGGTGCTGCACGCGATTGAGGCAGAGCATTTGCTCAGCACACCTGGAGACCGGGTGATCTACAGCGACCTCAACTTCGTCGTGCTCGGCGAACTCGTGGAGCGCATCACGCACCAGTCGCTGGCGGTCTATTGCCGCGATCACATCTTTACGCCGCTCGGCATGCAGAACACCACCTTTCTGCCGGGTGATGCATTGGCCGCGCGCAGTGCGCCGACCACCGCGGACCTTGCCGGCATGCGTCGCGGACGGGTGCACGATCCGACCGCAACGTGGATGGGCGGCGTATCCGGCAACGCGGGCCTGTTTTCCGATGCCGATGACCTCGCTCGCTTCGCGCAGATGGTGCTCAACGATGGGCGCGCCGGCAATCAGCGCATTTTGCAATCGGTGAGCATCGCTGCACTGGCCGCCGCTGTATCGCCGCGTCTGGCTACACCGTGGCGCGGTGTGGGATGGGAACTGGCTGCGCCCTTGGTCGCGAACCATGATCGCTTGCCGCCGATCGGCGCCATCGGCCACACCGGTTACACCGGCACGGGTCTATGGGTCGATCTGGCAACGCGGCAGTTCGTAGTAATTCTGACCAATCGCGTGCATCCCGACGACAGCGGCGACGCGCGGCCGCTTCGTGCGCAAGTGCTCGCATTGCTGGCAAGCCGAACCGCACCGATAACCACTGCCGAACTCAGCCGCCCGTTGCCATGGGCGTTGCCGGCGTTGCAACAAGCCGCACGCTTGCCCACGTCGGCAGGCCCGGTGCGCACCGGCATCGATGTGCTTGAAGCCCAGCAGTTTGCGTCGCTGAAAGGGCTGCGCATCGGCTTGATTACCAATCACAGCGGATTCGATGCACAAGGACGACGAACCGTCGACATGCTCGCGCACGCCCCGGGCGTTACGCTCGCTGCGCTGTTTTCGCCGGAGCATGGATTGAATACCGACGTGGATGCGCCGGTCGGCGAGATGCGCGATGCTGCAACGGGCCTTGTCGTGCACAGTCTGTACGGCGAGGATCGGCGATTCCCCGAAGGCTCGCTCGACGGATTGGATGCGCTGGTGTTCGACATCCAGGATGCCGGCGTACGCTTTTTCACCTACGAGACGACACTCGGCTACGCACTTGAAGCGGCGGCGGACCATCACATCCCTTTGTTTGTGTTGGATCGGCCCGACCCGCTCGGCGCAGATCGCTTCGGCGGCCCCGTGCGCGACGCAGGGCATGAGTCGTTCACCGGCTACTTTGCGTTGCCGCTGCAGCCCGGCATGACCGTTGGCGAACTCGCCGATCTGTTCAACAAGGAAAAGGACATCGATGCGGATCTGCGCGTTGTGCCCATGAGCGGCTATCAACGCGCGATGACTTTCGCAGACACCGGCCTGGGCTGGGTGCCGCCGTCGCCCAACTTGCGTACGCCCACTCAACTTGATTTGTATCCGGATGTTGCCCTGCTCGAAGGCGCGAACGTGAGTGTAGGGCGCGGCACGCCGCATCCCTTCGAATGGATCGGTGCGCCGTGGATCGATGCCAAGAAATGGGCAGACGAATTGAACACCCTCAAGCTTGGCGCGCATTTCGAACCGATCGACTTCGTTCCCACCGAATCCGACTGGCACGGCCAGCTTTGTCATGGCGTGAGCATTACGGTCGATGCCGCCTCAGCCCATCGCCCCGTCGCGCGCGTGGGGCTGGCGTTGTTATCGACGCTGCACGCGCGCTATCCAACGATCTTCAAACTCATTGCAACGCGTGAGTCGGTCGGCTCGGCGGCGATATGGAAGGCCATCCGCGACGGTGCGACGCTTGATATGTTGGAAACGATCGAGAATGAGCAGAACGCGAGTTTCGAAAGGTTGCGTGCCCGGTATTTACGGTATTGATGAGTGGCCGCACTGGGAGATATCCCTGCGCTTTTGATGGTGATCCCTGATGAAACCAAAGCGTTGAACGCCGGAGCATCACGATAAAGTGCCGTTCCGTGAAAGTTTTCCCGGACAGCAGTGGGCCTTCGCCGGGATGACGGTATGCTCTGGCTATCGATATCTACACGCCCGGCCACACCCGCAGGTATATAGTCCAGCGAAACCTCCCCCGGAGGAGCACTCATGACCACCATCCCCTTCAGACACCCAAGCGCATGGGTTCCCTTGGTGATGTCGTTGACCGCCCTGGCCACCGTCATCGCTCACGTCACCTTCTCCGGCATGGCCCACGAAGCAGACGAAGGCGCCGCGGCCCATCTATTCCAGCTCCTTATGGCAAGCCAACTGCCCATCATCGCGTTCTTCGCCATCAAATGGCTGCGGCGCACCCCGAAAGACGCCGTGATCGTTCTGGCCTCCCAGGCACTAGCCGGCGTGGCAGCCTGCGTACCGGTTTGGTATTTCCATTTATAACGCATCAACGCGTATCGCCCTGACCAAAATCCACCACCGTCAGCGGCGCGGGAAATTCGCCCGTGCGAACATCGCCACCCACCTTGCTCGATGACTGCCACGGCTTGCCCTGATCAAACGCCTCGATCGAATCGTAGGTGCCCAACACACGCAAGCGTTCGAATGCATACGGCAGGCCCTCGGCATCCAGCAGAGCGTTCGCATCGCTCACGTGAAAATGCAGATGCGGACCCGTCGATTCACCTGCAAAGCCCAACTGCCCGATCACCGGGCCACGCTTTACATGAGCGCCCGCTTTCACGGTCATGCTGTCGGGCTTGAGATGCTCGTAAAACGCATGGCGACCGTCACCGAGCGCAAGCGCAATGTAATTGCCCGCCGCATCCTCCAACGGCACCTTGAGCGCGGCACCTTGCGCGAGCGTGCCGGCCTCTGCGATCGCTTGCGGCGGCTCACGTTTCCGGTAAGCTCTTTCGCGCGAGGCTTCGCATGGCTTATGGGAACGCCACACTTTTGGGGATTTGCGATGGATCGACGCACGACATTGATGTTGGCAGGCATCTTTATGCTTGTGGGCCAGGCGCAAAGCAGGGCCTGTGAACTTACCCGGATCACCATCCAGCCCGAGGCGGCCGAAAACGGCGAGATGTACAGCGGCCAGATGCAGGGCGTTCGGGTGTCCTTTCATAACTATCGGACATCGGGCGCCGTAACGGCTTTCCCGGAACCGCCACTCGTCATCGCCACGCTGAAGGATGGACGGCATTGCGAGGCGGATGGAGGCATTTGGGCGCGCGACGGTGTCTACGTCAGCCATGACGGCAAGACACTGGTTACGGCCGAATACAGCGGCTCCTACGACGGCCTGGTTTTTCGCGATGTGCGCACCTGCAAGAAGGTCGGCGAGCTGGATGTTTCCGATGCCCATTGGACCATCCAAGGGTCGCGGATCACCTGGCAGTCCGCTTCCGGCGCCGAGAAGGCGGTAAGCCTCGATACGAAATGCAGGTTTCGTCCTGTCGCAACAACGCCATCCCCCGCATCGTCACGCAGTTGATGATGCGGCGCCGATGTGGCGCCATCCAGTCTTTTAATTCTTCCAACTTGACTCGCAAGGGATTGAATCGTGGCCAACGCCGACCAATGCATCGTAGATGCTTGCAAGAACGCCTGGGAGGGCTCCTTCCTGCGCGGTACGCCCAACAAGAACAACTGCTCGGGATTCGTCAAGGCAGTCGCTTCCCAACTTGGCATCTCGCTGCCTGCAACGGCGGACGCCGACGGGATTGCGGAGGCAGTAAAAACCTGGAAGAAAGTCGATAGCGGCGAGGAAGCGCAACGCCTGGCTGCCAACGGATCGTTTGTGCTGGTGGTGCTGAAAGGCAAAGACCACCATCCACCCCGGGCGCATGGCCACGTTGGCGTCGTCGTGTCGGGGGAACTCTATCGCCAGAAATATCCGATGATGTGGTGCGGCAGCATCGGCCATGCGCAAAGCGAAGGCGATAAAAGCGTGGGTGAAGTCTGGAACCGTGCCGATCGCGACAGTGTGCAGTACTACACGTTCACGACCTTTGCGTGTAAGCGCTAAGCCAAGCCGGCTCGGATGGGTTGGATCGCGCGAATGCGCGCGATCCAACATGAGGCCAGCACTCAGTCGTCCTTCCCGAACAATCCCCCAAGCACCGAACCGATCACGCCACCGGCGATGGCGCCGCCGATCGAATTGCCCGAATCGCCGCTGATCACCGATGAGGTCGTTCCACTCTCACGGGCAAGGTAGGGCTCCAGCGAGTGTGCGAGATTGGGCATGGTCAGCGTCTGCAGCCAGATCTGGCCCGGACCGGTGAGGTTCGCAACGAACAGGCCGTCGCCGCCGAAGAGTTTGTTCTTCAATCCGGGCAGCAGGCTGATCTCGAAGTTGACCGTGCCTTCGAACATGCCGATGTGCCCGGGATGCACCTGCAGCGTTTCGCCCGGAGCCAGCGTGTAGTTGACGATCTCGCCGCCCAGCTCCACCCACGCGCGCGCGTTGCCGGTGAGCTTCTGCAGCACGAAGCCTTCACCGCCAAAGATGCCTGCGCCGAGCGAGCGCTGAAAACCGATCGACAGTTCCACGCCTTGCGTGCCGCACAGAAAACCGTGGCGATGGATGAAGTAGGTCTGGCCCGAATTCACTTGGACTTCCACGATCGAGCCGGGCACGTTCGCTGCGAAGGCGACCATGCCGGGCGATCCGGATGTCTCATATTCGTTCATGAACAAGCCGCCGCCCGAAAGCGCGCGTCCGATGACACCGAGAAAGCCGGAAGCACCCGCTGTGCGCGCGGAAGTCTGAAGGACGACATTGCGCGTCATCCAGGAAAAACGTCCCGGTTCGGAAATAATTCGGTCACCTTGCTCCAGGCCCACTTCCAGGACGGGCATGGTCGTTCCCACCATACGTGTCTTCATTGCTTTGCTTCCCCATGGTTTGTGTGTTTCTGCAGGCCACGCGCGCATCACCCCCGATGCGCAGACATGCTTGCCTGAAAAGCCATCGGCAGCGTACGCATTGTTGGTCTGCTTAGCGAGTGACAAATGTAAGAGGCTGTTCTGAAAGGCCTCGTGTGTCCTGCGCGTTTCGACATCCCCGAAATCGGGGGTGTCGCCGCAATGCAGTCCGGAAATAATGCTGACAACCTGGGCGGCGTTGCGCCTGCCGGGATTGCGGGAACAGGGCGATGATTACGAAGTGGCTTAAGGCGCGATGGCAGTCGCGTCCAGGATTGTGGGTTTTGGTGTTGCTGACCGGCTTATGGTGTCTGTCCAACGAGGCGCTGGCCTCGCCGGGTTGCCAGGCGCTCAACGGGCAATCGGGAACGCTGCCCGTCAATGGATACATTGAATTTTTGAGCAACAATCAACCCGTCAATCAAGGTGACCAGGTAACCCTCACTTCGTCCGGTACGGTGGCTTACGTTGGATCGTTCTTACAGATGACCGATAGCGGCGGCACGGTGTCCGGCACAGAAGGAGGCTCGGGCGCAGGCGCCGACAATATGGAGAATTTGAGCGCCGCCTCCGTGACGTACAGCATTACATGTCAGTCCGTCGCACCTGCCGTATCGAGTGTCAGTCCATCCTCCAGCGCACCTGGCAGCACCGTGACCATCACGGGGACCGGCTTTTACGGTGCGACTGCCGTGAACTTTGGCGGCATGCCCGCCACCAGCTTTACCGTCAGCTACAACGGCAGCTCGATCAGCGCCGTCGTTCCCAATGGTTCGGGCACCGTTGCGGTCAGTGTGACCACCGATGCAGGTACGAGCACGGGCGGTTCCTTTACGTTCGCTGCGCCTACGGCTAATTCGGTCAGCACGTCTGTGGCGTTCGACAGCGGCGCCGCTGCCATTGCCTTGAATGTGACGGGCAATCCGACATCGGTGGCGGTCGCCAGTGCTCCTTCGCATGGCGCGGCGGTCGCGAGCGGCACGTCGATCACTTACAAGCCCACCGTTGGTTATGCAGGGCCAGACAGTTTTACCTACACCGCCAGCAATGCGGCTGGCACATCCAGCCCCGCGACGGTTTCGATCACCGTCAATGCGCCCACGCTTGCGTTGTCGCCGACATCGTTGCCCGGCGCAGTCGCCGAAAGCAGTTACTCGCAAACACTCGCCGGAAGTGGCGGTACCGCGCCTTACACCTATGCGATAACGGCAGGCGCATTGCCAACAGGGATGAGCCTGAATGCGGCGACCGGTTCGCTGTCCGGTACACCGCTGAGCGCAGGGGCCTACAACTTCACTGTTCGCGCCACGGACAGTTCCACAGGTTCTGGAGCGCCATTCTCGACCACGCAAACTTATACGCTCACGGTCAACGCACCCAGCATCGCGATCACGCCTGCCAGCCTGCCATCTGCGCAGCAGGGAACAACGTACAGTCAGTCATTGAGTGCAAGCGGTGGAAGCGGTTCCTACACCTTCTCGGTGATCGGCAGCCTGCCAGCCGGCCTGACATTGAGTTCGACGGGATTGCTGTCGGGTACTCCCACAGTGAATGGCAGTTTCAACTTTACGGCTGTGGCCAAGGACGGCAACAGCTTCACTGGCAGCCAGATTTATACGCTTGCGGTGGGCACGCCCACGGCACCCACGGTATCGGCGAAGTCGGCGAGCACGGCTTACAACACGCCTACAAGCATCAATCTGTCGGCATCGATCGCGGGTGTGGATATCACCGCGGTGACGATCACCGCTCAGCCTGCGCATGGCACGGTGAGCATGTCGGGCGAAACGGCGACGTACACGCCATCGTCCACGTTCTATGGCGGCAGCGATAGTTTTTCGTACACCGTTACCAACCCCGGCGGCACATCGACGCCGGCCGTCGTAACGATCGCCGTAGGAACGCCGGCTGCACCCACCGCAACGGCGAAATCGGCAAGCACGGTCTACAGCACGGCAGCGGCCATCGATCTGGCCAGCTCGATTACCGGTGTCGATATCACATCGGTGTCGATCGTTTCCCAACCCGCGCATGGCACGGTAAGTGTGTCGGGCGAAACCGTTACGTACACGCCATCGTCGACGTTCTACGGCGGCAGCGACAGTTTTACCTACACCGCCACCAATCCGGGCGGTACTTCTTCACCTGCTGCAGTGAATATCACCGTGACGCCGTTGAACGTTCCGTCCGCTGCCGCGCTTTCAGTGGCAACGACAAGCGGTACGCCTGTATTGGTGGATGCGATCGCCGGCGCCGGTGGCCAGCAACCTTTCACCGGTGTAAGCGTGGCATCGCAACCCGCGCATGGCGCGGCGACGGTCAGCGGCAACCAGATTACCTATACGCCGACAGCCGGCTTCACCGGCACCGATACGTTTACGTATGAAGTGAGCAATCACTTCGGCAATTCGCAACCCGCCGCGATTACCGTGGCCGTTACGGCGGCGGGCCGTGCCGCGGGCAACAGCACGACCGTGAGTACGACGCCGGGCTCGCCAGTGTCGGTGAATCTGGCCGGCATCGCGCCAGGCAGCTATGTCTCTTCGGTGCTGCTGGGCCTTTCGCCCAGCAACGCGGGCAGCGTCACGCTGGGTCAGCCGACGTCGTTGACGTTTACGCCCCAAGCGGGATTTCATGGCCTGGTGCAGATCACCGCTCAGCTGATCACTGCAACAGGCAGTGCGGCAACGGTGGATGTGCTGGTCTTGGTCAGCGATCAACCTGACCCATCGAAGAACCCGAATGTGCTTGGTTTGATCGATGCCGAGACGATGCAGGCGCAACGCTTCGCGCAGAGCCAGCTCGGCAATATCCAAAGCCGGTTGGACAGCTTGCATGACGGCAGCGGCACTTCGCTGTTCAGTAATAACTTGTCCGTTAGCTTGAATGGCAAGCCGTTGCAATTGACCGGCAGCACGATGCGTGGCAAGGCTGATCCCGCTGCAAACCGATCACCGAATGATGCATTCGCGATGCGGCAAGGTATCGGCGCTGCGGAAAGCGGTGAGTCACCTCCTTCTTCCCCTGCGCCATCAGGCGTCGCATCACCTACCGCAAAGAACAATGCTTCGGGCCTGGGCATATGGATCAACGGATCGGCGAATTTCGGCTCGTTCGATGCATACCGGCAAGCCTCCGGATTCGACTCGGACACCGTGGCGGTGAATGCCGGCGTCGATCAGCGCATCGGGCAGCGCGGTGTGATGGGTTTGAGCATCGGCTACAACCACGACAACAGTGATATCGCCAACGACGGTACGCGCAGCGTCGCGCAAGGTTTCAGCGCAGCGCTCTATGGCAGCTTCCAACCCGCAGAACATGTTTATATCGATGGCGTACTTGGCGGCGGCGGATTGAGCTTCCAAAGTCGGCGCTATGGCAGCGACACCGGCAGCTTCTTGCTTGGTCATCGCAACGGCAGTCAGTGGTTCGGTTCGCTCAGCCTGGGCTATGAATACAAAAAGGCAGGATGGCTGCTTTCGCCTTATGGCCGATTCGAAGGGTCGCTGTCGTCGCTGAATAGCTACTCGGAAACAGGCGACGTGGCTCAAGCGCTCACGTACGGCAACCAAACGGTGCGTACCACACAGGCCATTGCAGGCATTCGCGCGAGCGGGCAGGTTCCGTTTGGTGCCGGGTTGCTCATGCCGCATGTGCGACTCGAAATAGGGCACGATTTCCAGGGCACTCGGGACACCACGCTGAGCTATGCATTCATCCCTTCAGCGGGCGCGTGGAATGTGTTGAGCAATCCCTATACCGCCAATGGCACGAGCGTGCAGCTTGGATTGGGTGGCGATCTGCAACTGCAGGACAACCTGCTTATCACCACCGACTATGAATTTTTGATGCAACCGCATGCGCATGATCAGTCGATTCGTGTGGGGGTGCGGAAGCAATTCTGATGCGAGATGCAGTTCCCTCCCCTACTTCGCAGGGGAGGGAGCAAAGGCTCGCGCAACTGAAACTTGGATCAAGGGGCATCCACGTTCGCAGACAGCGGAAAAGCCACATGCAACACCGCGCCTTGCCCAGGCACAGCGTCAATCAGCAATTGCCCGCCAAGCCGAATCGCCCGATTGCGAAGGCTGGCCAACCCCGTACCGCTGCCGTTCGACGAAGCGTCGAAGCCGCGCCCGTTATCGCGCACCTTGGCATGCAAACCTTGGTCGTGAAGCCATAGCGCGACGTCGACCCGGGAAGCGCCGCTGTGCTTGAGCACATTGGTCAGTGCTTCCTGCAATACCCGCAGCAGATCCAGGCTTCTCGCCGGGCCCAGATTTACGTTTTCGGTGTCGTCCAGTTGCCAGTGAACCTTGATGCCGGCGACCTCCATGCGCTGGCTCCAACGGTGACGCAAGGGCGCCAGCAAATCCGCAAGATCGGTGTTCGCCTGAGTGGTCGTATCGATGATGAGCCGCAAATCGTCGCGCAGCTCCTTCAGCAAGGCGATGATGCGCGCGGAGTCTTGCGAAGCGTGCCGGTTTTCCAAGGTGGCAATGGCGCTCAGCAGGCTTCCGCCGAACCCGTCATGCAGATCGCGTACCAGATGGAGTCGCTCGCCGATGCGGGTGTTGTTCAAGGCCAACGCGTGCTCGCGCTCCAGCGTTTCGCCGAGCTGCTGCGTGGCCGTGTCGACTTCGCGCTTGAGCTCGATGTTGAAACTCTCCACGCGCTTCATCGCGGCGGCAAAACGATAGGCCAAGGTAAAGCCCATGCCGATGACGGTCAGCGGCGACGTAGCGGCCAATAGATACGCGTCGTCGCGGATGACACCGTAGTAAAGCAGGAAATCGTGGATCGACACCAGCAACGGAATCATCAGGCATGTAGCCAGTACAAGATGATCTGCGCGTCGTCCGCGGATCGCGTGCCATGTGAACGCCAGGATGGCGGAGTAGTAGACCGTGCCACCGACCGCAAACCACAGGCCGCGCCAGGTTCCGACCAGTGCGGGCGCCAGGAGGGCGAGGGCGAATGACACAGCGTTGATCGCCAGCAACGCAGCTTCCAGTCGAGGCCGGCGCCGATCGCAGTAGCGCAACAGAAAAATGCTGAAGCCGGAAGCGGCAGCGATATACGCAGCAGCGTTGAATGCCTCCCAGCCATCGGTGCTGGAAAACGGCCACGTACTGCTGGCAATGAAATTAAGGCCATACGCGAACGAAAACAGCGTGCTCAATGCATACCAGCCGTAACTGCCGTCCTTGCGGCGCATCAGCCAGATGATGAAAAACAGGCCGCCGAAGACCAGGCTGACGATCTGATCGAACAGNTGCAGGTCGTAACGCCACCACACGCCCTTTTTGTAAAGCGCCCCCACCGNTTCGGGATCGCCGACGGTGACCGTGCCAAAACCCGGCTGGTAATGGGACAGCCCCGATACGCGCACCAGCAAGACATTGTCGCCCTGATGCAGCAAGGGTTTGTCGAGAAGAAAGTATTGCGGCTTGATCCAGGTGCGCGACAACGGTTCCACCAAGTGGGGATCGCGATGGATTTCGCTGCCGTTGACGTAGATGGCGTCAGCGACGCTTACATAATCCACCAGCAAGCCCACCGGTTGCTCTGCGCTGATCTGCTTCCAATGCAAGCGATACCAGACGACGCCATCGTGATGCGGCCAGCGTGTATCCCAAAAGTCGATCAGCTTGACGGGAATCCACCCATTCTCCGGCGGCGTTTGCGACGACCATTCGCCGGGTACGGCTTCCGCGTGATGGATCTCCATGATGGTTGGCTGCGCGGCTTGCGCATGCAACGCGCCAAGACCTGAGCCAAGCAACAGGCATGCGAAAAGTCGGATAAGCACAGCACGCATCAGCGCAACAAACCCATGGCCTTCGCTTCGAACACCGCCGCAGTGCGCGAGTTCACCGCCAACTTGCGATAGATGCTCTTTGTATAGCCTTCGATGGTGAAGCGTGAGAGTGCCGTAAGCTCGGCAATTTCGCGGTTGCTGAAGCCGCGGGCGACCAGTTGCAGGATCTCCGACTCACGCGCGGACAAGGTTCGATCATTGGCCGTATCGGTGTGGACCGTTGCTTGTGCGTCGACCCCGCCAGGACGCTCCGGCAGCAGCGCAAGAATGCGGCGCGCAATAAACGGATCGATGGGCGCCCCGCCGCGGCTGATGCTTTGCAAGGCCAGGCTCAACTCAATGTCTTCGCGTTCTTTCAGCAAGTATCCGACCGCACCGACGCGGAGCGCAGCCAGCACGGTGTCTTCGTGTCCCCAAGCGGAAATGACCACCGCGGTGATGGCAGGATGGTGCGCTTGCAGCCATTCGATCAAGTCGATGCCACTGCCGTCCGGCAAGCCAATATCGATGAGCGCGACGCTGATGTTCTGCGCCGCGACACAACGCTTCGCCTCGCCGATATCGCCAGCAATGGAAATTTTTGCATCGGCATCGATCAGTTCGGCCAACAATCGTTCGATGCGCCGCTGCATGGCGGCATCGTCTTCGACGATCAGCGTGCGGCTCAGATCGATGGGCTCCCCTGTCGAGTTCATGCACCAAGCCTGTTGTTCCCCTGTTGGCGGATTATGTCACTAGTAGGTAGGGATGAAATCCCAGCTTTCTCGCGACCTTGCGGCACCGGATGCCGTGATTTCACCCCAGCCTGCGCGGCGTAAGCCCGGGGCTGGGCTATGCTAAGGGCCGCTCGACCATGGGGTGCGCGATCAAATGAAAGTGACAGTCGCGAAGCTAGTGCGCTTGCTGGGGAAGGTCGTGACGTTCGTTGTGATTGTCGCGGGCGTGCTGCTGCTTATTGCGGAACGTATGCATGAAAATTCGTTCGTGAATTTCATACGTGCGTTGATGTAGCGCGGCTTGGGTGTTTTGGAGCAAGAGTGGTGGGCGACCGCACGCACTGCGCCCCGGTTAACTCAAGTAGTGATTATCCGTTTCCAACCTAAAACGGACACTTCATTCATCGGCGAAATTGGGAAGCAGCGCACGGCCAACCCTGCATCCGTGCCGCATGACCGCCGAGGGGACAAAAATCGGGGAGGGGAAGTCCACTTCTTCCCACTTCCAATATCTTACCGTGGAGGGGGCTTGCCGCAATCCCCTCTTTCTGCCGTTCAATTCCCAGCCCATGTGCCAGAGCCTTCGGGTCGGGAGTATCGACATGAATCTTCAGTGGTCGAAGTGCAGGTTGTTCGCACGCACTGTTATATCGGCCGGAGCGTTGCCATGACCGAACATGCCGTGATTATTGTCGGAGCAGGTCCAACGGGATTGATGTTGGCAGGCGAGTTGGCGCTGGCAGGTATCGACGTTGCCATTGTCGAGCGGCGAGCGAATCAGGATCTTGCCGGCTCGCGCGCGGGTGGTTTGCACTCGCGCACTATCGAAGTTTTCGATCAGCGCGGCATCGCCGAGCGATTCCTTGCGGAGGGGAAGAAGGCGCAAGTCGCGGGGTTTGCGGCAACCAAGTTTGACATCAGCGACTTTCCTACCCGGCATCCTTACGGACTCGGGCTATGGCAGAAGCACATCGAGCGCATCCTCGCCGCCTGGGTTGGCGAATTGCCGGTGACGTTCTATCGCGGATGCGAGGTTACAGGTTTCACGCAAGACGACACTGGCGTCGGCATTGCATTGCTCGACGGCCGTAGTTTGAGGGCGGCGTACCTCGTCGGATGCGACGGTGGGCGCAGCCTGATCCGTAAAACAGCGAACATCGATTTCCCCGGTTGGGATCCGACGACGAGCGCCTTGCTTGCCGAGGTCGAGATGACGGAGGAGCCCCCGCTTGGCATCCATCGCACTCCTTCCGGCATGCATGCGCTGGGCAAGGTGGAGTACGACATCCAGGATGGCGAGGTGGTCTACGAGAAGGGCGGGAAAGTGGCGGTCATGCTCACTGAACCGCAAATTGGAACGAGCGAGCCCACGCTGCGCGATCTCAGCGAAGGACTCATCGCCGTACACGGGACAGATTACGGCATCCATAATCCCAGCTGGATCACCCGGTTCACGGATGTGACTCGCCAAGCAGGAACCTATCGTTCGGGAAGGGTCTTGCTGGCAGGTGATGCGGCGCACGTGCATTCTCCGGTCGGTGGGCAGGGACTCAACATGGGTGTGCAGGACGCGGTGAATCTCGGATGGAAACTGGCACAGGTGGTGAAGGGGATTTCGCCGGAAAGCCTGCTCGATACCTATCACGCCGAGCGCCACCCGGTTGCCGCCCGCGTGCTGCGTCACACGATGGCGCAAGTCGCACTCATGCGCCCCGACGATCGCATCGAGGCGGTGCGCGATGTCATATCCGAGCTGCTGAGCATGGACGAGCCGCGCAAACGATACGCCGCGATGATGTCCGGTCTGGATATTCATTACGACTTCGGCGAGGGACATCCGCTGCTCGGACGCCGCATGCCCGATCTCGACCTTATCAGCTCCAGCGATTCGCTTCGCGTCTACACCTTGTTGCACGATGCCCGGCCGGTACTGCTTAACTTTGGTGACCCCGGCGATGTGGCGACCGGCCCATGGGCTGATCGTGTTCAATTGCTCGATGCCAAATACCATGGCACATGGGAGCTTCCGGCAATCGGAACGGTGCCGGCTCCCGCCGCCGCGCTGATCCGGCCCGATGGCTATGTGGTTTGGGTAGGAGAAGGTACGGACTTTGGACTTGCTGACGCGCTAACGACCTGGTTCGGACCGTCAACCGTGGGAAGTGGTGCGGAGCGCGGTTCCAAGAAGATTATGTGAGGCGTTTTGGGATATAAGTTCGCTTTCCGAGGGCGCTAAGCGTTTTGCAACAGCAAACCGTGCCGTTATCGTGAGGACCAACTCCCGAGGTCCATCACCATGGAGGAGATCATGACCAAAGTTACGTACATCGCTTCGATCGGCATGTTGTTGCTTTTGCCATCGATGTCGACGATGGCGTGTGGTACATCGAACGATCCGGCGCAAGTCGTTCAAGCGCAGGTCGATGCCTACAACGCGCACGACATTGATGCATTCGCCGCGTGCTATGCGGAGAACGCCACCCTCACCGACTTGAGCAACAAGCGCCCGGTCGTAAAGGGTGTTCCGGCACTCAAGGGTACTTACGCATTTCTTGCGAAGATGCCGAAGGAATTCCATGTGGAGATCGTCCAACGTGTCGTCAACGGCCCCATCGTGATCGACAAAGAACGGGTGGTCGGTCTTCCGGCAGGTAAGGCGCCGTTCGAAGCCATGGCCGTGTATGAAGTGCGCGACGGGAAAATAGTGAATGCCTGGTTCCCGCCGAAAAGCTGACGAACTATGTAGCGCATCGTAGGAGTTTCATTTGACCGGAGGAAACAATGAACCCCATAAGGTCGATCAAATTCTGGAGAGCGCTATCGAATATCTTCTCCGTGGCGGCTGCCGCGATTCTGTTTGCCTGGATTCGGCTGTCCGTGGCGATACAGCGATGCCCTTCAACACCGACTCCGCCATCGAACACCATTCTTTACAAGAATCACGGCAACTCCTACTACATCACGCCGGAGCAACACCACGCATTGGCCTGGTTTTCGACCTATATGCTGCCGCTATTTGCGATCTTGATCGGGTTGGCATTTATTTCCAGGGCGTTTGGCCGGTGGTGGTGCGATGATGCATGGACGTAAAACGTAAGCGTTCGATCCGGGGTGGATTTTTGTTATAGCCCCTGCGGAACAGTCACTCCAACCGGCTTTCCACCATGCCTCTGACGCCAGACCCGCAACCCATCACATCGGCAAGTCAACGATCGTTGAACATCATCGCCATCGGGGTGGTGCTCGCACTGCTGTATTTCGGCAAGGACGTGCTGGTGCCGATGATTCTGGCCTTGATTTTGGCCTTGCTGATGGCGCCATTCGTGCGCCTGCTGCAGAAGATGAGGTTGGGTCATGCGTATGCGGTAATGGTTGCCGTTCTGCTGCTGGCGACGGTGGCCGCGGGGCTCATGACGATCATCGGTTCGCAGATCGTGCATCTGGCAGAGAGTCTGCCCCAATACGAAAGGACGGTTGAGGCCAAATTGCAGATGCTGCACGACCTGACGATAGCCCGTTTGGAAGCGATGAGGGGCGAAGCCGGCAAGGTCTTCAACGCATTGGGTGGCAAGGGCGGCGTGGGACAGGTGCAGGAGGCGCCAGTCGGGTCTTCCTACACCAATGCCGTGGACGTATCTGTTTTGTCGAGCCCTTGGAACGCGATAAGAAGGGTGCTGTCCTCGCTCTGGAGCCCCCTGGAAACCGCGGGCATCGTGCTGGTCGTTCTCATCTTTGTTTTGCTCGAATACGAATCCTTGCGGGATCGCTTCATCCGCGCCATAGGCGGTGCCGATCTACGCGCGACAACCGCGGCAATCAATGACGCCGGCGAACGTCTTTCCCGCTTTTTCGTCTCGCAGTTTTCGGTGAATTTCGGTGTGGGTCTTGCGATATGGCTGGGACTGGCCGTGCTCGGACTTCCCAATGCGCTGCTTTGGGGGGCGCTTACCGCTGTGCTGCGCTTTGTGCCTTACGTGGGTGTGTGGCTGGCTGCATTGCTTGCCGCCTTGCTCGCCGCGGCGGTTACTCCGGGGTGGTCGCTGCTGTTGATGACGTTGGGCCTGTTTCTCGTCGTCGAGCTGCTGGTGAGTCAGTTGCTGGAGCCGCAGCTATATGGCCATGCAACCGGATTGTCGCCGCTCGCTGTGGTTGTTTCCGCGATCTTCTGGAGTTGGTTGTGGGGGCCCATGGGGCTGGTGTTGTCCACTCCGCTGACGCTTTGCCTGGTCGTCGTGGGGCGCCATGTCAGATCGTTCACGCTGCTGGGGATTCTGCTTGGCGACACGCCCGCCCTGACCCTTCCGCAGCGGTTTTATCAGCGGGCGCTTTCCGGCGATGCCGATGAAATCATCACGGCCGCGCGCGCTTTCTTGAGAGACAGGTCGCTTGCCAGATATTGCGACGTCGTCTTGCTGCCGGCCCTACAGCTCGCACAGATGGATCTCGCGCAGAAAGCGATTGGTCCGGAACAACTGGTCAAAGCGAGAAACGCGGTGGTCAAAGTCATCGAATCGCTGGGAAGAGAAACGCCTTCGCAACCGCGGTGGCGCCGCCGTACTTCGGTGCTCGATGACGATCTGGCGCATTACCTGCGGCAGCAACGCGAGCACATTGCCGGACGCTGGCAAGGACCGCTTGCCGTAGCGCCGGGGTCGATTGTGCTGTGCATAGGCGGCGGCAACCGCTATGACGACGTGGCGACGGAGATACTCGTACGCATTCTTCGCGACCTTCATGTTGATGCGCGGCACGTCTCCGTGAAAGACGTCGAAGACTTTGAATCAGAAAGTCATCCCGAAGCGACCGCCAATGCCGTTTCCATGATGCACGTCGTCAGCGCAGCGGGCGCTGGCGGCTGGGAGTCCATCGATGCGGTAGCGAGCGATATGCAAAAGCGGGAACAATTCGCGAATGTCGCCATCATCGGTGTGCTGCTGCCCAACCTGTTGGAAGTGCAAGAGCTGCCGGAGATGAGTCACCACATCGATCGTGTCGCGCGGTCGTTTGAACAAGCGGCGCAATATACGATCGAGAAGTTCACTTAGCCACGAGCTCGGCCGGGCGGAACGTTTCGCTCCTCATCCTGGCGCGGTCTCACTCTGTCTTCGTCTCCGCCTGCTCCTCATGGGTCTCTCCAGCCTGGGCCGGCCTTACATGGCCGAAAACAGGCGCCACATTGAGGACTTCGACACGTGATTCGGCCGCTGCTGCTGTTCCGTGACCCTCTTTAACCCAGCCGGGAAGCGAAATGATGAAGTTGTAGAAGCCAGGTGTGATGGTGTTGGCAACGGTGATCTTTGTTTGCTCGCCTACCACTACGCGTAGCAAGGGCGTAAGAACGAACTTGAGAAACGATGGCAACGGGAGCGGATGTCGCCTGACGATGGCGAAATCTTCATAGCCCAATGTTTTCAATAGCGACAAGACGGGTGATTCACCGTTCTTGAAGTCGTCGATGTGCTGCTCGAACAGAATGATGGGCCGATGTTCCTGTATCAATGCCTTGGCGCCGGATAGCGCTTTGAGTTCGTGGCCCTCGACATCTACTTTCAATAGCTTGACGTTTTCGAACTTGCAAAACGTGTCGAGCGTTACCAGCTTGATGTCTACCGATTTGGCGTCTCTCGACTCGCTGATGCTGGAGCGGCCAACGTTTGCGGGAAGCACCGACAAAATCGCACTTCCGTCCTGGTCGGACAAGCCGACGTTGTGGCAGGAGATGTTGTCGGCAAGCTCGGCATTTAAAGACAGAACCTTGAACGTGCGCGGGTGCGGCTCAAAGCTGACCACGCGCTTGAAATGATCGGAAAAATAGAGACTGTGGTTGCCGATGTTGGCGCCGATATCGAGCACTGTGGCATCTTTAAAGTCTATGCCGGCCGACGCGGCCCAATCAAAGAATGTATCCAGGTCATCCTTCTCGTATATGCCGTTCAGATTGACATGGTGCGCAATGAAGTCGAATGAAAAAACCACGAGTTGCTTGCGCTGGTCGGCAAGATGCTTTCTCGATTGATGGCGGAGCAGTTGAACCATAAGCCAGCGATAGCATTCTTTCAGGAATGCCAGCCGACTGTGCTTCTTTATGAAGATGGGGCTTGCAGTACGTGTCTGTTCCATTATCGACTCCATCCAAAACCGATGCTGGTTTGACCTCAGAAACTGAGCTTGCGTGGGATGCTTCTGAGGGCAAGGCCGGCCATTCAGGATTTCCCTTCATCGTCGCCATTGCCTGAATCAAAAAAGGCGCGCCAGCCAAGCGGCACGTCATGCGGGATGGCCGAGCCCGCGGAGACTACCGAATGCATTGCGATGACGGGGTGAGCGTCGGCTTTCGCGGTATCCACTTAGCTAACGCCTGGCTTGCATCAAGCGGTTTGTCGCGCATGACAAGGCCTGTAGTATCTTCCATGCCAACCCGCCAACAGGGGAGGGGATCTGTCGATGAAGCGTGCGCTTTCGCGACTACTGTGCCTGTTCATGTGGGGCACGGTAATGGCTGCCCAGGCTGCAACGTTGACGGTGAAGGTGGCCGACAGCCGCAGTCATCCCATCAGTGATGCGGTTGTAACGTTGGCTGGAGTCCAGACGCCAACCACGCCCCATACGCACTACGTCGATCAGAAGAACGAGACCTTCATCCCCTACGTGGAAGTGGTGCATCCCGGGGATAGCGTGGTGTTCCGCAACAGCGATAACACGCGTCATCACGTGTACTCGTTCTCACCGATCGGGCCGTTCCAGTTCATTCTCGGTCCGGGCGAAAGCTCTGCGCCGGTGGTGTTGAACCGCACCGGCACCCTGGCATTGGGCTGCAATATTCACGATCACATGATTGCGTACCTGGTGGTAACCGCCGACCAAGCGCAGGTCACCACGCAGCAGGGCCAAGCGCGTTTCGAAGACTTGCCGCCCGGCCGCTACACCGTCCAGGTTTGGCATCCGCAACTATGGCCGGGCCGTCCGCAAGTGAGTGCATCCGTCGACGTGCCACCGGAGGGAATGGCACCCGAAGTGCCGTTTATGCTGCGACTGATGCCCGATCCGCGAAGTTTTGTCGATCGCGAACATCTGGACTACTAGCGTTATGCGAACGGTCATCGGCTTCCGGCTCCGCCTTGCGCTGTTCTTCGTAGGGATGCTGGTTGCGGTGCAACTGATAACCGCCGCGCTCGTCTATGGTGTAACACGCCGGGCATTGGTGGTGGATGGCGAACGCCAGCTCGCTGCCAACGCAAAAGCCTTCGAGGCGCAGATGGACGACGTTTCCTCACGCATCGCCGGCAACGTGCGCGTCATGGCCTTGGACTTCGCCTTGCGCCAAGCGATCGCCGAAGGGGATCGTGGAACCGTGCTTTCGGTGTTGCGCAATCATGGACGCAGGGTCGGCGCCTCGCGCATGCAACTGATCAATCTGGACGGCACGATAGCCGCGGATACGGCCGACGCTCACGCCGATCATCCATTGTTTCTGTTTCCGGAATTGATCCAGCGCGCCTTCTATGAACACGCCGCCGAAATGGCTGCCGTGCAAGGGCGCGTCTACTGGATCGTGGTGGTGCCCATCTATGCGCCGCAACCGGTGGGCCTGGTCGTGGTTTACGTGCAGGTCGACGACGAATTGCTTGCGCATATGCAGCAGTTGAGCACCTTGCGGCGAGACGTCGCACTGGAGGTGCAACGGGCTCCGTCGCAATGGCAGGCGGTGGCGCAAGGCGATCGTTCTACGCCCTTTGCGCGCGGCCTGGAACATGTCACCGGCGACTTTCCCACGCAACCAAGTTTGCGCCGCATGGCGCAGAGCGATTACATCGTGCTGGCACAACCGCTACCGCATCCGTACGACAGCGCGCCCGTTGTCGTCCTGTTCGGTTATTCGCTTGATGATGCTTTGCGGCCTTATCACAACCTTGCGTTGGCGTGGCTGGCTCTGCTTGTATTCGGGCTTGCCGCCGGCTTGCTCGGTGCATGGATGATTGCCCGCAATGTGTCTCGCCCGGTGGAGTGGCTGGCTACGGTGGCCAAGCGCATCGAGCAGGGCGACTACCGCATACCGCCACGTTTGCCTCGCCGCGACGAGATCGGCGCGTTGGCCGGCGCCATCGGCACCATGGCGGCAGCCGTACAGCAACGCGAGGAGCGCATTTCCTATCAAGCCAGGCACGATGCCGTGACGGGCTTGCCAAACCGAATGGCAATCGAAGCGGAAATCACCTACCAAATGGCCTGCGGTGTGGCGCGCGGAAGCCTGTTGATGATTGGCCTTACGCGTGTGCCGGAGATCATCAAGACCATGGGTCACGGCTTTTGCGACCGTTTGATGCGCGACGCGGGCGAGCGCATTCAACGCGAGGTCGATGTCGCAAAGGTTGCACGCGCCACGGATAGTAATTTCGTGGCATGGCTCGCAAATACCGATCGCAACGAGGCAGTGCAAGCGGCGGTGCGCCTACTCGACGCACTTGCAACGCCCTATACGGAGCCTGATGTAAGCATCGACATGGTTCCCGCCATCGGCATTGCGATGTATCCGGAGCACGCGTCAGAAGCCGTTGCGTTGCTGCGCTATGCCGAGACAGCCCAGTTTGCCGCCGTCGGCTCATCCAGGGCCTGGGCGTTTTATCAGGCGGCGATCGACCCGCATCGTCCCGAGCGACTTTCGTTGATGGGGGAATTGCACGAAGCGCTCACGCAGGATCAATTGGAGCTGCATTACCAGCCCAAGTTAAAACTCTCGACACACAGCCTGGATAGCGCGGAGTCATTGCTGCGTTGGTATCACCCCATGCGAGGTGCGATATCGCCCGATGTGTTTGTGGGCATGGCAGAAGATACCGGCAATATCCAGCGCGTGACGCGTTGGGTTCTGGCAGCTGCCGTCAAGCAAGCCAGCCAATGGCATGCACAAGGACTGAAGATGCGCCTGGCCGTGAACCTCTCCGCGCGTGATCTGAGCGATGCGGACTTGCCCCAGTACGTGGTCGGTCTGGCCGCCTCGCATCGCTTGCCTCATGAGCTGTTGATGCTGGAGATCACCGAACGCGCGGTGATTGCCGAGTTCGATTCGGCCCTGCGCGTGCTGCAGCAATTAGGAGAACAAGGCTTTCACCTCGCGATCGACGATTTCGGCGCGGGCCAGTCTTCGTTGTCTTACCTGCACAAGCTTCCCGTCGATGAATTGAAGATCGATCAGAGTTTTATCAAGCACCTTATCGATGACGACAACAATCGCATTATCGTGCGTTCGATCGTGGAGCTGAGCCATGACCTGGGCTATACCGTTACCGCGGAGGGCGTCGAGGATGAGGAAACGCTCCATTACCTGGCCTCGATCGGCTGTGACCACGCGCAAGGTTATTTCGTCGCCAAGCCAATGAGCGCCGATGCGCTCGCTGATTTGATCATGACCCGGTTCAACAGTAGCCACGCATGAAAAAGCATGGATTGTTTTCCATTGTTGCAATATGGGGCATGGCCACGACGCTGCATGCGCAGGATGTCGACCTGCATGCCTATGTCGATGAGCGTTTAGTGGCGGCACCCGACGACACCAGTTGGACACGCGGCGGTTTCGGCAAAGCGCGCTACGGGGACGGCAAAACGCAATTTCACTTCGGCGGTGCGGCACTCTTCGGCGCAGCGCAAATCACCCCGGAAGTGCTGGCACTGGCGCAATTGCAATATCAAACCAGCGGTCATAGCGGCGTCAGCGTCTTGGAGGCCTGGGTGCGCTATCGCCCGGTTTCCACCACGCCGTGGCGCTGGTCCTTACGAGCCGGTGCACTTTTTCCTCCGCTGTCGATGGAGAACGACGGTGTTGGCTGGACCAGTCCGTGGACGCTTAGCGCTTCGGCGATCAACAGCTGGGTGGGCGAGGAGTTGCGCGGGATCGGCGGCGAGTTTCAGCTGGAACATCGCGGCGATGTCGACAGCTGGGATGTGCGCGCATCACTCTTTCGCCGCGACGATACGGCCGGCAACATCCTGGTCATGCGGGGTTGGTCGATCGGGGATCTGGTTTCCGGCATCGGCAGCCGCTTGCGCGAGGCGAACGCCGAGGTGGAGGACGATGAAGGCACTCCGCCGCGCTACTACGGCACGTTTCGCACCATCGGGACATCGCATTGGGGCGATTACGTAGCCATCAGCTGGCATGCGCCCAGCCAAACGCGTGTGAGCGTGATGCGCTATGACAATCATGCCGACGCGGGCGCATTCGTTCCTTACAGCAATGGCGACAGGGAGTATGCCTGGCACACGCGCTTCTGGAGTGCAGGCGCGCGCACCGATACCGGGGCGGTTACCTGGATCGCACAAATCATGGATGGCGATACCACAACCGAACAGACGGCGCTTTCATCGCTGCACACCCGTTATCGCTCGGCATTTGTACTGGCAGGATGGAATCGTGGCGCATGGCGCCCTACGTTACGGTTCGAGCACTTCAGTACCCGAACCCCTTCCGCTGATCCCGACTGGCATCAGAGCGAACACGGCAACGCGGTGACAGCGGCGCTCAACTGGCGTCCGCGCGACTATTTGCGCCTTACGGCAGAAGTACTGCGCATCGACAGCATGACGACACTGCGTGCCGAGTATGGATTGCCCGCGCACGTGGTCGACACACAAGTGCAGTTGAGTGTGCGAGTGTTGTATTAGGTCTGCGTGAGCCGGGATGGCGAGCAAAGCATGCGGGAACAGCTGAGAGGCGGAGTCTGGTGTGCTTTTGTTCGTCCGGCGACAGAGCATTTTCAAGCGATCGCTCTGCCCCCTCTTTACGCATCAAAGATGCGCATCAGGATCCACACGCTGCATAAACGCGCTACGCGCCGCGTTTTGATCGACAGTGCCATGCGTGTCCACACCGATCACCTGGCGCAGAAGACCGCCGTCCTTGCCCGCAACAGCCGGCCAATTCGGCAAGCCCGCGCCGTTGGGATCGCCGGTTTTGATGAAGTTGGTCCAGTAGCCTTGCATGATGTCTGAAACGTGGTGATCGCTGGCGGTCCAGGCGTAGACCGGATTGCCGGATAGATTGCCCAGCGCGTATTCAATCTCGCCGCTATGCACCGCGCCCGCATCCGGGCCGGCACTGCCGTCACGTTTCGCCGGACGCGCCTGGGTGAAATAGTAGTAATACACCGGCGCTTGTCCGGTCTGATGCTGCAGATTCATCCAGCGCCAGGTTGCAAAGGCAATGAAGTCATCCCCTTCGAATGCTGTGCCGGACGCTTTCACTTCCGCTGGGGTATTGCCCGGATAAAGCTTCAATGCTTCGGCCGCATGTGCGCCGAAGCGCTTTTCCATCGCGGCGCGATAATTCGCGGGCGTCGGCGGCTTGTTATCGAGCAAGCTGAGGTAATCGCCTTCCTGCGAATTGGAGCCCACGAGCAGCGGGATGTGTGCCTGCTCGCCGGCCTGATAGATGGCCTCCGGCGAGCGAGGAAAGAAGTAGCCGTCGATAGTCGGCACGAAGTCCGGTACATCCTTGTCGCCAGTGGCCTTGAGCAGCGCATTCGCATCCATGGCGCGCAGCTGATCCAGCGAGTGCGCACCAACATGCTGTTCGAACGTCTGACCTTGCTGCTCTGCAAGCGCCAACGGCCTTGGCTTGAGATTGCCGAGCACCGCGCCGCTCTCGCCAATGGCACGCTGCATCAATCCTTTCGACAACGGCGAAGCCATTTGCGCCGATACCGACATGGAGCCCGCCGATTCTCCGCCGATGGTGACCTGATTCGGATCGCCGCCAAAGGCGGCGATGTTCTGTCGAACCCAACGCAAGGCCGCGTTCTGATCAAGCAGGCCGTAGTTGCCGGTGGCGTGTTCCGGCGATTCGGCGGCAAGCGCCGGCAGGGCCAGAAAGCCGAATACATCCACGCGATAGTTCACCGTGACGGTAACCATGCCGCGTCGAGCAAGACTGGCGCCGTCGTAGCGATGTTCCGAACCGTCGCCGGTGTGGAAGCCACCACCATAGAAATACACCAGCACCGGCAATGTCTCGTTCGAGCTGTGCGCGGGTGTCCATACATTGAGGTACAAGCAGTCTTCGCTCATGCCATGGGAGCGAAACACCATGTCACTGTAGAGAGGGCGCTGCATGCAGCGCGGCCCGAAACGGTCGGCCTGCTTTGTGCCTGTCCACGCAGCAACCGGCTGAGGCGCTTTCCAGCGCAACGGCCCGACCGGTGGCGCGGCATACGGAATGCCCTTGAATTCGTTCAAGCCGGTCTTGCTGTCGTGGATGCCCGACAGCGTGCCTGCGGCGACCTTTGCGATAGGTGCTGAGTCGGAAGCGGAGACGGGTATTGCGCCAAGGGCGATAGCCAACACGGGAAGCATGCAGCACGTACGCATGGAAACAGTAAGCATGGATGAGGTCTTCGTATGGGCAGGGGCTTTATCGACCCGCGTATCATCCGCAGTCGGCCAGGCTCGAAACAAGCTATGACCAAAAGCATTTGAGAATCCGGGCATGAAACTATCTCATAAGCCCGATGCCGCTCTCGCGGGCGGGATCAGCAAGGTGATGGAAGCGGCGACCGGGCAGCGTGCTGCAAGAGGAGGGTTTGCTTCTTCCCCTGGCCAACTCCCTTGAGAGCTGTCCATAACCTCCGAGGTTATTGCCTCCGCTTGATCGCTCTGAAAACGTAAGACGCTCCCCTTTCTTGCCGTACCGACACAGGAGTCAACGCTCTATGCGATTCGCTTCGCTGCTGTCCGCGCTGGTGCTGGGCCTCGGCCTGGCCGGGTTTGCCAATGCCAAGGAAGAGCCGATTGCGCAAAGCACTCAGCTCGACCACATTTTGTTGTGGGGCCGCAGTATCGATCAGGTCAGCGGCATCATGGCGGTGAAACTGGGCTTTCAGGTATTGCCGGGGCGTGATCCGCACGGCGTAGCCAACCGTTTCGTGCGCATGCCCGATCGCAGTTACATGGAACTGCTGGGCATCACGCGAGCCAAGCCGGAGTTGGATCCCGGCATGGACGCGGACCAGGCTGTTTTGCATGGCGGTCCGGGTTCACGCATGTTCGGCCTGCGTTCGCCGGAGCTCGATCAAATGAAAGCCTTCCTGCAAGCACAAGGCTTCAAACCCACACCGATGTTTTCCGCGTCACCCACGGACCCCGACGGTGCCGGCCCTTCGAAGCCACCGCGCTGGCGCCTTTTCGCCTTCGACAGCCAGCCGCTTTCGACCAGCTTGTTCGTGATCGACTATCCCCCCGACGGCATTAAACCCCACCCCGCGGTAGACGATCGCGTCGCACGCGAGCACCCCAACACCGCGCGGGAAGTGTCAGCCTTCTGGCTGCTTTCGGCGAACGCCGACGAAAACCGAAAACAATTCGAACGCCTGGGTTTTGCGGGTGCCGTTCCTGTCCGCATGCCGCAGGTAGGCGCCGGCGGCTTTTGCGTTCCGGTCGGCAGCAAGCGCATCTATGTACTTCAACCGGATGGCGCGGGTGCGGCGGCGGATGCCTTGCGTAGCGGTGGTCCGCAGGTGTTCGGCGTGAGTATCGGCGTCGAAGACCTCGGCCTGGCCAAGCGGCGCGTGGAACGCGGCTATGAAACGACGCTCGCGAGTTATCAGGGATTGCTGGGTGATTCGTTCCTGGCGCCAACAGGGAGCGATCTGGGGCTGTTGATGGAGTTTCATGCGCTGGACAAAGCGGGAGCTTCTTGCGGCAAAGGTTGAAGCCGGACTGACTTTTTATGACTACGTGATCCGTTTCGGACCCGGTAGCTTGTTCAAATTCGGAGTCGCCTTGGACAAAAGCGGAGCGATCGGTAGTCTTTCGTTTGGATAGGTCACAAAAGTTCGCCACCAATCTGAAGCAGAACCCGTTGTCGGTGAGTTCTACTCAATTGGGAATCATCTCGGCAGTACCGTAGATGAGCGCGCACAAACGCTTGGAGGAGGATGTATGGGTTTCCAAAGGCGGCAATTGCTCCAAACCCTGTCATACGTTTTCGGGGCCGGCTTCATTCTGCCGAAGACCGAATTAGCCAGGGCGGCACAAAACCCCGCACCGCCGGCAAGTTCTGCAAAAGCAGCGGCGAAACAGGAGCCGGCAGGAACGGAAATGGAAAAAGTCGCCGGCATCGGCGGGCTGTTCTTCCGAGCTCACGATCCCGATGCGCTGGGGCGCTGGTATCTGCAGCACTTGGGCATCGCGCTTACGCCAACAAGCGAGCATTCGCCTGTTTGGCAGCAAGAGTCCGGACAAACCGTGTTCAGTCCGTTCCCCGAAAAGAGTGGTTATTTCGGCGATCCTCACAAGGTCTGGATGGTGAACTTTCGAGTGCACAACCTCGACAAAATGGTCGCCCAGTTACGAGCGGCAGGGATTGAGGTCAAGGTTGACCCGCAGTCTTACCCCAACGGGCGCTTCGCTCGCCTGCATGATCCTGAGGGAAATCCGATCGAATTGTGGCAGCCCGCATAGTTTGGCGCTCCACCTTGGGTGCTGCTTTGTTTGGAGCGTCCCTAGCCGTCTTTGATGATTAAAGCTTTCCGGTTTCGGCAACGAGGGTATTTCTCGATGAAGATGCTGCAGCAGTCGGTTGGCGCCGCTTTGGTCATGTTGTTTTCCACAGGTTGCTTTGGACAGTCGGACGATCCGCATATCGCGGCGATCGTGACGAATCTTTCGCCCAACATGGTGAAGGAGGGGAAGCCGATCCATGGGAAGTCGTTGGCCGACATGATGACCGAGGATCACGTTTCTGCTGTAAGCGTTGCTTTTATACGGCATGGAAAAATCGCATGGGTTCGCAGCTTCGGCGTGGCGAGCGTCGGAGGTGCTCCGGCGACGCCCGATACGCTCTTTCAGGCCGGGTCCATCAGCAAGCCCGTTTCCGCTACGGCGGCGCTTCATCTAGTGCAGCAGGGAAAGCTATCTCTCGATGCCGACGTGAACACGGCGCTCGTTCACTGGAAACTTCCTGCATCGGATAAGGCAGAAGGCAAGCCCGTTACATTGCGCAGCTCGACCTCTGTTTCGCGACTCGATACGCCACTTGTCATCAGCGGCTCATACCGGTCAAAACATAGTGGTCGGAATGAAAGTTTGGCCTAAAAAGATATTGAGGCGTGCAAATCCCTGCGCTAATTTCGCTACACCTTGCGACGTACAACCGGAATTTAACGAACTCGATCGCTGACACATAGATTCATCGCATCGAGCTCGGCACGCAGGAGCCCCGGCGCAGCAAGGAAAATCGGAAAGACCTTCAAGCGGGTCTTCCACAACTTAAAGCAAACACTTTTTCGGCCATTTGGCCGCGGGGGTTATTCATGTCTACGAAGTGGCGTCATTTGGCGTCAGGGGCTCTGCTGCGCCCAAAAACGCTCGTACTTGCGATGGGCCTCGGTTCGATCGGGCTCGCTTATGGTCAGGCAACCACCGGTTCGATTTTCGGCCAGGCGCCGGCGACGAGCGGTGAAACCGTCGTCATCAAAAGCGCAACCGGACTCACGCGCGAAGTCACCGTGGACAGCAATGGCCGCTACTCGGCTGCGTCGCTTCCGGTAGGCAGTTATACCGTTGCGTTGATGCACGACGGCAACGTGGTCGATTCGCGCTCGGACGTTACGCTGAAAGTAGGCACGGCGACCGAAGTTTCCTTCGCGGCGAAGAGCCTCAGCACCGTCACCGTCACGGGCAACAGTCTTCCCGCCATCGACGTGACCAGTGTGGACTCGCGCACGGTGATCACCTCGCAGCAGTTGAATGCCTTGCCGCTGGGACGCAGCGCGGAAGCGATCGCCTTGCTGGCGCCCGGCGCTGTGGGCGGCTATAGCGGTTTCACCGGTCCCGGTGGCGGTCCGCTGGTTTCGTTCGCAGGCTCGTCGGTGACGGAGAACGCGTACTACCTCAACGGCTTCAACACGACCGATCCGCTGAGCGGCTTCGGCGGCATCACGCTGCCGTATGGCGCCATCGATCAGCAGGAAATTCTCAGCGGCGGCTACGGTGCGGCGTATGGCCGTTCTGACGGCGGCGTGATCAGCCAGGTCGGCAAGCGCGGCACCAACGAGTGGCATTTCGGCGCCATGCTGCAGTGGACGCCTCGCTTCGCCAAGGGCGACCAGGGCGATTCCTACTATGTGTCCGGCAGCAAGGCGGGTTCGATCTATCGCCGCAGTTCGAACAACAAAGATTGGGAAACCACGGCGAGCGCCTACCTGGGCGGTCCCATCATCAAGGACAAGCTCTACTTCTTTGCCGCGGTGGAAGCCGACAAACGTGCCGGCAACAGCGTGGGTGCAGTAACGTCCTCGTACAACACCAAGTACGAGTATCACGATCCGAAGTGGTACGCCAAACTCGACTGGAACATCAACGACAGCAACATCCTCGAGTTGACGGCGGCGTCCAACAAGCACGAGTACGACGGCGCCCTCTACAACTACAACTACGCCACCGGTGCGACGGGTGGCTTCCACGATTACGACACGTCGACCAAGACCGCGGCTGATGTCCACGTTCTGAAGTACACCAGCTACATCACCGACGATCTGACGTTTAGCCTGCTATACGGCAAGCAGAAGATTCGCTACTACAGCGAGATCCCCGGCTACAACGCCACATATCCTTACATCGGCACGGCGGAGAATGAGAACCCGGCGATCACCGGCGGCTCGGTCATCACCAACAGCCAGACGGTGTTGACCTACGACAATCCCAACCATCGCTCCACCAACACCAACCTGCGACTGGATCTGTCGTACAAGCTGGGCGATCACACGATCACCGCAGGCATCGATAACCAGGACAGCCACGACGTCGACGACGGAACCACCACCGCCGGCCCGGGTTACGCATGGTTCTACGGCCATGGCGATGCCAACACTGCGATCAGCGACAGTCCGTTCGTGGACGCGCCGGGCAATTACGCGGGCGGTTCGACGGGTTATTACGCCTACAAGTACATCTTCAACACCGCCGCTTCGGTGCGCGTGAAGCAGCGTGCGCAATACATTGAAGATGCATGGCAGGTATCCGATCGCTGGCTGGTGAAGATCGGCGTGCGCAACGATCAGTTCACCAACTACAACCCCGACGGCCAAGCGTATATCCGCCAGACCAGGCCGCAGTGGGCGCCTCGCGTGGGTTTCAGCTGGGACGTCAATGGCGATTCCACGCTCAAGGTGTATGGCAATGTGGGCCGCTACTATCTCGCCATGCCGGCAAGCGTGGCGTTGCGCTCAGCAGCCGGGTCGCTCTATACCGATCAGTACTACACGTATACCGGTATCGACGCGAACGGTGTTCCCACCGGGCTGACGGCCATCAATTCGAGTACCGGCGGCGCGGTGTCGGCGAACAACGAATACGGCCAGTCGCCGGACCCGAAGACGGTCGCGGCGCAGAACATCAAGTCCGAATATCAGGATGAATATCTGCTGGGCTTCACGCAGCAGTTCAATCCGTCTTATGTGTGGGGCATGAAGGCGCAGGTGCGCAAGATCCGCAACATCCTGGACGACATCTGCGATACCGACACCATCGCGGCCAAAGCAGCAAAGCTGGGTTACACCATCGACACCAGCAGCATGAACGGTTGCTACCTGTCGAACCCGGGCCGCAGCAATACCTATCTGATCCCGAACACGGCGGGTGGTTATTACTCGGTGACCGTGACGGCGCAGGATTTTGGCATGCCCAAGGCCAAGCGTAATTACTACGGTCTGGAAACGTTCCTGGAGCATCCGTTCGACGGCAAGTGGTACGGCAAGGTCGACTATCTGTACTCGCGCAGTTATGGCAACTCCGAAGGCCAGGTGCGTTCCGACATCGGCCAGACGGACGTGTCCGCCACGGTGGACTGGGACTTCGGCAAGGTCATGGAATACGCCAACGGCTACCTGTCGAACGATCACAAGCATCAGTTCAAGGCGTACGGCTCGTATCAGATTGCGCCGGAATGGATGATCTCGGGCAACCTTGCCCTGATCTCGGGCGCGCCGAAAGTGTGCTTGGGTTACTACGGCACGGATCAGACCAACCCGATCGGTTACGGCAGCTACTACCACTATTGCGGCGGCCAGCCGTCTCGCCCGGGCGACGCAGGTCGTCTGCCGTGGCAGCACGTACTCAGCCTGGAAGCCGAATATCGACCGGAATGGGCCGGCAAGAAGCTCGGCTTCAACGTGATGGTCTACAACGTGTTCAACGAATCCGTCGCCACGTCCACTTACGCGCGTTACGGCAGCAGCACAGCCCTGAACGTGAACTACGAGCGCGTGAATTACTGGAGCACGCCGCGTTACGTTCGTCTCGGCGTCACGTACGACTTCTGAGCTATTTCCCCCATTCCTGGTGTCACCCAATGCCAGGCTCCTTTGCCCCTGACGGCCAAGCCGTCAGGGGTTTTTTTATGTGTCTCGCTAAGTTGCCACGTAAATCCGGGGCAACTGAAGTCGGGCATCGCATAACTTCGGAACGCGCAGTACGGATTCGATGGCAACCAAGAAGTATTAAGCTGCGGGCGGCTCCTTCGCGGAGTGGCACGGTTGTGCCCATTCGAGAGGGAAAAGTTGGCAAATGACGGGGAGGGTATGAGCAGTCCGTTCGAAATTGTTTTTGATCCTCCACCTAGAGGAAGCCGCCGATCGGCGGAATCCGTCTACGCGCAGTTGCGTTCCGCCATCCTGGATGGCCGGCTGGTTCCAGGCGCCAAGCTTCCGGTGGAGCGCCAGTCGGCGGTCTTTTTCGGCGTATCGCGAAACACGGTTGCGCGGGTGTATGCAAAGTTGGCGATCGAAGGCTTGGTGCAGTCCCGGCATGGGGCGGGAACGTTTGTGGCGCCGAAGCAAAGTCGTCCGCAGCGCGAACGTTTTTCGGCGCAGCAAGCGCCCGATCCACGCTTGAATTCGCAATGGCAGCGGCCTGAGCTGGTGCAGGCGCTTAACTTCTGGCATGACAGTCAGCGTACGAGTGCGGCAAGCGCAAACGCATTCCTGGATTTTCGACCTGCGTTGGTCGATCCGCGGTTATTCCCGTTCGAAATCTTTCGCCGGGTCAGCGCCAAGCAGCTTCGGCGCATGGAATTGAAGCCTCCTGCCTTCAAAAGCCCGCAAGGCAATCAAGGTCATTTTCCTTTGCGAGCGGCTATTGCGACGCACGTGGGTGTTTCGCGTGCGGTGGTGTGCGAGCCCGACGATGTGCTGGTTACCGCCGGTGCGCAGCAGGCCTTCGATATGCTTGCGCGCGTGCTGGTAACCCCTGGGGCTACCACCGTGGCGATTGAAGATCCTGGCTACCCACCGATGCGCGCAGCCTTTCTTGCGGCCGGCGCCAAAGTCATACCGGTGCCGGTGGATGCAGAAGGGCTGGTGGTCGACGCGCTGCCGAATCCAGTGCATATCGTCTGCGTCTGTCCTTCGCATCAATTTCCGTTCGGCGTATCCATGTCCGCGCAGCGACGGGAGGCATTGCTCGATTTTGCTCGCAAGCATGGCGCGGTGATCGTCGAGGATGATTACGACGGAGAGTTCCGCTACGACGGCACACCCTTGCAAGCGCTGCGGTCTACCGCCAGCGCCGATGACGTGTTCTATGTCGGCACATTTTCCAAATGCATGCTTCCCGCCTTGCGCCTGGGATTTGTCGTGGCGCCGCCATGGGCCATGCCGGCACTCACCATGGCGAAGAATTGTCTCGATTGGCATTGCCCGACGTTGACGCAAATGGCCGTTGCCCGTTTCATCGCCGACGGATATTTGGCGTCGCACGTGCGCAAGCTGCGTGACGTTTACAGGAAGCGACGAGATCTCATCTGGGAAATACTGCGGTCGGATTTCTCAGAGGAGCTGTCGCCGATGCAGTCGCACTACGGCATGCATGTGGCGGCGTTCTCGACGCAACCTGATCGCTTGAAACGCGTTACATCGCGAATGCTGGAGTCGAATGTGCATCTGCATTCGTTCGAACGCTACTTCTTTGGTGCGCCCACATCGGAAGGGCTGGTTTTCGGCTATGGAGCGGTTGATCTCAACGGCATCGAGCAGGGCATGAAGGCATTGCGTCGCGTGCTCTAGTCGCGAGCGTATGCCTGCATAACCCTTTGGTCGTCATTCCCGCGAAAGCGGGAATCCACTTGCTCTGAAGCAAAAGCGAAGATGGGTCCCCCCTTTGGCGGGAATGACGGCGATACATAGCCTGAGGTGCGGCCTTACCTAGCGAGTAAATGTCATCACCCAATTCGTCTCCCATGTTTTGCCTCCATCCGCGGAGAACGCTTGCTCAAAGCGAGACGAGTTGGCCGTGATGTTGGAAAAGCCGTTGCGCACCAGGATATGCCGTCCATTGAACGTATCCGTGCCATAGAAATCGCCGCGCCCATCCTTGAACTCGCCGATCATTCCACCGTCCAGCATGCCGACGGTGCTGTTCGCCCAGTTCAAATTCCATTGATGAGATTGCGGGTTATACAGGCGCAATCCAACGCCTTCGATATGGCCGGCCGGCCCGGTTACCTCGAGTTCGAAAATACTGGCGCGACCGTCCCAGACTTTGCGAACGACGGACATGCCGTCGTACTCGGTCCAGGTAGTTGAACCGGTCAGCGGATGCATAAGCCGCGAGACATGGGTTTTCCACCTGCCGAAATGGAAGTCGAAGTCGCGTTGGCCATCCCGTTCCGCTGCTTTTATCGGCATGGCTGCCGCGAGAAGGATGGCTGCCGATAAAGTCGAAGTAATCCATGTTCCTGCATGTTTCATGAGAGGCACCTAAGCGTTGAGCAATCGCAGTGGACGCCATTATTTCGATTACATCCGGCGTCATCGGCGCCACTTTTAGGTAAAACAGGTGGGCCGCCTCGACGTGAAACAGCCAAGTGGCCCACTCCAAATTTCTCCCATTGGCCCATCTTCGGCTGCGGGCTTTCCCTAAAGTCTCGTCCAGGGCTGGTTATACGGAGACTGCAATGATGTGGAAGCTACTGTTACGTGGGGTCATGGTTGCCGGTGTTCTTGCATGCGCGTCTTTGAACGCCAGTGCCCAGCAACCGCGGGATGGCGCCCATGATTTCGACTTTGCTCGCGGGGCCTGGCATACCCATGCCACGCAAGTGCTCGACCCGTTCGATGGCGGAACGCACACGGTGGTCATGGACGGAACGAAGACGGCGCGGCCGGTTTGGAATGGCCGCGCATGGCTGGAGGAAATCGAAGCCGATGGCCCCAACGGACACTGGGAAGGTGCCACGCTCTTTGTCTATAACCCCAAAGCAGCGCAATGGAGCCAAACATACGTCGACGGCGATTCCGGAGAAATGGAAACGCCCACCATCGGCAGCTTCAAGGACGGTCGCGGCGAACTGTTCGGTACGAGCGTTTATAAGGGCCGCACGGTTCTGGTACGCGGCGTTTGGTCTGACATTACCGCCAACTCTCATCGGTATGAGATTGCCTACTCACAGGACGGCGGCAAAACATGGGTAACCGCGTTCAAGGCGTATTTGACGCGGCTTAAATGACGGCGTTCGTGCGCGCGACACACTCAGTGCGCGCGCACTTCGCGAAAAACTCAGTGCACCGGGACCAACACCGGCTTGTTCTGGTCTTTCAGCAAAAACACCACGAACTTGGCCGGCCTGGTGCTGCTGGCATTGCGACCCACCGTGTGCACGTCGTCCGGCCCTTCGTAGAAGGTCTGTCCCGGCCCCAGCGTCACCTCCTTGTCGCCATTCAGGCCCATCACGATGGAGCCTTCGAGCACGTACACAAACGCGTCGGCGTAGTGGCGATGGACCGGATCGACCGAACCCGGCGGATAGGTGACGACGATCATCTTGCCTTCCTTGCCGGGGTAATCCCTGAGGGCCTTGGTCATCAACTCTGCAACCTGCGCGCGCGGCGGGGTGGATGCGGAGGCGGCTTTTTCGGTTGATTGAGCTTGGGCCACGCCTGCGGCGAACAGGAACAGCAAGCCGAGTGACACGAACGTACGCATGGCTATTTCCTCATGAAGGGCACGCGGCCTCAGCACCAGGCGAGGCCGCGGCGGCCAGGGATCATTCCAACCCGGCCTTATCGAGCCCATACGCCTTGTCGGCCGTTCCGGGAACGCTGGTGAAGGCGACATTGATGCGATTCCAGGCATTGATCGTCATCACCGCATACGTAAGATCGGTGAGTTCCTTTTCGGAGAACTGCTCGCGCACGTGCGTGTAAATTTCATCCGGAACGCCGTGCGGCGGCAACTGTGTCAGCACTTCCGTCCACGCCAATGCAGCGCGTTCGCGAGGAGAGAACAACTGGGATTCGCGCCAGGCCGCTATATGGTGCAACCGCAGCGGCCGCTCACCGTGAATCACCGCCTGCTTGATGTGCATGTCCAGGCAAAAGGAGCATCCGTTGATCTGCGAAGCGCGGATCTCGACGAGGTAGTTGATGGACTCCTCGAGGCCGGACCGGCCGATCTGCATATTCAAGGCCACAAGCTTATTGAAGAGCTCGGGCGATTGTTTTTGATAGTCGATGCGCTGTGCCATGGTGCAAATCCTCGGGTGGTATGGCCATCCCTCAGGCGGGTTGGCGGCGATGCCTGCTCGGGTACGACGGCGTAACGGCGCCCAGCGTAGATTTGGCGCGATTCACCCGGTAGGTCCGGTGACGGGCTCTTCGTGTTGCCCCGCAGGAAACAATGGGGCGGGTGCTGTCACGGATGCGGCCACTGAAACGTCTGTCAGAGAGGGCCGGCCGATGCCGGTGTAAGGCGCGAAGACCAGCGCGAAGCCCTGACTGGACACGACCCATGACTGCCGACTCACTTGATCGATCTCACTGCGCAAACAGCGATGCGCTCGCATCAAGCTTCTCCGCGAGCTACGCAGGCGTGGTTGCGTTTATCGCGGTTGCGATGGAAGGCAGCTTCGCCCGTGCGGGCGATCGCCTCGGCATCGGCCGCTCAGCCGTCAGCCGCAGCGTGCAGAAGCTGGAGACGCAATTGGGTGTGCGACTTTTTTTGCGGACCACGCGCAGCACCACGTTGACGCGCGAAGGCGAGCTGTTCTACCAAAACTGTCATCCGGGCGTGGAGCGCATCGTCCAGGCGCTGGAGGACATGCGCGATCTGCGCGAAGGCCCGCCGCGCGGACAGTTGCGGATCAGCGCGACCGTGGGATTCGGGCGTCGCATCGTGGCGCCGCTGCTCAACGATTTTCGCGTGCACTATCCAAACATTGCCGTTGATCTGTTGCTGGACGATCGCATGATGGACTTCAGCGTCGATCGGGTGGATGCGGCCTTTCGCAACGGGCGCATGGACGACAGTCAGGTCATCGCCAAGCAGTTGATCCCGATGCCGATGCTGGTCTGCGCGTCGCCGGCTTATCAGCGCAAGCATGGCTTGCCGCGCCATGTGGAAGACCTGGCCGCACACAGTTGCATCAATTTCCGCATGGCGTCGGGCAGGATTTTCGAATGGGAATTCAAGGTCGGCGGACGTGTCCAGAAATTTCTGCCGTCGTCCAGTTGCACCTTCAACGACGAAGAGCTGGTGCTGCAGGCTGTGCTCGATGGCCAGGGTATCGCCCAACTGCCCGGCTATCAGATCAGCGAACACTTGCGTGCCGGCCGACTTGTTGCGTACCTGGCGCAATANGCACCNGACGACCGCGGACATTACCTTTGCTATCTGAGCCGTCAGCAGCTGCCGACGCGGATACGCGTGTTCATCGACTTCATGACGGCAGGTATACGCGCATTGGACTTGCAGTGTGCCACCGGACTGGCCTCGGCTTTATCCGCGCCATCAAGCAAGGCGAGTGAAATATCTGCAGCGCGTGCTGCGTGATAAGGCGATTGGTGCGCTGCCGGCAACATCGTGAGTCCATCGGCGGCGCTACCGGTTGCCGGTGGCCGTGCCTAGCATGCCATCGCCACACGTCTGCAGCGAAAGCCTGAAGCGGAGGTCTCCCATGAAAATCCTTGTCATCGGCGGTACCGGGCTCATCGGCAAGAAAGTCGTCGAGCGCCTGCGCGCACGCGGCCATGAGGCGGTGGCCGCAGCGCCCTCCTTGGGCGTCAACGCCGTCACCGGCGAAGGCCTGGACAAGGCCATCGCCGGCATGGATGTCGTGGTGGACGTTGCCAACTCGCCTTCGTTCGAAGACCAGGCTGCGCTGGATTTCTTCGAAAAGTCCGGACGCAATTTGAGTGCTGCGGAGAAGAAAGCCGGCGTGAAGCATCACGTAGCGCTATCGGTCGTGGGCACCGGGCGTGCCGCGTTTGCGGCAAGCGGGTACATCCGCGCCAAGATGGCGCAGGAGAAGCTTATCCGCGCCAGCGGCATTCCTTACACCATCGTGCACGCGACGCAGTTTTTTGAGTTTCTCAACGGCATCGCCGGTGCTGGTGGAGCAGAGCAGGAGCTTCGTCTTTCGAGCGGGCTGATGCAACCGGTCGCCTCGGATGATGTGGCCGATGCCGTCACCGATGCTGCGCTCGGCCCGGCCGTCAACGGCACGGTGGAGATGGCCGGTCCCGACAAAGCGCCGCTGGCGGAATGGGTGCAACGTTTCCTTATCGCCATAGGAGACCGGCGCAAAGTCGTCGCCGATCCGAACGCGCCTTACTTCGGCGCCGTGTTGGAGCCGGACACGCTGTTGCCGGGCGATGGCGCACGACTGGGCACACAGGATTTTCAGAGTTGGTTTACCCACTCTGCATTCGCCCGACATGGCGCCGAGGCGTGAGGCGTTGCGGCACACAGCATGCTTGATGGATCTGAGCGTCGTACAAAAAAACCGACAGCCGGTAAGGGACGTCGAGCCGTCATGACTGATTTGCGGCCACCTCACACCTCTCTGCTCGACAAGCACGTCGGCGCCGAATTCCTTCCGCTTTACACGGCGACCGTGCACGTCAGCGGTGGTGAAGCCAGGCATGGGCGTGCGTCCGGCGTGGCACGCTCTGACGATGGTGCCCTCCACGTGCAATTGCGCATGCCGGAGCAGTTGGGCGGGCCAGGCGGCGGCACCAATCCGGAGCAATTGTTTGCTGCCGGGTACGCCGCTTGCTTCCATGGTGCATTGAGCCTGCTCGCGACACGCGCAAATGTCGCGATTCCGGACGCCGAGGTCGCGGCATCTATCACCTTTGGCCGCGATCCGGTCGACGGTTTGTTCACGCTCGCCGCAGAGATTCGTATTCGCTTGCCGGGCATCGAGCGGGCGCTTGCCGAGGAATTGGTGCGCCACGCCGAACGCATCTGCCCCTATGCAAAAATGGCGCGGGCTGGCATTCAATGTGTCGTTCTGCTCGACGACTGAGGCCTGCCATGCCTTTGCCGAACAAACCTATACGAACCAAGGTAGGCGCCACGATTCGACGACAAGGGGAGTAAGTCGTGCGTGCCATGCATACCCATCTGGCGTTTTATGCGGGCTGGCCGTGCGCGAATACCGTCATGGAGGTGGCTCGAAAAGTATTCGCGGAATCCGCTTAGCGCTGTCGAAATCCCGGTTACGGCATCCCGTTCTTGCAATACTCCGCAAAGCCCATGCGCTCGCCAAGGCGCTCGAAATAATCGGAGACCGCGGGAAGGCGAGGATGCTCAAACGGTGTGCTGAGCCAGCGATTCACCGACAGTCCAATGGGAATGTCGGCGAGACTGAACTGTCCTCCGGCAACAAACGCACCGGTGGAACCAAGTTGCCCCTCCAATATGCGCATGTGACGAGTCCAATTCGCCAGCGACGCGGCAATGTCGTCTTGCGCCTGATGCGCGGGCGATTTTCTGATGAGCCCGAGAAATGCGTAGTTCCAGGACCGGTTCAAATCGGTTGCCTGCCAATCCATCCATTGATCGATCCTTGCCCGCTTCCTCGGCTCGACGGGATAAAGCGCTTCGCCGCCGTAGCGCGAGGCCAGATAACGGATGATCGAGTTCGACTCCCACAGCACGAAGTCGCCGTCCCTGATGACAGGCACAAGGCCATTGGGATTCAACGATAAAAATTCAGGGGTGTCGGTTTCCCTGAATCCAGTGCCCCAGTCTTCGCGATCGAATGGAATCTGCAACTCGGCGCAGACCCAAAGCACTTTACGGACATTGATGGACGATGCTCTTCCGAGGATCTTCAGCATAGGTGGCTCAGATAGCTGGGCGTATGGAACAAAGCATTTCACAAAAACAGGGTGAGGCGGGCGATCTCGGCGCGTCGATGAGCGCCGCGGCTTTCTGCCATCGACCGCCCATCTCGGTTTCTCGACCGCTCATCCCATCCATTCGACGCTGATCACAAAACCCATGTACGAGCGGAAGCGGCGGCGCAAGCTCGGTGCTTTCCAACGCGGAGTCCCGTCATGGTCGCCATTCGATACACCCTGCTGAGCGCTTTCGTTGCAGTTCTTCTGACATGCCTAAACATGCCTGTTCATGCCCAGGAAGCCAGTGCCGCCGACGTGGACGAAGCGCAGCACACCGAAGCGGCGGTCATGGCCGTTGATGAGCATTGGAGCATCGCCGAAATGACTGGCAATGCCGCATGGCTGACAGCCATGCTGATGCCCGACTATCGCTCGGTAAGCAATGAAGGCGTCGTGCACGATAGACAGGCCCTGCTTACCGGTATGGCAAAGCGCAAGGCCATCACGATCGATGAGGCCAAGCATAAAGTTGCCGATTATCTAAAGGATCACCACATCGGCAGCAACGTGATAATCCACGGCGATACCGCTGTCGTGACCTTCTACGATACGACGCTGGGTGCGCAAAAAGGCATGTCGTCGGCGGACGTGTTTGTCTACCAAGATGGACGTTGGCATGCCTTGTATTCGCAACACACGCGCTTGAATGGTTGACCATGCGCGGAACTGCAGCCCTCCGAATGAAGGAGGGCTGCACGTGGTTAAGCCAACTAGTACACCGCTATGACGACGGCTGTGCAGCTTGTCCGGCTGGCTTCGCCAACAAGGCGGTTATCTCTTTGGCAAGGTCGTCGACCACGTCGTCGTCGTAGCCGACGTGCACGTACGCCACCTTGCCGTCACGATCGATCAGCATCGTGCGCGGAATGCTCTTCGCACCGTATGCCTTGCCAACAGCGCCGGGATCGTAGGTGTAAATCACATCGGGCGTTGCTCTTGCCAGTGCGCGGTTCAGCCGGACAAAAACCTCGCGCTCGTCCTGATCCACGGCAACCACTTGTAGTTGCGCGGGGCTGACGAGCTTCTGGATATTTGCCAGGACGGGAAACTCTTTCTGGCAGTACTGGCACCAGGATGCCCAGAACGCCACCACAATGATCTTCCCGTGCATGGCGCTGATATGGACGTCATCGCCCTTGCGGGTTTGCCCGAGAAAATCCGGCGGCGTATCGCCGGGCGATACTTCGGCCTGGGTCATGCTGACCAACAACAACAACGGGACGGCAACCAACAGCCGTTTGATCAAGGCCGACATGCTTTTCCCCTGTATTCGCATAAAGCCGTTGGCATCATATAGCGTTTCGCGGTTTCCCGATAAACGACAAAGTGAAGCTTGCACGCCGCGACGTTCAAGCATCCAGCCCCTAGTGCGGGATGATGTATGCCCGCCACCGGAAAGCCGAGAGGAAACCTCAGGCTTCGCTCCTTATCGGCATTTCGCAAGCCCAGTTTCTCAAGCAGCCGTATACCCAGCATCAACAAGCAGCCCGTGACCCGAAACAAACGACGCGTCATCAGAGGCTAGGAAAGCCACGACCGTCGCCACTTCTTCAGGACTACCCGCGCGGCCTGGCACGGTCGCGGCAGCGAATTGATCCTTCGCTTCCTTGTTCGGCCAAATGCGATCTTGAAACGGCGTGTCGATAATGCCGGGATTCACGGCATTGACACGTATGCCTTGCTTGAAGAGCTCGATCGACGCCGTCTTGGTCAAGCCGAGCACCGCGTGCTTGCTGGCAATGTAGAGCGCAGCGTTGGCAAAACCGATGACGCCGCCCATCGACGCGTTGTTGATGATGACACCGCCGCCTTGCGCCAGCATCGCCTTGGCTTCGTGCTTCATCGACCAGAACACGCCGCGAACGTTGGCGTTGAACGTCACGTCGTACGCCTCATTCGACTGATCAATGAAGGGCGTGAACTGACCTTCCGTACCAGCGTTATTGAAAGCGACATCGATTCGGCCGTAAGTCGAAATGGTCTTGGCGACGAGGCCGATCACGTCCTTCTCAACGTTGATATCTGCGACCACCGCGGTGGCCTCATTGCCTTCGCGTTTGATCTCATCCGCAAGGGTTTCGATTTCTGCCCGACGGCGAGCGCTGACGATGACCTTGGCGCCGCGGCGGGCAAGCTCGATGGCTGCGGCGCGACCGATGCCGGAGCTGGCGCCGGTCACCAGAGCGACCTTGCCGGTAAGGGTTTGGGGAACGGATTGGGTGTTCATGTTCATCTCCAGAATCAGTGGCTTAGAAATCCAGGGGCGCGGGGCCGGAAGGCCCGGCTTGTGTCCTTGGTGCGCATTCTGGTGTGAGGGATTACTACGATAAAGTCAGCAAAATTCGTCTTAGTAGTGAATAATGCTCATCAATGGAAACGACCGAACTTGGCGAATTGGCGGTATTTGCGGCGGTTGCCAGGCATCTCAGCTTTCGCCTTGCTGCCGCCGAACGAGGCACCACGCCGTCGGCGATCAGTCATTCGATACGCAATCTGGAGGCGCGCGTCGGCCTGCGTCTTTTTCATCGCACCACGCGCAGCGTGTCGTTGACCGGGGCGGGAGAGATGTTGTTCTCCCGATTGGAGCCGGCGCTTACGGATATGCGTACAGCCGTTGATGAGCTCAATTCGTTTCGCGCCACACCGTTCGGCACCATCCGGATGAATGTGTCTCATTCCCTTGCTCCTTACATTCTGGCCGACGTCGTGCCTGCGCTACTGCACAACAATCCCGGGCTGAAGCTGGAAGTTGTTGCGACAGATGCGCTGGTCGATATCGTGGAAGGCGGCTTTGACGTTGGTGTCCGCCTTGGCGAAATGCTTTCGCCGGACATGATTGCGGTTCGCACACGGTTGGCGTTTCGATGGGTTGTTGTCGGTTCGCCCAGTTACTTCAAGCAAAAAAAGGCACCGGTTACGCCCCATGATTTGCACGGCCACGCGTGTATTCGCTACGCGTTTCCCAGCGGCGCCATCCTCAACTGGGAGTTCTCCAAAGGCGGCGAGACGATTCAGGTCGACGTCGATGGACCGCTCACCGTGGATAGCCAGGAAATCATGGTGGACGCTGCATGCCGCGGTGTTGGGCTGGCGTATGTATGGGAAGTTCGCGCGGCGCCGTATCTTCGCAACGGACGACTCAAGCGTTGCCTTGAAGACTGGTGCGATTTCGATGAAACCCTTTTTTTGTACTTCCCAAGTCGCAAGCACCAGTCAGCGGGCCTCAGAGCACTCATCGACGCCATGAAGGCGTAATACGTGGCCCTGAATAAATCGAAGGTCAACGGAAGGTAACGGGTGAGCAGAAGCATTCGAAAAAATGGTTGAGACGATTCGTGAAGCCGTCCGTGAAAACAGGGCTAGCCCATGGCGCGTTTCCGATGTAGAAAAGCACCTCGCCCTTTTTTCTGCGAGAGCCAGAAAGCTGCATGACCCAAGTGAACCGCAATGCGAGCCATGGATGATGGCATCTCATGACTGAGCGCAAGTGGGATTCCCATCGCACGGCCATTGCCTCTAGCGCTTTACTCATCCTGCTTACGCTGGCTGCTTTTTATGCACCGCGCTTCACGTACCCCGCAGCAAAACCCAAAGCCGCCCCGCCGCCGCGGCCGGCCGTACACACTGTCCAGCTGTGGCTGAGCACGTCCAATCGCCGATTGAAGCTGGCGCAGCAGCCCGACATTGCGATGACCGCGCGCGGTTCGCAGACCGCCGATATCATCGTCGACGTCCAGAAAAAATTTCAGACCATGGTCGGCTTTGGCGCGGCGATGACGGATTCGTCGGCGTGGCTGATCCAGAACAAGTTGAACTTCCTGCAGCGCAGGGCTTTGTTGCGCGAGCTGTATGGCGCGCCGCCCAATCTCGGCCTGAACATGATGCGGCTGACCATCGGCGCGTCGGATTTCTCACTGAAGCCGTATACGCTGGATGATGTTCCCTTCGGCCAGACCGATCCGCAGCTACAACACTTCAACATTGCGCCAACCGTGCACGACCTGATACCCACGGTGCGACAGGTGCTTTCCATCAATCCGGGGTTGCGCATCGTCGCATCGTCGTGGAGCGCGCCGGCATGGATGAAGACCACCGAAAACCTTATTGGCGGGGAGTTGCTGCCGCAGTACGAAAGCACGTATGCGGACTATCTCGTCAAATATCTCGACGCGTACCAAGGTTATGGCATTGCGATCTTCGCGTTGACCTTGCAGAACGAGCCCGGCTTCGTGCCCATCACCTATCCAGGCATGGAAGTGCCTGCAGAGACACGTGCGCGCGTCATCGCGCAATATCTCGGCCCTAAGCTGGCAAGCCGCAGCCAAAAAACACAAATTCTGGAATGGGATCACAACTGGAGCCAGCCCGAGCAAACGCTGAGCGTGCTGGCAAACCCCGATGCGGCACGCTATATCGATGGCGTTGCCTGGCATTGCTATGAAGGCAGCCAGTATGCGCAAGGTCGCGTGCATCGCGCGTTTCCGCAAAAAGACGCGTACATCACGGAGTGTTCCGGAGGCGATTGGGCGTCGGCCGTCAATGGCGAGCTGCTCTGGTTTACGCGAGAGCTGCTGGTTACCGGGACCAGGCAGTGGGCGCGCGGGGTCATCTACTGGAACCTGGTGCTTGACGAGCAACACGGCCCGCATTTCGGCGGCTGCACGCTCTGCAAGGGCGTGGTCACGATCGATGCGCGCACAGGCGCGATAACCCGCAACGACGAATACTACGCGTTCGCGCATTTCAGCCGATTCGTCTTGCCCGGCGCGGTTCGGGTCGAATCCACCATGACCGACGACAAGGGCCTCGCCAACGTGGCCTTCCAGAACGCCGACGACGGATCGATCGTGCTGGTGATGGTGAACAGCAATGCCGAAGCGTTTCCCGTCTCCGTCGCACAAGGTCAGACGCGTTTCGAATACACCATGCCGCCGGAAAGCGTGGCGACCTTCGTATGGCACACCGGCCAGGCCGAAGCATGGACCCGGCGCGCGCTTGAGTGGCTGAAACGCGCACGGTAAGGCGCGAGCTTTATTACCTCTCACGTAATTGGCGCGCTGCACTCGCGCGCATAGATTGCCTCTACCGCCGTCGATGCCGACGCGCACCACTTAGAGAGCAATCCATGTCAACGTTCCCCATCCACACCATCGAATCCGCGCCGGAACAATCCCGGCCGTCGCTGGAGGCGCTGCAAAATGCGTTTGGTGCCATCCCCCATATCGCCGGTGCCATGTCGACATCACCCGTGCTGATCAGCAGCCTGGTCGGGCTGTTTGACCACGTCCACGGCGGAAGTTTTTGCGAACAACAGATTCAAGTTGTGCTGCTTACCAATGCGGTGACCAATGCGTGTACCTGGGCCGTGGCCTTTCATTCCGCGCTGGCCGTGAAAGAAGGTGTTGCAGAGGCGGATGTCGAAGCCATTCGCGAACACCGCGTTCCCAAGGACCTGCAGCACGCAGCGCTCTCCGTGCTCGCGCGCACCTTGATCGAAAAGCGCGGCCATCTCGACGATCACGCTATGTCGGCATTCCTGAAAGCCGGCTTCGGCAAGGACCATTTGCTGGAAGTGATTGCCATCGTCGCCGCATCCACCATCACCAACTACACCGGCAATGTCACCCAGCCGTCGCTGGAGCAAGGGTTTCAAGCCTATCGTTGGCAAGCACCGAGTGCTTGATCGATAGCGCATTGCTGTGCGGGAAAGTTTCACTTTGCCGGATCAACCCCCTCCCTACGTGTAGTAGGGGAGGGCTGGGGTGGGGTGAAGCAACCTCGCGGCGAATCCAACCATTGCTGCAAGCTCAAACAACCCGCCCTGGCCTTCCCATGCACGCAGGGAAGAGGATATTTCCAGCTACCTCATCGATCTGGCTCTGAACAAAACGCACCCGTCACAGCCAAGCAGGCAACTCTCGCTACCATCCCCACTAAACCTGCTCGGGAGCATCACATGGCCACCGCCCGCACAGATCGAACCCGCTCACCCAACGATCTGGGCTTCCTACTCCGCCTTTGGCGAGAAGTGCGCGGCACCAGCCAACTGGGATTGGCACTCGAAACAGGCATGTCCCAACGACACCTCAGCTTCATCGAAAGCGGCCGCAGCGTACCAAGCCGCCAGGCACTCGCCAGCATCGTCCAATCGCTGGATGTCCCCTTGCGCGAGCGAAACGCCGTCTTCCTCGCCGCCGGCTACGCACCGGTCTACTCGGAAGCTCCCTGGAACACCAGCGAGATGCATGGCATTACTCGTGCACTCGATCGCATGCTTCGCCAGCACGATCCCTATCCCGCCATGGTCATGGATCGCCATTGGACCGTACTGACCACCAACGCATCGACGCCGCGCTTCTTCGGATCGTTTATCGACATGGCGGCGCGCAAAGAGCCACGCAACATGCTGCATCTGATCTTCGATCCCGACGGCATGCGGCCCTTCGTCATGGATTGGGAAACGGTAGCGAAAAGCCTCATCCAGCGCGTGTATCGCGAAGCCATCGGGCGCGTGCTGGACGAACAAACCCACGCCTTGCTGGATGAATTGTTTGCCTATCCCGGCGTTGACGCATCGTGGCGATTGCGCGGATCGACCGCATCCGCCCCGAACCTGCCGATGATCCCGATGGGATTCAAAAAGAACGGCAAGGTGCTCAACTACTTTTCGCTGGTCACTACCGTAGGCGCGCCGCAAAGCGTGGCCGCACAGGAGCTACGCATCGAATCCATGTTTCCTTCGGATGAGGAAACGGAAGTGTTGCATGCAACATGGATGGCGAAGGGTCACGATGCATAGCGCATCAAAGCGTCAGCTTTATCGACAACTCAAAATCTGCGTCCCCTGACAGATGTTCGCATCGCACCTATGCGATGGTGCTGTCGTCGGGTGTGCTCATCCGCCTTTGATGAATTCAGCACACCCGACATGAGTGAAGTAACGCGGATCGCCTGGGCAGCCACCCAAACGATCCGCTGGCCACCACCAACTGACTAGAGAGTTGATCATGGTTACGTTCGATCATACGGCACCGGCACGCCTTCGTGCTCCCACCCTGGTGCATTTTCACTACTTCACCGCCGCGCACACTGCGCCGCGTCGAGCCGAAGTGGGCATTCGTCAAAACGGAAGCAGCTGATTCCGACAAAACGAGGAGGATTTTTCCTGTAGCCCTTCACGCCGCGCGCAATACGCGGCGTGACCTAAGCGTATGGAGATAGACATGGAAGACATGCAAGGCGGCCGCTGCGGACCGCAACTCTATCTATTGTCCAGAGATGGCTATTTAGGCCTCAAACATATCCAGGACATGCTGACCCTGATGGCGCACATCACCTATAACAAAGACAACGCTGCGAAGGACAACGGCATGATGACCATCAGTCGTGCTGAGTTGTGTTTCATCTTTGAGGCGATCCATGCGCAGATTGATGAGGTGTTGGAACGGCTTGGTGATGAGAATTGGATCGGCCCGCAAAGTGTGAGATGGCATTGACCAACAAGCCCCAGCCGCCGCCAGCACCCCGGGCTGTGCTTCTGATCAGTAAGCGTAGGCTGGGATGACATCCCAGCTTTCTTGTCGATTCCGGTGCTGGGGTTTCATCCCAGCCTACGCAATTAGCCAGGCAGCTCAGGCCGCCCTCAATCCGCCACGTTTGGCATTCCAAACCGTCAGGCATTGATCGCATACTAGATGGCAGACAGGGGGAGAATCGTCTTTGAAACTCACGCAACGGCTGCCTTGGCCCTTTGCGCTGGCAGCGCGCATCGTCTGCTACTCGATTGCGCTGGCGATCAGCTATGGCCTGCTGCATTTCTACGCATCCCTTCAGTTGGCACAGCGCATGGAGGCATGCCACGCGCACGTGACGTCAGTCGCTTCGCTGGCTCAAGTGAAGGAGCTTGATGCATGCCTCACGGAAAAAAGCGGCCTGCTTGAACGCTTCCTGCTTAGAAGTTTCCATAAGGCCGTCGCCGCATTACCCAATGCGCCCCAATCGTTCGTCGGCACGTGGACGTCGACACGACCGCACTGCACATATCGCGTCAATCTTTTAGCCACCAGCGAGTTTGAGGCGGAACCGATCGCCTGCGACATCAGTTCTCAGTCCTTTGAGGGCCTTTGGGGCGTCGATGGAAACAAGATGATATGGATCAACGCATCCTTTAATCGCCTTGTATTAGAGCCAGACGTCAATCCCATCGAGTCGCCCACGCCGGACGCCTTCACCCTTGTCGAGCAGGACGGCAGCCGCACGACATTCATTAGAAACGGTTCATCGCCTTCGGTAACACCGAAAGCTGCCTCGAACACACCCACCGATAAAGCTGCATACCTGGATGTATGGAAGCTGCGCGACGAGGTGGCTGCATTGGAGGCCATCGAAACCAGCGACGATACCGATCGTTGCTATCCGGAAGGTGATGAGTCAGACCAGGACCCAATACCTGAGCAAATTAAAAAATCTAACGAAGCCGCTGCGGCATGTGCAGACGAAGTGCACAGCAGGTACGCGGCCTACAAAAAAAGCTGGGACGCATTCAACGCAAAATGGCTCCCGCCATTTCGCTATGCCATACAGCATGGCGATCAGGTCGCAGAAGTCATCATGCGCCAGTGCGAAACAACCTCCGTGCTCGATCGCCACGAGTTCGAAACCACCTGCGACGAAGATACTTCGCGACGCAACGTGGCGCGCAAGCGACTTGCCGACATCGGCTTTCTGCCGGCCTTGGATATCAGCGAGGAGGTTGCCCCGTATTGGCTGAATCCATCGGCGGCGCCACGACAAAGGGAGCTGAACCAGCTTGCCGTGATGAAGAAACTACGCGGTGGTGCGCTCGGTTTCGATCATGGAATGGTCGACTTCACAGGAAACGTCGTTGCGAAAGACGGTGACATGGAATTGGCCCGACGTTGGGCACTCATGGAAGCTATCACCCAGGACGCGCCGCGTGCTTTTACGTACAGTCCCGTCAGTACCGATGGGGGACTGAAAACCAACGAATTAACCACACTACGGCTCAATCGCAAACCCGCAACACCCGGCTACATGACGTGGGGACCCGCCCTCTATTTCGGAGGTTCAAAATCTCCCTACACAGGCCCGCATTATTGGCGCTTGGCAACCGAAGAGATTTATACCCGTCAGAACGCCCCAGACAAGATGGCGATTGCCGGTCGTGGCGTAACGGATTTCGAAAATAGCCGCACGCAACTGCTCGCCGAAATCGAATCCAACATTAATCGCTACTTGACCCAAGACCCGCGCTGGGCCGTGTTCTTGATCCATCGCGTCGGCTTCCACGAATGGGTGCCCGAGCGCATGGCGAGTCAAACCGGGCAGATCGATCCGAGCTGGGAAGGCACCTGGGTACTGGAAAAAGAAAGCGCCGACTGGACCAAATCCATGTCACCGGCGACCGGTCACGCCGAAATAAAACGCCAAGGCGATCGAACCCTCATCAGCCTCTCCGCTGAACACAACGAAGAGCCCTTGCAGAACGTGGAAGACTGCGAGTTGCGCTACAGCGGCGGTTCTACCTATCTGCCTAACGGGCAAGACCCAAGCGAAACACTGCTTGGTTATTTCTATGCAGGCGGTGAATCAAGAGCAGGCAGTTTCTACAAGGCTGGCGACAACCAAGAAGCTGTCGCGCCGTTCGATTCGACAAAGCGTTACAAGCAAGTGCTTATGCAATGCAGTAACGCAGAAGCGCCTGATGCCGTGCGCGTTCGGTTCTTACTACTGGCGGGCGATACGTTGGTTGAATTTGCTGCCGCTAGGCCGTTCGATGGTTCGCTCTCGGTGCGGCATTACCGCAGGCAGCATTGAACCCTAAAAATGGTTCCTAGTTCACGTCGTACTGCACTGTCGATCCTCTTGCCAGATCAATAAGTGAGCCTGGACCCGTTTTTTTGCGGACCTCGCGCCTGCATCGCATTTCAGGGCGACTTTGGCCCGGCAAGCATGGAAATCGTCAGACGTCGATCTCGACTGGCACATTAAAAACATGCCGCATTGCTTCGAATACTTCTGAGACGCCTATGTCGGATGTAGCTGCTCCCGCGACATGATGGTGTCTAGTAAAGCGGAAACCCCAGTGTGCCGGAGACGTAGGGCCGAACAATCCGACCGATGGAATTCGTGCGAAATCTGCAACGTGTAGGAAATACGAATCTATGCCCAAGAAGGCGTCGCTCCGAGCAACCAACGCCGTAGTTGTCATGAGATCGACTTGGTCCAGGCAGAAGATGCGCGATTCATAATCGCCACCATCAAGCTCAGCATCCGTGCGGTCGACTACCATTGCGATATAGTCGTTGTTCGCCTCCAGAAATTGATCGATCAGCATCTTAAATTTATGCATACTCCACCGCTTATCTTCCCGGGTTAGAGTATGGACGGCCAGTATCTTTTTGTTCTCCGGCATCATGTTTCGAATCTGCTTGGCTCGCTGGTCTGCTTGTGGATCAATAGGCGGTAGCGAGGAAAAATCGTCTATATCTAACGATGCATCAAGCCCTTTAACTAGTTGAAATGCATAATCAGAAATATGCTGGGTAGTATCTATAGGCGGAAAATGGCCGTGATGCTTAACCAGCGAGATAAATGGGATGTGACTCAGCTCCAGAGCGTGCATTAGCGCGTACATTTGGGGCGAATCCCACCAGTTTAAATTTATGATGCAATCGAACTCGTCCAGATACGACATAACGTCGTTGACGTTGAATAGATGAGATTCTTCTTCTCCTGGTAGAAATGGGACGACTTGTGATGTCCGGAACGACGCGTCTGGATAAAATGTGTGCGCCATGCCAAGGGCGCCAATAAAACCCAGTTGGCCCTTAAAGATTTTTTGAAGCGCCAATATTGTGGGGCGAATTAAGAGGTGATCTCCCAATGCATTGCAGTGGAAGATCACCGGCGCTTGGCTGTGTTTGACCCGCTCGATTAGACTGGCAACGCGGTCATCGTCGACAACGGCATAACCGGGAGAATACAAGCCAGCCATAGCGAATATCTCAGACTGGAGGGCAAGCGGTTACCCTGTCCGTATCATTTTTTGTTTGTACCCAATCGCCTGTGTTCGAGAAATATTCCCATTGTTGAACCGTCTGGAAGAACATGTTGTTCTGCTGGTTGTAGCTACAGGACGTTATGGTGAACGTTTCGCCGTTAGTTGGGTTTGGCGGAAATATGACGGCCGGCGAGGCAGGCAATAAACTGGCCCCAGGCGCTAACGGGCCAAACGCCTTTGTTTGTATTTGAAAGGTCTTCAGCTGATACGTATCCAGCTTATGCAGCGCCTCAGTGGCCGAGGTCCGTTGCTGCGGATCCGATGACTTCAACTGCTGCTCAAGCATTTTTCGGTAGGCGGGGAGATAGGCTTCAGCGTCGCTACCGTTGACGGTGACGACCGCTGCCTCGGTTGTATGACCCTCCGCCGTTACATCTTGGGCAATGGCCGTGATGCCGCTCGCCAATGCGACAGTGCCAACAATTGCACCGCATATCATCTTGATCTTCACGTTACCCTCCTGGAGAAAGTGGAAATCGAGCATAGGGGCGGCCGTATTCCCGTTAACAAGGCCACCCCACGTGAGTTAACACGGCAAGTAGGCTAGTCAATTTCAATCGATCTAAATTTTTGATCTAAAAAAAAGCCCACTTCCCGCGTGCGCTGAACGGGTTCGAAAATCTTACGTCAGCTTTTTATTTTTTGCTTCAAGGCTGTCAAAAGAATGTGAAAAATCCTTTTGCGATCTCACAATCAAATCTATGCCTTGGGCAATGCAACACGGCTGTTACGGATGCCTATACTCGTCGCCTCAGGTAATAACCATTGCGCGGGAGTTTCCGTGCAGGCTGAATGCAACTTCTTAGCTGCCAGTACCTTGGTCGATGAAGGTCCATCCCAGGGCAGCCACTTGTTTAAGAAGGGACGTTCGACCTCCGTATATTCGCTCACAAAGGCCCCTTCAGGCGACGACAGGGTCCTGCTGTGTGAGGCGGTCAAGCGCAATACCGAGTGCTCGGTCATCAAAAAGACGGTTCTTACGTTCGGCAACATCCCGTCCACCGCGCCAGTGGCGCAAGCCTTCGCGCAGGGCCGGTACGCTGGGAGCCACGTCTTCGCGGGTTAGGAGCCAATCGACCGTGGCTAGCAATTCCATGCCGAAAGGGGATTCAAAGCCATCGATCAGCGCAGCCGTAGATTCCAACGCTTGCGCGTATGCCTTTGCCTCGCTCTTCAAATAGGCTTGCACGAATGCTTTACGCTCATCGTCGAACCAGATTACGTCCGTGGGATCCGCATCGCTGATGCGTTTGTCGCAATGCAGGTAGCTGCCATCGAGATTGTTCAGCAGGTGATCCAGACGGTTCGCATAAGGACCGTACTTGTGCGCCACGAACTGCAAATCCAGTGGATTGTCGCCCGGGTTATAACGCTCGACGGCGCGCTCCAGGAACCACGCCAGTTTCTGGATCTCTAACAAACTGCATTCCATACCGAGCACCCAATAGCGACGCACAAGCTCGGCGATTAGGGCGCGCGCCGGGGTCAGCTTCTCTACACCAGTACGCTTCGCGACATTCTGATATTGCTGGGTAGGTTCAAATACCAGGACCTCCGTTTCCAGATCATTTAGTACTGTCTTGATCAGCTCGCGCACCTCAGTCCATTCCAGGCCACCGTTGCCTGCACCTAAGGGAGGGACGGCGATGGATTTGATCTGCTTCTCTATCAGGAAATGACGCAAGTCCTGCAAACCTTCGGCAATCCACTCGATGCGCGAGGGGCCTCGCCAGTGTTGTTTGGTCGGGAAGTTGACAATCCAACGTGGGCCGTCGAGCTCGTGCACCGGAGTGACGAACATCTTGCCAATCCGTACTTGCTTAGCCTTGCAGGCCGCCGTGTAGAGACGGAAATTCTCGGCAAAACGATCCTTGAACATCAGTGCGATGCCTTTACCCATCACTCCGACGGTGTTGACCGTATTGACGAGCGCTTCGGCGCGAGCTTCCAGCAGATTGCCTTGTGTAAACGTAATCATCAGAAGTACCACCCTGTACGGGCATAGACGGGTAGGTTCAAGCTACGGTTCCTAACTTCTTGTTCGATCCGCTGCTTTAGTGGATCGGTGTAGCACACAATGCCGAGAAGTCCGGTAACCGGCACGTGCCCGTGAATCAGCGCTTCAGCCTGGTAACGCTCAAATTTAGCAGGATCTTCCGGGTCCCGCTTGAAATCCCGTTGCTGCAAGATCGGCCAATCAATCTTGTCGAGATCTGCCAGATCTGAGTAGAAATTTGCCCATTGGTAGTAAGCATGACTGTCGGTAAACAAAAAGCGCAGCCCTTGCTTGGCAATATGCGGCAGGCTGGAAACTAGGATCAATATCTCCTCATTAGGGCGCTGCCGGATACCGCCCCATCCAGTGTGGATGTTACGCAGCATTGGCGAGAACGGCGTGAAGTAGAACGGCACATAGTCATTCAGAAAGCCGGCGGGTGGGACGGGGACTGGATGATTGGCGCGTTTGTCGATCAGTTCCGGATTGCCGATGCTTACCCAGCCTGCGTGCTTTGCGCCGCCGTTGCCACAATGCAGGCCGTTGTCCAGAATCCACGGTAGATTGTCGCGGTGGACAATGCGCCAGATCAGCGCTTTTTCTGGATTGAGGCTGGGGTAAGGGTTAGCCATCTATCGATTCGAGCTCACAAGGTATGACTGGCTTCTTGTCGGTGAGTAGATCGTGCATTAGCCCAAGCCTCTTTTTTGGCAAAGTTTTTTCTGCTGCTCGAATTTCGTACGAGATGGTTGGATAGCAGATGAGTTACGGAACATGGCCTGCCGATAATGCTGGCTTTTGGGATTGCCGGTGAGTGCTGCCATCCCAGTTGCCAGTGAGAAGTGAAAGAAAAGCGCTTATCTCTGGTGAGGGGTATGTTCGTGAAGCCGTAGTTTGGCCATGAGGGTAATTAGAAGATCTTACGGAATTTGTCATCGTACCGCACTGGGCCGGACGAATGATTTGCTTAAGTAAGTGCCGTCTTATGCTGAGCCCTTAGTAGCTGCTTGCATGTCCCATAACGCACTACATAACTACCGATGCGTACTCAACTCCAACCAATCAAGCTCCTGCTCCACCCGCCGATACGCGTCATCCCCAATCTGCCCGCTATCACGCAACGCATCAATCGCCCCGCGCGCATGCTTCACAATCTGCCGACGAAGCACGTTGTCCGCAGTTTCAGGGGAATCGCTAGCGGCCTTGGTCCCCGCCAACGCCGACTCGTATTCCTGCCGCAGTCGTTGCGCCGCTTGTCCTTCCTGGTTCGCCAGTCCACCTAAGGCGGCCTTGAGTGCCTTGGTGCGTGCCAGCTGAATTTCCTTTTCCACCACGTTATCGCGCGGCATGTTGAGCCATTTCATCAGTGGGCGCAGCGTGAGTCCTTGGATGAGCAGCGTGCCAAGCACGATCACAAAGGCCGTCATCAGGATGAAGTCGCGATAGGGGAATGCATTGGGCAGTGCGAGCGCTGCGGCGAGGGTGACGATGCCGCGCATGCCGGACCAGCCTATGACGAGCGCGCCTTTGAAGCTTTCTTGCCCGGCTACGGCGTCCGGGCGGCTCGGGTGGTCGGGTGCGAAAAAGCGGTACGAGAAAACCCAGACGAACCGAATGACGATCACCACGGCGAGGCAGGCGGCTGCAATGCCGAGCCAGTTGGTGTGTTGACCGTCGACGATGGTCGGCAGGATGGGGCGGAGCTGCAAGCCGATCAGCACGAAGGCGAGCACGTTCAAGACGAAGGTCACCGTCTCCCACGTGGCGAAGGCGTTGACCCGAATGGTGGCTCGCATGGCGGAGGTCGGTGCGCGCGCGGCGGTCATGCCGAAGGCCACCACGGTGATGACCGACGAAAGATGCAGCTGATCGGCCAATAGCCACACGCCGAAGGTCATGACGAACTGCAGCACGATGGAGATGGCCGCATCGTCGACGCGCCTTATCAGGCGGCCGATCAATTTCGCCAGCACCCATCCCGCCAAGACACTGCCACATGCGACCAGCAGCAACGCCGGCGCTGCGTCTTTGGCATGAAAGCTTCCGGTGGCCATCGAAGCGACGGCAAAGCGGTAGATCAACAGCGATGACGCATCGTTGAGCAGGCTCTCTCCCTCCAACACCATGCGAATGCGATGCGGTGGCTCGACGTGGCGCATGATCGCAATGGCGGCTACCGCATCGGGCGGCGCCAGCAGTGCACCCAGCGCAATGGCAGCAGGCCATGGCATATCCGGCAGAAACCATCGCACCGTAAATGCTACGGCCACCGTCGTGAGACCGACGGCGACGACCACCAGCGAGGAGATCGGGCGCCAGTCACGCTTCAGATCGCGTAGCGATATGTCGTGCGCGGCATCCAGCAGAACGGGGGCTACGAGCAAGGCCAGGATCAGATCTGGCGCCAGATCCAGCTTGGGCAAACCAGGAATCAGCGATATCGCCATGCCCATCAACGCCAGCAGCGCCGGGTAGGGTACGCCGATGCGTTTGGCCAGCATGGCAAGCATGGCGGCGCCCAACAGAATGGCCAGCACCATTTCGAACGCCAACATAGATAACGGCCCGTGGGGAATGAAAGGAATGATGCGGCAAGGGTGATTCGGCGAGAAGGGTATCCGCCGAGGCAGGCCGTCAGGTATTTATGCGAGGCTGTGGCCATTTGGAACCCAGGAGTTGCCCCATGAACGACCACACCGTGCAAGCTGACTTGCTTCGTCTGTTCGAGCGTCACGATGTCGAACTCGAACTGGATGAAGAGTGGCTGGTAACGGACGGCGATTTTCCCGCCATCCGCGGCAGCTGGCATGAAGGCGCAGAAGGCGCGCCGGGTCGGCTGGACATTGACGTTGTGATCAGCGAAGAGCGTCACATCGAAGAAAGCTTTGCCGGCCAGGGGCGAGGTGATGCCGGTGCGCGGGATGCGCTGAAGGCGTTCGAGCGCAATGTGTTGTATGTGTTGTTGGCCGCATGCTGGTACGTCACCGACGATCGACGCATTCAACTGCAAAGCTGGGAGCTTGGCATGCGGAGCTGGGATGTCTTCATCGGCCCGCTTGCGTTCAGTCGGAACGACGTGACAGCGCCCGAAGGCTTAGTGTCGGGCTTGCACAATGCGTTGAAAAACGAATCGCTGAGCGGTGAATTGCACTGGATACGCTTGTTCTATCGCCGTGCCGATGACGGTTCTGTGCTCGCCGAGGCGTTGCTGGATAACCAGCCATGGCCGGGTGGCGATCGTCTGTTGAATCAGTTGGCGTGGCCATCAACGGGGAAGGGGTATAGCGCGCGTTGTTTTATGGCGTTGGATATTCGGGATTATTGAAGTCGCGACTTGTAGCGCCGGCGCGGGTGAGCACACGTGTGATAGCACCGTACGCTAGCGCATCATGACGAAACTGCGTGTCGTCAAAAGTTTGTTCAAGGCGACACCCACGAATGAGCCGGGAACGGCTCCCTCCCCTGCTACCCGTAGGGGAGGGAGCTGTTCCGGCAAGCTCAAAGTTTTCCTGGAAAGCAGTGGGCTTTTGCGGGGATGACGGTGCGCTCTGAAACGGAATCCTGGTGAAGCGCGACTTTCCCTGGGCAGTAGCCAAAAAGGTGAGGAAACCTCAGGTGCTGGTTCGGTTCTGCGTTAGCTTCCTGAGATCGGCTTTAGGAAATCTGCAACTGCTCAAGATTAGCCATCAATCCAGGTCCGGTCGGCTGCCATCCCAATTGTTTGCGCGTTTGCTCGCTGGAAGCGGGAGAGTCGCGCCCGGCAAACATGGCGAGCCAGCCAAAAAACGCGGGAGCTTCGTCCGGTGTGATGGACTTGACCGGTAGCTTCAGGCGCTGACCAAGCACGTGCGCAATATCGCGTAGCGACACGCCTTCTTCCGCAACGGCGTGATACTTCGCATTCGGCTCGGCTTTTTCGATCGCCAATCGGTAGAGGCGGGCCACGTCGAGAACGTATGCGGCCGGCCAGCGATTGAGCCCGTCTCCGATGTACGCGCAAACACCTTTGCTGCGATACATCTCGATCACCGGAGTGATCAGGCCCTGCTTCACCGTGTCATGCACTTGTGGAAGGCGCATTACCGACACGTTGACGCCATCGGCAGCCACCGCGGCGGCGGCTTCTTCCGAGGCTGCGCGGGGAATCACGTCGGAGCCGATGGTGGCATTGTCTTCCTTGGCTGGCTGACCGGGCACGGTGCCGGCGAGTCCTGTTCCGGAGGTCACGATCAATGGCCGGTCGGAGCCGGCGAGTGCCGAACCGAGCGCCTTGATCACACGGCGATCCTCTTCGCAGTTCGCCACGAATTTCGAGAAGTCGCCATTGAACGCGTCGTGTTTGAAGGCCAGGTGGATGACGCCGTCCGCTTGGGCGGCACCCTTCTTGAGGCCATCCAAGTCCTCGATCGATCCGCGATAGACCTCAGCGCCAGTGGCCGCCAGCGCTGTCGCTGTTTCTTCCGAGCGACACAGGCCGAGCACCTGATGGCCTGCAGCGACCAGCTCTTTGACGACGGCCGAGCCGATGAATCCGGTAGCACCGGTAACAAATACACGCATAAACATGATCTCCAGGTTTTGCCGGAGATCAGTGTCTGTGCTTACATTATCGTCTTAAAGCAGTGACGTTATCGTGTGATAGCGACTAACAGGATGAGCGACGACACCCCCAACTTGCTTGGCGTTTATCTCAAGGACCGCCGGAAAAAACTTGATCCGACTGCGTTCGGCTTTTCAGCGAAGCGTCGCCGTACGCCGGGTTTGCGTCGTGAAGAGGTCGCGCAGCGGGCGAATATCAGCCCGGCTTGGTATACGTGGTTGGAACAAGGTCGCGGCGGTGCGCCTTCGGCAGATGTGCTGGATCGTCTTGCGCAAGCTTTGATGCTGACGGACGCGGAGCGCGAGCATCTTTTTCTGCTCGGCTTGGGCCGGCCTCCCGAAGTGCGCTACCAGAGCAATCACGGTGTCACGCCACGCCTGCAACGCGTGCTCGATGCGTTGAATCCAAGCCCGGCACTTATCCGAACCGCGACGTGGGATGTCGTGGCCTGGAACAAAGCGGCCACTGTGATGCTGACCGACTATGGCGCACTTCCGCCGGAGCAGCGCAATGTGCTGCGTCTTTTGTTTCTTAATCCTCGCGCTCGTGCATCGCAATACGATTGGGAGAGTGTTGCCAGGCATGTGGTGGGCGCGTTCCGCATGGAAGTGGCGCGTGCAGGTGCGATGGAAGCGGTGCGCCATCTGGTGGACGAGCTGAGCCAGGTGAGTCCGGAGTTCCATGCGATGTGGCGCGATAACAATATTCAAGCGCATTACGAAGGCGTCAAACACATCAAGCATCCGATCTTCGGTCCGTTTGCGTTTGAGTATTCAGCGCTTGCCGTGGATGGCCGCCTGGATCTCACCATGGTGATCTACAACCCCGCGACGCCCGAGGATCTCGATAAGATCAAGTCGGTGATGACGTCGGCAGACGGATCTGCATCGTGATGCATTCTGCTGGCAGCAGAATGCGAAACCCTAATCATGCAGGGACTCTATGAAAAAGCTATTTGGCTTGCTCGTTCTTGCATTTCTCTCGATCAATGCCTACGCACAGGACTGCACCGACTCGGTAACTTTGAGGCAATCACTGGACAAGGCAACGGCCGCCATCCGGGATGGCTTCAGCAAGGGCGACGCCGTTAGGGTGGGGCGCTTGCATAGTCCGAATGTCATCAAATATTTCGGCGGAAATAACGTTGTAGTAGGCAGGGACGCTGTGGAAAAGCAGGCGAGGGAATGGTTCAAGACATCGAACGTGGCGTTCGTGGAAAACACTGTTGAAAACACCTGCTTTGTCGGGAATGTCGCGATACAGACCGTGATTTTCGCCATCAGGACAACACCAAAGCATGGCGGCACACCCTCCACTGCAAGAGGCCGATCGACGGTGATTTACGTGCAGGACAAAAGCAGCCCGACAGGTTGGCTGACATTGCGCGAGATCGCGCCGGAAGCACCGCCTTTGAAGCCGTGATGAAGAGGTGGGTAACTGCGTTGCGCAAGCCCGGCACCTCCTTCCCTGGCAACTGCCTCAATCTAAAATTCGTTCCGAACGTGACGCCATATTTCCCACCCGCCTCCGACGTTGACCGGCTTTTGCTTCCGGCAACGTAGGAACTTCAATGATTTCAACCTCATGAAGCAGATCACTCGGATCTAACACCTGTACGCGCATGATGAGGAACCTGGCGTCGTTTATCACGCTGCCAGCAGTCATAGAATGCGTCCACCTTGGCTCAGCCCGGGGTGCATTTATCCGAAGGCCGCCATGCCTTCGTCCAGATAGGCCATCGACCATGCCTCACCTTGTTGCGCCCATATCGTTGGCGCAGATACATAGCATTTACACCTCGGATGCTTCCTCCCAGGACAAAACATCTGCCCGAGACGTTCAAAAGGTTTCTTACTCAAAGTCCTCGTTTGGAGGCCGGGAACCCGGGCATCCAGGACATCCACCCCCGCTTCCCGAGCCCAAAGGGAAAAAAGGACATCGCTAATCTCCTGGCACAAGAACTTATGTTTGCTTGGAGGCGATGGCCTCTACCAGGGGAATCCAGTGGAAATATATCGGGCATCCCGGATGTCCTATCGCAGGATAGGGTTGTCTTTCGTCGCGTTGGAAAATTCGTGAACAGATCGATATTGACTCAGCCCGAATATAGGGTCATTCGCTCGTTGATGAGAACATTTCACAGTAGCTGGCATCGTGAACTCATGACCGCAGAGCGAATGGTCGCTTTACAACACAAAGGCATGCTGGTTCGAGACGAAGGCCGTTGGAAATTGACTGCACTCGGCCTCATGCACGCTTCAACGCTTGACTGATTTCTTCTTCTTGCCTGCATGCCTCGGCAGCCTTCGGCTTGATGTGCTGGCGGCATCAATGCCGCGAAGGCTTATAAATGGTTACCTATTATTTTGGAAAAAATCCTGGCATGAGAACAAAATGATTTCAGAACTGAAGCAGGTGCTTACAGTTAAAGACGCGCGCGGCGACACCCTGGAAGCGCACGTTGCGCGGCGAGAAAAAGGTGCCATTCACATCCAGCTTGTTATTCCAAACGGACCCACTCACGAAAATCGCTTCGCCCGGATGTCGGATGACAAGCTGGCGTCTGCAATAGAGCGATGGATAAAGCGGGAATGGATTTATGCCCGTCAGTAAGTTTGTTCTATGACTTTCTGACCACTGGTAAGTCACCAGCCTTGCATTAAACACAACCACAGCAAGCGGGACTGTTCTGGCCGATAACAGCATTCGGGCTCACCAAGGCATCCTTGCCCTCTAAAGAGAATCCTTCCCAGTGAGGGCATCCCTGCCGAACTGAGATACATCGGAAGTAGCGCAATGAAAGACCCATGGTAGGGTCTTGCATCAGTACTTCTTGCTTTTGCCTGACCGCTCAGTACGTGGGGAGAAACGCCCTGAAGGGAGCGGCTCTCGTTTGTAGGCGGACGTCTTCGAATATTGGACCACCTCTGTACCAGAGGGCTGATTGCTGAACGCCTTCTCTGTTGCATAGACAGTATGAATCTGGGCCGCTGAAAGCGGCTCATTAATGCGGGACATAATAGGTTTGCCTAAAAGACAGTCGCGAAAGTGCGCGACAGCACGAGAGGAAGCCCTGCCTGTGAAAAGCAGGGTAAGACTCATAGGCGATGATTTGCGATCACCCGTGAGATGTCGGGACCCATACCCCTAAAAACATGAGTTCATCATGGGCCCAGCGGGACCAAATAGCAATTTTTCAAATTCGCCAGGGGTTCAACAGTTTTTTCATCGACCTTTGGCAAATTGACGCCAAGGGTTGCAACGATGGTGAAGGCAGCTTTCTTATCGTTGAAATGTAAACGCCACGGAATCCATAGCTTCTTACCTATTCCAGGCCAGCGCACCAGCACGCTACGATGAATCGAAAGACAGCATCATCCTTTGCTAAGGAATGGTTGCCATGCGCATACCCGCAGTCGCTCTTTTCATTTTGCTTCTATGCGGAACTCGATTGGCCGCCGCCCAGGCGTCGCCCTCAGTCCAGCTTGTCATGGACACATCGGAGGCCGAGCAGGCGTTGCGAATTCTCGACAAGCAAGCGGCGCATCAAACGGTCATCCCTTCGGATTGGCAAGCGCTGTTTGCAACCGTTCCATACCAATGGCTGAAAGAGCGGCAGAAGGCCATGGGTCGACCTTTCACCGATGAGACGTTCAAGCACTTTCTTCTTCAGCCCGAAACGCTCGGCAAGCGAGCAGAGTGGCACGAAACACTCGTCAGCATTGAGAAGGCGAACATGACGGCGCTGGGAACAGGGGTGCTGTCATGGCTGCCTCCTGGTGCAACCATCAAGGCCCGCGTTTTTCCTGAGATCAAGCCGCAGCACAACAGCTTCGTCTGGGCAAAGCCGGGCGAAAGCCCTGCGATCTTCCTTTATCTCGAAAAGCAATCTCAAGACAAATTCGAAAATACCGTTGCCCATGAAAGCCACCACATCGGGCTGGCAAGCCTGGGAAAACAACAGGACGCGATACAGGCTGGACTCCCGCCCAATATAAAAATGGCGATGAATTGGATGAGCGCGTTTGGCGAAGGCGAAGCCATGCTCGCTGCAGCCGGGTCGTCGGACCGCCACCCACATTGGGAAGACGATGGATTGGCGCGAGCCCGATGGGACGGCGACATGATGCATTTCAACACCGACCTGCAGGCTATCCAGCTACTTCTGATGGATATTCTCAACGGGAAACTGACTTCCGACGCAGAAATCCAACGCAGAGCCGCTCCATTCTGGGGAGATGTCCAGGGTGCCTGGTACACCGTCGGCTACGAGATGGCCGTCCTGATCGAAAAGCAATACGGACGATCCGCCTTCAACGAATGCCTTCTCGATCCTCGAAAGCTACTCGTCATGTACAACGAGATCGCGCAGCAGGCAAACGCCAAGGGAGCGACACTTGCAACATGGTCGCCAGAACTCATCGCCAGGTTGAACAAACAACCCTGAATTGATGCGGCTCGTCATTCTAGGGAGACGAACGAGCTGAGCGTCTGTCCGTAAGCTCGTCGTCAATAGCTTCGCATGTTGAGCTTGCTGCGGCGTTTGGGAATAGGCGCAAAAACGGGGTCTTCCATGCATGAAAAAACGTGGGGAACCTCAGGCTCAGAGTCCATTTTTTTGTGTCTACCACGCAATAAAAATTTGTCGCATGCTCCTGCGTGGGCCGGAAAGATAGGTTGATCACTGTTAGCGGTGACTAATATTCCCTATTCTTCAGGCAGCTCGCGTTGGACAAACTTTGATGGATCGCGCATAGCTGCGTCGAAATCGACCTTGGAAGGCATCGCGGGCGTGGCGGGGGCAAGCGCGCGGCCGGCGGACCTCGGGCGTCATTCGAACACTCGATCACTAATGGGGGCACCACCGTAGTGGCTGATAGGGCCAGAACCAGCGGCGCGCGTTGCCGTGGGGCGTGGATGCAGATCGCAGTTCATTGCGCCCGACAAAGCGCTGTTCACGTGTAGGAAAAGTCCTACAAAAAACAAGAGGCGTTTCTTACTGCTGAACTAGTCTGGCGTCACAAGTTCATCACGATTTTCTGTGCATCCTTCAGCGGCGTGAAAGTTTCGTGCATGCTTAAAAGGGTTACGCACGTCAATTCGGCGCGTTCTGGTACGCCATTCTCAAAAAGCAAGGGATAGTGCATGAAGCTGCTTCTATATGTATGCCTGATGGGCGCCATCAGCATGTCAGGCTCGGCTACCGCATTAGCTACAGATGGAAAGGCTGATCCATCACAGAGAGTACCCGCCAGCGCTTCCACAGCTCCCGAGAGAGCATCCATTGCTTCGGTGGCCGCATCCCCTCAACTAATTAGAGCAGCCACCCAAACAACCACAAATACCACCTACTATGGGCCACCGTACTATCAGTATGGGTACAACAATCATGGCCCGTTCGGCTCCATATCCGCCGCGATAGCTGCGTGGTGGATCGACTATGGTCATAGATGGGGACCCCCAGCCGGCTGTACCTATACGGTTCAGCTGTTAAATCCTTACACCACAAATAACAACGACGGGATGCTGGGCGAGGTCGCTCAGATGCCTTTGTACAACTCTTGTGGTGGGTGGGGGCGGGTCATCGCAACAGCCATGTCGTATGCGACGTGGAAGAACTTAGGTAAACCGTGCAACTGCGCTGGCGACCCTATCAATACCGCCACGGGCAATGAATACAGGGATGATGAAGACCTATCACTCGGATCACTGAGCTTCCATCGCTACTACAACAGCCAGAATTCTATTGCGCAGGCCCATGTAGGAGCTAATTGGAGGCATTCCTTCGATCGCAGCGTGGAATATTTGACGGATGGAACCAATTACTTGGTAACCGTCTATCGCCCTAGCGGTATAGAAGTCAAGTTCAAGCTGGTGTCTGGTCAGTGGCAAACCGATACGGATGTTGCAGATCGTTTGATTGAACAGGCCGATAGCTCAGGCAACCTGACAGGGTGGAGCTACTTCGATGCTTCGACACGCTATCAAGAAAGCTATGACAAGAATGGCAGCCTGATATCGATAACGGATACAGATGGGCTGGTCACGACGCTTGCGTACAGCACGTCTTCGACTCCGACTAGCATTGCTCCCGCACCAGGCTTACTTGTTACTGTGACGGATCCTCGGGGGCGTTCGCTCAATTTCACGTACAACAGTAGTTCACAAATCACGACGGTCACCGGAGCCGATGGCGGTGCGCTTGCGTACACATACGACTCTATCGGAAACCTCGCATCGGTCACCTACCCCGATCATTCCAAGCGCCAGTATGTTTACAACGAAAGTTCGCTGACGAGTGGTACCAGCTTGCCCAATGCGCTGACGGGCGATATCGATGAAACGAACACGCGCTTCACCACCATCGGCTACAACGCTCAAGGGCAGGCCATCATGTCAATGGTTGCCTCCAACATCGACGAAACCCAGGTCACCTACAACGCAGATGGAACGACCTCCGTCACTTATCCGACTGGTGCACAAACGACGTTGGGTTTTGTGACGCCAAACGGTTCCATGCACACGAATTCAGCGAGCGTACCGTGCGGAACGCAATGTGGCCAGCCCAATGCGGCCGCGACGTTTGATGCCAATGGATACCCGGCATCTACGACAGATTGGAACGGCAATGTCACCAAGACAACGTACGACGCCAATGGATTGCTCGACCAGCAAATCGACGCATCAGGCACGCCAAGTCAGCGCACCATCAAACTCACCTGGAACACCTCCTTGCGCCTACCGCTCACGCGCACTGTCCTGGATGCCGCGGGCGATTCCGTCAGCAGTACGCAATGGGTCTACAACAGCACTGGTCAAACGCTGGCTCGTTGCGAAATTGATCCCGCCAATAGCGCCGCTTCTGGCTATAGCTGCAGCAACACCGGTACAGTTCCGGCCGGTGTGCGTCGCTGGATCTACACCTACTGCACGGCCGTCGATACCACGCAATGCCCTCTCGTTGGCCTGATGTTGACGGCCACTGGCCCGCGTACCGACACCACCCAAACCACGATGTATAGCTATTACATGGCAAGTAGCGCGACGAACTGCGGCACGCCTGGTGCAGCCTGTTATCAAGCGGGTGATCTGCACACCGTCACAGATCCTGCTGGCCACGTTACGACCATGGCTTCCTATGATGCCAATGGTCGCATTACGCGCGTGACTGATGCCAATGGAGTGAACACCGACATGACTTACACCACGCGTGGATGGCTCGCCTCGCGCAGCGTCGGTAGCGCCACCACTTCTTTCACGTACACGCCCTATGGTGCCGTACAAACCATCACGAATCCGGATGATGTCAATACCATCTACGGCTACGATGCCGCGCACCGCTTGGTGAAGATCACCGATGCACAGGGCAATTACACGCAGTACACCCTGGATGCTGCTGGCAACAAAACCGCGGAGCAGGTGTACGACTCAACGGGCGCTCTGCACAAGAGCCTAAGTCGTACCTTCAACACGCTGGGTCAGTTAACCAAGGTGATGGACGGTCTCAGTCACACCATCTTCGATGCCAGCGCGAGCAACAGCTACGACGGTAATGGGAATCTGGCGCAAAGCGCCGATGGCTTGGGCATTCAACGCCAGTTGGGCTACGACGCGCTGAATCACCTCGTGCAGACGCTCGACAATTACAACGGCACGAACTAGGCGATCGCCAAGTCGTGAGGGGTGTTAGTTTCAACGTTTATTAGATCGATTACGAAGGGGAAACGCATGGAACGGTTTCGCAGGATCGTCCGAACCCTCATCGCTTGGGTGCGGAATGCATTCGAGTCACTTGAACCTGTTACGACTGTGGACGTAGCGGATTGCCCAGGAGCTTCCTCAGCCGCGGCATCGCTTCGAGGCTCGAACAACTTCAGGCGGCGGTTAACCATCGCGCTCTTTCTGTTGATGAGCTCGCCATGGTTATCGACCGTTGTTCACGCGGACGCGGCGTCGTGCATTGAGCTTAGAAACTTCATGAATGCTCAGAACTGTACGCAAGGCCAGCTCAATTCCACGTCAAGCATCATGTGGTATTGCTACGCAACGCCCTATCCGTCTCGCCCTGGTTCCACGGCGGTTTATTCCTACGGCTATGAGATCTATAACGGCACTTGGGACAACGGCGGCATTGACGGCATCTGGGACTGTTCAATTGACCCCGTAGCCAATGTTGGCACTGGCGACATGACGGACGGTGGTCTTGGCGGTCCAAACTGCGGCTGCTCTGATAACTCTGGGAATCCGGCAGGCAGCCCGAATGTCGGTGACCCGATCAATGCGTCGACCGGTAATAAATACGCCCAAGAGGATGATTTCGTCGGTACGCCGGGGCTGACCTTTCGACGGTTCTACAACAGCTTTATGCAACCCAACACCAATATCGGTGTCGGATGGACGCATAGCTTTAATCGATCCCTGAGAGTGGCGGCAGGCACCCCCAACACACCGCTCATCCAGGCACTCAGGCCCGATGGAAAAACATTCGTCTTCTTTAAGACGAATGGCACGTGGACGCCTTCCATTAAAACGCCAGACCAGCTGATCGAGACGGACAACGCGAAAGGGGCCGCTACCAGTTACACGTTATTTGTTGCCGCATATCGCCTATACGAAACGTACGACACCAACGGCGTGCTGCAATCCATCAAGGATGAAACCGGCCAAGGAGATACGTTGACCTATAGCACCGCCACGACGCCCAGCACGATAGCCCCAAAGACAGGTTTGCTGATCATGGTCACGAACCCACAAGGGCGTCAGCTCAACCTCATCTATAACAGCAACAGCCAAGTAAGTCAGGTCACGCTGCCCGATGGTGGTGCATTGACGTATACCTATGATTCGAAGGGCAACCTTTCCACTGCCCAATACCCCGATGGGAAGATACGTCAATATGTGTACAACGAATCGTCGCTGACGGGTGGTAAGAACCTTCCCAATGCCATGACGGGCGTGGTGGATGAAAGCAGCACTCGTTATGCCAATACCACCTACAACAGCAATGGACTCGCCACGTCGACGGGCTTTGCCGGCAACGTAGGCTCCACGCAAATTACCTACAACAGCGACAGCTCGGCGACCGTGCAGTACCCCTTGGGTCTCAGTGCCACCGTGCAGTTCAACTCCACTAACGGTGCTGCTGCTATGGCGAGCCTCAGCCAATCCTGCGGGCCGCAGTGCAACCAGGCATGGAAAACCCGCACGTACGACACCAATGGCTATCCCGCGTCCTATACGGACTTCAACGCCAATCAAGTCCAGACGACGTACGACGCCAATGACTTGCTCACGCAGGAAATCGATGCGCCAAGTACGGCCAACCAACGTACGACAGCGATGACATGGAATAGCGCGTTGCGCGTTCCACTGACACGCACGGTTACGAATGCCAGCGGCACAGCCGTTGCCAGTACGCAATGGGTCTACAACGGCAACGGCCAAGTGCTGGCTCGCTGCGAGATCGATCCGAGCAACAGCGCGACGTCCGGCTACACCTGTGCCAACACAGGCACCGTTCCTGCGGGTGTGCGTCGGTGGACGTACACGTACTGCACAGCCATTGATACCACGCAGTGCCCCTTGATCGGTTTGCTGCTGACGGCTGCCGGCCCACGGACGGATTCCACGCAGACTACGACGTATAGCTATTACTTAAGCAGCAGCGCCACGAATTGCGGCACACCGGGTGCGGCCTGCTATCAGCCGGGTGACTTGCATACGATCACCGATGCTTCCGGCCATGTGACGACCATCGCTTCGTATGATGGAGCGGGACGTGTTACGCGTATCACCGATGCGAATGGCATCAACACCGATCTCACCTATACGCCACGCGGCTGGTTGGCGTCGCGCAGCGTGGGTGGTGTCAGTACCGCCTTTACCTACACCTCCTACGGCGCCGTGCAGACGGTCACCGACCCCGACGGCGTGACGATGACCTATGGCTATGACGCCGCCCATCGCCTGGTGAAGATCACCAGTTCCTCGGGTGATTACGTCCAATACACGCTGGATGCAGCCAGCGACAAAACCGCCGAACAGGCCTATGACGCCAATGGCAATGCGCGTAAGAGCCTGAGCCGTACCTTCAACACGCTCGGACAGCTCACCACGGTGGTCGACGGCCTGAATCACACGGTCTTCAATGCCAGCACAAGTGGCAGCTACGACGCCAACGGCAACTTGGTGCAAAGCACAGATGGGTTAGGTATCCAGCGGCAATTGAGTTACGACGCACTGAATCGCCTGGTGCAGACGCTCGACAACTACAACGGCACGAACTGACAGGGGCGTAGCCATGGATCAGACACAGACGTTGATACGTTCTTCAGTCGGCGAGGCTTCATCACGAAGCGATGGCATGCACGCTGATAGGCAAGCAGGGGATGAAATGATGACTACGAGGAACCGAGTGCGTCATCGCGAGGGTGCGCGGGTAAGGCCGCTCGCCAAATTGATTCTCGCCTTGGCAGCGATAGCTGGCGCTACTTCCGCTTGGGCGCAAACCGCCAATACGAAGACGACCTATACCTACGATGCCTTGGATCGCCTCACTCAGGTGACCGATCCAAGTGGCCTCAACACGACCTATCAGTACGACGGGTTATCCGACCCCACCAGCGTCACCAGCCCCGACTCCGGCGTGACGGCCCGGACGTACGATGCGGCCGGCAACGTGCTGACGGGTACCGATGCCAATGGCAACACTGTTACCTATACCTATGACGTTCAGAACCGTCGCCTGAGTGCCAGTTACACCGACAGCACCCAGAACGCCACCTACACTTATGACGAACCCAACAGCGTTACTGGCTGCACGACGTCTTATCCCATCAATCATCTGACGCGTATCGTCGAGAACGCAGTCACCACAGTCTTTTGCTACAACGCCCAAGGCTATGTGACTCAGGTAAGCCAAGCGGTCAATGGCCACACGGACGTCACGACCTACACTCGCAGTGCTGCCGGCAGGCTCCTTAACATCACGCACCCCAGCGGTAACCAAGTGAATTACACCTACGACGCGAACGGTCGCGTCAGCGGTGTGACGGCTACCACGAGCAGTGGTACCACCACGCTGGTGAGCAACGTTACCTATCTGCCGTTCGGGCCGGTGAGTGGCTACACCTTGGGCAATGGCCAGGCAATCACGCGGACGTACGACGCGAATTACCGCCTGACCGATCTCGTCAGCCCTGCCTTCACGTTGCACGTAGCCCGAGATGCGATGGGGGATATCACCGCCATCGGCAACAGTCCTGGCGCCAATCCGGCCACGGAAACGTACAGCTATGATCCGCTTTATCGCCTGACTGGCATCACGGAAGCTGATGGCAGCACGCTCGATAGCGTTACCTACAATCAGACAGGTGACCGCCTGACCAAGACGGGCAGTGGTCTGTCGACAGGTACGTACAACTACAACACCAACACTCACCAACTGATCGCCACGGGCAACGCGGCTCGCACCGTGGATGCCGACGGCAATACCACAGCGATCTCCCAAGCGGGCAGCACATACGGATTCGGTTACAGCGCGCGCAATCGCATGACAGTGGCCCAAGTCAATCAGAGCACGGTCGCGACCTATGCGTACAACGCCTTGGGGGAGCGGATATCGAAGACTGCGGGGAGTTCGGTAGAGCGTTACAACTATGGCTCGGGCAGCAGGCTTCTGAGCGAATACGGCGCAACCAACCGAGAATATGTGTACTTCAACGGCATTCCTATTGCCAACCTTGATATCCAGGGTGCTACGACATCGATTGCCTACGTCACAGCAGATCAGATAGGGACGCCGCGTGCGGTTGCTGACGGTAGTGGCAATAGCGTTTGGAGCTGGGCCTATCAAGGGAATGCATGGGGTGAGCAACAGCCAACCAGTAACGGCTATACCTACAACTTACGTTTCCCGGGACAATATTACGATGTTGAGACAGGCCTCAATTACAACATCAACCGTTATTACGAACCGGGTACGGGGCGTTATGGTCAAGTCGACCCATTAGGTTTGTCTGGTGGACAATCGAGCCTGTACGCCTACGTGGGTGGAAGCACTCTAAATTACAGAGACTCGCTAGGGTTACAAGAAACAGATCCTAGAGATCCTGCTGAAGAACCCGATGTTTTTCGGGAGTCGAGATATCTGGGGCCGAACCAGGCTAATGAACCACCGCCGACTCAATATCAGCAAGATATGGATCGTGGTGAGTGTTTAGCAAATGGGGCGCCCGATCCAGGGCCCGTCTTGAGGCAAGAAATAGACGCAGATATAAACGCGGGGTCAATCCGTAATGTCAACCCTGGTTACGGTAATCAGGGACGCACGGAGAATTGCGTCAACTGCGCAATTGCCACTAACTCAACGCTTAGTGGAAATCCGGCCTCCGCTTTGCCTTCGCCTGGTCCAGTGCCGATCAGCGTTTTAGAGCAAACATATGGCGGCACCTTTGGCCCCCCGACAACAATCGATGATATCTCGCAGGAGATGTCAGATGCTGGAGATGGCGCATTAGGAATAGTCTATGGAAGTCGAGGCGACGGCCAAGCTGGCCACGTTTTCAATGTGGTAAACCAGCAAGGAAACATAAGGTATTTAGATGGCCAAACGGGTGGCGAGGCCAACACTGGTGGATATACTACTTTTAACTTGCTGCGAACGAACTGAATTATGGTTGATTTAAAAGAAGCAGAAGCTATTGCGGCCGGCTACCTTGCTCAGATGGAAGCTGATGGCTGTCCGCGTCTTCAAGTCACAAAAGTGCTGGAGGAGGCTTTTGGATGGGTTTTCTTCTATCAGTCACACGATCATTTGATGTCTGGAAAACTAAGTGATGCGTTGGCTGGTAATGCACCATTTGCTGTGCTTAGGAATTCAGGAGGTGTAGAAGTTTTTGGCACCGCAATGCCTCTTGATTTTTATGTCGCTCAGATGAACGCGAAGCTTGAAAGCGGAGGTTAAGTGTGGCGAAGGGGCTCAACCAAGGAATCGTGCTGTGAAATACGATGACGCATCCTGGCATTCGGGAGGCAGCTTTCCTAAGGATCTACCAGCTAGTGCGGGTGCCACGCACACGGGAATGTATGTGGCCTGGGCACTACAGTCCGGGCTGGCGGGAGGACTGCATACCGATGAGCTTCCTGAAAACCTGACGAAGTTAGCCGAGCGATCTCTTACACCGGGTGCGTTTTTTCTTTGGGCGTGTGACGGTAAGTTCACGAATGAAGATCTCAGCGATGAGGGTATCGGCGCGCGCGTTGATTTCGAATCTCAATGCAGGCGTGGCCGAGCGCGAGCTCAAGGTGGTGGCGCGTCGGCTCGGCCTCTCGGAGAAAGCGCTGTATTTGCATGAGATCAAACCCGCGCTCGGTCCCGGCAACGCGCTGATGATCAAAGTCGAATCGGAACACGCCACCGAACGCTTCACCACGTTCGGCGAGCGCGGCGTGAGCGCGGAGCAGGTTGCCGAGCATGCGTGCGATATGGTGCAGGCTTACATCAAGGCTGACGTCGCGGTGGGTTTGATTTGCTGTCGCACCCCTTGGTCGTATGTCAGCTCGCCACGAATCACGCGCTCTTGAATGGCCAGGTCGTCGGGGGAGGGAATCCAGCCTTCGAGTGCGACGATTGCGTTTGCTGACTTGAATGCTTCACGTAGCTTTTCTTCAGTGGTCTCCGCTGGGAGCACAGCAGGCTCTATCCAACGCTGTTCATTGCGGTAATCGTTGACAGGAATGCGCGGGAAAGGGTGCTGCGGGCAACTGTAGCGGCTATTCAGCCGCATATAACGGAGCCAGGGCTGTCTATCGACGTTGCCGCGGTGGATCCCGAAGAAGAGTGCCGCCATCCCTTTGCAAAGGGCACGCGGATCTATCGGCGAAACTAAGTTTTATTGAGTTAGGCCGGTATAGCGCAATGCTTAACGGTGTTTTCAGTGTCGCGGCCAAACATGCCGGACGTCCGTGAAAGTTTGGCCACTTTGGCCAAACTTTGTCGGATCGCGCACAAGATGCTGCGAGATGGAGAATTGGTGGGCCCACCAGGATTCGAACCTGGAACCAAGGGATTCGCGTGTTCCGAAAGTTTCCTCTCGGCGCGGACTATCTCTTCACCCTCCGACGTTTCACAACGTGCGGGTGGGGTGCGGGACGCTCGAGCCTGTTATGAAGGACGCTGAAGTCCTCAGGTAGTCTCTGCACCTTCCGGCGGTGTACCGCCGGCTTGGCTCAGGGTTGCCGCCGATCCGC
>Ga0055527_1000120_pt1 | contig 56219 bp, 83 predicted proteins | sample AraplaCol_mMS_r2_FD_55010 | JGI IMG/M metagenome (GOLD analysis project Ga0055527, IMG submission 55010) | Arabidopsis root microbial communities from North Carolina, USA - plate scrape CL_Col_mMS_r2 | ecosystem: Host-associated > Plants > Roots > Endosphere | place: USA: North Carolina...
ACGGCAAAAGTGATACCGACACGGCGGAAGATCAGATCTGCCTCGGCGCGCTTGTTCTGCAGCGTTGTGGCGGACTGCGCGCCCAGCCATTCAGCGAAACGTCCGTAGTGGCCGCGTACCTCACCCTGTTGGACGAGTGCTGCCGGGGCCGGTTCGGCGGCATGGGGGTTGCGGTCCCCATCATGCCAGCTGAGCATTTCATCGTAGAACCGGACTGCCATGCTTTTCTCCCCTGACGGCGCCGCGCGGTGTACGCGGCACGTGGTTTTTATAGCACAGCGGTTTTGACCCCCACAATGGGGCCAACCCGTTATGCCACCAAGTTTACGGCTGAGCGTCGAAGGCGCCGGTGGCCGTTGCCAGGGGTTCCACTTCCTGCGAGGAAGACCAGTACCGCAGGCGCATGGTGCGCGCGGTCTGGACGTCCAGCACATTGCCGTCGGTCTCGATGACGACGGCACCGGTCTTGTCCGTGCGCAAACCGTCGATGTCGCGCGCCACGTAGCGCTGCCAGACCTGCGGATGCGGATGTCCGTACCGATTGCGGTAGCCGACCTGGAAAACCGCCACCTGCGGAGAAACTGCGTCCAAAAACGCGCCGCTGGAGCTTGTCTTGCTGCCGTGATGCGGCACAAGCAAGATGTCTGCCATCAGTCGCTGCGGCGTTTCGGCAGCGATGAGGGCGCTTTCCTGGNCGGCTTCGATATCGCCGGTCAGCAGCGCAGCGTGGCGGCCATTGGCGATGCGCAGTACACAGCTGCGGGCGTTGCTGGACACGCGCTCGCTTTTTGCGGGCAGGCGCAGCGGGTGCAGCACTTCAAAGACGACGCCGTCCCACGCCCATGCTTGCCCAGCCAAACAATCGGTGAAACGGATGCCGTTTTCATTGGCCACGCTGCGCAGGGCATGCCCCTGGGGCAAAGACGCCAACATGGTGCGCACTGGCACCGCGTCGATCACCGTTTCGGTGCCACCGGCGTGGTCGCTGTCTTCGTGGCTGACGACGAGCGTGTCGAGTGATTCGGCGCCATGGCCGCGCAGGTAGGGAGTGATGACGCGGGCGGCAGCATCCGCATGGTCACCGTACCGCGGGCCGGTGTCGAATAGAAGGCGATGGCTGGCTGTTTCGACCAATGCCGCTGCACCTTGGCCGATATCGAACGCGACAAGCCGAAATTCACCCGGCCCTGGTGCTGGCTCGCGCGCCAGCACCAGCGGCAAGAGGAGCAAGGCGCCTTGAGCGCGCCATGCCCATGCACGCATGCCNCCGGGCAGCAGCAATAACGCCACGCCAACCATCGACAGCACCAACGCCCACACGGGCGCGACCGGCGCAATCCACACCGCCCACCGCGGCTGTGCCAGCCACTCAAGCCAAGTGGCCAGCCAGCGGAAGCTCGCNTCGGCTAACACCAGCACCAGCTGCGCAAGCGGATCTGGAAGGGCCGCCCCGATCAGCGCCAGCGGTGTCGTCACGAAACTCACGGTGGGAATCGCCAGCCCGTTGGCCACCGCGGAGACCACCGAGGTCTGCTGGAACAACAGCAAGGTCAATGGCAACAGGCCGAATGTGACCGCAAGCTGGATCCGCGTACCGCCCGCCAATGCACGCTGGGCGCGTTCGATCCAGCCGCTTATTTTGTCATCGCGCCGCCCGTCGAGAGCCATCTGCGCGGCGATGAATATGATCGCCACCGCGCCGAATGACAACCAGAACCCGGCCGACATAACCGCCCACGGGTCCACCACCGCTACCACGGCGGCCGCCCAGCAAAGCGACAGGCTGGCCGGNACATTGCGATCGGTCAGCCTGGCGATGGCGACAGTGGACAGCATCAGCAGCGTGCGTTGCGCGGGCACGCCCATCCCAGCAAGCAGGCAGTAGCCAAGCGCAGCCAGCATGGCCGCGATGGCGCCTGCGCGCGGGGTAGGCATGCGCAACGGCAACGGCGTGCGCAGCCAGCGCGCCAGCCCAAACGACCGGCGCCACAACGCCATCCACAACGCAGCAAACAGCCCGGCGATCATCGTGATGTGCAAGCCCGAAATGCTGGCGAGGTGGCTGATGCCTGTGCGGCGGAACAGGTCCCAGTCGTCGCGGGCGATGCCGCTTTGGTCGCCCACCACGAGCGCCACCATGACGGCCGCGTAGCGCGCATCGGGCAAGGCATCGAGGATGTGGCGCCGCACGCTGGCACGCCAGCGCTCTACGTCAACGCCGAAACCGGTGCCGGCCTCTTCCAGCGCGATGTTCTGGGCGCGTTTGCCCGTGCGCACATAGCCGATGGCGCGGATGTTGTCGGCCAGCATCGCGTATTCGCCATCGAAACCGCCGGGGTTGGTCAGGCTGTGCGGGCGCTTGACGCGCAGCGTCAGTTGCCAGCGCTGGCCGGGTTGCAGATCAGGGATGCCGGCACGTCGGTCGGGCTTTGCGCCCTCCTCGCTTACGTTGTCCCAGGTTCGTGCGCCATACCAGGACAGGCGCACGCGCGGTGGCACGGCATCACCCGCATTGCTGGATTCAATGTGGAAGAGAAAACGCGTGGCGTCGTCGCCGTTCTGCGGCAGCTCGGCCACCACGCCGGTCGCGATGATGTCCTTGCCTTCCCACGCGGGGCTGAGGGCCACGGCCATGCGCTGCTGTGCACGCCAATCGCTCCAGCCAAACCCCGCCGCGATGGTGCTGGCGACCAGCAACCCGGGAAACAGCATCGGCCGACGCCGCAGAAAAGCNACCAGCAGCAGACAGAGCAGCAACACGCCCAGCGGCTGCCACACCGGCGCCAGCGNCGCCTGCATCTGCAATGCCATGCAGCCGGCAACAAAGCCGATCAACCACAGACGCACGCGCGGCCGTCAGACTGGCAACAGCGCTGCCAGGCGAGGAATGGCTTCGATGCTGTTGCGGCGGGCCTGGGCAGCAAGCGCCTCGATGGGGATGCCACGCAATTGCGCCATCGCGTCGGCGATACGCGCGACCTCCGTGGGTGCATTGCGCACTCGGCCCTGCTCGCCAAACTGATCGTCGGCCAGCCAAGCGGGGGCCAGGTCGGGCGCGTCGGTTTCCAGCACGATCGACTCGATCGGCATGTCCTGCGCCAGTCGACGCACGCGATTGGCGCGCGAGAAGGTAAAGACGCCGCCAAACCCCAGCTTGAAACCGGAATCGACAAAGCGACGCGCCTGTTCCGGGCTGCCGTTGAACGCATGCGCNATGCCGCGCACCCCCGCCTTGGCGGCAGCGCTGTGCACTTGGTCCTGAGACTTGCGCACGTGCATCAGCACGGGCAAGTCAAATTCACGAGCGATGCGTAGTTGCGCGCGGAACACGGCGGTCTGCCGCGCAACGTCGTAGTCGGGAATGAAGAAATCGAGGCCGATCTCGCCAACGGCCACAAAGCGCGGATCGTCCATTGACGCGGCGATCTGGCGGCGCAGTTCGAGCAAGTCATCGTCACTGGCCTGCGCNGCGTAGATCGGATGAATNCCCAGCGCATAGCTGCAGCCGGCATGCCGATGTGCCAACGCCCGCACCGTATCGANATTCCAGCGGGCAACCGCCGGCACGACGATGTGGTTGACGCCCGCCGCATGCGCCTGCGCGACGACCGCATCGCGGTCGGNATCAAAGTCGCTGGCATCGAGGTGGCAATGGGTGTCGATCCACATAGTCCGTTCTGCGTTGGAAAAGGCGGCAACGTACCGGAAAGCNCGGCATTCAGGAATCCGTNTTTTCCGATTGTGCCGCCCGGNTCAACGCTCTTGGTGCAAATGGCCTTCCCGCAGGCGGAAAATGCGGTCGCAGCGGCCTGCCAGTTCGATATCGTGTGTGACGATGACGAAGCTGGTGCCCAGCGTGCGTGTAAGTTCCAGCATCAGGTCAAACACTTCACCGGCGGTGTGGTCGTCGAGATTGCCNGTNGGCTCATCNGCCAGCACGCAAGCCGGAGACCCGACCAGCGCGCGCGCAATCGCNACGCGTTGGCGCTCGCCGCCGGANAGCTCGCCCGGACGGTGCGCCGTGCGCGGGCCCAGCCCCACGCGTTCGAGCATCGCTTGCGCGGTGTGGCGCGCTTGCGCCTCTTCCACGCCACGAATGCGCAGCGGCATCGCGACGTTGTCCAGTGCGGTGAATTCCGGCAGCAGATGGTGGAACTGATAGACGAAGCCCAGCGCCTGGTTGCGCAGCGTATTGCGCTCGCGCTCTTTCATTGCGGTGAAAGGCTTGCCGAGCAGCGAGACGCGCCCCGACGTCGGCTCATCCAGCCCGCCCAGCACATGCAGCAACGTGCTCTTGCCCGAGCCCGAAGCGCCGACAATGGCGACCTTCTCGCCCACGCCGATGCGGATGTCCACGCCCTTGAGCACGTCGACATTCAAACCGCCCTGATGAAACGACTTGGAGAGTCCTTCGGCCTGCACCACCACGCCCTGCGGCGCGGCGGCCGGCGCTTCCATGGAAGTCATGACGGCCTCACTCATAGCGCAGCGCCTCCGCCGGATTCACGCGCGAGGCGTGCCAGCTTGGATACAGCGTCGCCACTGACGCAAGGATGAAGGAAATGATGCCAATGGTCGCAATGTCGTTCACGCGGGGGTCCGAGGGCAGTTCGCTGATGAAGTAAATGTCACGCGGCAGGAATTGCACGTGGAAGAGACGCTCGATGAAAGGCACGATCACGTCGATGTTGTATGCGATGAGCGTGCCGAAGCCGACGCCGAGCAACGTGCCGATAAACCCGATCGCCACGCCCTGCACAATAAAAATCTTCATGATTGAACTCGGCTGCGCGCCCATCGTGCGCAGGATGGCAATGTCGGCCTGCTTGTCCGTCACCGTCATCACCAGCGTGGACACNAGGTTGAACGCCGCCACGGCGATGATCAGCGTGAGGATGATGAACATCATCTTTTTCTCGGTCTTCACAGCGGCAAACCAGTTGCGGTTCTGGCGCGACCAGTCGCGGATGTACAGCTCGCCGGTCAGCGTGCGTGACAGGGCTTCGGCCACCTGCGGGGCGCGGTCCATGTCCACCAGCTTCAGGCGCACGCCGGTCGGGCCGTCCAGGCGGAACAGGCGCTCGGCGTCTTCCATATTGACCAGCGCCAGCGAGCTGTCGAACTCGTAGTGACCCGATTCGAAGATGCCCGTCACAGTGAACTGNTTCAGACGCGGCAACACGCCCGCCGGGGTGATGGTGCCCTGTGGTGCCACCAGCGTGACCTTGTCCCCCTGGTGCACGCCCAGGCCGTTGGCCAGTTGGCTACCCAGGGCGATGCCGAATTCGCCGGGTTTCAGATCGTCGATCGTGCCAGATTTGAAATCCTTGGCAATGTCCGACACCTTCGGCTCGTCCGCCGGCGACACCCCGCGCAGCAGCACGCCGCGCACCGCCTCGTCCCGCGTGATCATGGCCTGCGCGCCCACGTATGGCGCCGCGCCGATGACTTCCTTGTTCTGCATCGCCTCATTGGCGGTACGCTGCCAGTCCGGCAGNCTGTTCGGCGCCATCACTTCGATATGCGCCAGCACCGACAGCATGCGGTCNCGNACTTCCTTCTGGAAGCCGTTCATGACCGAAAGCACGATGATCAGCGCTGCCACCCCCAGCGCAATGCCGAGCATGGAGATGAGCGAAATGAAAGAGATGAAGCTGTTGCGGCTGGCGCGCTTGCTTGCGCGTGTATACCGCCAGCCGATCTGCCATTCGTATGGAAGTTTCAAAGGGGGTTCCCCGTGGGTGTGATTTGTCCGGCTCACTGGCCGACGAGCCGGAAGTTTACAATCTCGGAGCCATGATTCCTGAACTCACCCTGATTGTCCCGTTTTGCGCGCCCGCTGCCGAGGTGGCCGACGACGCTTACCGTCAATTGACCTTGCCAGGCCTGGAAAGGTTGCTCGCCCGTGCGCGCGAGNCAGAACGCGAGCGCCACGACGACGCCTACCTGCCCACGCTGCCGCACGAGCGCTGGCTGGCTGCGCATGCCGGGGTGCCCATTTCTCCGCTGCCGTCGGCGCCGTACATGCGCCTGGCGGACGGCGGCAGCGCCGACACGCGCACCTGGGCCTGCCTGCAGCCGGTCCACATCCACGCCGCCCGGGACCATCTGGTGATGCTCGACCCGGCCCAGCTCCNCCTGGAAGCCGCCGACGCCGAAGCGCTGCGCGCCGCCATCGCTCCCCTGGTTGACGAGATGGGCATCACGCTCGATGCCACGCACGCCGCGCGCTGGTACGTCGCCGANTCGCCCTTTGGCGACCTGATTGCCGCCGCGCCGCAGCGCGCCACCGGCCACAACATCGACATCTGGATGCACAAAGGCGAGCAGGAGCGCGCCTGGCGCAAGTTCCAGAACGAAATTCAGATGACGTGGTACGACCACCCCGTCAACCAAGCGCGCGAGGCGCGTGGGCTGCTTCCGGTCAATTCGGTCTGGCTGTTTGGCCAGGGCGCGCTGGTCGATGCCCGCCCGATTGCTGAACGCATGATCGGCGCAGATCCGTTCTTCGCCGGCCTGTGTCACGCCGGCAACGCTACCGAGCTGTGCGCGGAAATGCTGGCCGCCGTGCCGTTCGACGACACAAGCGCCGCCGCGCTGCTGGGCGACGCCGGCAAGCCGTATCTCTCCGCCAACTGGTACGACTGGATCGAAGCCCTGCGCGCGTACGACCGCGACTGGTTCACCCCCGCCGCCGATGCGCTGGCCGACGGCCGAATCGACGCCGTCTCGCTCGTGCTGACCGGCGACTCGCACTACGCCCACTACCGTGTCACCCGCCGCGAACTCGCCANTGGCCCGTTTGGTTGGCTGCGCCGCTTCAGTCGTCCACGCACCTTGCGTGATGCGCTCTCCCCGCTTTCCATGGCCGCTTGAGCCTGATCCTGCATGACCCGCATCGCTGTCCGTTCGCATTCCGCTGACGCCGCCACCACGCTGGCCGGCCACGGCATCCACCCTGTGCTCGCACGCATCCTCGCCGCCCGGGGCGTCGCCCGNCCCGACGAACTGTCGACCGAGCTGANCGACCTCCTGCCNCCCGCGCAACTCAAGGGCATTGACGACGCAGCGCNNTACCTCGCCGACGCCATCGCCGCCGGCAAGCGCCTGCTGATCATTGCCGACTACGACTGCGACGGCGCCACCGCCTGCGCCGTCGGCNTGCGCGGCTTGCGCATGCTCGGCGCNCAGGTCAGCTACATCGTCCCGAACCGCTTTGANTACGGCTACGGCCTGTCGCCCGAAATCGTGGCACTGGCCGCGCGCGAGAAGCCGGACGTGCTGGTCACCGTCGATAACGGCATCGCCGACGTGGCGGGCGTGGCTGCGGCCAATGCGCTGGGCATCGACGTTGTCGTGACAGACCACCACATGCCCGGGGCGCACTTGCCCGAGGCGCGCGTGATCGTCAACCCGAACCAGCCGGGCTGCGGCTTCCCGAGCAAGAATCTGGCAGGCGTTGGCGTGATGTTCTACGTGCTGCTGGCGCTGCGGGCGGAGTTGCGCAAGCGCGGCGTATTCACTCCGCAGGATCAGCCGCGCTTGGATGCGCTGCTCGATCTGGTGGCACTCGGCACCGTGGCCGACGTGGTCAAGCTCGACGCCAACAACCGCCTGCTGGTCGCGCAAGGCCTCAAGCGCATGCGCGCGGGGCGGATGTGCCCGGGCATTGCCGCGCTGTTCCGCGTGGCTGGCCGCGAGGCGCGTCGCGCGTCGACGTTCGACCTGGGCTTCGGCCTGGGCCCGCGCCTGAACGCCGCCGGGCGCCTGGCCGACATGTCACTGGGCATCGAATGCCTGCTCACCGATGACTACGACCGCGCCATGGCCATCGCCGCCGAACTCGACGGCATGAACCGCGAGCGCCGCGAGATCGAAGCCGGCATGCAGCAGGAAGCGCTCGCCATCCTTGACAGCATGAACGCCCTGGATGGCGCGGGCCGCCACACCATCGCGGTCTACAACGAGACGTGGCACCAGGGTGTGATCGGCATCGTCGCCTCTCGCATCAAGGACAAATTCCACCGCCCCGTCTTCACCTTCGCGCCCGGCGACGACGGCGTCATCAAGGGCTCGGGCCGTTCGATTCCCGGCTTCCACCTGCGCGATGCGCTGGACGCCGTACACAAGCGCAGCCCGGGCCTGATCGTGAAGTTCGGCGGCCACGCCATGGCGGCAGGACTCACGCTGCGCGAAGACGGTTTCGATGCATTCGTCTCCACCTTCGAGGCCGTCGGCCGCGAATGGCTGACCGAGGCGCTGCTCTCACGCGTGCTCGAAACCGACGGCGAGGCGGACCCGGAATGCTTCACACCGCAGTTCGTCGAGCTGCTTGAAACCCAGGTCTGGGGTCAGGGCTTTCCGGCACCAAGCTTNTGCGGCGAATTCGATGTGCTCTCGCAGGCCGTGCTGAAAGACAAGCACCTGAAGCTCAAGCTCGGCCGCGGCAAGCAGCATTTCGACGCGATCTGGTTCAACCACGCAGAGCCGCTGGGTGCCTCNGCGTATGTGGCCTACCGGCTCGACAACAACACCTTCAACGGCATCACGCGCGTGCAGATGGTGATCGAGCATGCGCAATAGTGGATTGGTCAAACCTTGCGCCAACGCATAAACACATGCCAAAACTGTCTGACGGCGCACGGATGACGCTGCGGTCGGGCACGGCCGGTGCGTTACAATGCGGGATTGCCGGCATGGGGACGCACAAGCATCCATGGCCGCGCGCCCCACGAATTCCTAGCTTCAACTTCCAAGCGAAATGACTCACGTCGTTACCGAAAGCTGTGTCCGCTGCAAGTACACCGACTGCGTGGACGTCTGCCCCGTCGACTGCTTCCGTGAAGGCCCGAACTTCCTGACGATTGATCCGGACGAGTGCATCGACTGCGCCGTCTGCGTGGCCGAGTGCCCGGTCAACGCCATCTATGCCGAAGAAGACGTGCCCGCTGATCAGCAGAAATGGATCGCCATCAATGTCGAGCTTGCACAAGCCGGCTGGCCGTCCATCACCAAGACCAAGCAACCCTTGCCCGACGCCGACGACTGGAAGGACGTGAAGGACAAGGAGCAGTACCTCGACCGCGGCTGAACTAGTTGAGTGAACTTGCCCGGCACATTTTTTGTAGTGCATCGCAAAAAAGGTGTTGACGGGCAGATCGGAAACTAGCTAGAATTCATTTCTTCGCTGTTGCAGCGATTCCCCGATAGCTCAGTCGGTAGAGCGCCGGACTGTTAATCCGTAGGTCCCTGGTTCGAGCCCAGGTCGGGGAGCCAAAATAACAAAACGCCTCGCTTCGTGCGGGGCGTTTTCATTTGTGGCGTCGGTGTCGTGTATTGTTTTGCACCCGCCCCAAGCCCGAGTGGTGAAATTGGTAGACACCGCGGACTTAAAATCCGCTGCGCCCTAATCGGCGCGTGCCGGTTCGATCCCGGCCTCGGGCACCATATCGAAAGCGGACACTAACGTAGTTCCGCAAAGCAGCGATGAGTTCCGCAAAGCGTCAATCGACGCCCGGCTCGCGCTCGTATTTCTCGCACGGATAGCTGCTGTTTCGCAGCGCGCGATCGCAACCAAGGATGACGGCATAGTGTCGGTTGCTCGGGTGAAACTCTAGGCCCCAGATTGCATGCGAGCATGTCCAACACGTCCGCCTGACAGAGGGACGCAAGTCATAGTCTTTCCGTTCCGAGATCGGCGGATAACCGCCCCTGCCTTCGCTCATACTGTACAAATATACAGTATTCAGCCCGGGCGTCCGCCATCCTCTATCATGGCCCGGCGAACAGGGAGACACCCATGTGCTACTCAGCCAGGATCGAGGCCGACTATCGAAAATTCGTGAAGGAATACGGCGCCATCATGTCGCTGGACGACTTCACGCGCATGATCATGGAGTACTTCGCCGAGCCGAAGCGCATCCGGCTTCCGAAGGCGATGACAGCACCTTTCCTTGAGTCGCCGGTGACGGATGAGGAAAAGAAGATCGCCGAGGTACTGCGCGAGCGGACGAAGGCTGACGAGATCGAGCTGCTGCAGGAACTCGCCAAGCAGCGAGAACGCCTGGAAAAGGCGCAGCAGTCGCTCGCATTGAAGGCAACCAAAAAGGCCGCGGACGACGAGCGCATCGCGACTAACAAGATCGCGGCGATCGCCGGAAAGCTGGATGACCTGCGCACCACCGAGATTAAGCCGCGCGACGCGCGCATCTACCCTGGTTGGTACGCGCCTGTGATGGTGTGGGAGAACGGCCGCCGCGTGGTGAAGCCCATGCGCTACCAGTGCCGCCCCGCCGGGAAGCCAGCGTTCTACGACACAAAGTACCCTGGCACGTACAACGCCAGAATGGACAACCTGCGGGGATTTTGGAAGGGGCAATACGGCCACACGCACGGCGTCGTGCTGGTGGATGCGTTCTACGAGAACGTGGCCGGCCCAGAGGGCAAGAACGTCGTGCTGGAATTCCGTCCGGATCCGCCGCAGACGATGCTAGTGGCTTGCCTGTGGTCGCACTGGCGTGCGACGAAGCCGGGAGAGAAGGATCTGCTGTCGTTCGCGATCATCACCACCGACCCTCCGCCAGAGATTTCAGAGGCCGGCCACGATCGGTGCCCAGTGCCCATCAAGCCTGACGACCTGGACGAGTGGTTGAACCCAGACCCGCAGAACCTGGAAGCGATGGACGAAATCCTGCGCGACAACGGGATGCCGCACTTCGCTCATAGCAACGCTACCTAGACTTCACTGACACGCGGCCACCGCGGCGAGAAGGCGCGCTTCATACCCCTCACGCAATTTTATTTCGGCCAGTGCAGCCTTGTAGAAATCGAAGTCACTGGCCGACGGCGGCACTCCGGCGAGCGGCCATGCAGGCACCGGCACATCGGGCACCTTGCAGGGAACCGGCACCGGCACCTTGACCTCCACCGGCTTTTCGATGATCTGCGGCGCGCTGGCGCAGCCGGCCAGAAGCAGGCACAGGAGCGCGGCCCGGATCATGGCTGACTCCCGGTGTAGCTCACGCGCAGGGCATGCAGCGACGCGCAGGCATCCACGCCCGGCTGCTGCGCCAGGATGCGGCCGGCGGCAATGCTGTACTTGGACTGAACCACCTGGGCCGCCTTGTCGGCCGCCGCAGCCGTCGCCTCGCGCGCGACCGCCGCCTTCTGCATATCGGTAACGGCCTGGCTCTGGCGCGCGAGCGAAGCGCCGAGCGCCTGGTTGTCGGCCTGCGCCTTCACCAGATCAGCCTTCGCCTGCGCCAACTGCGCGCGCGCCGTATCGCGCTCGTGTTTGTAGACCATGCCGACGGCGGCGGCCATACCGATCACCACCAGCACGGCCACGATCAGGATGCGCTTCACGTCGCCGAAAAGCCAGTCGAAGGCCTTCTCAATCAGCATCAGCATGGCCACCTCCTTTGTGGATAGCCTTCAGTTCGTCGGGCGAGTAGATGAAGCCTGGAACGCGCGGCCAGAGTTGAAAGTTCCAGACCGGCATCGATTCAGCGTGCACGCCGTGCTGAGGGCCTCGATGGAACTTCTTGTGCAGCACCAGCATGTTTGCCATGCTGTCGACGAAGGTCTCGGGCTTGGTCGGATCGAATGCGTCCCAGTCGAAGCCGCGGGCTTTGGTCAGTTGGATCACAACCCAGAGCAGCGACTGCTCCACCGGCCAGAACGCCGCCGTCGGCTTGTCGGTTGCGATGTCAATCACCGGGAGGTACTTGCGCTGTCCAGTAGCCACTTCCTTGACCATGCGCCAGTCCACGGCGTTCATGAATGCTTCCTCGATGAACACGTGGTGATACTCGACTTCATCTGTCACGCCAGAAACCGCGCACGGCAGCTTTGCTGCGTGGCCGGAGCGCTTCGTCTCCCGAAAGGTTGCTGACTCGGTACGGGGCGGATGCTCAGGGTAGTACACGTCTTCCTTCAGGGCGTGCGCGTATTCGTGCTCTTTGCCGGGTGCGTTCATATGGCCTCAGAAATGCAAAAGCCCCGCGCTGGGCGGGGCTGCGATGGCGAATTGCGAAATTGCGCAAATACGCAAACTGATGGTTTGGGATGGCTCAGGCGTGCAGCGCGGTCTTCGCGCGCTCCCAGAGCGACCGACGATCGGCGATGCCCGTGGTTCCTCCGTTGATGGCACGCGTGAGCCCTACGAAATCACCGCGGTCAGCAAACCGGTTCAGGTTGTGCTGCAACCAGAACCATGCGGCAGAGCCGGCGGCGTGCACGGGTGTCTCGAGCAGTTCGGGCTGACTCAGCAAGTCAACACCCAGAGCAGCACCGCACGCGGCGTAATTCGCGCGGCCGGTGATCTGGATGAGGCCGCGCCCCATGAAGCGCTTGCCGTCGCCCGGCTGCGTGTTGCCGAGGTCCGCCCTGCCCTCGTACCGGCTTTGGGCCGGCGTTGGGCCCCAGATTTCGCGGAGATACCGCAGCTGGCCAGACTCGTGACCAACCTGCGCTAGGAACGCAGCGGCGCGAGTCGGCGTGTTGATCTGACGGAACAGCATCGCGTCGGCCAGGATCGGCGCAAACACATCGGCCCGCGCGCCGGCCAGCGGCATGATCGCGTGCAGTTGCGACGCGGTGACAAGAGGCTCAGCCATTTGTGCCGCCTGCCGTTATCTTCCGCGCATCGTCGGCCAGCTCGGCCACGATCTCGGGCAGGTCTTTGTCCTTGCGCTTGTTCAGGAAGTTGAACACCCAGCGCACGATCGTCCAGCCGGGCAGGCCGCACGAGAAGTAGATCCCGCCCAGCGCCATAGCCCCGTTGGTCGTGGTCATCCATGTGGCAAGCCCGAAGTACTGGATTGCCGCAGCGCCGCCGCAAAGGCTGGCCACCACCGTCGAGATCAAAGCGACTGCCCATTCACCGCGATTCTTCGGCAGCGTCATCACCATCACCACAATCGTCGCAAGCACGCTCGCACCTCCCGCCACGGCGGCCGGGCCGCCCAAGGCTTTGAAAGCCGCGGCACCCGCTGCCCCTGCTGCTGCGCTGCCGCTTATCGGTTCGGACATTCAGACCCCCAGAAATGAAAAAGCCCGCTCATGGCGGGCTAAGTGTTGGAATTTTGTTGCGTTGCAGTGCGGTTACAATCACGACCCGGGGAAAACCCCATGCAGCGCCATGGCAATTTGCCGAGCGCGCACGATATTGACTCGCGACTGGGCCTAGCGCCCGCTCCACATGAAAAACGAAAATCTAGCCTTCGTGCAGGCACTGCGCGGGGTTGCTGCTCTGATGGTGGTGCTTCTGCACGTTTTGCAACTGCAAGCACTTCCTGCTGGTGAAAACGGCCTATTCCAATGGTTGGTAGGCAGTGGGAGCGCCGGGGTCCCTATGTTCTTCATCATCAGCGGCTTCATCATGGTCTACTCGACCAGAGACGTAAATCCTGGCGCCAAATCTGCGTTCACTTTTGCCGTGAAACGCTTTTCCCGAATTTGGCCCACGTACGTCGTGCTAACGATCGCATTCTGGGTAATTGTCAAACTTGCGGATCGGACGATCGGGGCCACGTTCCCATACTCGTTTGGAGATGTCATCCGATCTCTGGCCTTCGTGCCACTCGGCCTCGATTCGCAGCCCGCACCTATCTTAGGTGGGTCCGTCCTTCATCCAGGATGGTCTCTCAATTACGAGATGTATTTCTATCTGCTGCTGACCGTCTGTATGCTTTTTGGGCGTTTTATGTGGCCTCTCGCCCTACTCATCCTGTGCGCAACACTGGTCGGCATACCAATCATGCACGGGCAAATGCCCGAGCTCGACATGTCGGCAAAATACGGATTCACCTCATATCTCGCACTTGTCTCGTCGCCGCTCATTTGGGAATTTGCTGCCGGGGTCGTAATCGGGCTGCTTTATCTTTCCAAGTTCAAAATCGAAAACAAGGGATTGGCAGTCTTTCTGTGCTTCTTTAGCTCGGCTGTCGTCGTTTGGGTTTTGCTATCCAAAGTGGCATGGGGAATGGGGGTGAACGGCTGGGGATGGTCTCTCATTCTCATGTTCCTCTGCTTCGCTATCTCCAGCAAAACCATCAGCATTCCAGCACCTAAGCCACTGGTTTGGCTGGGTAACATCTCCTATTCCCTCTATCTGGTTCACCCGTTCTTCATCAAGCCGGTTTTCGACATTGGATGGGAAACACCCTACCGGGAAGGCTTGCGTGACCCTAGCTTTGCGCTAGTAGTGGTGGCGGCGTCCATTGGTGCGGCAGCTCTATCTCGGAAATACCTAGAGCTTGGACTAAGCGATTACCTACGCTCGAAAATACTGGCCATTGCCAACATCTCGCGCCCGGAATCGAAGGCGGCAGGAGCCGCGTAAGCCGCTTCGAATTCAGTCCCAGGTGATGGACAGAGCGACCTGTGGATCGGTGGCCGCGCCGATCTTGTCAATCAGGCTCGCACACTTTCGCTGTCGCAAGAGTCGGAAGGCAAGCCAGTCTGCATTCACCTGTTGAACTTGGGCGGCCGTGTGGTCAGGAAGCGACCAAGCAGCCCCACTCGCGCACCAAAGCTGCGTCGCCCAAGTCGCAGATTGGCCCAAAGACGCTAACGCTGCATTGAGCAAATTGCGCTGGTCATTGTCGTTGGAGCCGTACGTGCAAACACTGCCAAGCGCGGATGACGTGAATCCTCCGATGAGGTCGGCAGCGCAGGCTGATTTGATCTTGGCTATCTGCACGGCCTGCGCCTGCGCCAAAGTCATCGGCAATGCCACAGAGAACTTCAAGCCGTCATAGCCCCATCCAGCAGATGGAGGCGGTTGGACATTCGTCACATCAATCAGTTTTGCGACGAAGTCGGGCGAGAAACGGCTTTCTACCGTAATTTCGTCCCCCTCATCGTCGCACAGCGGCGTGATGAGTTCGAGCACAACGCCGCTCTCGATGTATGCGTAGGTTTTCACTATGCATACTCCCACACCACGACTGCCCCGCCGGTGCCAGCAGAGCCGACAACCGCAGCAGATGAAGAGCCAAGGAACACCCCATCAGCGCCTTTGCCGCGCAGCGATCCAGGCATCGGGGAGGGAGGTGAATACTGTCCTGCTGCAATGTTTGCGGATGCCTGAAGCGCGCCGTTTGGCTGAATCACCGTAGACACCAAGATGCCAGACCCCGATGGGAGCGAAGCGGCTGAACCACTCGACGCATTGCCCGTTGTGGCCGAAGCACTACCGAACGGCGAACCGCCACCGCCAGGGCAAGTCAGCAACGCACCGAAACTCGTTGTACCACCCGCGCCGCCTGCTGTGCTGGTAGTGCCGGCCGTGCCCCCCGACCCAATGGTCACCGTGACACCAGAGAATGACGATGTGTAACGAGCTTTGGCGTACGAACCCGGGGCCCCCGGTCCGCTGATACCGCTCTGCGTGGACGAAGTAGCCGGAACGCCGCCCGAGCCCCCGCCGCCGCCAACTGCCTCCACGACGACCGAAGTTGTTCCCGACGTTGGCGTGTAAGTGCCGGACGAGGTCAAGACCTGCACGTTGAGAAGCCGCCCCGTCGCCTGTCCGAGTTGCATCGCGTGCTGGCTCTGCGTCGCCGGGGCGACTTGCTGTGTTCCGCCGGTGCACTCCATGACAACCCAAGCGCCGTTGCCGCCATTGACGTTGCTGGCTACCACGTACATGAGGCATGCAACGCCCTTCTGGGGCAGTTCATTACCCTGCAGTGGCTGCAAACCAAGCCCCACGATCGGCTTCGTTCCTAGGCCGTCCACATTGAGCGTGGAGGCGCCGGTATTGGTGTTGGCGATCGCTACGTCGATCGTGAGCCCCGACACCGTCGGATATGCCGTCAACGCTGCGGCGTTGGAAACGACATAGGCGTTTGCCGTGCCAGTATCAGTAAGGACCGGATTCTGGCGAGCGATCACCGAAATGGCCGTCGTCAAATTGGCCAGCAACGTTGCAGTAGTACCATCATCGACGGCAGGCTGCCCAGCATTGTTGTTGATCAACTGCGCCAGGACAGCAGCCATGATGCTCGATTGGCGCCATGTCTTGTTCAGTGCGGCCGATTGCGCCACGCCGGACTGATAGCCCGTGGCGATTGCGTTAAGCGCCGCGTACTGCGATTGCGTGAGTACATTTGCGCCGCCGCCAGTAGCGAACGGCAGGAAGTCGTTTTGCAGGGCCAATTGGGGCTCCAGAAAATGAAAAAGCCGCCCGAAGGCGGCTTGTTGCGATGCAGTGTTGAATCAGGCGGCTACAGCCCAAGAGCCTGTGTCGAAGCCTCCGACGTACTGGTTCTGCACGTCGAACCCAAACAGTGGCGTGTTGTTGGCAGAGGGAACCAAATACGTCGCGCGTACCCCTTCCGGTTTCAGCGGCAGATACCCACCAGATAACAAAGCTCGCAACAGAGCGCTCGGTATGGCGCCAGAAACGCCCACCGTCATCGTCATGTCCTGGTTGTCCTGGATGAAGATGTAGCTTCCGGAACCACTGAATAGGTTGGCGTACGCGGCTGCCGCGCCCGGGATAGTGCCGTCCCAACTGTTGGCTGCGATCTTGGCGCGGATGAGCGTCCTGAACGTTGCGTCGTCCAGCGATGTAAGTCCTGTGCTCGGGTCGAACGGCCCCTGCCAGTTGCCTTGGTCGAACCCAAGGCCAGCTGTGTCCAATGAAAAGTAGACGTTCAGCGGCGTTTTGACCTGTCGCTTGATACCAGCCCACAGCCCAACAGAGTCCAGCTGAACGCCGACAGCTTGGTCGAGGTCAAATGCCGCAGGAATCGACTGCGCGACGTTGATCTGATCGGCGAAGCATTGAGCGACAATCGCCATCATCACCATGAACTTCGGCTTGTCTGCGTGCTCCGTGGTGATGAGCGCGGTGTAATCTGCGGCCTGCGCCATATCAGGTCACCGTGATCGTTACGGCAGACGATGGGGTCAAAATCTGCCCTGCATGGTTGAAAGCCAGTGGCACGTCTGGTGTGCCCGCACCGCCCGGACCGCTCAACGCGAAGGCGGTGATGCGGAACGTATTGCTGCCCGCTACGGACTTCGCTGCCGAGAGCGCCGAATCCCACTCCACGGTGCCGCCAGGCGCCCCACCGATCGCTACCGCGTTCACGTAGGCTGCTACTGCGGCCTGGATGGCTGCACCGATAGAGGTTGTGTACCCGGCCAGAGCCTTGAGCGTGATCGCGCACGTAATCGCGTCATATGTCGGGCGATAGAAGCTGATCGGGTGGGCGATGCCGTAGGCGTCCGTAACCGAGACGGTCGTCGTGCCATACGTGCCTGTCCCGGGCGTCTTTTTCGCCGCAATGGCCTGGGCGATGGCAGTTGCGTCGCCACCCTCGACGACCAGATAGATGTTGTTGCCAGGGATGCCGTTGGCGTCCGCCACCTTCGTGTCGTTCTCGTACGGAGTCACTCGCGTGACCCCTGGCACAGCCCAGACCGCGCCGACGGTGCCCTCAAGCACGGTGCGCGACGGCAGCGCCGTCGACACCGCTTGCCGCGCTTTCAGCTGAGAATCGGTTTCGACAGGTGCGCCGGCGGCCGCCGCGTTCAAGTTCGTCACCGACTGCCAACCTAGCGTCGGTGTTGCGATCTGGTTCACAGTGCCGATGCCGGCCTGTACAGCACCGGCTGTCTGGCATGTCGCCGTGACAGTAATGGTGCCGCTCGGCGGAATCGTCACGCTGGCGGGCAAGTTCCACTTGTTGCCGTTTGCGTCCTGCGTCACGCCATTGGTGATCACGGTCCCAGCAACACCCACTATCACCTGATCAACCGTCGAGTTCGTCGGTGTGTTGCGCTTCAGTCCGTTGATTTTGACTACGCTCGACAGATTCGCATTTTGCGCAGTAGCTGGAGAAAAAGCGTTGTACGCGGCGATGATGGAGGAGTTTAGGTCATTGATCGGCGTCGCGATGCCGGCAGACAGGAACTGATAGTCTTGAGAGTCGTTGCCGAGATAGGCGTCGGAACCATAGATTCCCTGGTACTTCTCAATGACGTACTGCAGAACATCCGAAAACGCAGGGGCGCGGATGCCAGACGCGTCGATTACCGGCGCGACAGTGGTAATGGTCATAGCGAAGTCGAGAAAGTGGTTTGTCCGTACTGCGTGTCAATCGTCGCCGTGACCGTGAGAACCCGCGCCTGTGAATCAATCGAGCTCGAATAGCTGACGATCTCGGTCACGCCCTGCGTTCCCAGAATGCGGTCCCTGATCGCTGCGTCGTACTGATCTTTCGTGTACTTGCCAAGCACCTGCGTGTTCCAAGGCGTGCCATCGGTGACATCAAGGAACCATTCGCCTAGCGTCAGCCGGAGCCGCGTTTGCACCGCCTGCGCAACTGCCTCGGCTTGGTCCCGGTAGAAGTCGCCCTGCTGATGGCCCCACGTGTAGTCGCCGTTGGCGTCGAGCTTTCGGTAGCGCATTAGAGTGGTGTTCCAGTATTGCCAGAGCCGGTTGTGACGCCGCTGTGCCTGTGCGTTTCATCGATCCGGTGGCCGTTCGCGCTCACCTGACCGGTGAACTGCGTATTGCCGTTGATGGCACACGCCATGGGAGCACCACCAACGTTCTGGACCGCAATCGCACCGGTCACGGTAAGCGTAGGCGTCGTCAGCTTCATCCCGCCCGGCGCAACACAGTTGACGATTTTCCCTGCTGGATCCACTTCAACATACGTCGATCCGTCATTGCTCCTCAGTTGCGCCGTGCTGGTGCTGATCCCGCTGATCTTTGTCGCCTGCGAGAAAAATCCTACGAACGCGAAGCCGTCACTCAGGTCGTGGATGCGAGGATCGATCGGCGCTTGTACGCCGCCAGACTGCCACCACCCGTCGATGCAGCGCGCGGCAAACACCACCAGGCACTCATCGCCCTTCGTGACCGGAAACGTCAGAGTGCAGCCACCGCCACGCGGGAAGTGCACCGGCACGTCCACCAGCAGCGGCAGGTTCACAAACTGCGCGCTCCCGTCTGGTGCGTGCACGATCCCCTTGATGGCTAACTGCACCGTGGCCGTGATCGCGCCAGCGTTAAACGACTGGATGATCCCCGGCATCGAGGTCCAGAGGCCAGAGCGCAAACCATCAAGAGCCACGCGTAGCGCTTCCTCGGGGTCGTCCCAACGTTCTCGGCTATCCACTTGTCACCGCGTTTGTGTAGGTCGACGTCAGCGGGGCCGTTCCATTCACGCCCGCGCAGATCATCTCGCTGTAGAAATCCTGGCCTCGTGTATCGCCCGATTGGGCCAGCGCGTAGACCTTGTAGAACCCGTCATCGTCCAGACTCGGGAAATAGTTCAGCGCTGTGTAGTCGGTGCTCAGCGCCGCCTGCTGGATGCTCGAGTTGTTGATCTGAACCCGCGTCCCGGGCTTGATGTTCGGGTTCAATAGCGACTTGACGATGATGCCGTCCACCGTCTGAACCGGGTTACCGATCAAGCCGGTGGCGGACGTCAGGACGATCGCCTCGCCGGGCACGAAACCATTGATGGGCACCATTTGAAGCTGCCCATTCTGCACGGACCAATGTGTGCCGCTGGCGCCGGCCAGTTGTCGCATGTAGTCCCGCGTCATGCCGTAGCACACCTTCCCGCGCGGCATCTTCGTCGGTGCGAAAGCAGGAGTGAAGCCCGCCGCGATGCCGTACTGCGCCATAGATTGGAGCAGCGCTCGGTGGTAATCCGACTGTGACCAGCCAGCGGCCAATGTTGTGTTGGCCACCGACCAGTTGTAGGCCTCGTCTCCATCAGCCGCGATCAGGTCAATGAAGGTGGTTGTCGCGTTCTCGCGACCCTTGCGCACTTGTTTGATCGCGCCCGAGAAAATCAGCCCGAAGTTATCGCCATATCCCGCCTGCAGGAAGACCTGTTTGAATTCCTTCTGGATGCTCTTGGCCGTGGCGTCCTTCACGTTGTACACGCGGATCGTCGTGTGCTTCGGGCTCTGCGTGGTGGCGCTGAAGATCCGGAACGAGACATGTAGCTCCGACAGATCAAGGCCTTTCCCCGTCGCATCTCCCACGATCAGGCTGACACGGCGAATCCACTGTTGCGTCATGAGGGAATCACGCAGTAGAGATGGGATTCCGTTCCCAGGTTGGTGAATGTGGGCGGCGCGTCAGCCGCGTCGGTCTGCACCCAGAGTTCGAAACCGAACGCCATGTAGCCGTACTGGGCCAGCAGATCAACGCCCGTGACCAGAGGTACGCCCGACAGAAGCGGGTTTCCGCTCACGTCTGCGATGTCGAGAAACCATCCGCCGGCAGCGTCCCGCCATGCCAGCGAGAACTGATACTCGACGCCGACCAGCGTGATGTTGAAGTTCTTTGGCTGCGGTGTCAGCGGAATTTCGAAGGTCTGCATCAGTTCGCCAGTCGGTAAAGCACGCTTGTGTTAGTCGCCTGCGGCTGCTTGGTTCCTGCGTTCACCGCCTGCCCTGTCTTCTGTGGCATCGCCTGGTTTTCAGCCGGCACGAGTTGCGTCGTGGTCGTCTGAACGATGATCACCTCGCGGCAGTGCAGCGTCGCGACGCAGGCGTTCTCGGTCTTCGCGTCCGTCGTCACGTCGAGCGACTGGATCAGCATGTTCTGGTACTTGCGCTTTCCGGTCGAGATGCTGAACAACTCGCGCATCTTCTGGAGTTTCAGCAGGCGCTCATATGCATATGACGAGTAGTTGCCAAACTGCAGCGACGTGATCGACGCGATGCTGCTATTTGTCCAGCCGATCGTGATCGTCAGTTCCGAAGGCTTCTTGTAAGCGTGGTCTGAGATCTGAGCGCCCTGCTCGACTGGGTGGTCCGTAATGACCAGCTCATCGTGGTGGTGCTCCTCCAGCGTGATGTACGCGCTGAAGGTGCCCAACGACGAATTGATCGCACGCTTCGGCATGAAGATGGCGCTAATCAGGTCCGCGCCGGCTACTGCCGCCACCGCGATCCCGCTTGTGACGAGACTGGTCATTGAGCTGCCGTCCTCATGTTGCGCACCAGCCGCTGGTTCACGCCGTTTTGGGCCTGCGAAACCGCCTGCGCCGTCGCCTGCGGATCACCGCTGCCTGTAACGTGAATCGTCGTTTCCTGCGTCAAATTGACCGGTGCGGCGCCCACACCTTGACCTGCATTCGCGCGCACAGCGGAAGCTGACGCGAGCTGCTCGGTGCTGTACGGGTTGCGACCGTTTTCCACCTTGATGATCGCGTCCATCAGGCCCTGCATGACACGCGGGTCGTTGACGTTCAACGTCGAGTTGGCATCCACTCCAAGCCGCTTCGACACGCTCTCGATATACGCCTGAGTGTTGTTCTCGCTGGGAGGCGCGAACTTCGAGATGATGGCGCGCACGCTGTTGATGCCGCGCTGCGCATACAGCCGAAGTTGGCTAGCCAGTGCCATCAGCCCGTCTTCCGCCGTCTGGAAAACGGCGAAGCGACCGTTCGGCCCGGCCTCGCGCGTAGCGCCGGCTTGCCCGACGTAGTTCAAATTGCCGGGGTTGTTGTTGCGGATGCCGCGTGGCTGACGAGCGGTACCGCCCGAGGCAGCTGGGGCCGGCTGCCCCGCTGCAGGCGGCGCCGCTGGCGCCGCAGGAGATCCCTGCGGCGGCGCTGCATCCGGTGCTGCTGGTGTTTCAGGCTGGCCGTAGGGCTTTCCCTCGCCGGCCAGAAACTCGCCTACAGCGAACTTCAGGCGCTTCCAGTCGCGATGCCAGATCGCATTGATGGCGTCGACCGCAGCGATGGCTCGATACATCATGTCCGACAGGAGATCCTTCAGCCATCGGATGCCGGCGCCTGCCGCCTTGATTCCGGGTTCCCACTGCGACCAGTCGATCAGGCTCTTGCCGCCTTCCTTCCAGACCTTGTAATCGTCGTAGAGGGCCAGGATCGCGGTGCCGAGCGCCACGATTCGGCCGATCGGCGTGGCTAAGAAGCCGGCAGATAGCAGCTTCCAGGCGACACCCAGCGCTGCGACGGTCTCAATGATGGTCTTGACGGTGCCATCGAGCCCATTGAACCAGTCGACCACAGCGCCAATGGCCTGCATTCCGCGCAGAGCCAGAGTGCTCACCACATCCGCCACCAGCAAGACGCCGCGCGCCACCTTCTCGACGATCCCAGCGACACGGCCAAAGTTGTCGACCACGCCATCACGGAAGCGATGCAGATCGCCAGCGAGTTTGCCCGTCAGGGTGCTGGCTACCTTCTGACCGAGAATCACGAACGCCGCGCCCAGCGAGCGCACTTCATTCATGAACTCGTGCGACGATTTTGCCGCTTCCTGCGAGTCCATGCCGGCCTTGGCCAGCATTTCCCGGTACTCCTCGCTGAACTGCCCCATGCCCTCGCGCATGGCCATCAGCGTCTTTTCGTCGATGCCCAGCGCCTGCGCATAGGCATTCGACAGGTAATACGGCATCTGCGCAAAGCGCGCGCCGAGATCGCCCATGATCTCGGTCGTGTCGCGCAGCGCCCCATTGGCGTCCCGCGTTTGCACGCCAATGCTATGCAGCAGCCCTTCGGAGCCAGGGCTGTTCCGCATGAAGCGCGCCAGGTTCTCCAGGGAACCTCGAGCAGCCTCTGCCGTGGAGCCCATCTGGCCAGCCGCGAAGCCCAGCGCTTGGATGTTCTCGACGGTGGCCTTGGTGCGCAGCGAAGCGAAATACAGACCCTCCATCTGGTCTGCGATCTTCGCAACGCCGGCCACTACGGCTGCCGCAGTTGTCGCCACGGCGGCGCCGAGCTTAACAACCTTCACGGTCGCATTCTCAACGCCGTCGACGAAGCGCTTCTGCCCCGCCTCGTCAACCTTGAACCCAAGGCCGACCAGAAACTCGCGGATAGTATCGACGTTACTGGGCATTTTTCTGCTCTGCGATCCTGTGGGCGATTTGGGCGTTCTCGGCTTTGACGTCAAGCGCTTCGTTCATAAGCGCAATGTCAGCGAGGTCAACGGTGCCGTCCTTGAGGCTCTCGTACCGGCACATTCCGCTCACGACGGGCCGCATCAGCCAATCCTGCCCATCAGGCAGCGTTGCCCACGCTATGCCGTCGGGTTCGTCGGTTGAGCGTTCGCGAGGAACCCGGACAAGAAAGGGCCCAGGCTGTGCCAGATGACTTTCGCGACGAGTTGGACGGTGGCGCCCAGATCGATGTCATCGAACATCAGGCCGGCGCCCGGGCTGTACACCGGCGCCCAGTTGTTCATCCGGTTGATCTGCACCACGGACAGGCACGTGTTCAGCACGTACTCGAAGTCAGCGTCCGGCATGTCGGCCAGAGCCTGCGTCAACGGCTCGACGGCAGCCGCAACGGCCGTCAGGTCGTCCGCCGGCGCGCCATCCTTGGCGGACTTGGTGAACTGTAGGAACACCGGAAGCAGCTTAGGAAGCACCGGGCCGACCTTGCGGGACACGTGCAACTGCTTGAACGTGTCCAACTTGGCCGCCCGGTACATCTGGCCGCCGATCTCAAATTCGATCGTCTGCATCTACGGCTCCGATCAGTAGGTGCCCAGCACCGAGTCGATCTTCACAGCGTCGAAGACCCACGACACGATGTCGCCATCCTTGGCGTACTTCAGGTCTGGCTTCTTCTTGAACGCGCATTCGCGACCGACGTGCAGGTCTGCCGCGGCTGTGTTCGTGACCGTGATGATGTTCTTGCCCCACAGCGACGCGCTGATGGCCTGTGCGTCATACATGGCCATCAGTTTCTGGTTCTGCGGGCTGGTCTTGAGAAGCCGAATGGTGATCTGGCCGGACTTGTCGGCATGCAGGCTGTGCATGCCCTCGCCGTCCGAGCCCACCGTCATGGTGTTCTTGTCGCCGGCGGCATTGACATCGACACCCTCCTCGGCCACAGCATTGCCGTAGCCGAGGGAGATCGAGCCAGTCGGACCGACGAGCGAGACCGAAACGTCTTTGAAGCTATACGCGGGCATGGTTCACCTTATCGTTGGACGTTGACGGTCAGCGAGATCGAATGGATCGCGCCAGCCTCAAGGGCTGCGACCTGGAATGGCACCGACTTGCGCGCCTGACGATCCGACAGCGATTGCGACGAGATCGGCGGCGTGTACACGTAGTAGCCCTTGGAAAGCGTGTCGCCCTGGTTCAGCGCACCGAAGCCGGCTTGTTGCCACACACCTGCAGCCAGATAGCCGTTGTTGACAGCGGCGGCGCAGGACGATTCGATCGTCGCGGCAAGCACCTGATTGCCGGCATCGGTCTGCGGGATCTTCGTCGGGCTCGTGTAGAGCGCGTTGTACAGGTCGGTCTGCACGCGATTGCGGAACCAGATCGCGTTGTAGATCGAGTCGATGAAGATGCCGCTCGGCGTGATGCCGTTCTGGATGATCGCCGTGCTGTTGTCGTAGTTGACGTAGTAGTTGTAGTTCTTGCCGTCCAGTGCGTTCGCCTGGGTCGTGTTGATCGACTCGGCGACTACACCCGGCTCCGTCTTGTACATCAGCGTGATGGTCGTCCGGTTGCCGTTGAAGTTCACGGTCAACAGGCGGCCCAGCATCGACGTCACAGCGTACGGGCTGGTGCTCGACCACTGCGCGAAGCTGTACTTGTAGCCCAGCTGCTTGAGCAGATAGCCGATGTCGGTCGTCTGCGTCGCGTCCACCGCGGCGGCTTCCTGCGACGTGATGCCGTACAGGTGAGCCTGATCCGCTTCGACGTATGCAGCCACGGCCAGATGCTGGTTGTTCGTGACGGTCGAGTCGGCGAACGAGATACCCAGGAACTGGCGGCCGAAGTTCGACACCATCGCGGCGACCGCATCTACCGGCTGCTCAGCTGCAACGCCGTTCACCGGCGCCGAGGCGACGCCCGACGTCAAGCCCAACAGCGCCGAGACGTCCGTGCCGGAACCGGGCGCCGTGGCATATGTAATCGAAGAGGCATTCACGCCGCCGGACAGCGTTGCGCCGGACACAGTGATGTTGGTCGACGACTTGGCCAGCGTGAAGCTGTTGCCGGCGGTGCCAACGGACGCGTACGTTACCGACACAACGCCCAGCGCGGTCGAGTACTTGCACTTGCTGATGTTGACGTCGGCCGACGCTTGCAGGAATGCCTGCAGGTTCGCTGCGGTCTGCGCGGCGGTCGTACCGATCAACACCTGATTGCCGGTCGGCGCGGAACTCACGAATGTGACTGCGGTACCGCCCACCGTCACCGTGTCGTTCGCAGCCGGATTGCCGGTCAGCGAAATCGATCCGCTAGCAGCAGTGCCGGCGCCAGTCGTGGCGCTGGTGATCTCGAACCGGCTGTAGTTGGCGTTCCACACGCACGAGCCGGCAGCGCCAAGCGCCGTCGAGATGACCGACGCCACGCCGTTCAGGTTGGTCTGTGCGGTGAAATCCAGTGCAGTCACCGACTTGACCACGCCGTCGATGGTGATGCTGAACGCGCCATTCGAGATGACCGTCCAGTTGGCCATGGCCTGCGCGGCGGCAGCGATCAGGCCGCCCTTCAGCTTGGCGGCAGTGGCCGTCTTCGCCCAACGGCCTACCAGCAGCGACTGCGGCTGCGGCACTTGGTTGAAGTACAGGGCCGCAGCGAGATACTCGGGCGCCGTCAGGCCAAAGTCCGTGCCCACGGCGGCCGCCGACGCGTACGCGCGGAAGCGCTCGCCCGTGTCGATGACCGACGATGCGCCCAGGATCAGGCCGGTGTTCAGGTTCGCACCCTGCGCGGCCTGGGGCGACATGTTGATCGATACGTTGATGAGCCGCGAGACCGGCAAGGTGTTCGGCATGGACCGCTCCAATGAAAAAGGCCCGCACTCGGCGGGCCTGTCGAAAGGGGTGATTCGGGATTACTGCGTAACGCTGACTGGCGTTGTCACTGCTGGCGTCTTGATCGTCGCGCCCGCAGAGAGGATGTTGAGAACCGGGTAAGTGCGCGAGATCTTCCGGCGGAAGATCAGCGTCACGTCATACCGGCGAATCCACTGCTGGTTCACCAGTTCCGGAACCGCGCGCATATCGCCCTCGCTGACCGACTGGATGTCGTTGGTTTTGATCTGCTCCAGGTTCTGCGGGATCGCCAGCCCGTCGAGCAGCAGCTGCGCGTACTGCATCGAGTTCGGCCCGTAAAACGTGGCCAGAACGTCGATCGTTTGATGCCGGATGTATGTGTCCGAGCCGTTGCCGGTTGGGTCATGCGCAATCACGGGGCCGGCGTCCAGTGGCTGCGCTGATATGCCAAGCGCGCACCAATTCACATTGGGCTCCGGCTGCTTCGGCACCGTCGGCTGCCAGCGCGGCCGCACCATCGGACCCGGCAGGCCCGTCACGCCTACGATCAGCTGCTGGAACACCGCGTCGAGCGCGGCATCCTCCAGCGGGGGCGTCGCGACAGCTGGGGCAAGGTATCCGCCGGTCGAGCTGTCGTTCATTGCTTACCCCGAGAGTTGCTTCATGGTGCACGTCGCTGCGACGAAGCCGCGGCCATACGTGCTGTAGTCATTCACGTTCGTCACCGTCCACTGCAGCCCCTGCCAGTTCACGACGTCTGCGTCGTAGCCAGCCTGACCGGCAATCAGCTTGAACGGCGTGTGGATGGTGATTGTGTCCTCTATGTGCGCGCCTTCTGCGACGCGCTGGAGGATCGAACCGTTCAGGCTGGTCACAACGCCGAAAAATCCGGTCGTCGTGGGCGTATCCACAGCAATGCCGCCGTCGGTAACTGTCTGCACATTGCGCGTGACGCTCAGCGTCGTATCCAGAAAATCCGGATCGAGCAATACGTCCGTGACGTCAAGAAACGGCATTACTTATCCCTCACCACATAGGTGATTGCCTGACGGTACTGGCCGGTATCGATGAGCGGCTTCGCGTTGCTATTGTCCGGCGCGTTGCCGGCGGCACGGCTGGCCAGCTCTTTCGCTGCGCCAGATCGGCCGCGCCGGGCGCGCGCGCGAAGCGTTGCTTCCGCCAGCGGCACAAACGGACCTTCGGTGATCTTCGCCCGCACCGCGTTCTGGCCGATGATCCCGGCCTTGTTCAGCGATTTGGTGACGCCAGCAGCTTGCCCCGACAACGCCGCGGCAACGCCGCCGCCCAAGGCATCAGCGATGGGCGCTTGCGCATCCTTGATCCCAGGCACGAGATGAGGCCGCGCCGGGATGTTGTTCACGGGCGAACCGGTCTCCATGATGTAGCCGATCGCCGCGTTGTTGATCGGCTCGCCTTCTTTGCGCTCGCCGCGCGACTCGGGCACGCCGACAAGCACCTCTTTGGCCGCTAGGTCTGCAATCGACTTGATGACCGCGCCCAGCTTATCGACGGTCATCTTGACGGTCATAGCTGCATGCCTCCGGCACCCATGGCGCGGGCGATGGTCATGAACCGGACGCCGTATGTCGTGAGGTTCCAGAATCCGGCATCGGACAACGCGACGGCGCCCGTGTCGTAGGACACCGATACCTTGTCGACGGACTTGGATGCGGTCGGGCCCTTGACCTCGCCGGGCGCCCCGCCTACCGCTGCCGCGGCCTGGTCGCGTTGCCCCAAAACCAGGTGATGAGCCGTGACGAGTGCAACGCCCAGGTCCGTCAGAACGCCCCAGCGATCCGGATTCACAAACGACACAGCAATGCCCATCCAGAATGTGATGGATGCATCGGTGTACTTCGTCGGGTCCGTGAACTCGGGGAAGTCGGTGCGAAAGTCGGTTGGCGTCATGGTCGGCTGGGAGATGCCCCGAAGGGCATCTTACCCCTTACTTCTTGTTGGGCTGCTTTGCGTCCAGCGCCTTCTCGCGCTCAGACAACTCGACCTCGCGCTTGTCCAGCGCCTTCTCGCGCTCAGCAAGCTTGTCAGCCAATTCCTGCAGACCCTTGGCTTTCGCGTCCAGTTCGGCCAGCAGCTCGTCGGCCGCTGCAGCCGATTCCGGGTCGGCGGCCGGCTCTTCGCCGGTGTGAGCCTTGACGAACCAGTGCTCGGCGATTTCCTTGTCGACAGTGTGATTGCCGACCGGAAAATCGTGCAACTCGCCTTCGTGCTGCAGCTTGAACGCCTTCTTGACGTAGATCTTCGGCATGCTGCTCTCCTCAGATCCCGTCGCGATAGCCGATCAGCTCGGGGTACACCACCTCAACCACACCGAGGCGGCCAAAGTAGGTCGTGAGCTGGCGGATGTCGCGATATTCGAGCGGCGTGCGCTGCAGCGGCACCATGGGGAAGCGGACTTTGTCCTGTTCCTTGGTGTACGCCATCATGCGGTCGGCGCTCGCGGTGCCGCGCTGATACAGCCACTTCAGCGGCTGGATGTTCAGCGGACGGCCGTTGATCGAGTTCGAGATCGTGTTCTGCTTCAGGTACTCCAGGACGCTGATGTTGCCAGCGCTGGAAACCTTCATGCTCACGATTGCGCCGAACTTCGCCGGCGGCAGACGCAGCTCGGACGGGCAGTAGGCGTAGCCCGAGGCCGCCCAAACGCTGGTGAGCAGTTCGTTCACGTCAGCCAGGATTTGATCCGGCGTTGCCGTGCCCCAACCACCGGTGACCGCATTCGTCACGTTGGTGACCAGGGTGTTGTTGACCAGACCCGTCACGCCCAGCACGGAGTCACCGATGTAGACCTGCTCATCGACATCCATGTTGTGCTTGAGCTGCATACCGGCGAACTTCTGCTGATCCACCGGGCGGCCCAACTTCTGAGCCGACTCCAGTTCCGGGATCGTCCACCCGATCTGCATGCCCCAGAGGGTCAGCGGGTTGGCCGTCTTGCCGATGTCCAGCGCGATGCCGGCAATGGCATTGGCATCCTTGCCGATCCAGCTCTTGCCGTTGGGCGATGCACCACCAGCAGCGGCAAAGCTCGAGTTCGTGAACGACGAGGTTTCGTCAGCGATCGACACGTCTTCGCGAAGGTCGATGTCGCGCGACCACGTGACCGATGCCAGCGGCATGTGCAGCGTCTGATCGAGGCGTTCCAACTCGCCGATCAGGAACGAACCGGTGCTGTCGATCGTACGGCTATCGAACGTCAGCATGTTGTCGCGCGTGCGCGCGCGGATGATGGCGGGAGCGGCTACAACGCCAGCCGCACGCGCCAGAAGCGATTTCTCGAATTTGCTCATTTCGTTTCCTATGGGCGTAAAAAAACCCGCCGAAGCGGGCTTTCTCGTGGGTTGGTCTGGCGTTACAGGTTGAACTCGATTTCGACGTTGCCGCTGGCGTCACCGGCATTGCGGAAGGCCGCGCCGGCCATGACGACAGTGTTGGTGCCGTCGGCCGCGGCTTCGATGCCGCCGATCACCTTGGCACCGGACGCTGCTGCCACACGGACATAAACCGTGCCGCCGTCGGCAGGGGTGCCGGCGTTGCACTGCACGGTCATGTAACCGCGGCGCATCACGTTGCCCACACCGCTGGTCGGTGGGGTCGAAGTGCCAAGGGGGTCTTGGCTTGCGCCGGTCGGGTACGGGCGCACCAGCAGGCCGATGATCACGGTTGCGGCGTCGCCAGAAGCCACCGGACGGATCTTGCCGCCGACCTTTTTGACCGGAATGCCGTACGACGCGAACGGGAAGCTCGAGTCGAAAAAGCCGGATTCGATGGTGGCTTGCGACGGACGCGAGACATCACCGGGAATGCCCGAAGGCATGCGATACAGGTATGCGTTGCCCATGTACGGGACTCCTTAGTTGGTGGAACCTTGGCGGTCCCAGTATTTACGGTTCGCAGCGTTGATGTCGGCCACGGTGCGGGCCTTGCCGAAATCCTTCGTGGTGATGCCCGCTTTCGCGGCGGCGCCGTTGTTTTGCGCCTTGATCATCTCGCTGGCGCCCATGAACGCCGCATGCACCAAGGCTGCCGGCAGCTTCTCGAAGTCAGCGGTCAGGCCGCCGAGGAACGGCGCGATTGCGGCACGGCCAGCATCCGTTTTGAATGCCAGGTCAAGCGCTTTGCGCTGGCACTTGCACAGCGCTGCGGCGCGATCAGCGGTTGCCATCTTGGCGTCCAGCGTCGGCAGCTTGATGCCAGGGGAGAGAATTTCCGCGCGCGACGGGATGCTGGCAGCTGCGTCACCGGTGTACAGATCGACTTCGGACTGGTTCAGCTTGCCGGCGGTCTCGGCCTCGATGAGGGTGTCGTCGGTCGGCTTCTTTTTGTCGTCCTCTTCTTCCTCTTCGTCCGGCTCGTTCTCGGCGTCTCGGGCCTCAATCTTGGCCATACGAGCGTCCAGCGCTTTCACGGTCTTGAGAATCTGCGTCAGGGCATCACCCGTCTTCGCCTCTTTCTCTTTGGCCTCGCGCTCCTTGCGCTCTTCTTCGGACTCTTCGTCCATGGCCTCGGCTTCGCTGGCCAGTTCCTCGGCCGCCTCGGCATCCTTCGCCATGAAGGCAGCACGCAGACGGTCTGCGAAGCTGCGCTTGCCCTTGGGCTTGCTGTCTTTCGTCTTCATCTCTTCGGGTTCCTTATCGCCAATGGCGCAACGCGGGCCGCAGCGGCCGCGCTCCACCAGGGCTACGTGGTTGACAACGATGTTGCGCTGTACCCCGCGCCCGGGTGATACCTGTTCGTAGTCGGCCTCGTAGCCGAGGCTGACTTCTTCGATTTGCTCTTCCTGAACTGCCTTGATGGCGTCCGGATGCTTGATCAGAAGGTCCGCGATCAGGAGGTCGTCTTCGATGCCGGTGCCGCGGCGCGGATTCAGCATCACGCCCTGCGTGAGCGCGGCGTAGTTGTCCGGCTGCACGAAGTCGTCGGGATGATCGAGCGTGGCGTCCTTGCCCATGCACGAAGCCATCGTCTCGTCGCGGAATACCTCTTCGGGCGTGCGACTGATGCGGATGAGGCCATCCGGGCCGGGCTCGACGGGCACCTCGCCGGGACCGTAGATCATCTCGCCCGTGCGCGCGACAGGAACCTCCTCGCACAGCAAGAAGCCTTCGGGCGTCAGCGAGCGCTTCGGGCCCAGCTTCTGGACGGTGTAGAAGCGCATGTGTCAATCCTCGGGAATCACTGGTTCGGGGTAGCAGCGGCAGTTCGGGAACTGGCCGGCGTGCCCGGTCATGCCGTCCAGCTCGGGCGGCTTATCCCACGCCACGAACTGGCCGTTCATCTTTCGATGCGAATCGCGCACATCACCGTCACCAGACGTCCGCCAGATGTAGCCGGACGAACCGATGTGCTCGGCGCGGGCCTGTGTCAGGGCGGTCGCTGTGCGCGTCACCTCGGTGCGTGCGATCAGGTCTGCGCGGCTCTTGGCCACCTCTCCCGATTCCTGGATCGCTTTCGAGATCTCGCGGGCTCGGCTGCCGTCCTCCAAGCCTTCAATCGTCAGCCGATGCACGCGCTCAGCCGCCTCAATCGGGATGGACTTGATCAGCCCGACCTGCTCGGCCATCAGCGCACGCATGGTCTCGCCCGTCGGCGCAGTGCGCAGTTCCATCTGGATGGACCGCGACATCGCCTGCGCCTGCTCAATCCAAGCCTGCGCGTCGCGGCGTTCCACGTCCGACAGCATCCGCGCGGCGGTGGCCTCAGCCCAAGGCGTCAGGGCCTCGGCATACCGCCGCAGCAGCTGTTCAATCGTCGGAACGACTGCGGGATCGCCAGGCGGAAAGCCATTGACCAACGCGCCCACTTGCTTTGCGACCTGCCGGAGCTGCGTCCGATACAGCCTTTCCGCGCCGTTCGTTTTCACCCGGCTTACCGCCTTCTTGCGGCGGTCGGTCGTTCGGGTCATCAGCATTGGGCAGTTCCGTTTCGGCGGCCGGCGGCGGCTCGTTCTCCGCGTCCTCGATCTGGTCGTCGGTGATGCTGGTGAATACGCCGGTGCTGTGGCTCGCATGCCGCAGCTCCTTCATAGCCGTGGACGTGTCGATCAGGCCAGCATCGAGTGCCGTCACAACCGCGTCGGTCGTCGTCTTAGCGTTGTTCGCCTTCTCGGTGTCCGACAGCTGCCAGAGTGACGTGAAGCTGTAGGCGAAGCCCTCGGGCAGCTTGGCGCCGAGTTCCGAGCGCAGCAACACATCAAAAAGCCGCGTCATCGGGCTGCGCAGGCGCCGCTCCTGCTGCTGCTTGATGTTGTCGTAGTACGTCCGCAGGTCGCTCTCGCCAGTGGAGTTCAGCCCGGCGGGGGATTGCCCAAACAGACGCACCAACGGAATCTGCAGCGCACCGGACAACTGTTGCCCGAACTGCATCAGGACGTTGTCCAGCCCTGAGAACTGGTACGAATCGACCTGCAAGTCATCTTTGGCGTCGATGAGAGTCATGCCCTCGTTCGACTGGAAGCGCCGGATCATGTCCACGTTCTTGCCGAGCGCTTCCAGCGCCGGGCCGCCCATGGCGATGATCTCGCGCAGCTGCTCGATCTTCAGCGTGCGCAGATGGGCCTTGTAGACCAGCTGCGCCGCGCCGACGGTGGTGCTGTCGAATGCCACGAGGCGATCAATCAGCCGCTCGATGACCGACTGGCCCCAAAGGTTCTCGGCGATCTTCTGCCAGTACGGCAGCTCGACGCCGTCGATCCGCAGCACACGGCTGTAGTGAATGCGCTGGCGCGGCAACGCCATGCCATCGGCCACCACATCGTAGTAGCGCGGCATGCCCATGTCCGGGCCCATCTCGGTCACCAGATCATTCAGCGTAGGCTGCACCAGCCAGCGGTCCAGAACGACCAGTCCTTTGAACTGGCCGCGACCAATGGAATCAGGGCGCAGCGGCGTGCTGGGGTTCTGTCCGTCGATCAGCATCACGGCCAGCGCGCCGCCGTACAGGCGAGCCCACTTGATCGTGTCGTTGATCCGATCCCACAGCGCCATTCGCTCGAAGCCGGCGGTCAGCTTGTCGCGATCACCCGGGTCCAACTCGGCATCAATGTCGACGCCGGCGCGAGTCATGTCATCCGCCACAACATCCACAGCTTGCCCGACCACCCACGAAGAGCGGTACATGGCTTCCATCTGCACGCGGTTGCGCGAGATGAAGTCAAAGCCGTAGTTGTACTGGCCGGCTTGGTTGTCCGTGCCCAGCCCGACGCGCGCCTCGAAGTTCTGGAAGCTGTCGCCCGCGATGTAGCGCTTTGCGCTCGCGGACAACGCCACGTTGGCCCGGTGTTGCCGGACCTCGGCTTTGCGTTGTTTGCGGTTCATTGTCCGAGCTTCGCCCAAAATTCGATTGATCGATCGCCGGGCGCGTAGCACATGACGAACGCATCGGCCAAGTTCGGTGATGGCACTGGGCCGCCCTCCCGAGTCGGCTTTGCCAAGTCCTTTTTACTTTCCACTTTCACGCGCCCGTTCTGGTCGTAGTCGCGCTTCGGCGTCGACAGTTCGTCGATCAGGCGTTCCAGATTCGGGCAGTCACTCGAAATGCTGATCAGCTGGTCATCTGAGAACGTCTCACCATTGCGGATCGCATTGAACGTGTTCCGGAATCGGTCGGCCAGCATCCACCATGCTTGCGCCTTGATGTTGGCAAACATGTCCTTGTTTTTGGTGCCGGGCTTGTACTCGCGCTCCGGCTCCCATACAGCAGCGCCGGCGTTGAACTTCGCGTACTGAACGGGATGGACGTCGCCATCTTCCCTGCGCTGCTGGTTGATTTCTTCGAACTTCGCGCCCACACCTGCGCCGACCCCGATTGAGTCGTAAGTGACAGATGCACCGCGCTCGCGTGCTGCCGCGTATGTGCGGCTGCAGCTTTTCAGCAGCTCATCCTCACCAGCCTTCCACTCATCGGCCCAAAGCACGACAGGCCCATGCGCATACACGTTCGCGCACTTGTCTGCGCCGCTGTCTGCCACGTCGAAACCGATGCGTTTCGCGCCGCTCGCCTCAAAGCCGAGCTTGAGGTGCGCATCGATCGCGGCCATGATCCACGACCGCTTAATCACCGCGCCTTCGTCGTCATCCTTCGGCACGCCCAGATAGACGTGCGCGTATTCCTCTTCGTCCTCGGCTTTAGCGGCCTCAATGACGTCAAGCATCGTCCTACTGAGAAACGGGTTCTCGTCGTAATTGATGAGACGCTTTTCGGTGCGCGGCGGTGGGTTGATGACAAACCGCTTGTAGACGAAGTCCTTTGCCAGACGGGGATTGAAGATGATCCAGATCTGCGAGCCGGCTTTGCGAATCGTCGGCTCCAGAACCTTCCATTGCTCCTCGGTCAGGTTGTGGGCTTCCTCGATCCACAGGATGTCGACGCCCTCAAGAGACTTGATCTCGTCAATGGAGCGCCACAGGCCGTAGAACAGAAATTCGCTCTCTGTCTCGCGGCCGATGATCTTGTTATCTAGGACACGGAACTTATCCCGCAGGCCAAATCTTTCGATCTGCGCCTTCAGCAGCGTGTAGACAGACTCCTCGATCTTGTTCTGGAACTGCCGCACGCACAGAACGCGCAGCTTGTAGTTGGACGCTAGGAAGGTAACGAACCCTGCTGCGTCCCAAGACTTACTTGATGCTCGACCGCCGTACAGAACCCGGATGCGAGCCGGCCGCTGCCAGAACTCCCGCAGAGCGGGGTTAAGCGTTGCGCGCCCTTCAGTTACCGCCGTAGAAGTGTTCAAGGCCGGAAGGAACCTTCCCGGTCCCGCTCTTGTTCAGCTCGTCGACCGCATCCTTGTTGGCTCGCAACAGGTTGATGCCGATCTCGCTGGATTCGTTTGCCATCTTGGTCAGCACAGCTACGCCTTTAAGTGCCTCAATGCTGCCGGGCGTCAATGGGCCTGCGTCGTCGATCTCCTCGACCTTTGCGTGAGCGATCCCAGCAAGCCGGTGCGCCGTAGCGCTTCCATACCGAGCGGCGCCAGCAAGATGCTCAGAAATCGCCTTCAGGTCATCTGCAAGTGAACGCGCGGCAATCTGTTCAGAAACGTTCAGTTTCGACAGCGCCCGCTCCGTGGCAACTATTTGATTTGCAACGGTTTTTATTTCTTCATTGCGTTTCGAAAAACGCGTTGAGATTGCCGCCTTGCTCACTCCGTATTCACGAGCCAGGGAAGCCGCAGCCTCGCCGGCCAGCAACCGCTTGCCGATCGCTTCCCATTGGGCGTCTGTCAGTTTCGATGGGCGGCCCATGGCACAAATCAATACGTGGAAAGACAACGCCCGCCGACCATATGGCCAAGCGGGCGCCGAAGGCTGCCTTTCGGGCAGCAGGAGGAGAGCACGATGAAACGGGTTGAGGGGCCGGTGCTGATCTCCGGCGTAGACTCATGTCGATTTCAGAGGCTCGTGGGTCTTTGACGCTCTCTAGCGCATCAGCCTGCGCATTCCCTCACCCAAACCGCCAGCCCGTTCGCCGGTCGGGACAAATCCCTGTTGGCGCGCTTAGCCCGTGTGGGCAGCCTGCGGTTTGGGTGAAGCGGCTGTGTTCAGCCGTACAGGGCGCAGAGCCACACGCCCCACCAGATGTACATCGAGATCGGAGAGAACATCAGTCTGCGTCCTTGGTGAACAGCGATTCGGCCCGGATGCGTGCCAGCGACATGCGTGCTAGCTTGCGGGCCTGCTCACGCTTCTCGGCCGTCGCTTCCTCTTCCTGCTTGCGCTCCAATACCAGCATGGGGTCGCGGTAGCAGTGCGACGGGAGAGCGGTAGAGGTTTCCATGGGCCGGAAAGCAAAAAGCCCGCTCAGTGGCGGGCTTGTGTGCTGCGCTTCGTCTGAGGACAAGCATCCCTCCGAATGGATGCTGTCGCGGTCAGAGCCGGAAACGCCGCAAGGGCTTCAGTAATCTACGCGCAGGATAGTACAGGTGCGCGAAGTTTACAAGGGCTTTTCCATGGACAGTAGGTTGGTGCCATATCGGCTTCCCGGTTGCCCCGGCTCATTGCTATCTGTGCAGGCAAGATTATGGTCGGTTGCGCGCGGGCATCTCTTGTTGCCACAGGACGGGCACACAATCATGCGCGTCATGACGTATGGGAATCCGTCCTCCACTCGATCCTTGTTGCACGCATAGCACCAGCACTTTGGTGCCACCTTGGGAGCTAAATGCACCTTGCGTCGGCTGCTAGGCTGACGCTCGTCGTACTCCCCCGCCGTCACATCCCGCCAGACATCAGGGTCCTCGACCAAAACCTGGTAGATGGGATCGTTCAGCACCAGCGCAGATGCTTGTCGCTCCGCCATTTGCGGCGCGGCGTCCACGGTTTCAGCACCAGCAGGATCTGCCGCGTGCTCGGCTGCGAGTTTCAGCGCTCTGACCTTCTCGACAATTTCTTCAACTTCAAAACCTCCCCGCGGCCCCTGCAAGATCGTGGCGATATTCCGAAAACCCGTTTCCCATCGGTCCTTCCGCATCAGCTTGCCGTCCTCACGGACCTCGTATTCGTTAGCTAGCCGCGTGTAATAGTCGATCATCGTTTGGACCGTGCTAGTCGCTTCAATCACATCGCGAAGCGGTACCGCCTCGGTCAATTTCAGCATGAAAAAGAGCGCCGCCCGATGCTCATTGGTAACGAACTCAAAACGGCCAAACGGCGCTTGGGTCGCTTGCTCCCCAGCCTTCTCTACATCGCGCAGCAGAGCCCGCACCTGCTCGGTCATGACCACGCCGTGCTGCTCGGCCAGCGCGCACAGGGCGCCGTAGGTTTGTGGCATTTTCCTCTCCTCTTAGTTGCGTTGCCGGCGGCGATTACGCCGTCACCGTCTGGGTCATCCGCTCCACAGCCGCCGCCATCGCCTCACGCGCCACCTCCCCGTCAATCACGTGCGCCGCGATCGAATGCGCCTTCGCCAGCCGCACCTTCCAGTGCTTGAGCGTGTGGTGCGATGCGCCGTACTTGCGCACCAAGATGCGGCAGACGATCTCGGGCGGGAGCTGGTGGACGTAGTAGTACTGAAGCAGGCGCTTGGCGATCGGGTCGCTGATCTTCTGCCAGGCGCGCTCGACCAGCCAGCCGTCTTGCACGTCGCGCGGGATGGACGGCTCGGCCACCATGCCCTTTTCGGCGTCGCGCAGAGCCGTGGCCAGCTTTGCCCATGAGGCGCAGCACTGTGGCTGTGATTGCGGATCGCGCACAACGCGGGCCCAGTTCTCCAAGCGCTGTTCAATTCCCATTCCCTCTTCCCCTTAAGCAAACAGCAATCGGATCGTGTCGTTCAGCACGGACATCTCAGTCTTCTTCAGCACCTTCCAGATGCGCTGCTGACCGTGGATGCCGTTGAAGCTGCCTTGATGGCAGTCTTTGCAGAGCGGTACCGACGTGAACCAGAACCCCTGCACCAGCTCGTGCGCGTCGCTGGGGCCGTGGGCGCCGCAGCATCCGCAGTCCATCTGCTTGATGCGCTCGATGTGCTCGCGCTCGGCCGCCGTCGGCGCATTTTTGTTCTTCGATTGCATTTACCGATCGCCCTGCATCCACCGCATGTAAGGCAAGCGGATCAACTCTTGGAAACGCATCGATGCGTGCTCGTCGTGATCCAGCTGCGCTCGGCTTTCCACGCCACAAATAGCCCGAACCGCAAGCGCAGCGCTGTCAGGCCCAACCACCACGGGAAATGTGGCGTTGCCGCGCCATGCGTTCAGGAATTCCCAGAAGCCCGATTCTTGGCACCACATGCCCGCCAGCTTGGCCAGAGCGCCGCCCTTGGGCGCCTCGGTCTTGGTCGGCTCCAGCTTCACCGGAAGCTCGTCGTCACCAACCTCGACCAGCGCGGCCATGAAGCGATGGCCCGCCGTATTGCCCTTGCGCACGGTCAGCGCGCGAAAAGCGTCCAACTCGGCCGCGTCCGGCAGCCAGAAAGTCACCTTGCAGCCACCGTTGTGCGTCTCGCTCCAGCCGGCAAGCTGCATTTCTCCTGTAAAGGTCGGATTGATGTTCATCGTCCAGCCTCCTGAAAAACGGTCTTGATGGCGGCGGCCACGTCCCGGCGGCGGCCGTTGTCGGTCATCTCGGCCAGCAGACTCAATGCGAAACCAATCGCGCGGTATTCGTCCCCGGAGCAGCCCCATTTCCCAGTTTCGTTACCGCGCCGGAAAATGCCGCGCACCGCTTCTAGGCCTTCTGCTGCAATTTTCTTTTCACGGTCGGTCATGCCGCGCGCCAGCACGGCCACCACGTCGACCGCGGCCGTCAGCGTGTGCGCGCCGCGCTCAGTTCCGGTGCCTTCCTTGAAGCCTTCCAGCGTGCCCAGCGGCGTCAACTGCAGGTCGGTCTTCATTTCCTGCGACAGGCCGAACACCAGCGGCAGGCCGCAGGCGCGCGGGCGGTAGGAGCTGCGCTTTCTCATGCGATACCTCCGAAAACCGCACGCCACACACGGCGATACCACGGCAGCGCGCAAAACTCATTGATGCGCCGGTTCAAAATTCGGACATCGGCCTCAGCAAGCGTCTTCTTGGCAACCTCCAGCGCCAACTCGGCTTTCGCATCCAGCAGCGGCTGCCTAAAAGGAGCCTCCAGCACATCGGCAAGCTCTGGCTCGATAGCCACGAAGCGATCGCCTTTCCAAGTTCTGATATGGCTGACGGGGATGGCTTTGCGCTGGACGGTTTCAGTCGAAGCGAGCCACTGATTTCCGCCAATTGGAAACGGCATGCTCCCCGTAATACGATGCAAGAGGAACGGCTCGCCGGCCGCCAGCATCCACGTTGACTTGGTCAGCTCATAGAACTCGACTTCACGCAGGCTCATGCCGCCTCCCAATCAATGCGCCGCAGAACACTGAGGGTGTTCGTGCTTTCCACCGTCAGGCCGGCCTCACGCAGCAGTTGCGCCACCAAGCGACCAGCGTCGGTGAGGCCCAGGAACTTGTTGGCACGGCCGGATACATCACGCTCCCAAGCAACGAAGCCTCGCGCATCGAGGCCCTTGAGCGTGCCAACGGTAACGGCGTGACAATCAGACGGCTCGCCCACGTGCTCATCAAGGCGCAAAAGCGTGTTGCACTGGTTCTTCGAAAGCTGGACGCAAAACGCAGTGCTCGTGGCGTACTCGGAAAAGACCTTGTTCATGCCGCCACCCGCGCCAGCCGAACACGATTCCACCGGAAGTTCGCCGGCCGATGGCCAAGGCCTCCGCAATACGTGCAGTACCCATTCCACTGCGCAACGCGCGTACCCTTTTCTGCGTCCATCACACGATCCCCTGTTTCCTCAACCACTCGACCCGCGCATCGGCCTGCTGCTCGATGGCCGGCGAATACGCCTTGCATTGCTTCTTGAGCAGCGCCTTGTAGCGGACATGCGGCAACTTCTCTTCGGCGCATTTGCCGTGGCCGATCAGCGCCGCACCCTTGTCTTCCTGCAGCGAGAACTTGCTGCAGTCCACACAGCGAACGTCGCTCATGCAGCCCTCCCGATTGCCTGTTGCAGCATGCGTAGCGCCATGCCGCTCTTGACCTGATCCGTGGTAAAGCGCAGGACGCGCCAGCCGAGCACGGCGGCGGTCGAGTACTTTTCGCAGTCGGCCGCATACCCTTGCGGCCGGCAGTGGCGGCCATACCCCCACACCCCACCCTCAACTTCAAGGGCGACCATCAGGGCCGGATTTGCAAAATCAAACTTCCACCGGCGCGGCGGGGCAAATCGGTACTCGCGCTCGAAGCCGTCGATGCCAGCCGCCCGGAGGTGCAGCGCGAAGGTTTCTTCGCCGATGCTCATGCCGCCCTCGACATCTGGCCCGGCAGACAGCCGTGGAAGAACTTGTAGGCGCGCTCATGCTCGGCAATCCCGTCGCGCTGCGCCGCACTGAGCAGCTTGTCGATGACACCCTGGTCTTCAGACCGCTTGGCCACACGCCACTTGAACCACACGAACGGCTCACCAGGCCCGCGGTGAATGTCCAGCTCTTCGGCCTTGGCCAGATAGCCCTCGTCCGTTTCATGCCACGCGGGGCCGGTTTGCACAGCCACCGGCTTGCCCAACTGCCCCAGGTACTGCTCGAAGTTCGACGCGCAGAAAAGCGTCTTCGGCCGCAGGTATTCCTGCATCTTCGCGTCAGCGCCCCATTGCGCGACCTTGGCGTCGATGACCTGGCGCATCTGCTCCACCGTCGCACCGGACTTCAGGCGATCACGGATGAGCTTCAGGTTCGAAGGCACCGGCCGGTAGGCGCTGTCGGTCTTTTCGTTGAGGTAGGCGAGAACTTCGAGGGCATCGTCGGGCTTGCCCGACAAGGGTTCTTCTTCCTCTGTATCTGTCTCTCCTCTGCTCTCCTCTGGCTCAGCATGTTGCTGAACTTCTGCTAGCACGCTGCTAGCGTCTTGCTCCAGAATGAAAAACCTGTTTTCAATCAATGGCTTGAGAGCCTCGATGAAATCTTTCACGGGCATGCGCAGTCGGAAAGCGATTTTTTCCGGCGAATACTCGATAGCACCCGTTTTCAGGTCTTTGGAGTCGCTTGCTATCAACCAAAGCATCGGCGCTAGCGCTCTGCTAGCAACAGGCAAGCATTGGTAGTCGTAGTTATCCAGCAGCGACTTATGCAGACGAATCCACGGCGGACTGCGGTCCTTGTAGTGCTGGAAATCAGTCCAGTCACGTGGCAGAAGTCGATCCATTACGCTGCCTCTCGTTGGTATCTCAACACAGCAGCGCGGTCTTCCCGCTGCTTGCGCTTGTTGCAGGTCTGGCAGAGCGTCTGCAGGTTCTCGACGACGCTACGGCCACCGGCACGCAACGTGATGACGTGGTCTAGCACAAGCACGTCGGGATAGCCCGACGACAGTGTCGTGTCGGTGGTGAGCGTCTCGGTGCCATCGAAATCAGGCGGCACAGCCGAAGCGCGCGCATCGCAACGCACGCACTGGTAGCCGTCACGGTTAAAAAAGTGGCGACGAAGCGCGGCATGCGCGGGATACTGGAACTTGAGTCGGCGCGTGCTTTGGATTTCGGGCCATTGCTGACCTGTGAAATCAATCCAAAACTTCGGGCCCACCTTTCCATACGAACGCATCAGGCGACCTCCAGCACCAGACCAGGCTGGCGCGTGCGCTCTGCCTGGAGGGCGATGTACTCAGGATTCAGTTCGGCGCCAAGCCAGCGGCGGCCGAGGCGCTGCGCAACGCTGGCGACAGTGCCCGAGCCCATGAACGGATCGAACACAATGTCGCCCGGCCGGCTTCTCGCGAGGATGCAGGGCTCGACCAGCGCTTCCGGGAACGTTGCGAAGTGCGCGCCCTTGAAGCTCTGCGTGGGGATCGTCCACACACTGCGCCGGTTGCGTTCCGTGGGCATGATCGCCATGGCTTCGTCGAAGCTGGCGTTGTTCTTGACGCGGCCTTTCGGCGCTTCATCGTAGCCGTGGCCGAAGCCGACGCCGTTGCCCGGATAGACCTTGCGGCCGACGGCCTTCATGTTCCCGTTCGACTTCGCGCCACCATTCGCGCGCTCACTACCAATCTGCGCTTGCACGTTCTGCGACAGCCGCGCATGCGTGTTCGGGCTTACCGGCTCAAGAATCGCTTCTTGGTCGAAGTAGTACCGCTCGCTGCGCGTCATCAGGAACAGGTATTCGTGCGCCTTGGTGCAGCGGTCGCGCACACTTTCTGGCATCGGGTTGGGCTTGTGCCAGATGATGTCCTGGCGGAGATACCAGCCTGCGTCCTGCAGGGCGAACGCAAGGCGAAACGGTTGGCCGACCAAGTCCTTCGGCTTCAGCCCTTCGACGCGAACATCACTGCGCGGGATCGGTGCGTCATCGCGCCGCCGGCTGGCCGTCATGCTTTTGATCTTCGGGCCGCCACCGCGGTGGCCATTGCCGGTCAGCGTGGACGATTCCGATGGAGCACCGCCGCCTCGAGATCCCGCGTAGCTGTCGCCCATGTTGAGCCACAGCGTGCCGTCGTCAGCAAGCAACTCTCGGCATAGGTCGAACACCTCGACCATGTTGGCGATGAACTCGCGCAACGTCGGCTCTTGGCCAAGCTGGCCAGCGACGCCATAGTCGCGCAGTCCCCAGTACGGCGGGCTGGTCACGATGCACTGCACGCGCACGCCGTCGGCGATCAGCGAACGCATGACATCGCGGCAGTCGCCCTGATAGCAGTGGTTGAGTTTCATGCCATCACCTTGCGGTCAATTGCGCAGCGGCGCGCCAGTTCGACGAGCCATTCAGCCAGTTGGGGGGGGGTATGCTCGCGCTCAGCCTTCGTTACGGAAGGCTTGCGCGGGTAGCTCTTGGTCGGCCGAATGCAATGCGTCGGCTCGTCAATGCGTAGCGGGATTGCAGGTACGTCAGCCGGCGCGCAGCCGACGATGTACAGCAGCGTCGCCTTCTCAGCGCGATGTCCGAACCAGTGCTGGTGGATTGGCAGCGTCCAGCCGCCCCAGGCGTCGCGCTCACCACCGGGATACGGCAGCTTCGCCGCGGCCCATAGGGTCGATCCCTCGGGATGCTCCAGCACGCCGCCGAAACGACGTACCTTGTCGACAGCGAACAGGGCGAGTTCCTTCTCTCCATCGCGCGGCTTGGCGAACTGGCGGAGGCGACCCCAGGCGCGGCACGGTGGGTGTGCCACCACCGGACAGCCACCGCTCCACCGGAGCGCGTCGCGTTCGATGTCCCACACATCGAGCCCAGGCAGCGTCTTGTAGACGCTATCGGCACGGGCGAACAGAATTGCCACGGGTGCGCTCATTACTGGAACAAGCTCCCCTGCTTTGCCGGCACCTTGACCGCCTGCACAGTGCGTCGAGTAACGGTGCACTTGCGCTCGCCAGCCAGCACCAGGCGCCCCGCGGCGATGAGTTCGTTGCGCCGGCCCGAGACGCTGGATTTCTCCATACCCATGGCCTTGGCGATCTCGGCGATGGTGGCGTTACCCACCGATGCGACGTATTCGGCGATACGGTCGCACTGCAGCTTGCCGACGTTGCGGCGGTCGCTGGAGTGGTAGGCGTCGATGGAGGTTTCTTGCACAGCGGTCCTCATGCCGCACTCCTCATGGACTCAAGCTGGGCCTCCAGTTCACGGATGCGGCGCTGCTCGGGCGTCTCAGCCACCGACCGGAAGCCGCACACGGCGTCTTCGTACTGGCGAATGGCCCAGTTGCCGCACAGCGCTTGGAACTTGATGCGGAAGTCGAACGGCAGGTACTTCTTGCCGCTCAGGATGTTGGAGAGGTGCGACTTGGGCATGCCCAGCTTCGCCGCCGCATCACTGATCGAGTAGCGCACGCGCCGTTTGGCCCAGCACAGAACCGTTGCATCGCTCTCATTGCGAAGGCGCGCGATCAGCTGCGCGGAAACCATCTCAGGCTCACCGACCGCAGAGAAGAAAGGCATCTCTCGCTGGGCGCCGTGCATTTGTTCTTTGTGTTCCATGTGGCGTTCCACGTACTCGATTGCGTAAAAAAGAAGGCGTACCGACTGGAACGCCACACGCTGCCTAAAACCGATGACCTACTACCGCTGCTTCCCGTTCTTCCGCTTCTTGCGACCCACCGGCACCTGCACGTCATCGATCGACTTGATGCGGTCGACGCCATCCACAAGGTCGGGCCATACACGCGCAAGCAGTTCTTCCGGAAACATGTCTCTGCGCGTGACCAGACCGCCGGTCGCGTCTTCGATCGGGATGCCAAACGGAACGGGGACGGGGCGCTCACCGCTGGCCCATCGACTAACATCAGCCGCATGGGCGCCGATTGCGCGGGCCAGCGAAGCTAGCCGTCCTCGTTTTTGGGAGAGGTAGGTCTTGAGGTCCATGAACACACTATAGCGATGCGCTAAAGAAAGATCAATAGCGAATCGCACATTCCATTCTTTAGCGATTTGCTATGGAATCGCGCGCATGAAGACCATCGACGAAATCCGACTAGATAACCTGCTGCTGGCCATTGGCCGTGCAGGCACCGCAACGGCGCTGGCTGAGAAGTCAGGCCTTTCTGCTGCCTACATCAGCCAGATCAAAAACCGACAGCCAGACAGCAAGACTGGAAAGCCCAAGAACATGGGCGACGAAGCGGCCCGCAAGGTGGAAGCGGGCATTGGCGAAAAGCGTGGTTGGATGGATGTAGACCACTCCCCGACCGCCGCGCCCTTCCCTGTCAAGACACAAGATCGTGCAGATCAGATTGAAATAAGCCTTAACGAGCACCCGGAAGCGCCCTCTTACAATTCCGGCTCAGCACCCGCGAGAACGCTTACAGGCGTCAAGGTGCGTCCGATTGTCACTTACGAGAACCTGGAAGAACTCCCCCAAGAGTCAACGGTTCTCATAACGAGGATTGACGTGGAGCTGTCTGCTGGGAATGGGAGGGAGACCTGGCACATTGAGGAAAAGGAGCCGTTGCCGTTCCAGGCGGACTACATCCGGACCCTTGATGCCAAGCCGAAAAATTTGGTCGCCGTGAAGGTCAACGGTGACAGCATGGAAACCCGGCTGTTCGATAAGGACACCGTCGTGGTAGACACGGCGGATACTCGCGTGCCTGCGAACGGTGGCGTGTTTGCGCTGGTCTATGCTGGAGAGTTGTTGGTAAAGCGACTGTTCCGGCTGCCGGACGGAAGCCTCAAAATCGTCAGCGACAACGCCGCGCGCTATGAGCCCGTGAACGTCGGGCCCGAGCAAATGGACCATGTCAGCATTATCGGACGCGTGAAATATCGCTCTGGCACGGGGGACTTTTAATGCCTGATTCCGAAGATTGGAAGGAGCTTGTTCTCGCCCAGAAACCGTTTGTACGTTCGTACATAGGGCTCGTTCGAGACCTCCAAGGCGTTCTGAACGAGGCGCTATCAAAGATTGAGACGAAATCTCAAAACGACGAGCCGGCGCCCGAGGATCGGGCAGTATTCGAGTTAGTCAGAAAAATTTTTGACGCCCTCAACAACAACATGGTCTCCCCGGAGGATTTGAAAGATGGGAACCGTTAGCCAGCTCAAAGCAAAGCTTGCGGCCCTCTCGATCCCCGCAAATGGAATTGACCAAGGAGGCGGGGGCGGGGATGATGGAGGCATGGAAGCAAGAATCGCAAAACTCGAAGCGGCCAACGAGTACATTCAGCGCGACATCAAGGAGCTGAAAGACGACGTTCGGGCAATTCGCGGAGACATCACCGGGATTCGCACCACGGACTTCCGGCTCTTATTTGGCGCGATCATTGCCGTAGCCCTCGGTCTAGCCGCCATCATGGCAAAGGGTTTCCACTGGCTGTAGCCACACCCGTTTATACCTAGACGTCACCCGTCGCTATAAAAGCCCGCACCACGCGGGCTTTTTTGTTGCCCGCTCGCCACAGCGCTCCGCTAGCACTCGCTAAACAAATTTAGCGATTCCCTAAACTTACCCCTTGCACTTCTTTTAGCGCTTCGCTATAGTTCACCCATCGACGCACCACACGGTGCCAACAGATGGGAGAGCGAGATGATCAGCAAGACGAAACAAGACTGGGCAGTTGGCGCAACCGTGAAGGTTGGTTTCCTGACTCTCGTCGTCAAGGCTGCGGTGGCCACGCCGGGCGACTTCGCACCGGACGCCTACATCCTCGCCAACCAAGCCGGCACGCAGCTCTACAAGTTCGTTCCGCACAACGGCGTTCAGAAGATCGACGTCAGCGAAGCGCGCGAACTGATGGCTGAAGCAAAGGCCTACGCAGCCCGTCTCGCTGCTGCTGCCATCAAGAAGGCCGCAGCCACGAACGAGATCGACGCCCTCTTCGCTTGAGGCGGTAGGCATGGACTTCGACCTCTCCCAAGACGAAAAGCGGATCGGCGACTTGATCGTCAACGACCCGACGTATTGCTCCAGCGACCAGGGCTACGACCCGCAGCCCTACATGGCCACGCTGATGCAGTACCTGGACCGCGGCGACTTCTCGCCGGCAGAAATGGAACGCACGCTCACGCAGCTCACGGCGCAATGCCTGCGCGACGTCAAGTGGACGCTCATGAACGAAGCCAAGGAAGCGGCTGATGCCGCCGACGCGCTGATCGCCGAAGAGGAATCGCGCGGCCGTCTTGAGCGCTCGCTGGGTATGTCCCTTCCGCACGCAGCGTGAGGCGGCCATGGACTTCAGCCTTTCTCCCGAGCAATACGCGGAACTCGCTCGCTACACCGTGGTGATGGTCATCTTGGGCATCGGTACTGGCTGGGCGCTCGCCCGCACGTGCCGCGAAGAGTTGCCGCAAGACGAAGAGCAAGACGACCAGCGCTCGCAGCGCGGCGGCCGGTACTGACCAACAAAAACACCGAGGTAGACGATGAAAACGAATCTGATCGCGGGCGCTGTGCTCGCTTTGGCAGCCCTCTCGCTGCAAGGTTGCGGCGGCGGTGGCGACGGCGCGGATAGCGCTGCAACCAGCGCAGCAGCGGCGCCTTCGCCGAAGCCCGCGCCTGTCCTGATTGAGGAATACGGCGACTCCACGACGTACGGCAATGGCCTGTCCACCAGCGAGCCCGCCGTGTTACAGGCCTTGCTGGGCGACGTTGCCATCGTGAGCAACCAAGGGCGCGGCGGCTGGGATTCGGGCATGTTCTACAACCTGCCGTGGTCGAAAACGATGGCCGATTCAAAGGCTCGCGTCGTGACGATCAACGTCGGCATGAATGACGCCTACCCGAGCCACGCCATCAGCGTCGACCAATACGGCCAGTTCCTAACAGCGCTTGTGCAGACCGCGCGCGGTGCCGGCAAAACGGTCGTGCTGTACGAGCCGAATCCGTCTTGCGACCCGCTGCGCGTCGATCTTCCCAAGTACGTCGCAAAGCTCAATGCCGTAGCCGCCGACCAGGACGTGCCGGTGGTGCACCACTACAACGTGATCTCGGCAATGCCGGACTGGCAAAAGCTGATTCCTGATTGCGTCCACCCGTCGCCCGCGCTCTACGCGCAGATCGCACAGATGAACGCCATTGCCCTTGCGCCGATGGTCAAGGCGCTGGCGCAGTAATCGAAGACGAGCGCGCGCAGAAGCGGCGCTACTAACGCAAGGGGATGACATGCGACGCGGAGACAACGCACCAGTTGGACAAACGTGCCCAATGATCGACGAAGTGATTTCGACGATCGATAACGCGGCAGAGCGCGTGATAGCGCAAATGGATCAGGAATCGATTCCCGCCGAAACACAGGAAATCGTTGGCTCGTTGATGGCCGATCTGACATCGCTGACGCAGGGGCGTCAATCGCTGATGGAACGTATCCGTTCTGCAAACGATGAACTGCGTACGTGGGGTAACGATGAATGCCGACAGCGTGGCGACGCAGAAGCTGAGCGTGACGCTTTGGAACGGAAGATTTCTGATCTCGAAGACGAAATTAGCGATCTCAAGGCAGATCTCAGCGATGCACGCTCACAAGCCGCCTAACCGCCGCCACTGAACAACCAGCAGGGGATGAGATGAGCGACACGAGCACAAAAGAGCGCGGCCCGCGGGACGATTGGCATAGGCCAAACCATCCCGGGAAAGATGGCGCTGGCGAAGCAGCCAAAGCAGGGCAAGCTCCGAACCGATTTTCCATCGACGACGTAATCACCGCGATGAAGAAGCACGAAGACTTCTTCGATGACAAGGAGACGGCGATTGATTTCCGCGCCAGCGTTGTGCGCGATCTGATCAGCCTGCAAATCGAACGCGAAGGCGAACAGCCGCCAGTTGACGGCGACCTTTTCCCCATCTGACCTCCAAGGAGCCAGCAATGCGTGTATCCGACAACGAAGCCGCGCAGCGCGTGGCAGACAACGACAACTTGGTGGGGGAGTTGGTGGAGGCGTTGAAGTACGCACGCCGCTTTCTTAACTCGAAGGATCACGACACCGGTTATGTAGATGACGTCCTCGCCAAAGCCAAAGGAGCGCAGCAATGACACCAGGTGAAGTTAGGTGGGTACAGGGTGCTGTCGTAATCCTGCTGGACAACCCAGTGGACATGAAACAGCTAGTCCGAGACACCGATTACGCGCTGCTGGACATGATGGGGAAGATCAAGCATCGCGCAGATGGGTTGCCAGCGGTATGGCCGAACTTCAGCAACTGGCCGTTCAAGCATTGAACGCTACGCCCGGCGTAACGGGCGCTCTGGTGTGGGGGTTGGTCGACCGCTTGGTCGTTCCGGTAGGTAATACAGAAGACCGAACCGAAAGGGGAAAAATTCTGAGCCAGCCACCACACCAGAGGGTGAGCCGTGGAGCTTAGACCCACGCAAAGAATCAGGTGGGCCGATCTATGAAGCGGCATAAGCGGCTTGAACATGACAGGTCAAGTCCACCCTCTACCAACAGGAGAAGACATGCATTTTCTGAGCCGCAACACAGTTGTTGATCTGGTTCCCGCGCAGAGCTTGGACAGCTTATGGAAAGAGGCTGAATCGCTCGGACGAATCGAGGTAGATCACAGTTGGGGAAACCGCGATGAATACCGTGTCCGCATTAGGTTTGAACGCAAAACCGGGACAACTGTGTGGGCGGAGGGCAAAGACAAGAACATCGCTTTTGCAATCGCATCGGCGATTAATGAGGCCCGAGAAATGGGCGCAGGAGTAGAGACATGCTGACCAAATCGCCCGCACGAAACGAGGACCTTCGCCATGTCATGACCGATCTTCCGCAAGAGGATCGAATCGCGGCACGGATCGAAGGGCTTCGGCAGAAGGCAATCGCCGCACTTGGCTCGCGCTGGATTCTGGCTCGTGAGCATGCCCCGCAGAAGGGCAACTACACGCACGCAGGAAAGCGTCTGGCATGACATGGACCCCGACGACGCGGCAGAAGTATTGAACTGGTACGAGGAACGAAATGGAAGCAATTCTTCACGACCTACGCGCTGCGCTGACAGCAGCAATGCGCGAATGGCAACGGTGCAGGTGGTTGCGCAGAAACGGCAACCCGGATCGCTGCCCCTTCTAAAACAATCTGACAAGGAATCAGGAAATGAGCATCGCGACGATGATTATCGGAGAAAGCGGTACGGGAAAAAGCACCAGCATGCGCAATCTCGATCCAGAGAAGACGCTATTGATCCAAGCGGTGAAGAAGCCGCTTCCATTCCGATCAACCAACTGGAAGCCGGTCATTAAAGGTCAAGGCGGATCCGTCTTTGTGACCGACAACAGCGCGCACATTGTTGGTGCCATGCAGCGCACTGACAAAGAAATCATCGTCATTGATGACTTTCAATACGTGCTTGCAAACGAGTTCATGCGCCGTGTGACGGACAACGAAACGGGGAACGGCGCCTTTGCCAAGTACAACGAGATCGCCCGTCATGCATGGGATGTGCTGATGGCCTCGACCTCTCTGCCGGACAACAAGCGTGTCTACATCCTGAGCCACACAAGCACTGACGATTTCGGCAAGACCAAGATCAAGACCATCGGCAAGTTGCTTGACGAAAAGATCGTCATGGAGGGTCTTGTGACCATCGTGCTGCGCACCATCGTTGCCAATGGCGACTACATGTTCAGCACTAAGAACAACGGCCAAGACACGGTGAAATCGCCGATTGGCCTATTTGAATCCGACCTGATCGAAAACGATCTGGCAGCGGTAGACGCGGCTATCACAGCCTATTACGACCTGAAGCAAGCAGCCTAAAGGAATCAAGCATGTACACACTCGACAAGCAAGCCGCCATGAACGCTGACAGCACCGGCAAGTGGCTGACCGAAACCGGTAAATACGTCGGTCGCATTATGTGCGCAGAAGACATCAAAGCCGGAACTGGCACGCGTGGCATAGCTCTGACGCTGCAAGCTAACGATGGGCGTGAAACGCGGCAATTCATCTACACCGAAAAGACGAATGGCGAAAAGCTATCCGGCTTCGATCTGGTCATGGCGATCATGACATGCCTGAAGTTGCGCGACATGAAGCCGGTTGCCGGGCCGGTGAAGCGTTGGGACAAAGAAGCGAAGGAAGAGTACACCGAGCAAGGTCAGGTGTATCCGGAACTCGCTAACAAGCCCATCGGCTTCCTGCTGCAAAAGACGGAAGAAGAAAGCCGCAAGTCGCCAGGTGAAACCGCATGGTCGGCAAAACTGGTTGGCGTTTTCGAGGCGCAAACCGAACTGACCGCATCCGAGATCCTGAGCGGCAAGAATACGCCCGAGGCGCTAGCCCAGCGTGTTGCATTGCTCGCAGACCGGCCCATGAAAAAGCGCCCAGCAGCTGCACATAGCAGCGCAAATGCATACGCGAATGCTTCGAGCGGCGGCGGCTTCCCGGACGACGATATTCCGTTTGCCCCTCACATGAACGGCCGCGTTGGCCTCGCAATTTAAGGAGAACAACATGAGCGCGATGACCTTGTATCAGATCAGCCAAGAGCATCGCGCTCTGGCCGATGCTCTGCAAGACATGGATCTAGACGAACAGACGATTGCCGACACGCTTGAAGCCGAATCTGGGTTGGTTGAAAAGTCGCAGTCTGTGGCGTTTGTGATCCGAAACATGGAAGCATTTGCCGCCGCTGTGAAAGCTGAGGCCGATGCCATGGCTGAACGAGCCAAGCGCGTGCAGAAGCGTGCCGACAGCATCAAGGCATATCTACACAACTGCATGAATCTGGCTGGCGTGCAGAAGATTGAGCACCCGCAGTTCACGATCTCGATCCGCAAGAACCCTGAATCGGTACAAATCTTCGAAGAGAAATTGTTGCCACCAGATTATCTACGCGAGATCCCGACCAGTTACGCACCGGACAAGGCTTTGATCAAGCAGGCCATCAAAGATGGGCACGAGGTACCGGGCGCCAAGCTGACGAGAACTGAATCTCTGCAAATCAAATGACGAGTGAAGCCGAGATTAACATCTTCAAGTGCTTGGATTTCATTCGGGATAACGCTCCGGAATACGCCCAGGCCAAGGCTAACCGCGTCTACCTTGAGGAATACCGCAAGAGCATGAAATCGATGCTCATGAAGCAGGCGGAAACGGCTGGGCATAACGCGGTCAGCGCGCAGGAGCGGGAAGCCTATGCCGATCCTGGCTACATCAAGCATTTGGAAGGATTGAGAGAAGCTGTAGCGGTAGAGGAAGAGTTGCGCTGGATGATGATCGCCGCGCAGGCAAAGATCGAAGTCTGGCGCACCCTTGAATCCACCCGGCGCATTGAGGCTAAGACAGTTTGAGGGGAAGACATGGACAAGAACAACGGTCGCTATCCGTACACCTATGCAGCGGATTACATACGAGTTCACGTTACGGAGTACGACGCAGATTTGAAAATCTGGAAGCCCACGATTTCTCGTGCAGACGCGGCGGAAGCACGGCAAGCGATAGCCAGAGCATTGGGGATGCCCGACGAGGATTTGGCCAAGAAGCTAGCTGATCAGTACATCGCCGACCACAACAATGCAGAGCTGCGCGCACGGGAGCAATGACATGGACGAGAAGCAGATCACAGCGCTGCGTGAGGCGTTTGAGCAGAAGTTCGCACACATGCCGTTACGCCGTGGCGAGTTGAAGCCAGATTCGTATTGGACGCCGACAACGGCTTGTGCTTGGGAAGGCTTCCTCGCCTGCTACCAGCACTTGGCTCCGCAATGGCAGCCGATTGAGACGGCGCCGCAAGGAACGATGATCTTGTGCGCAAACATGAACGCTATGCAGGCAAAAGACTGGGCATATGTCGGATGGATTGTGGCCAACAAAATCTACGGGCATCGATCCGATATGCCAACTCACTGGATGCCACTACCCGCAGCACCAGATGCCGCCCGCGAACAGGAGAAGAAGACATGCTGAGTAACGAAAAAGTGCTAGAGGTGATTGCTGCCGTTGAGCGTATGCAGAAGATCAATGACGGCGCCAAAGGCATATCCCTCGATTGGCAAGATGAGATGGGGTATGCGGACGCTTGCGAAGGCGCGTTCAACGAAGTGCGTGACGCTATCGAAACCGCCCTGCGCGCGCAGGCTGATGCGCAGCCGATCTATCAGTTGCGCCGATCGGATGGCTCATGGATCGACCAGACAGAGCGGAGCTACCTGAATAACCAACAGCACTGCGCCAGCGAAACGCGCATCGTCTACACCCACCCCGCACCAGAAGCGGCGCAGGCGGGGTTGAGCGACGCAGAAATTTTTGATCTGTGGTGCTCGATTCCGACGCAGGGCGGGATTGATGAGGACATCGTGCCATTTGCACGTGCCTTGCTCGCCCGCGCCAGCGCCGCGACTGTGGCCGAGCCGGCGTGCAAGACGTGCAACGGGTCTGGGTTCATTGACGACGGAGAGATCACCGGTTCCGGTGGAGTCGAGTATGAGAACGGCCCCGTCAAATGCATCACCGATTGCCCTAACTGTGGTGGGAAAAAGCAGGCCGAGCCGATGGGGGATGAGCGCGAGGCCGCTGAAAGCGCATATAACTCGCCGGAATTTAACTACGAGCGAGGTCCGATCGGCTCGCACGACTGGCGTTTCTATTCGGCCGGATGGCGGGCACGTGCAACTCGCGCCGCCCAGTCCGGTCAGCGTGCCGCATGGTTTGCTGCGTTGATGGAAGCTGCGGCAGCGCTGGAGAACGCAATGTACTGCATGCAAGACAAGGACGCAGCACGTTCGGCTACCGGTGCGGCTGAATTTGCTCGTAAGCGTGCCAAAGAGTTGTTCGCCGCCCAGTCCGGCCAGCGGGCGGGCGTGGCGGAGGATGCGCGAGACGCGGCGCGGTATCGCTTTATCAGGGCCACCACAAAAGCGGTTCGCAATGACGATGGATCGGGCCGCACCGAAGTAACGCCGGAAGAGTTTGACGCGATCACGGACGCCGCAATCGCCGCCGCGCCCACACCGGCAGCGCAGGGAGGGGGTAGCCATGACTGATCGGGAACTGCTAGAGAAGGCCGCGAAGGCGGCAGGAGTACAGGGCCACTTTGTCGAAAACTGCCCAGAGGACGGCGCCCCAAAGTACTCCTGCGGCATCGGCAATGCTGGGCGTATTACTCCGTTATGGAACCCACTCACCGATGACGGGGACGCTCTGTGGCTGGCGGTCACGCTGCGACTGACTATTTCCTGGGATCGCTACGACGACGAGGATTACGCCACAGCAACTCCGCCGCATACTCACCAAGGCTATGACTGCTTGGTTGATCAAGACCCCTACGTCGCCACCCGTCGCGCCATCGTCCGCGCAGCGGCAGCACTGGCAGATGCGGGAGGGCGGGATGACCAAGGCTGAACTCGCCAAACTCGACACCCTCATGGAGGGCTTACAAGCAGCCGAGGAAATCGCGGACCAGATCCGCGAAAAAATCCGCGTCCATCTCATGAGCATGGCTCAGAAGCGGCGCGCGCCAACAACCAAGGACACTGGTGGGGAGGGGTGATGAAGATCGTATTTGACACGCTAGGCGGCAATTTTGAGGCGTGCCGCGAAGCCGAGTATTGGTGCGAAGCGCGAGGTATAGCAGTAGGCGTTATGGAACGCGATCAGCCGCGCGGCCTACTTGTTGGCAGCTATCACATTGCCAAGTGGCACAACCTAAGCGGCCCAGAGCGCCGAGAACTCCAAGGGAAGATGACCGGAGACATGCGGCATGGCCCCGTAACGATTGAGTTGGTTGGCAACGAAGAGGATTACCCGATCATCCCTGAGGAATACCGGGCATGACCCAACAATCAGCCCTGAGCAGGATATTGGAGACGACGCGTCTCGCGTGGAGCATCAAATGGAAGAAGACATGTTCCTGACCGAAGCCCAGTTGGTAAGGCTGACTGGGTGGAAACTAAAATCCAAACAGATCGAATGGCTACGCCACCAGGCGATCCCGCACCGCGTAAATGCTACGGGTCACCCTGTCGTCACGAAAGCTGCGATCGAGGGGCGCGCCGAAACGCCGCAGACTGATCGGAAATGGACGCCGCGCGTATTGGCGGCATAGGGAAAATGGGTCGCAAACCTTATCGCCATACCGGCCTCCCGCCCGGCATGCGCAAGCGCGTGCGCCGCGCGCGCGTCTATTACTACCTGGACACCGGGGAGAAGCCGCGGCGGGAAATCCCGCTGGGAAGCGACTACGTTCTGGCCGTGAAAGAGTGGTCACGTCTGACGGCTGGGAAAACTCCGCCATCTGGCGAAATCACATTCGCCTACGTCGCGCAGAAGTACTGGGAGGAGGTCATTCCCAGCAAGAAGCCGCGCACGCAGAGCGACAACGAGAAGGAGCGCGTCAAGCTGCTCCAGTTCTTCAATGATCCGCCCGCCCCGCTGGATACGATCGAACCCGTACATATCCGGCAGTACATGCGTTGGCGCGTGCAGAATGCGCGCGAGGAAGCCCAGAAGAAGAACGAGCAGCGCGCAAAGGAAGGTAAGGCCCCACTGCCGGTGCCGGCCGGCCTTGGGCAGGTCCGCGCGAACCGGGAAAAGGCGCTGTTCTCGCACATCTGGAACTTCGCGCGGTCGGAAGGCTACACCGCCCTACCCAACCCATGCGCAGGCATCAAGGGATACGCCGAGTCGGGGCGCGACGCGTACGTCGACGACGACTTGATGGCGCGCGCCATGGAGCATGCCGTGCTGCCCCTGCAGTTTGCGCTTCGTCTGGCGCACTTGACGGGCCAGCGGCCGGCCGACGTGTACAAGATGTCCGAGACCGACATCAAGGACGGCATGCTGTTTGTTCGGCAGGGCAAAACAGCCGCGCCGCTGCGCTTCATGATCGGCGGCGAGCTGAAAACGCTCCTCGACGAGATGCTGGCCTACAAGGCGCAATTCGCCGTGCGCTCGCTGGCGCTACTGGTGACCGAGACAGGGCAATCGATGAAGGCGCACCACATGCGGCACCGCTTCGACATGGCCCGCGACAAGGCCGGGATTGCCAAGCACGAATTCCAGTTCCGTGATTTGCGCGCGAAGACGGCGACGGAAGCAGACGACGCGGAAGGCACGCGCCGGGCCCAGGCCATCCTCGGCCACACGACCGAGACGATGACGACGCACTACATCCGGAAACGGGCCGGCAAGAAGGTGCGGCCGCTGCGCTGATGCGTTCCGCAAAGCAGGAAGGCTTCGCGACAGCATGCGGGTTTACGGTTGGCGCTTGAGTAAACTTTGCGGAATCAAAATCAGGCCAATCCGTTGATTATTTGGGATTCTTCATCGGACTTAAAATCCGCTGCGCCCTAATCGGCGCGTGCCGGTTCGATCCCGGCCTCGGGCACCAATCCTTTCTTCGCCTCCCCTCGCGCCCTTCCCCTCCAGCGCCTTACGATGCGCAGCACGCATGCGCCTTCGGTGCTTCTTCGTATTCGTCGTGACGGCGCACCCATGACAAGGGGCCGGCTTCGTTGCGGCCGAGCGGCGCGCGATCGAGCAGTAGCAGCGTACCCACCATGTCTTCCAAGCCGCGCGCATAGGTCGAGTACGTGTGGAAGACATCGCCCGCCTCGTCCTTGTAAAACGCGCTTAATCCGGGCAGCTCGTCATGAGCTTCTTCGCGGGGCGTAGCGGTGTAGTTGTAGTCGACCGAGCCGCTAGCGAGTTCGTCTTGCGAGAAGCTCACGCGATAGTCGTGATTGAACGTTGTGCCGAACGACGACACCCACGGGAATTGCCAGCCCATGCGCTTCTTGTAAGCCGCGATTTTGTCCATCGGCGCGCGCGACACGGCGACGAACGTCACGTCATGGTGGTTCAGATGCGTGAGCATGCCGCCAACATGGTCGGAGAAGAAGGAGCACCCTGGGCAGCCCGCATCCCAGTCGGGCCCGAACATGAAGTGGTAGACCACCAACTGGCTACGGCCGTCGAACAACTCGGCCAGCGTCTTCTTGCCTTCCGATGATTCAAATACGTATTCCGCGTCGACCTTGACCCACGGCAGCGCCTGGCGCTCGGCGTTGACGGCGTCGCGCAGGTGGATGGCCTCTTTCTCGCGCGCCAGCAACGCTCGGCGCCTGATGAGCCATTCGTCTCTTGAAACTACGGGATGCGTTTGCATGGTTGCCCCTCTGTCTAAGACTCAGGACTTCATACTAGGCGGCCTCACTCGAATGAAAAGCCGCGGCGCGCAAGTCGCCACCCGGATGCGACTTACGCGCCATCGAAGAGAATCAGCCGTCTCTGCACATGCAACTGCAGGTGCCGGATCAGCCCACCAGCCAGCGCACGCCCACGTTGATAAGCGCGCCGCCGCCTACCAGCCCAACCCACAACACAGCGGCGCACAGCAGCGGTCGTACGCCGGACTTCAGCAGCATCGGCACATGCGTTTGCGTGCCGATAGCAAACATCGCACAGGCCAGCATGGCAGTGTCGATGGCGTCGATGGGGGCATGCCATGCAGCGGGGATCGCACCGGCGGAATTGAGCAGCGTCACAATCAGCAGCCCAACCGCAAACCAGGGCATGGCTTTCCA
>Ga0055527_1000124_pt1 | contig 54302 bp, 40 predicted proteins | sample AraplaCol_mMS_r2_FD_55010 | JGI IMG/M metagenome (GOLD analysis project Ga0055527, IMG submission 55010) | Arabidopsis root microbial communities from North Carolina, USA - plate scrape CL_Col_mMS_r2 | ecosystem: Host-associated > Plants > Roots > Endosphere | place: USA: North Carolina...
GACCTCACTACCGTTGCCGCCAACGCCACCAGCAGCAATGGTGGTGTCACGCTTGCCGCCGGCCACGACGTCAACCTCAACGCCGGCTACGAACACCACACGTGGCAACAGGACCGCACGACGAAAACCTCCGGCCTGCTGAGCAGCACCACGACCACCACACACTACGCGACGAGCGACACCTACACCATCGGTACCGGCCTCGCCGGGAACAACGTCAGCATGGCGGCTGGCAACGACTTGAATGCGCAAGCCGCTTACCTCAACGCCAATAACGCCTTGACGCTTGCGGCCGGCGATGACATCCACCTCACCGACGCGCACGACACCCACACCGAAACCCAATCCACTGAAACCAAGAGTTTCAGCTTCTTCAGCACCAGCAGCAAACGCTTCGGCTCCGTCGACCCGGAGTGGCGTAGCCACAGCAGCGGCGCCCAAATCAGCCAAAGCACCAGTGTCGGCAGCGTATTGAGCGGCGACAGCGTCACCGTGGCCGCGGGCCATGATCTGACGGCTACCCATGCACAGATCGTCGGCACGAACGACGTCGTGCTCGCCGCCGGCAACAACCTCATCTTGAATGCCGGTCAGAACACCTACGACTACAGCCAAGGCGCCAGCAGCAGCCACACTGGCCTCATGAACAACGGCGGCCTGAGCGTGCTGATCGGCAACCGCACACAAAGCCATAGCACCACGGTGCGTGACGTGAGCTACACCGGCAGCACCGTGGGCAGCGTGAACGGCAGCGTCACCCTCAGCGCCGGCAACGACGCGCACATCACCGGCAGCGACGTGCTCAGCCAAACCGGCACCACCATCGTGGGCAAAAACGTCACCATCGATGCAGCCGTCGGCACGACGGATATCACGCAGACGCAGAAGGTGAGTCAGGCGGGCATCAACGTCGGCATTGGCGGTGCGGCGGCGGATTTGGCCAATGCCGCCTACTACGGCGCGCAGCGTGGCAGTGACGTTAAAGACGATCGCCTTAACGCCTTGTACGCCACCCAGGCGGCTTACCAGGCCAGCGATGCCTACCACGCCGCGCGAGGCGGTTTAAGCCAAACCGGTCGCGATGGTGGCATCAACCTGCAAATCGGCATCGGTGGCAGCAGCGCCAGCAGCACGGCAACCCGTCACGATGAAACCACCTACGGCAGCACGATTCGCAGCCATGGCAATGTCACCATTGCCGCGACCGGCGGCGATCTCAATCTCATCGGCAGTCACGTCGCGGGTCAAGATGTATCACTGGCGGCGGCCCGCAATCTCAATATCCTCAGCCAAGAGGAAACCCGCACGCTTCAAGGCCACAACAAAAACGCCAGCGGTGGCGTAGGCCTGCAAATCGGCACCGATGGTTTCGGTATTTATGCGCAGGGCTCCGTCGGCCAAGGCAGCGCGCACGGCAACGGCATCACGCACAGCGATAGCGTGATCAACGCCAACGGCACGCTCACTGTGGTCAGCGGTAACGACACCACCCTCAAGGGTGCTCAACTCACCGGCAACACGGTGATCGGCGCCATCGGCGGCAACCTGCTGATCCAAAGCGAGCAGGACACTGACGACTACGCCAGCAAGCAATGGCAAGCCGGCGGCAAGGTGGTTATTGGCATGGGCGGCGGTAGCGGCAGCTTCAGCTACAACCAGAGCAAGACCAACAGCCACTACGCCAGCGTCAATAACGTCAGCGGCATCCAAGCGGGTGATGGCGGCTTTGACATCACGGTGGGCGGCAACACGCACTTGATCGGCGGCGTGATTGCCAGCCATGCCGGTCCGAGCAAGAACGTGCTGGATACCGGCAGCCTCACGTACGAAAGCATCCATAACGACGCCCACTACAGCGCCAACAGCATTGGCATCGGCGGCAGCTACCAAGGCGGCACCGGTGGCTATGGATCGAATGGCTTAAGCGCTGCACCGGTCCTTGGCATCCCGCAAAAGGGCAACAGCAGCAGCGATACGAACGCAGGCGTCGCGCAAGGCACGATCATCCAGCGCAATGGCCACACGGATCTATCCGGTCTGGATCGCAATCCTCAACTCGACAACCAGGCGCTCAAACCGATCTTCGATGCGCAAAAAGTGCAACAGAGCTTGGAGGCAGGCCAAGCGGCTGGTTATGTGGGTATGCGTACTGCAGGCAATATTGCCAACGCGATGTACACGCAAGCCGCCGCCAACGGTGACAAGGCCGGCATGGCGGCGTGGGATGACGGCGGCGTCAACAACACCATCCTGCATGGATTGATGGGCGCAGCAACGGCGGCCCTTGGTGGCGGTGATGCGCTACAAGGCGGTCTGGGTGCCGCCGCGAGTGAAGTCGCCAGCAAAGTCATGGGCCATTGGCTCTACGACAACACCAAGATCGACCCGAACTCGCCGGAAGGAAAAACCTTCATGGCCTTGGCGAGCGCGGCCATCGGTGGCGCAACCGGCGGTGGTAGCGGTGCCGCCACGGCCCTGCAAGGCGAGCTCTACAACCGACAGTTGCATCCCAACGAAGTGAAGCTGATTACCGGTGAATTGGCGGCCAAATATGCGTCCGAACATCCGGGCATGAGCGAGCGGGAAGCTGAGACGCTCCTGATCAAACAAACCCTGCGTCAGGTGGATGACGCCTGGGCCGCCAAGCTTGGTCCGGATGACAACGATGCGAAAGCATGGCTGGCTGCCAATACGCCGGATTGGGCCGTGCAACAAGGTTATTTCACGGCCACAGCTGTGGAAAAGGCCGATCCCACCATCAACGGCCAGTATTACGACGAAGCGTTCCACAACCATCTGACGTGGAATAGCTTGCTCGCTGATGTGCAAGGAAGCTTTGGTGGTGACGACAGTTCGCCCGCTCAGCACGGCAGCCTGGTAAATCTGGATGGCTATAAGGATGTCGCCAAGCAGTTGCGCGACCAAGGGGTGATGGAATCCTTGCAGCGCAAGGTGGCGAGCGGTCAGCTGTTGACCGATGAGGAAGTCAACGAATACGCGAAGCTCGCCACGCTGTATCCCATGCTGAAGGCCGGCGCGTTGGGGCCTGCCGGACAGCTTGGCATGGGGATACGCGATAGGGATTCGGGTGCGGTCGCGGCGGCGATTTTGAGTGGTGTGCCGGGTGAAGGGGTGGTGGCTGCTGCAAGCAAGGCAGCTAATGCTACGGCAGACGCTCTGCGCGTCAATGCACTTAATAAAGGTGCTGGTAAAGCATCCCAATATGCGTTCAACATGTTGGAAAACCCCGGTCCTCTCGCGGAATTATCTGGGAATCCAGCTGCAAATTTTTATGGAGGACAGTACAACGCGATTGTGTTGGATAGTGATCTCGTTCTATATCGAGGGGGTTCAAGTGAGGCGGGCAAAGAGCTTGGTCAATGGTTCACTTATAGCCCACCCCAATCCATTGCTCAGGTACGAATAGACAGTGCAGTTCGTCCGCAATGGATTGACCCGTTAACAGGTGCTTTGACAGGGAGCTCTCCTGTCGATGCTGTCTATGGAATTAAAGTTCCGGCAGGAACTACAATTTACTCTGGTCCCGTTGGTTACCAAGGAGATATATATCTGGGCGGTCCTGAAACAAATCAAATATTTGTCCCGAAACCATGGAACATTCCCGGAGTTGAAATCATAAGCAAGGATCCACTTAAATGAACGTCGACCCTTTAATTGTCGAAAAAATACAGAAGTCACTGAGCGAGCTTCAGATCATTTTGCGTGAGCAAGGCGAAAATAACTGGATTCGAGGAGTAACAGATTCCCTTAATGCAATTCAAGGCCAAGACGGATTTTATCGCGCCCGATCAATTTATGCTTCCATGCTTCGAGGGGTGGGCAGCTTTGCCGACTACAACATTTGGATAAATGATTTTGATTCCAGAAAAAATGCCAATGCTCGTCTGGATGAGCTTCGTGATTCCATATGGAAAATGTTTGATTTGTAGGGTCGTTAGCAGCTGGGTTTTGCTGGCGTATCTTCATCGCGCCGAACGAATTCATAAGTGCGTAGCGCGTGTTCGAGTCATTGATGACACTGATATCTGTGGGATTGATCAACCGATTTCTGAGCGCTGATGTGGTCAATGCCACGATGGATAAATACAACTGGGCGCCGGCATGGCAATCGGGAACGGCGGTGGCGGATGTGACGTTGAAGCCGGGAACGGTGGTGAATATGGTGGTGAGTGAAGACACATATTTTGCACTGGAGCGTGGCAAGGACCCCTCTCGAGCTTTTGGCGGTTGGGCTACATTCGACAATGTTCCGGATCAGGCTTATGCGCGCAATAAGTTGGCCATTACTTCGCACCAACCTGCGACAGGCTATTTGCCGCGAAACGGAAACAACTGCTGCCGGACGAAGCCATCCGGCATGTAATCGCCGACCACGCCGTATTTTTCGGGAAACTTCTTGGTGGATTTGACGGCGGTGCCGAACAGGTGGTCGAGAAAGGCGTAGTGCGCGGCGTAGTTGCGGTCGATGGCTTCGTCATCGGAGGCGTGATGCCAGTGATGGAAATCCGGCGTCACCAGCACATACTTCAAGGGTCCCCATGGCAAATGCACGTTGGCGTGATTGAACACGGCCTGGAAGCCGACCACGATGATGTAGGCGTTCATCACGCTTTCGCTGAAGCCGAGCACATACAGCGGTGCCAGCACACAAACGCGCGTGGCGATCAGTTCGAGCATGTGCTGGCGCGAGCCGGCCAGCCAGTCCATGGTTTTTACGCTGTGATGGACGGCGTGGAATCGCCACAGGAACGGCACTTCGTGATAAGCGCGATGCGTCCAATACTGCGCCAGGTCCGCGACCAGAATGCACAGCAGCAACTGTGGCAGGAAATGGATGTGTTGCACGTATTGCTGGAATGTACTGCTGAGCAAGCCGCCGAACAGGTGATGCAGCAAAAAGTTCACGGTCAGCAGCACCAGGCCGACGATGAAGTGATTGATCGCAAAGTGCTTCATGTCGGTCTGCCATTCCTTGCGGAAAACGGCTTGACCTTTGTACAGCGGGAACAGCTTTTCGATCACCACGAAAATCAGTGTCGAGCCGAGCAGATCCAGAATGAACCAGTCCAGCCCGATATACGGCGTGTGATCAGGAAAGGTGCCAACCGGCACACGTGATCCACCCAGCGCCGTCGCGAGCACGACAAAACCGAAGGCGACAATGCTGATCTCGCGCCGCCGACCCAGGATCACATTCGCCAGCGACAAGCCACCTGCCACCAACAGGCCTGCGAGCAGCAATTGGCGCAATACGTCGACCGAATATTTGTGCCGCAGATCTGGCGTGGTCAGGTATTGCGGAAAGTGGAAGGCAAGCACGGCCAGGAGGCACAGAATGCCCAGCGATAAAGCGATCACGCTGCTGACCGTGCCTTGCCCGGGTTTTAGGTGGCCGTCACTGCGTAACAGTTCGCGGGTTTCTTCGACCGGGGTTTTGACGGTGCGGTCGATGAGCTTTTCCAGCAGATCTGGCTTGGGTGTATCGGTCATGGTGTTCCTTCACGGGTGGTAGGTGGGTGGTCAACCCTTCGGCTAGCCATCCTAGCGATATCGTCGACCGCGCGCCGCATGGGTTTTAAACTGCCGGATCGAACCCCAGATTCACCTGACCCATCCTTACAAGCGGGCCATCATCCATGACTTCCCTTATCGCCCAGGCCGAAAGCCGCCTGCTCACCCCCGGCGGACTCGCCACCGGCGACCTCGAGCGCGTGTTCACCCAGCTGATGGGGCCGTCCATCGACGCGGCGGACCTGTATTTCCAGCATTCGCGCAGCGAGTCCTGGGTGTTGGAGGAGGGCATCGTCAAGGATGGCAGTCATTCGATCGAACAAGGCGTGGGCGTGCGCGCGATCAGCGGCGAGAAGACCGGCTTTGCCTACTCCGACGAGATCGTGCTGCCGCAGCTGCTGGAGGCCTCCAAGGCCGCGCGCGCCATCGCGCAGGGCGGCAACGGTGCTGGCAAGCCGCTGGCAGTCAGCGGCGCGAAGTCGCTCTATCCGGCCATCGATCCCGTCGAGAGCTTGCCCAATCCTGACAAGATCGCCGTGCTGCGCGAAGTGGATGCCTATGCGCGCTCACGCGATCCACGCGTGAAGCAGGTGATCGTGAGCTTGAACGCTACGCTGGATACCGTGCTCGTTGCCGGCTCCGATGGCACGCTGGCGGCAGACGTACGCCCGCTGGTGCGGTTATCTGTTCAGGTGATCGCCGAACAGAACGGGCGTCGTGAGCAAGGTTATGCGGGCGGCGGCGGTCGTTATGGTTATCGCGAGCTGTTGGAGAATGGTCGCGCTCATGCGTTTGCAGAAGAAGCAGTGCGCCAGGCGCTGGTGAATCTGGACGCCGTCGAAGCACCGGCCGGCGCCATGACGGTGGTGCTTGGTCCTGGTTGGCCGGGTGTGTTGCTGCACGAAGCGATTGGTCATGGCCTGGAAGGCGACTTCAATCGCAAGGGCAGCTCAGCCTTTGCCGGACGCATCGGCCAGCGCGTTGCGGCACCGGGCGTCACGGTGGTGGATGACGGCACCTTGCCGGGCCGCCGCGGTTCCTTGAGCGTGGACGATGAAGGTACGCCGACGTCGTGCACCACGCTGATCGAAGACGGCATTCTCAGGGGTTACATGCAGGACAAGCTCAATGCGCGCCTGATGGGTATGGCGCCCACCGGCAACGGTCGCCGCGAATCCTTCGCGCAGCTGCCGATGCCGCGCATGACCAACACCTACATGCTCGCCGGCCAGCACGATCCCCAGGACATCATCCGCTCGGTGAAGAAGGGTCTGTATGCGGTGAATTTCGGCGGCGGCCAGGTGGATATCACCAATGGCAAGTTCGTGTTCTCCGCCAGCGAGGCGTATCTGATCGAAGATGGCAAAGTCACCGCGCCGGTGAAGGGCGCCACCTTGATCGGCAGCGGTCCCGACGTGCTCACGCGCGTGTCGATGATCGGCAATGACCTCGCGCTTGATGAAGGCATCGGCGTGTGCGGCAAGGATGGGCAGAGCGTGCCGGTGGGCGTGGGTCAACCGACGCTGCGCGTGGAAAGCATGACGGTGGGCGGCACGGCGTCATAGTTTTCGAAAGGGGGACAGCGTGCCTAATTACTTGTTTCCCTATCTTCGGCGTAATTACTCGCCCGTCTCTATTTTTTAAGGAACATAATGCAACGGCAGTGTCACCGCGACGCTGCCGGCTTTTCTTTGCACGAATGGTTTTCCATTGACTCGGGAGGAGCGCATGGAATACCGGACGCAAGTGGCTTTGTTGCATCGGTTGTTCGAACTGATCGATCGCGATAGTACGCAGTTGAACGATGCGTGCTGGCAGCAATCGACGGAGGCGTATATCTGCGCAACGCGTTTGGCATGGGAGCGTGAATATTTATTTTCCCAACATCCGCTGCTGATCACCCATGGCAGCCATTTGGCTGCACCTGGCGACTACATAACGGACGATCTCGGGTTCATTCCGCTATTGCTGGTGCGCGATGACGAAGGGCAACTGCATGCTTTTGCCAACGTATGCCGGCATCGCGGTGCGCGTCTTGCTCGTGGCTGCGGCCATGATGCAAAGGCTTTTCTGTGTCCGTATCACGGCTGGTGCTACGACTTGAAAGGGCATCTGCGCAATCTCGTGCCGCGTGATGGCTTTGCCGGTCTGCAACGACGTGAGCAGGGCTTGGTGCGTTTGCCGGTGATCGAGCGGCACGGCCTGATCTGGGTGGTGCCGAAGGTGGGAGCTTCCATCGATGAGGCGCGATGGGTCGGAGCGTTGGATGCGGAGCTTGCCGCGTATGGTTTTTCCGGATTTTCTCACTTCGAAACGAAAGTGCTGCACGCGCGTACGAATTGGAAACGGGTGATCGAAGGCTTTCTGGAGAGCTGGCATTTCAATGTGCTGCATCGTCAGACCATCGCCTCGATCTTTCTGCCTGGCATTGGCTTGGCCGATCGTTTCGGGCCGCATATGCGCGTGATCTATCCGCGTCGTTCAGTGTTGCAGTTGCGTGGGCAGCCTGAGTCGGAATGGGATTTGTTGAAGCACAGTGTCGTGCTCTATGTGCTGTTTCCCAATACATTGGTCAACTGGCAGGGTGATCACCTGGAAATATGGCGTGTTTTTCCAGGCAAGAACGGCGTGCCGGGCGAATGTGTTGCAGAGGCCTCGCTGTATACGCCAGAGCCGGCACAAACGGATTCGGCGCGCGACCACTGGCGGCGCAATATGGATCTGCTTATTCGCACGGTGGTCGACGAAGACCTAGGGATGCTCTGATCTATTCCACGTACCCGTCACCGCACGGTATGCGCGTCTCGCTGCGCCGCAGTGGCGAAGGCAGACTGGCCGTCTGTCTAGACGCTGGGACGCAGCGAGACGCGCATACCGTGCGGCCCCAACCTCTTAATTTAAAAGACGGGGTGACGTCCAGAAGGCCCGCAGCCTGCGCCGCGTGGCTTGAACAGACGGCCCGTCTGCCCCGTGCCACGCAACACACCCTGGGGGCCTTCTGGATGTCATGCCGGGTGCGTGGAATAGATCAGAGCATCCCTAGCGCTGGCGGAAGACATGCAGCGCGGCTATGAAGCGCGTGTGCAAGCGCAGGTGACGTTCGGCCGGCATGAGCCGGCGCTGCAGCTTTATCACGCGCAGTTGGGCGATGAATCGCTTACGCAGAAGGCTCCTGCAGCAGCCGTGGTTGCGTAACCCGGGTGGCTCTGAGGTCGCCTCATTACGAGGCGTCTTCGACCAAGCCTTTCAGCAACTGAAAAATTTCTCGATAGGCGCGCGGCGGTTTGTTCGCATCGCGCTCGATCCGCGCCTGACGAATCAACGAGCGCAGATGTTGGCGATCGACCGAGGGATGCTGATCGATCAATTCCTGCAAGGCTTCGTCGTTTTCCAGCAATTTTTCGCGCAGCGCTTCCATGCGGTGCATGGCGGCGGTTTCCTTACGTTGTTGCTCGCGGTTTTCGCCGAGCAAGGCGCGCGCGCCATTGAACGCTTCGTCGTCATGACGACGCATGACTTTCGCGAGAAAGCCAAGCTGGCGTTTACGTGCGATGTGCGAAGTGATGCGGCGGAGGTTGTCGATTTCGCGCAGCACGTCTTCCGGTAGATCGGCGCGTGCGAGTTTGGATGGCGGCAGCTCTACAAGTTGCGAAGCAAAGGCAAGCACAGCCAGCGCATCGCGCCGTTGCTGCGTGCGCGTAGGGCCGTAGTCGTGTTCGGGATCGTCGGTGTAAGTGCGGTTCAAGGCAGGTTCCGGTCGGCGGCCTGGGGGAATTGGGGTGGCATCGCCTCGATCAGTGCGAAGCGGGGGATCGGCTCGCCTTCCAGTTCCACCGTTTCGGCGAACATCGCAGCGGGACGAACCCATAGCCCGTGATCGCCGTAGAGCGCCTGATAAACGACCAGCTCTTCCATGGTTTCGCTGTGCCGGGCGATGCCGATCACGCGATAACTTTGGCCTTTGTAGTGACGGTAGATACCGGTGGCTATGGACATGGGCCGCTCCTATGGCAACCTGAAGGATGCTCTGATCCATTTTACGTGGGCGTCACCGATTCTGTCCGTTCGCAGGCCACAGGACCACCGGCGAAGGCAGACTGGCCGTCTGTCGAGACGATGGGCCGAAGGCATGCGGACGGACAGAATCGGCCCGAAGGGTGATGTCCAGAAGGCTCGCAGGCTGCGCCGCACGACTTGAAAAGACGGCCAGTCTTCTCTGCGTCGTGCAACACACCCTGCGAGCCTTCTGGACATCATGCCGCCTACGTAAAATGGATCAGAGCATCCTTTGATTCAACTATTGGCAATAGGTTTGGGCGGCCCCATAACTGCCTATTGTACTCATCACCTCCACAGGAAACCCACGTGAGCAACGTTGCCATCCGCCAGGACGCCAGCCAGCGCGAACTCGACCGACTGGCCGAACTGGCCGAAGACGTGATCCGCCGCGCCCGCGCCGCCGGCGCCAGCCAGGCCGAGGTATCGGCGAGCATCGACACCGGGCTCAACGTGAACGTGCGCTTGGGCGAGGTAGAAACGGTGGAGCACACGCGCGACCGTGGTTTCGGGTTGACCGTGTACTTCGGCAAGCGCAAGGGCTCGGCCAGCACCGCCGATCTGAATGCAGAATCCATCCAGGCCACGCTGGACCAAGCCTGCGCCATCGCTCGCTACACGGAAGAGGATCCCGCTGCCGGGCTGGCCGATGCTGCGCGCATGGCCAAGGTATTTCCCGATCTGGATTTGTGGCATCCGTGGTCGATCGATACCGTAGATGCTATCGAGCTGGGCCAGCAGATCGAAGCGGCCGGGCGCGCGCATGCGGGTATCACCAACTCCGACGGTGCCAGCGTGCAGATGGGTGAGAGCCTATCGGTGTATGCAAACTCGCATGGCTTCGTGGGGCGCGAGCACGGCACGCGGCATTCGCTGTCGCTGGCACTCATTGCTGGGGACGATGCCGGCATGCAGCGCGACTACTGGTACGACAGCGTGCGGAGCGCCGATGATTTCATGAGCGCAAAGGCCCTTGGCGACAAGGCCGCCGAACGTACGCTTGCCCGCATGGGTGCTCGGCGCCTGTCTACGCGGCAATCGCCTGTGTTGTTCACCCCGGAGATCGCGCGCGGCCTGATCGGTCATATGGTGGGCGCGGTGAGCGGCGGCGCGCTTTATCGCCGCGCGAGTTTCCTGCTCGACCACGCCGGCAAGCAGATCATGCCGGCGTGGCTCACCATCGTGGAGCGCCCGCATCTGTTGCGTGGGCAGGGTTCGGGTGCGTTCGATGCGGAAGGTACTGCGACGCGCGACAACGTGCTGATCGAGAACGGCGTGCTGGCGCGTTATGTGCTGGGTAGTTATTCCGCACGCAAGCTGGGTTTGGAATCCACCGGTAACGCGGGCGGCATTCATAACCTGGTGGTCGAGCCGGGGCACGGCGATGGCGGCGCTGCAGAGGATTTCAACGGCATGCTGCGTCGCCTCGGTACCGGCTTGCTGGTGACCGAAGTGATGGGGCAGGGCGTGAATACCATCACGGGTGATTACTCGCGTGGCGCGGCCGGCTTCTGGGTGGAGAACGGCGAGATCGCCTATCCGGTGGAAGAAATCACTATCGCCGCCAATCTGCGCGAGATGCTGGCAGGCATTGTTGCCGTCGGCAGCGACGTGGATAAGCGCTCTCACTTGTTGACCGGTTCGATCTTGCTCGATCGCATGACCATCGCAGGCGAATAGGCCAAAAAGCCTAACAACAAGTTCCTACGCACCCTGCTAGGATGCTTTTCACCGGCATCGGCCGGCGTCTGCATGACTTGAAAGGAGATGCGTATGAGCGTTCCGCCCGAGTCTGTCGTACCGCCTCCACCGAGTGATCACATCGGTGGAGATATCCCCGCCGAAGAGCGCACATGGGCCATGTTCGGGCATCTGTCAGCGCTGCTGGGTGCTCTGCTGACCGCTTCGCTGGGCGCCGGTTGGGGCTGTTTCATCGGTCCCCTCGTGATCTGGTTGGTGAAGAAGGACACCATGCCGTTTGTCGCCGATCAGGCCAAGGAAGCTTTGAACTTCAATATCACGGTGGCGATCGCCACCCTGGCATTGCTCATTCTTTCGGTCATCACCTTTGGCATCGGCTTCATCATCGCGATCCCGCTGTGGGCGATCATCGGCATTGGATGGCTGGTGCTGACGATCATCGCTGGCGTGAAGGCCAATGAAGGCGTGCGTTATCGCTATCCGTTTGCGCTGCGGCTTATCAAATAGCCGGGATCATGTGGAGGTTGGGGTTTGCTTGCACCCCAACCTACGCAACTCAGGCTTCGGGCGTGAACGGCTCAGCCGTATCCGGCGCATCGGGATCGAGCAGCAGGCGCACGCGTAATTCGGCCTGGTCAAGGGACTGCTGGCAATGGCGATAAAGCCCGATGCCGCGTTCGAAGGCGCTGAGCGATTCGTCCAGGCTCATGTCGCCGCCTTCCATGCGCGCCACGAGCTGTTCCAGTTCGTCGAGCGAGCGCTCGAAGTCGGCGACCGGGGCGGTTTCGGCAGGGGCAGGAGTGGGCTTGGCCATGGGCGGCAACGCTAGCGCAGCGTTAAGACGGAATCAATTGCCGCTGTGAACCAGCGTGACGTGGTCAGGCATCTGTGCGGCATGCGGCACGCGCAGATCGGTTTGTCATGAGTGAATGTCTTTAGTGCTTGATTTCGATATATCGAAATTGTATTCTGCGCCCCTCCCCAAACCCGCGTGAGCCTGGGAAGGCTCGTCAAGGAGCTCTTGTGACGACGACTGCGTCCTCGCCTGCCGCCGAACCGGGCGGCATGGGCTTTTCCGGTTATCAGAAATTCGTAGTGGCCGTGTTGGCCTTTCTGCAGTTCACCATCGTGCTGGATTTCATGCTGCTGGCGCCGCTCGGTGCGCTGGTGGTTCCGGCTTTGCACATCACACCCAGCCAATTCGGCGAGGTGGTGTCGGCTTATGCGTTCGCTGCGGGTGTCTCCGGCATTCTCGCCGCGGGCTTTGCCGATCGCTTCGACCGGAAAAAACTGCTGCTGATTTTTTATAGCGGTTTCATGCTTGGCACTTTGTTCTGCGCGCTGGCCCATACGTACACGCAACTGTTGTCGGCGCGTGCTTTCACGGGCATGTTTGCCGGTGTGGTGGGCGCGGCGTCGATGGCCATCGTCACCGATCTGTTCCCGCTGGCCATGCGTGGACGCGTGATGGGCTTCATTCAATCGGCCTTCGCGGCCAGCACGGTGTTGGGTTTGCCGTTGAGCCTGTGGTTGTCCAGCCACTGGGGCTGGAACGCGCCGTTTTTCCTGATCGTGGCGGTATGCACGGCGGTAGGTGGTTTCATTCTTGGACGTTTGCGTCCGGTCATTGCGCATCTGGCGCTGCGCCCGGACAAGAATCCGCTTCACCATCTGCTGCACACCCTCACAACGCGGGACTACCTGGTGGGCTTCGTCACCACCGCGCTGTTGACCATGGGCGGCTTCATGTTGATGCCGTATTCCACCTTGTTCATCGTGAACAACCTCGGCATTTCGATGAAGATGCTGCCGACGGTGTACTTGATAACAGGCTTGGTGTCGGCGGTGATGGGGCCGTTGCTCGGACGCGCCAGTGACGCCTTCGGCAAGTTCCGCATCTTTGCATTCGGCTGCGTGATGACCATCATCATGGTGCTGATCTATACGCGCATGTCCAATGTGACGTTGTGGACGCTGATTACGGTGAGTGCGCTGCTGCAGATCGGCATTTTCTCGCGCATCATTTCGTCGTCGGCCTTGATGTCGGCTCTGCCCAAGCCAAGCGATCGTGGCGCGTACATGTCGATCAGCTCCTCGTTGCAGCAAATGTCCGGGGGTCTTGCTGCGATGTTGGGCGGCATGGTGGTGGTGCAGGTGGGTGAAGGAAGGCTGCTGCACTTCGATGTGCTCGGCGACATTCTGGTTTGCACCACGCTTGCTTCGTTTGCGCTGATGTACTTCGTGAATCGCAGGGTGATGGGAGCGGTGCCGGCACCTGTGCAGCAGCGCGTAGAAAGCGAAGCAGGGCAGTAGACGCGCTCCATGCTCCTCATTCGCTCTCCCCTCAAGGGGAGAGGGAATGGATTAGCGGCCAGGTCGCCAGCGCGGCGCCGCGCCGATTTCGCGAAAGAGTGCTTCAGCGCGCGCACTCAACCAACGATCCGCTACGGCAATCAACTCATCTTCTTCATATAACAGCGGACACGCATCGCGTTGCCATGGCGGAATCGCACCGGCCTGAAACAGCGAACGAAGATCGCGCGTATGGCGATCGCCTGCCGGCTTGATCTGCTCGCCGCCGCTGCGCCAACGGACGTCGAGCGTTTTTGGAAGTCGTGCCAAGGGTTCCAGGCTCAACAAGCCGCCATCAGGCAATCGCAGAGGCTCGCCCTGCCAATGCAATGGCGCCTGCGATTCCGTTGAATCATGTGGCGCCATCGCCCACAAGCGATGCTTCCAGACGTGCACTTCGGCGCCAGGCCATCGGATGCATGGCAACTGGCCATCTTGCGCTGTGCTTTGACGTTCGATCTGCTGACGTTGTGCCGTAGTCGGCGCCGGCAATCCTTGAATGTGCAGCCAGTGCGCCAACAGCGGATCGCGCAGCGCGGGAGGAAGTGCCAGCCATCCTCGAACATCGAGGCTGCCGGTCGCTTGATCACGCAGCGTTTTCAGCGCATCGAGCCAGTCGCCCTGCAGGGTATCGGCAGCGGCACGGCACAGCTTGGCGCTGTGCGTGATGGAGATCGCGGCCTGCGACCAATGCGCTTTCAGCAAAGGAATGACTTCGTGCCGCAAATGATTGCGCGAGAGTTGTCGATCGTGGTTGGAAGGATCAAGAATGCAAGCCAGGTCGTGTGCTTCGACGTAATCGCGCAACACTTGTTGCGGCACGTCCAACAGCGGCCGCCACACCATGCCGCGTCCAAGTGAACGCTCTACACGCATACCGCCAAGCCCTTCCGGCCCGGCGCCACGCAGCAGCTTCAGCAACACGGTTTCCACTTGATCGTCTTGGTGATGTCCAAACACCAGGCGCTCGTTATCGTGCAAACGCTCGGCAAAAATGGCATAGCGTGCATCGCGTGCAGCGGCCTCCAGCCCCATGCCGCCAGACCGATTCACTTTGGCAATATGCACTTCGCACACAACGCTCAACGCCGCGCAAAATGCACGGCAATGCGCAGCCCAGCGCGCGCTTTCCGCATGCAGGCCATGGTCCACGTGCAAGGCACGCAGGCCGCGTGCGCGCGCTTCGGGTATATGCGCCAACGCATGCAGCAAGGCCGTCGAATCGGGCCCGCCACTGAAAGCCACGCACAGCTTGTCGCCGGGTCGCCTTTGCAATGCGGCGAAAAGCAGCGTTGGCAAGATGTCATTCCGGCCCATGACTGCCGTCACTCGCGTGTTGCCGGTTTTCGCTTGTTGCGGACATAGATTGCCTTGGGCCGCCCTTCGCCAGGGCTGCGCCGATCCAATTCAAACAGATCGATTGCAGCGATCAAGTCGCTCAGCTTGCCGTAGCCATAACTGCGCGAATCGAAATTCGGTCGTTGCTTGGTGATGATCGAACCTACGCCGCCCAATCCCGCCCAGCCTTCGTCATCGGATGCAGCGTCGATCGCATTGCGCAGCAGATTGATCAGGCCACCGTCCTTTTTCAGTTGTGCCGGCGAGCGTGGTTGCAATGGTTGTTCTTCGTCCGGCTTGGACGCGAGGATCTCGGTGTAGATGAACTTGTCGCAGGCAGCGACGAACGGCTCCGGCGTCTTGCGTGCGCCGAAGCCGTATACGATCAAGCCCGATTCGCGAATGCGTGCCGCCAGTCGAGTGAAATCGCTATCGCTGGAGACGATGCAGAAGCCGTCGAAACGGCCGGAATAAAGCAGATCCATTGCATCGATGATCATGGCCGAGTCGGTCGCATTTTTGCCGCTGGTGTAACTGAACTGTTGGATGGGCTGAATCGATTGCGTGAGCAATTGTTCTTTCCAGCTCTTCAATTGATTGCCGGTCCAGTCGCCATAGGCACGCTTGACGTGGGCGGTGCCGTACTTGGCGACCTCGGCCAGCAGACCATCTGCGATGGCCGGCTGGGTGTTGTCGGCATCGATCAAGACGGCGAGCTTGGTGCTGTCGCTGGCCATGGCGGATTCCTGTGCATGGAAAGACCGGGTAAGTGTGCCTCAGGTCGGGTCATTCGACAGATACCCAACAAAGGTCGGGGCGCCGCCGTGTGATTTTCCTCCCGCCCCGTGTGGCAATACGCACAGCCGCGGCAAGCGGCCTCCGCGCGCCGTTTGCCGCATCAAGCGAGCCGGCGGAGTGTGTGGAAAACCACTCACTCGCCGCGGATTCAAAGCGGCCTTTCGATAGCGAATATTCGCAAATTCAATGAGTTGTCGACTTGGCACGGCTCTTGATTCGTGTATTCCGCAACGCGTGCACATTGTTCGATCGAATCCAGGTTGTCGCCATCTCAGCGAGGCTCGTCCATGACCGTCGAAAGCATCCAGAAAAAGCTGCTGCGCGTAAGGCCGCCGCGCGTGCGCATTACCTATGACGTCGAAACCGGTGATGCGATCGAGAAGGTGGAGCTGGCTTTCATCGTGGGCATCTTTGCCGATCTGTCCGGACAGATAGATGCCGGCACGCTGCCGGCGATGAAAGATCGCCGCATGCGCGACATCGACAGCGAGTCGTTCGACAAAGTGCTCGCCGAATGCACGCCGACGATGAAGCTCGACGGCATTCCCGACCTGATTGCCGGTGGCGGAAAAAAGCTCAATGGACCGATGCCATTCGGCAGCCTGTCCGACTTCGAGCCTTTGGCGATCGTCAACAAGGTCGACAGCCTGAAGCAACGTTACGACGCGCGCGCCGATCTGCGTGCGCTGCAGTCGATGGCCGAGTGCAATGATTCGCTCGCGTCGGTGCTGGACGGCTCCTTGCTCGACGCCGCGGCGATAGGTGCATTGAAGAGCACGTTTCCCACGCAAGTTCCGGCCGACTGGGTCAAGGTCTCGCTTGATCCCAGCACGGTGACGCCTCTGCCGAGTACCGGTAAGGATGCGCCTGTTGCGCTACTGACGCTGCTGGCTGCGCAAATGACCGGCAACGCCGCCATGGCCAGTGCAGCCAAAGACGTTGCCGATGCGGCCGCGCAGGCTGCCGACAAGGCGGCGAAGGATAACGCTGCCGCGGCAACCGCTCTGGATGCGGCGAAGCAAGCAGCACAAAGCGCGGCCGCTGCGTTGACCGCCGCGGGCGACACTGTGAAGAACGCTTCGGGAGACCAGGCGATCGCCGACGCGAATAAAGCCCTGATCGCAGCGCAGCAAGCCAAGAACGATGCCGATGCGGCTTTGCTGCTGGCGCAATCGCAGGCGGATGCGGCCAAGAAGCTGATGAGCAGCACGGTGCAGACGGCCGAAGATCGCATGCAGGCCTATCTCGCGATCGATCCCTTATCCAAGGCACGCCGCCTGGTTGGACGCTTCGCCAACGAAATCGTCGTGCCAATGACTGCCAAAGAGCTCGACAGCGTCGCCCTGGGCGTCAGCGGCATGATCGACGAGCGCGCCGGCGGCATTGATGTGCAGATCGGCGTGCAGCTTGACGCCATCATGCATGCGCCGAAATTTCAGGAATTGGAAGCGACCTGGCGCGGCTTGTTTTATCTGGTCTCGCGTACCGAAAGCGGCAAGCTGCTGAAGCTGCGTGTGTTCAATTCGACCATGGACGATTTGCGCAAGGAACTGGAAAAGGCCGCTGATTTCGATCAAAGCTGCATTTTCAAAATGATTTACGAAGCCGAATTCGGCACCTATGGCGGCTCTCCCTACAGCCTGCTGGTGGGCGGCTACGAGTTCGATCACTCGCCCAATCACATGTCGCTGCTTAGCAAGATGACTCAGGTTGCGGCGTCGGCCCATGCACCTTTTATCGCGGCAGCTTCGCCAGGCTTGTTCGGCCTCGATGGTTTCGACAAGCTGGCCAAGCCGCGTGATCTGGGGCAGCTGTTCGAATCGCCTGAGTTGGCGCAATGGACGGAATTCCGTGGCAGCGAGGATTCGCGCTATGTGGCTTTGACCTTGCCGCATGCGTTGATGCGACTTCCATATGGCAAGGATTCGCGGCCGGCCGAAGGTGTGAAGTACGAGGAAACCGTTACGGGTGACAACGGCCCGGAGCACAGTAATTTCCTCTGGGGCAACGCCGCCTATGTACTGGCCGAACGCATCACCCATGCGTTCGCGCTCTATCACTGGACCGCCGCGATCCGCGGCGTGGAGGGTGGCGGCCTGGTCGACGGCTTGCCGGTGTACACCTACCGGGACGATGCAGACATGGTGAACATGATCTGCCCCACCGAAGTTTCGATCACTGATCGTCGCGAGAAAGAACTCAACGATCTGGGTTTCATTTCGCTGTGCAATTGCAAGGGCACCGGCCAGGCAGCGTTCTTTGGTGGACAGACCACCAATCAGCCGCGCCAGTACATCAGCGACGAAGCCAACGCCAATGCCAAGCTGTCGGCGATGCTGCCTTACATCCTCGCAGCCTCACGCTTTGCGCATTACATCAAGGTCATCATGCGCAAGAAGATCGGCGCATTCCTCACGCGCGGCAATATCGAGGCGTATCTCAATACCTGGATTGCCCAATACATCCTGCTGGACGACAACGCGTCGCAAGAGGTCAAGGCCAGCTATCCCCTGCGCGCAGCACAGATCAGCGTGACCGACGTGCCCGGTTCTCCCGGGGCGTACAAAGCGACGGTATTCATCAAGCCGCATTTCCAGCTCGAAGAACTCACCACCTCGATTCGCCTTGTGGCGGATCTGCCGGCGGCCTAATCGCCTAAACAGTCTCTAAGCCCCATCGGCCACGGCTAACCGATCACAGGAGCGAATATGGACCTGATACTTTTGCAACCCGGCGACCCTGCGATTTTCGGCTCGCCCAACAACTGGCAGACGGGCGGCAGCCTGATCGACGACCAATGGCGCGACCAGATTCTGAAACTGGGCCAATGCATGGAGCTGTTGTCCGTGCACCAGGGCATGCAACAGCAGATCACCACCGACGTCAGCAATTCGGCGCGCACCTCTGGCCGTCCGATCATTACCGAATTCACGTGCGTCAAGTACGTGGATAAGACGTCGGTAAAGCTATACGACTATTGTTTGCGCGCCGAGCCCTTAGGCAAGGGCAAGGACAAACCCACCAAGATTTACATCGCGCGCAACTCCGGCAAGAACACCGCCAACATTCTCACCATGGAACTGCGTGACGCGATCATCAGCGAGATCCAGTTCCAGACCAACGCCGACGATATGCCCACCGAGCAATTCAAGCTCAACTTCACCGAAGTGTTGTGGACCTACACCGTGCAGAACGCGCAGACCGACTCTGCCGGCAACATGCTTGCGGGTTGGAGCGTGTCGAGAAACAGGCCGATCGGGCAATTCACGTCGTAAGCCTTGGCTTTTGCTTCCCATCCCTGGGTGGGGCAGTGACATACCGGTGATCCCATGCCCTTTTTGCTAGAACGCCTTCAAAGTCCGCAGTTCGCGTTGGCCGATCACGTTGCCGCGCAGATTCAGCGCTTGGTGGAATGTCGTCCCTATATCGCACCTGGCGGTGTGCATGTGTGTGATTTCGGCATGCCCGCGATCGTTGATTTCGGCAGCGGGCTGCATGATCAGGAGCGTTATGGCGCGGCGCTGGCTAACGCGATCGCCCGGTACGAACCGCGTTTACGTGATCTGAAGCTGGAGTGGCTGCCCAGCGGACGTACCTTGGTGGTGATCGGGCGCCTGCAACAGGAAGCCGAAAATCATGCGTTCCGTTTCGAGTTGCCCATGCAGGGGTCCGCGGCATGAACAACGATGCCGCGCCGCGCCTGAAAATGTGGTTCGAGCAAGAGATGGCTGCGCTGCGCACGGATGCGGTGGAGTTTGGTCAGGCCTATCCTGCAGTGGCCAAGAGCCTGGAGCTGAGTGGCGGACGCAGCAGCGATCCGCAGGTGGATATGCTGCTGCAATCGTTCGCTTGGATGGCCGGGCGTTTGCGCTATCAATTGGAAGTGGATCAAGCGGTATTGCCCAATGCACTGCTTGGTTTGCTGTATCCGCATCTGGAAGCGCCATTGCCATCGATGCTGCTGGCCGAGATCGAAGTTCGGCCGGAAGGCGCCAATTTCATGCATGGCGTGGCACTGGAGCGCGGACGCCATGTTTACGCGATGGCCGCCAATGATCTGGGACAGCAGATGCGCTGCCGTTTTCGCACCAGCTGCCATACGCCACTGTGGCCCTTGAAGCTGACCGAACTGACGATGGTCAGCGCCAATACCTATCCCTTGCAGCGCAGCGATACGCGCACCTTGTCGATCGCGCGCGCGGTCATCGAATGCCAAGGCAAGGACCCGGCGCATGCGATGAAAATACCGTTGCTGCGCTTTTGCATACATGCCGAACACAAACACGCCTACGCGTTCTATGACGCCCTGTCGACACATCTCGTGCGCATGGCCTTGCGCGTGCCGGAAAGCGGCCAATTGCGCTACATCGATGCCGACCGGCTGCGTTGGTGCGGTTTCGACGATGACGAAGCCATGCTGGGTACGCATCCCCTGACCCATCCTGGCTACCGCCTGGTGCAGGAATACTTCGCTTTTCCGCAGAAGTTCCTGTTCTTCGAAGTGGGGGGGCTGGACTGGTCGGGCGTAGGCAAGCAGTTCGAGCTATTGTTTCTGCTGGACACGCCGGCACCGAAGCAGAATCCGCTCGATCGCGAACTATTGCGCCTCAATTGCGTGCCGTTGATCAATCTGTACCCGCAGCGCATCGAGCCGTTCGTGCTCGATCAACTGCACTACGAATACCGACTGGTCGGCGATCAGGCCAACCATCGCTATTGCGAAATCCATAGCCTGGAGGAACTGGTTTCGATCCGTCCGGATCGCAGCCCGCGCCCGATCGCGCCGTATTTTTCTCTGAACGACATGCAGCACATGGAAAAGCTGGATTACTTCTATGCGGTGCGCCGTGAGGTAAACCAGACCGGCGCGGTGCATGGCACTGAAACCTATGTGTCGTTTCTCGATCCGAATTTCGATCTCAGCCTGCCAGCCGAAGAAATGATCGGCGGAAGCGTCTTGTGCACCAATCGCCGCCTGCCTTCCCAACTGCAGTCGGGCAGCGTCTTGTACTTGGAAGGCGCAGGTCCCGTGTCGACGCTGACCGCGGTGAGCAAACCTACCCCGAACCAGCCGCCGCAGATGGTCGGTGATCGTCCTTGGGCGCTGGTGTCGCAGTTGTGCCTGAATCATCTGTCGCTGATCGATGGCGAACGCGGTCCGCCGGTGCTGAAGAACATGCTGCGGTTGCATGTAGGACCGGCCAGCGCCACCGGTTATCGCCAGATCGACGGCCTGCGTGCGCTAAGCAGCCGACGCGTTCAGCGGCGCATGCCGCGTCGCGAGATATGGCGAGGTTTTGCCGACTGTATCGAGGTGCATGCGCAGGTGGATCTCGCGCATTTCGAGGGTGGCAGCGCCGTGCTTTTCGGCAGCGTGCTGCACCGTTTCCTTTCCTTGTATGCGCAGACCAATACCGTCGTTGAATTGACTCTGGAGTCATCCGATCAACAAGGGGAACTGAAATCATGGCCACCGCTGACTGGCGCACGGGCGAAGCTTTAAGCCAACGGCTCGCGCGACGTCCGGCGAGTTTCGATTTCTTCCAATGGGTGCGCCTGCAATCGTGGCCATCCGGCACGGGTGTAACGCCTTACACCGTTGAGCACGGTGTGCGCCAGGTCAGCGCGCGCCTGCGTTTTCGCGGTGAGCTGTCGCCGGCTTTTCCCGGCAGCGAGATTTCCGCAGGCCGCATGCGTTTGCCGGTACGCGCTGCGCAAGAGCAATCCCGGCAGCGCACGGACTTGTACGTCATCAATTTCACCTTGGCCGGCGTGCTCGGTCCCTTGCCGGACAGCTATACGGAATGGGTGCGCCGGCAGCTTGGCGTGCGCGAAACCGCGATGGCCGAGTTTCTCGATCTCTTCAATCATCGACTCGGTGTGCTGCGTTACGAATTGAAAGCGGCCAGCGTGCCTGCTTTCGACGCTTTGCGTCCCGAGTACACGCGCTGCGCAGAAGCGGCTGGCGCATTGATGGGCCTGGCTGCGTTTGAAGGAGAGGGCGCAGGCATTCTGTCGCAAAGTGTGCCGATGCCAAGGCGTGCCTTGCTGGCCTTGTGCGGTTTGATGGTCGACAAGCGACGCAGCGTGACGCAGGCGTTGATCGTGTTGCGCATTTACCTGGGCACGCCGGTGGCGATCGAGCCACTGCTGGGTGCATGGCGCACCATTGATGCGCGCGATCGCACCCTGTTGGGGCGGCGCCATTTGCGCACGGCACCTTTGGGACGACGCGTGTGGGTGAATCACGCGGCGGTAGGGCTGACGATGGGGCCGGTGTCGCACGCGCGCCTGTGCAGCCTGTTGCCGGACCGTGCGCGTGGCCTGAAAGTGGATAGTCGATTTGGCCGTGCCTACCGGAATTTCGCGGCGATGTTGCATTACCTGTTCGATCGGCATGTCGACGTAGTTGTGACGATTGATGTGGAGGAGACAGGCATTCCGCCATCTGCATTGTGGCGCCCGCGCCCGGTTGCAGGCTTCGGCAGCCACGGCTTGCGACTGGGGCAGACGGCGTGGTTGCGTGGCCGGCCGCAGGCGCCGCGACAAGTGCGTTTCACGGTCGCGGCAGATGCGAGGGTGGAGGCGGCATGAGCGCCATCGTCACCGATACGGTCGGCCGCACCGCGATCGCTCCCATTGGTCAGGCGGGAAAGCCGGATTCGCCATTGCTTTACCTGCATTGCGGCATCTGCATCAGCCGCAACACCTGGCTCAGCGACGAATCGTTTCGCCTGCTGTCGTTCGAGGGTGAGGAGAACGTTTCCCAGCCATTCGATTACCAATTGCAATTGCGCGGCAATAGCGCGCCGCAAACGGGGCGGCGCCTGAGTTTTGAACAGGTGATCGGACGGCCGGTGACGGTTGGCATCAACGATCCCACCAAGATCAGCCAGCCGGATGCCTCTGCGCGCTTCATGCAGGCACTGCGTACCGGTTCTGCGCCGGACATGACGCTCTACAACGGCATTGTCAGTTCGTTCGCCATGGATGAGCCCGGCGTATATCGCCTCGGCATGAAGCCCGCGCTGTGGAAGCTTACGCTCACCAATCGCTACTGCGTGCATGCGCAGATGAGCGTGGGCGATGTGATCGAAAACCTGTTGCGCGAGCACTACATCGCCTGCTCGCTGGATGCGGTGTCCGGCAGCGACAACTTGGCTGTGACGCGTGTACAGGACTGGCTGCAGGCCGGCGAGAGCGATTACGAATTCCTGCAGCGCATGATGTCCAAGGCGCATATCTATTACTACGTCACGCATACCGGCAATCGCCATACCGTGGTGTTCGCCAACCGGCCTGCGTATCCACAGGCATTTGGTCATCGTCCGCTGCGCTACACCCACACTACGCTGGAAGAACTGGGTCAGCACCAGGACGACGTGGTATTCCAGTACAGCTATCAGCAGTCGATGACCAGTAGCGGCATCAATACCTCGTTCGTGTATCAGGAAAGCGCGTGGCACATGGACCCGGTGCCGGGTTTCCAGACATACGGGGCAACGATTCCTACCGATACGGGCGAATTGCCGTTCAATCTGTATCGCACCTACCAGTACGGCATCGACAGTGCGGAAACGCAGGACTACATGAAGCGCACTGCGTCCTGTCTTTCCACCTCGGCACGGCAGCTCTCAGGCAGCAGTACCTGCAGTGGTTTTCGCGTCGGCCATCAATTCACCCTCAGCGGCGAGATGGCGACGGGCATGCAACCCTCGCCGGTGCGTCCGAGCTTGGAAGGCAAGCCCTTCGTGCTGAGCAAGGTACAGCACAAGGCGAGTGCGGACGGTGGTTACACCAACACCTTCGAGGCCACCGATGCGTCCGGCATGCTAACGCCGTTTTCGGTCTCCGATACCCAGCAGGGTGTGATTCTGGCCAGGGTGGTCGATATCGAGGGGCAGCGCCCGACCGATTGGCGCTATTACGAACCAGGCAATTTCGACCCTGAATCCAGCGTCTATAGCGACAGCACTGCCAACCCGCGCGATCTGCACGCCAAAGGCGTGTACGTGCAGTTCTCCACACCTGGCGGCAACAGCAAGCCGGTATGGGTGAAGCTGGGCGCAGGCATGCAGACCGTGCCGGAAATCGGCGTCACCGTGCTGGTGGCGCGTGCGCAGGACGAATCGGAACTGCCGGAAATCCAGCAGATCGTGCAGGCCAACGGCACGATGACGGTTACGCCGTCGGGATGGACGGCAACCACGCACGTAGGCAGCAGCTATTCCACCAACTATGCCGATACCAAAAACATCCGGTTCGGCCGCAATACCCCCTACGACTTGGACGTGGGGATCGCCAAGGTCAGCGACGCCTACGACACCGGCCAGTTCATCGACTGCAGCTACACCCTGGGCGGCAGCTACAGCTATACCTCTGCGGTGGCCGGCTATAGCGGTATGCTCAGCACCACCGAAACCATCGGCAAGACCTACAGCACGCACCAGGGCGAAATTTCCTGGAGCAAAAGCACGCTGACCCAGAGCACCAATTACTCCACCATCGTCGACAGTTTCAGCGAGGAGACCGTCAGCGGAACGGCCACGTCCATCTCCACACGCAATATCGTCAGCAGCGTGTCCACCGACAACGTGGTGACCAATGTCACGACGCAAGGCATCGTCAGCAATACCACCACCGTGGGTACCGAAACCAATGTGGTGAACCAGGGCACGGTGACGACCACCACCACGCAAGGTGTCGTCACTAATGTCACCACGCAAGGCACGGTGAGCAATACCACGACCACCGAGACCGAAACGAATGTGGTGAACCAGGGCGTGGTGGCGACTACCACCACGCAAGGCGCGGTAACCAATATCACGAACCAAGGCGTGGTGAACAACACGACGACCGTGGGCACCGAAACCAACGTGGTAAATCAAGGCACCGTTACCACGACGACGACGACGGACGTTGTCACCAACACCACCACGCAAGGCACGGTGAACAACACGACGACCGTGGGTACGGAGACGAATGTCACCACGCAGGGCACGATCAGCAATACCACCACGCAAGGCACGGTGACGAACACCACCGCGGTGGACAACGAGACCAATAGCGTTACGCAAGGGACGGTGACGACGACGACCAATGCGACCAGCGTGACCAACATCACCACGCAAGGCACGGTCAGCAACACCACGAATGTCGGCTCGGAAACCAGCAACACCACCTACGGCAGCAACACGCAGACGACGACCACCGGCAGCAGCAACAGCACCTCGATCACCGGCGCGATGGCACAGACCACGATCACGGGGGCAAGTGCAGAGACAAGCATTACCGGCGCCACGCAGCGTACGAATATCACCGGGGCGAACAGCTCCGTTTCGGTGAGCGGCGCCAGTTCGGAAATAAGCATTACCGGCGCCGACAGCAAGATCAACATTGTTGGCGCAGGCATCAGCCTGACTTGTCGTGCTGTTGGCGGGGATATCGATATTTCGCCGGCTCGCGGAAAGATGACGCTGGAGCAACTGGCGGTAGTCATTCCAGCGCTCCGCATTTTTTTATGAGGCACGCATGAAGATCATCAAACCCATGACACTTGGGCTGATGCATCGCCCCTATCGCTGGCAAGGGCGCCATCGCCTGCTGGTCATTACCGTCGCGTTCTTCCAGCTGGGAGGACGTGCCGAAACCTTGCTTCGCGACAGCCTGCAATGGCGCAAGGTGATGGCGGCCTTGCCTCATGGCAGGGCGCTGGATGAGCTGATGCCCAAGGCGCGCGGCGAGGTGTTGCTGGCGGGCAGTGCCTACGCCAAGGATGGTTTGGCCACGACGCAACAAGATGTGCGGCTGAAACTGGGCAGCATCGACAAGTGCCTGCGCGTGATCGGCGACCGGCGTTGGTTCGATGGTTTCCTGCCGTGGTTTCGCAACCTCAGGGCCGCACCATTCACCAGCATGCCGCTGGTATGGAACCGTGCTTTTGGCGGGCCGCATCATCCGGGCAATCCGGAAGGTGTTGGTTATACGCGCAACCCCTTCGCGGGCCTGTTTTCGCGCAAGCCCTTGATGATGCCGAACGTGGAAGAGCCGGATCATCCTGTACGCAGCCGCCTGCGTCGTTATATGCCTGCAGGTTTTGGTTCGATGGACGTGAGCTGGCAGCCGCGCCGGCGCTGGGCGGGAACCTATGGATGGCGCTGGCGCATGGATGGATGTTCCGGCCTTGCGCATGACACCCATCCGGAGTTCTTCGGCGCTGCGCCTGGCGATCAACGTATCGCAGGCCACTTTCACGGCGGCGAGGCTTATCGCCTGGAAGGCATGCATCCAAGCCAGCCTGTGATCGACGGCCACCTGCCGGAGATTCGTGCGCGTGCCTTCGTGCATAGACAGGGCATGGCGGCCGACGCGATCGACGAAGTGCCGCTGGCGTTCGATACGGTGTGGTTTTTCCCGGATGCCGAATTGGGTATCGCCATCCATCGTGGCGAGGTGGATGTAGAAGACAGCCTGGCGCTGGATGTGGATGCGCTGATGGTGGCTTACGAACATCTTGCCGACCCGCCACGGCCACTCAAGCATTACGGCGAAGTACTGGCCCTGCGATCCAATCGCGATACCGCGATGCGGCATGTGTTCAACGAAGCACCGTTGACGCCGGAGCCCAATGCCGCCCTGCGCGCGGCACGCGCACAGGAAGATCAGCTCGAACGCACGCAGCGTGAAACCGCAGATGCGGCCTTCCAGGCAGCGCTGGCAGAGGACTTCAAGGCAAAGACCGGCATGGAGATGCCGGTGGCACCTGCGTCGGACATGCCGGAACTGGCCATGCCGTCCAACGCGGCCATACAGCGTGGAGATTTTGATCTGGGTGCCTTGCTCGACAGCGCTGATGACTTGATTGCGCACGCCAAGACCTTGGCCGAAAAGCATCAGCAAGAGGCAAAGGCCGTGCTCGCAGACTTGCCGGTGCCCGCGACGACCGCCAACGCTACAGTGGAAGAGGCACTTGCTCGCGCCAGCGGACAGGATCCGCGCATAGCCAGCTTGGCTGAATTCAGTGCGGAACACGCGGTGCCTCCGGCGACGATCGAATCGCTGCATGACTTGCAGCGCCGTGCGCGATTGGCCGCGCCAAACCCCACGGCGCCGGTAGTGCCGTTGTCACCGGAAGCAGCGGCTGCCATCGGCCAATGGGTGCTGTTGCGCGTGCGTGAAGGAGCATCCCTGCATGGATGTGATCTGGCTGGCGCCAATCTCCGCGGTGCGGAACTATCTGGCGCCGACTTGCGTGGTGCGTTGTTGGAATCTTCCGATTTGAGCGGCGCCAAGCTCGATGGTGCCGATCTCAGCGAAGTAGCGCTGACCGGCGCCACGCTCGACGATGTTCACGGTGCCGCCGCGCGCCTCGATGGCGCCAATTTGTCCTGTACGCGTGCACGCCGCGCGATATTTCGCGGTGCGAGTTTTCGTAGCGTGCAGGCGTCTGATGCCGATTGGAATCAGGCTGATTTGAGCGGAGCGCGCTTCGAGCAATGGATTGCGCCGAACATCCAGCTCACCGGAGCAAATCTGAGCCACACGGCCTTGACTGACAGCGTATTGCTGCACACCAAGGCCGACGGCAGTCTTTGGTCGAACACCGTGTGGCGGCAAACGATCGCGTTGGGTTCGGCCTTCCATGCCAGCGAGTGGCATGAAGCGGCTTTGACACGCAGCGTGCTGATGGAAAGCTGCCTCGTCGGCAGTGTCTGGCGCGGCGCGGTGCTCAATCGCGTACAGGCAGGCGGCGGTGCCGACTGGAGCGGCGCGGATCTCTGCCATATGAATGCCGAACATAGCAGTTGGCGTGATGCGACCCTGATCGACGCCAACCTTAGTGACGGTGAATTCCGGTCGTGTGATTTCAGTGGCACGCGCCTGACGGATGCCGTGCTGGAACGTACGCTGTTCTACCGTTCGCTGTTTATGGGCGGCGCCCTGAGCGGTTGCCATGCGCAATCGGCCGATTTCTTTCAGGCCAGTTGTCGACGTGCGGATTTCCGCGGCGCGGATTTGCGGCGCGCGAATTTCGTGCAGGCCGAATGCAGCGACGCGCATTTCGAGCGTGCGCGGCTGGATGGCATCCGGATCGAGCCGGGCAGGAGGTTGCGATCATGAGCGCAACACGCGATCGACCGTCTGTTAGCAGCTGGGGCGACATCGAACAACTGCAACGCCTGCGCCGTCCCGTGCAGGACGTGGACTTGGGAGCGCTGGATGGCAGTCAGCGTGCGATCGAACAGCTGGTATTTTGCAATGTCGTATGGCGTGGCGCCGTTTTGCGCGGAAGCCGGCTGAGGGAGCTCAACTTCATCGATTGCGATTTGAGCGGCGCCAACCTGGACGGTGCGAGCATCGACGGTTGCACCTTTACCCGCTGCGACCTCAGCGGAACGCGTTGGCATGAAGCGCAGATCGAACGTTCCGCACTGGCCGAATGCAAACTCATGCATAGTGCCTGGCAGGGTGCCGCCTTTTCGATGGCCATCGTGCATGGCTGTGACTTGCAGGCGGCCATGTTGGCGCGCAGTCGCTGGCATCGCAGCATGGTCGGCTCCTGCCAGCTCGACGGCGCGAACCTGGAAGAAGCCACGCTGTCGCAATCGGCCTTGCCGGAAGTCGATTTCCGTACGCTCCGCATCAGTGGTTTTAGCGCCGAGGCGTGCGTGCTGCACAAAGCCCGTTTCGACGGCATGGATCTGCGCGCGCTGACTTTGCGCCGATGCCAGCTGGATGGGGCAAGCTTTATCGATACCGATCTGCGCGATGCGGATTTGCGTGAGAGCAATTGTCATCAGGCCCGCTTCCTGCGTACGCAACTCCAGCGTGCCGATCTGTCCGGCGCCATGTTGCTGGAAGCAACCTTCGAACAGGTCGATGCTCGCGGTATGCGCTGCGAAAATCTGAATGCCTCGTCGATGACGCTGAAGAACGTCAACTTGTCAGGTGCGACGGCCAATCAGAGCGTTTGGCATCACGCGCGTTTCAGCAAGGTGGACTTTTCGCGCGCCGCGTTGCGTTACGCGCACTTCGACCATGCCAGCGGAAGCCGGCTCAATTTCAGCCGCGCCGATCTGGCGTACGGCAGCTGGCACAACACCCGTTTCCGTTGGCTGAATGTGTTCCTTTCACGGCGCAAGCGCCTGCGCGGTACTTCAGCTGCGCGATTGCTTGCTGAGCGCCGCGCCCTCGCACTGTCTTGAACTCAAGGAGATCTCGCCATGTTCGCCGCTTCTCGTCGCAGCCTGACGCGTCAACGCAACAGCCCACAACTATCGGAAGCCGTTATTCATGAGGCACTCGGTGACGACCACTGGCGCCTGGATGACGGCCGCTCTGCGCGGCAGGCGACTTCGTGCCTGATCACGCCGCAGCCGGGCGACCGTGTGCTGCTGGTATGCATGGCCGATGACACCCGCTACGTGCTGCACGTGCTGGTGCGCGTCGAACGGCACAACGCCACGTTGACGGTGCCTGGCGCGGAAAGTCTGTCGATCCGGCAAAACCATGTCGATGTCGCAGCAACGCAGACGATTGCCTTGCGGGCGGCCTGCGCGGTGGAAATCACCGCAGCGCAAGGCGCGCTGTCCTTGCGTGCACGCGACGTGTTCACCAGTGCGGCCGAATCATTGGTTCACACCGCGCGCAGTTACGTAGGACAGGTCGATCGATTTCTGCTCGATGCGCGGCAGTTGCTGCGATTGCATGGCGAGCACGCCATCGTGACGGCAAAGCAGGACGCCAAGATCGATGCAGAGCGGGTGAGTTTGGGATAGCGAATGCATCCTCTCTTCATTTTTTCGAGAAGAGGCAGGCAACACACACTTGATTGAAATGCGGACAACCACTCATGCCCATCAACACCATCCTGGCCGTGCTCATCTTCGCCTTCCCTGACGTGTGCTTCGTGCCCGTCCTCGGCGTGCCGGTGCCCATGCCATTTCCGAATATCGCGCTATCCACCATGGATATCCCCGCGCAATTCCAGGTGATCATCTGCGGCGGCCTGGCAGAAAACATCATCACCATCGGCAGCATGAGCAATGGCGACAATGCCGGCGTGGAAGGCGGGGTGGTGTCGCATCTGGTGATGGGCCCATTTCGCGGCATCTTGGGCAGTTTTGCCGTGTTCGTGGGCGGCATGCCCGCCACGCACCTGGCGAGCGTGTTTGGCCAGAATGGCCTGTTGCCGAATATCGTTGGTGTTGCGCTCACGCCTGCGCAGCCGACGGTACTGGTGATGCGTTGATGTTCCGCTTGCGCGCCATCTCTGTATGGCTGATCGCATTCGCGATCACGCTTGCGGCAGGGTGCAGCACGATCAAGAAATTGAATCCGTGGCGCGCGCCCACTACCACGTTGTCCAATGTGCGCGTCGCTGCACCGCCAGGGGCCAATCTCGATTCGGCGACGGCGCTGGACCTGGTCTTTGTCTATGACAAGAACAGCATCGCGCTGCTGCCCAAGACAGGGCTTGAATGGTTTGCGCAAAAGCAGGCCCTGCTCAACGGCCTGGGCAAATCGGTTGAGGTGGTGTCTTTGCAGGTGCCGCCCGCCACCGTGGTCGATCCAGTGCAACTGCCCAAGCGAGCAGGCGACGCGACGGCGGTATACGGCTTTGCCAATTATCTATCTGCCGATGGCCAGACACGTTTCGATATCACCCAATATCGCCATGCGGTGATCTGGCTGGCCGCCACGCAAATCCAGATCAGCGAGGGCAGGTAGCGCCATGAACATGTTGCCCGACAACCCGCCATGGTTTCCCGAAGCGATTTCCTGGTCGGAAGGCATGCTGCTTTCGCCGCAGCATTTCCAGCAGAACGATATCTATTGGGGCCGCCTCTTGCACCATCAGATATCGGCCATGCAGCCCTGGTGCTGGGGCGTGCTGGAGATGGCGCTGGACACCACCGAACTGGTGAAGGGCAAGCTGATCTTCGAGCGGCTGCGTTGCGTCATGCCCGATGGCCTGCTGGTTGAATATCCCGGCCACTATGCGCCGCAGCCACTGACCTTGGATTTGTCCAAGCACGATTGGACGACACAGCCCAAGGTACTCGTGCAATTGCGCGTGCCGATTCGCGGCAAGGGTGCAGCCAGCAACATCGGCGATATGCAGCGCTACACCGTCGAACCGGGGCAGCTGGAGGCGGACGAAACCACGGGCGGCGACGATATCGCGGTGGACCGCCTGCGGCCGTGCATCAGCCTCGCCGTGGGCGATGCGGTGCCGCGCAGCTACTGCGCCATGCCGCTATTGGAGCTGCACGGCGATGCGCGCGGCGTACAACTGACCGACTATCACCCGCCTATGCTGCGCATGGCCGCGTGCGCCTTTCAAGGCGAAAACGGTTTGTATGCCCTGCTGAAAAAGCTCTCCGAGGCCGTTTGGATGAAGTACCGTGAACTGCTCGGCCTGCGCCTCGCCGAGCGCAGCGAAGCACGCTTTACGGGCGATAGCCATCCGCAAGTGTTGGCCGCGCGTCAGTTGGTGCCGGGCATGCCGCTGTTCGATGTATTGCTGCAAGCGGAGGTTACGCACCCCTATGACTTGTATAAGGCGCTCGCGCAGCTGGTGGGCCTGACCGCCGCCATCGGCAGCGCTGACCCACCGCCGGCGTTAGCTGCCTATGTGCACGAGCAATGCCTGCCAGCGTTCCGCATCGGTATTGATTATGTGCACAAGCAGTTGGCGCGCTTGAATGCCAGCTACATGGCGATCGATTTCGAGCTTGTGGGGGCCGCCGGTTTCCGTTGCCAGCTGCCGTCCGGCATGGCCACCGACAAATTGCTGATCGAGCTGCGTCCGCGCCAAGGCCAGAACGGTAGCCATCTAAGCGAGTGGCTGAGTGGCGCGCGCACTGCCACCGAAGATCTGATCTATCTGCTGGTACGTCGCCGCTTCCCGGGCGCCATGCCGCGCGCGGCCAATGCGGCCACGGTCGCTGCACTCAATCTGCCGCCCGGCGCCTACGTGTATGAAATCGAGAACGGCAGCATTGAGGTGGATGCACAGGTGAAGCGACCGTTGATCACGGACGGCGCCATGTTGGTGATCCTGGGCGAACCCGACGACAACGTGCCGGCGGGGATCACGTTGTATTTGCCGCGTGCGCGGCGCGCGCAGGGGATCGAGTGATGCCATCGACCGAATCGCCGCGCGTGCTGACCAGTTTCGTCACGTTCTACGAAGAGGTGGCGCGGCTGAAACTGGCCATCAAGAACAAGGACGTGACGCGCCTGCTACAGCCTGAACAACCGTACGAGACGATCGAGCCGCAGGAGCTGGCCGAGCGCCTGTCGCATCGGCTGCGTGCGATCATCGACAAACAATCGCACGAGATCGCCGCGCAGGCGACTGATGCGGAAATGGAAATCTATCGCCGCACGCGCTATGCGATGGTGGCGCTGACGGACGAGATTTTTATTCTCAATCTGCCCTGGCCGTCATCGGAATATTGGCCTGAGTACCTGCTCGAACATGCGGTGGCCGGCACGCGCCTTGCCGGGCGGCGGTTCTTCGACTACGTCCGGGAGCAACTGAGCATTCGCGAACGCACCTCGCTGGATGCCGATCTTGCTGCGGTTTATTTGCTTGCCCTGCAGCTTGGTTTTCAGGGCATGTATCGAGGCCAGGAAGGGCGGGAGGCGTTGCGCACCTATCGCACCAAGCTGTACCCGCTTGCGAGCGGGCGCAAGCTGGATGGCGCTGCCGGGCGCATGTTTGCGCAGGCCTACGAATACACCGTGGTGAATGATCGGGACAACACCCGCGTGGCCCTGGCGCCGTGGCTACGCTGGACTGCTTATGGTGCGGTGGCTTATCTGATCGTGTCGTCGCTGTTGTGGCTGACATTGACATGGTCGCTGCTCAGCGTGATTGGCAGTTCCATGTAGCGCCATGATGATGCTCGCCCTGACACTGCTGCTGCTTGCCACCATCATGCTGGTACCGGTGCTGCGCAAGCGCATGGTCAAGCAGTTCCGCGATGGCGTCAAAAAGCTTCCGCGTTTCACCGGCGAAGATGTGCATGGCTTCTGGCAGCGGCTGCGCACTTGCATCATGGGCGCCTGGCGCCTGATCGACCGTGCATGGCGTTACCTGATAGCTCGCCACGACTGGCGCTATCAAAGCTCCTGGCTATTGCTGATGGGTTTCCCCGGGGACGGTAAAAGCAGTCTTGCCGCGTCGATTCCCGAACAGCTGCAGCGCGCCCGCTTGCAACGCAACACCAAGCAGGAAGACTGGCTGCGCGCGGCGTTGCCAGATGCAACATGCCGCTTCCTTCAGCGCGGCATCCTGCTCGACCCACAAGGCACGATCGGCGAACCCGGCAAGGCCAGCGATACGCGTTGGCCCAGCCTGCTGGCCGATATCGACAGCCTGCGTCCGGATCGCGCACTGGATGGGGTGGTATGGGTGGTTTCCGCCGCGCGCCTGCTTGCCGCCGACGCGGCGCAATGGAAAGCGATGGGCAAGCATGCCTTCGCACGTCTGTACGAATTACAGGATGCGTATGCTTTCGCGTTGCCTGTGTACGTGGTGATCAGTCACTGCGATGCCGTGCAAGGTTTCGATGCGTTCTGGCTGGCGCAGCCGGACGCGCGCTATCGAGAAATCGTCGGCTGGTCCAGCCCCACCATCGACGACAACGGCATACCTGCCGAATGGGTGGGCAAGGCGTTCGACCGGCTCGTCGACGGATTTCGTGCGCTCGTGCTGGAAGCAGCCACGCGGCGTGACGTTATCGATGACGTGGACAATTTCTTCCTGTTCCCGCGCCATATGCGTGCGCTGGCGTCTCCGCTGAGTACATTTCTGGGCGAGTTGTTCCGAACGGATGCCTACGAAACTCGCGCGTTCTGCCGCGGCATCTATTTCACCGGCGTCGCGGGTCTTTCCACGACCAAGACCCAAGACCTCGCGCCGCGCAAGGACATTGCTTTCGTCGAGGAGCTGGTCACACAGAAACTGTTTGGCGAGCAACGCCTCGCGCAGCGCACGAAAAAAGGATTCTTGCTGCGCAATCAGCTGATCCGGCGTTTGCAATGGAGCCTGATCGGCGCTGCCGCACTGCTGGCGATCGCCTTGCCCTGGGCGGCAGCGCGAGTCAACAAGCAAGCGGAGGTCCTGCACGACACCATCGTCGACGTGTCCGTAAGCAGCAAACGCTTGGGGCAGCGCAACTGCCTGAACGGGGAGGATGTCTACCGTTTGATGCAGGAGGTGGCATCGCTGGATACGCGCACCCGCTACCTGGCAATTCCGTTGTCATGGATGGATGGCAGGGTCAAGCAAGGCATTCGCGATGTGATCGCTGCGCAGGCGCTGGGGAAGGTGATCCTGCCTTCGATGGCGTGCAATCTGAGAAAGCGGATCGATGTGTTGTCGTCGATAACCCTGCAGGCTGGAAGCGAGAATGAGCCACCGGCGGTGGCCGATCTCCGGTTGTTGAATCAGGTAAGGGGACTGCTGACCGACCTGGCCAGCCTGGAAGATCAGCTGGATCGTTTCGCCTATGTGTCACGCTCCGGTTCCGAGCTAGACCGTGAGCGCATGCTGCAGGATTTCAGTGCGCTGGCCGATTACATCTACAGCAAGCCTTTGCCTGCACACCTGCTCACCCGCGACAACATCCTTGCCGATGCGTTGGTGAAAGCCAGTTATCCCGATCCGCCGCGCATGACTACTACGCGTCGCGCGCAGGTCATACGCGAATTGAATGGCCTTGCCCTGCAGGCGCAGGACATGCTGCTACACCGCGTGCAGTCCGGCATTCCGTTGCTGGCTGCGCTGCAGGAAGACAAGCCACCGATACTCCCGCAGCTGCGGCGATTCAACGCGTGGATGGATTGGATACGCAGTTCGTGGCTGACCTCTACGCCCGAATTGAATCCCTGCTCGCTCGTCGCGCGTACCTTGCAGCCAAACCTGGACATACTGATCAAAACCCACCATTACGATCCCAGCCTGAGCGCCGGGCTGGATCGTTTCGATACGCAAGAGTGCTATCTGCCCGCGGTGAGTATCCTGCGCAGTGCATCGCTGCCGCCCTATGGCGCCTTGTTCGTAGTGAATCCGAACACGCAGCAGTTGGAGGGTATCGATCCCGGACTGTTGGCAGAAGCCAGCGGACTCGCTGCGCTGGTTGACCTGGGCTATATGCAGTTGCCTTCTCCGCAAACCTATCGCTGCAACGGCGGTGCCAGTGGCTGGCGTAGCGACACCTTTGGTGAGCTGTCCGCGCAAATGCGCCAATACCTGGTGTTTGCAGCCGAACGCAATATCAGTCCCTTGAACACGTCCGCTGACAATCGACCGCTGTTCGATCGGTTGGCGCGCAGCCAGTTGCGGCTGGCGTTGGCCGATAGCCTGGTGCGCAATCAGCGCGCGGACCTGGATACAGGCGTGGATGCCGGGCTGGATGCGACATCGCCTTTGGAGCAGATGCTCGCCACCGAGAGCGCCAACTTCGCCCAGGTGATCGGGCCTTATCTGGAATCGCTGCGGCGCATGCGCCAGCTCGGCATGAACGATCTGGCGAACGAGATGGATCAATGCGCTCGCAACTACGCCACAAGTATGCTGCTGGATGTTTCGGGCCTGGCCGCATCAAGCCATCTGTACGATCCGCCGGTGCTGACCCAGCAAGACGGCGCAGCGGTATTCGACCTGGGCGGCACGCCCGTGTTGCAGTCATATCTCAATCGGCAACTGGTGCGCGCAAAGGTACTGGCGGTGTATGCAGCGCCTTTCGTGACCCTGCTGAAGAACTCCGGTGGTGTCGACGATAGTCGGCGCACCAACTCGCAATCGGAGGTTTATTGGGCCAACACGATCGGCGAACTCAATCGGCAGTTGCAGTTCGCCGATCCGGCCGGACAGGTGGGGCAACTCAACGATTTCTTCCTGAAGCAGCTCGGATCGTTGAACTACGACAACTGTGCGAGTGCCTTGAACACTTACGTACCGGTGCAGCCGGGCAATGATCTGTTCTCCGAGCGCCGCATGGCGGCGCTGCGAACGGCACAGGTAGCGTGTATGGGCAATAGCGACAGCAATGCCACCTTGCATTTCGTACGCATCTCCGCCTTGTTCAACAGCCAACTGGCTGGGCGCTATCCGTTTGGTCCGCCCGGCGCGCCAGACGTATCGCCGGCGGTGGTGAAGGCCTTCTTTGTCTACTACGCCAATGAAAAACCCATGCTGGAGACATGGCTTGCCAATACCAGGACCGCGGAGGCGTCGCGTATCAAAAGCTTCATCGGTCAGCTGGACGCAGTGCAGGCGTTCTTTGCCGGCAATCTGCTTGCCACGCCGCAAAGTGCGCCGATATTGCTCGATGTGGGCTTCCGCGCCTTGCCGGCCGATTCGCCGTACAGCAATCAGATGATTCACTGGAGCTTGCAGGCGGGCAGCAGCAGCGCGAGTTGGCCGGGCAGTGCAACCATCGCAAGTTGGAATACCGGTGATCACGTATCGCTGGATCTGCAATGGGCGGATCTGTCGCGTTACCGCCCGCTGCCCGCGGCAGATCAATCCGACCTGCATGTCAGCGGCTATCACAGCGTATTCCAGGCTGGCGGCGCATGGGCGTTGCTGCGTCTGCGCGATCTGCATAAATCCGGCACGGCTACCAATGCACTCGATCCTGCTCAGCAATTGCTGCAATTCCAGGTGCCGGTATGGCAACCCGCCGGCGCCGGCGCGTCGGCAGGCACGGGCAGGGCGCAGTTCTATCTGACTTTGAAGTTTTCCGCGCGAGATCCTGCAAGCAAGGCAATGACAGCGTTGACCGTGCCGGATTTTCCATACTCGGCGCCATCGGAGCAGTGAGCCATGAACAAGCCGGCCGCCGCCATGCAAACCGACACCCCGCCGCCCAAGGCCGCCATGGCCTTCGACGACAACGGCTACTTCGAAGCGCATCTGGGCATTGCATTGGCGCGCTTGCTCGCGCCCATCGACGCCATTACGTCCGCTGGCTTGCCGGTGCGCGGCAGCATGATGTACCGAATGGTGGAGCAGGCGCGCAAAGGCGACGACGCCAGCTTGCCAATGGGTTCGTGGGCCGTGGAGTTGAAACGTGCCAACTGGCCGAAGGTGTCGCGGCTGATCGGCGACATCCTGGCCGACAGCGCGAAGGATCTGCAACTTGCCTCATGGTTGCTGGAGGCAGAAATTCAGCAGCGTGGCTATGCCGCGATTGCACCTTGCATCGCACTGATGCACGGCTTGTGCGAAACCTGTTGGGATAGTCTGCACCCGCAGAGCGATCAAGGCGATTTCGATGCACGCATCAACATCGTGCGCTGGGTCAACGAAAAGCTGCTGCGGGCCCTGTCACTGGTGCCCTTGGTCGGCGACGAGGAGCATGCCGTCAGCTGGTCGGATTGGGAGCTGGCTCATCACTACGAACGCCTGAGCTCCGCCAACGGCGAATTGCCGCCCGAAGCGGAAGACGCCGCCACGCTAGACGACCTGCACAGGTTGCTGGCATCAGCAAGCCTGACTGAATTGCGCGAGCGCCATGCCGAATTGATGGCTGCACACAGCGCGATCGAAGCCTTCGAAGAATGCCTGCGGCGGCAGCTCGCGCAGGAAGCGCCCACGCTGAGCAAGCTCGACGCGATGCTGACCAGTGTGCACGCGCCCATACGCGCTGAACTGAATCGGCGCGAGGCCTCCGCGCCCAGGTTATCAATCGATAACCACGCCGGTGAGGATGATGAGGAAGCGTCGAACGTCGAAAGTGATTTGAACGATCGGGATCGCGCCTATCGCGTCTTGGCCGACATTGCCGAATTTCTTGCGCGGGCCGAACCGCACAGCCCCGTGCCGTATCTGTTGCGTCGCGCCGTGGCGTGGGGCGGCATGGATGCGGCGGCGCTGTACAGAGAGTTGTATGCGAAGAACAACGGGCAGATCAGCGTGGCGGACTTGTTTGGGGATTCGTCGTCCGACGCTACGACTAACGCATAAGGGGCAGGGCATGTCGAACTGGAAGCGAAAGCTCGTCAAAGACAAGGCAACCGGCCATTCCGCATGGGTGTCTCATACCGTCAGCTCGAAAAAGAAGTACGAAACCTTCAAGAAAAACGCTCAGGTCAAGCGCAAGAAAAATGCATTCGGCGCCAGGCAGGAATACGTCGGCAAAAAAATCAGCAGGGCACTTGCATCAAGCCGTATTCGTCGGCGCGCGCCGGGTGCAAAGCGCGATGCGCTGACGAAGATCGGCGTGCTCAATCCATCCTTTAAGAAAGGGACGATTCACAAATCCCACCTGGTCGCGGACATCTTCGGCGCCCCGAGCCACAAGCACAACCTCGTCAACGAAGTCCACTCAATCAATCTTGGTGCCCACAAGCGGGTCGAAAATCGAATCGACAAGTTCATTGACCTCAATCGCACGGAAAAAAGCCCGTTGAAGCGCCGTGGAAGCATGGTTGTTGTAGATGAATTCGATAAAAGCGGCGCCGTGAAAAAACGCACGTATGGCGTGCATATCGATAAGGGAACGGGTGTAGAGGGCTATCACTTCTTCACCGTTACGCGAAAAAAATAAATGAAATAGGGAGCGCTGTCATGCAAGAGCTAGCCGCTTGTCCCTTTACCGTTTCTGCCGGAGGAGTGCATCGAAGTCATCGGGAGTCTTTTGCTAGCTCTGCCGCTGACACCAGAATTCCCGCATGTCGTGCGGATAGCTATGGCAGTCCCGGCCTTGCCGACGCCTGGGCGCAGGCGATCATCGAGAGCTGGCAAGTTGCTTATGCAGCGGGCCAACTCGATCGGACCCAACCGCTCTACATGCTCGACCTCGCCCCTGGTAGCGGCCATTTGGCGCGATTGCTATTGAGTACCCTTGATCAACACCTTGGCGGAATCCGCACCCCGTCTCCCCGCCGAAGAGAGGATCGGGGTGAGGGAGCGCTGGAAGCGCGCGGCAACAAACCCGCGCAAACATCCGCCCCTAGGCCAACATGGCCCATCCGCTACCTTGCCTGCACCACACCCGGCAACAGGGAACCACAACTCGACGACGACCGTTTCGACACCCTCTCGTGGTCTCCCCTGGACGACCACGCACCACCGCCAAGCAACCACCACGCGTTTCGCTGGCACGAAACCAGTAACCCGGTCATCGTCCTTGCACTGAATTATTTGCAAACTTTTCCCGGCCAACTACGCGCCGTGCACTACGGCGAATGGCTGGAAGGCTATGTGCGTATCGCGTCGGAACATGAGAACGGCTGCGAACTCGAATACGACTGGCAGGCGATCGCCACGGACGATCCGTATTGCCCCACCACGCTGCGGCAACGCTACCTACGCACATTGAGCAACAGCTGTGTACTGATTCCCGATGCCGGTCTTCGCGCACTGCAACGCATCTCCGGGTTAACCCATGGCCGTTTCCTATGGCTCGCGGTGGATCAAGGGATCATCGACGAACAACAACTGCGCTTCGGCGCCATGTCGCCACCCTCCACGTGGTCGTATGAAGCACAATCCATTCCCGTAAACTTCCACGCCATCGCTTACGACCAGGCCAAGCAAAGCGCATGGTCCTGGCATGGACAGCCGCACGAGGATGGCATGGTCGTGCAGGCGATCTGGCGCCACGACGATATTCCCGTCGCACACAGCGACTACTCGAAAGTCGCCAACCATCTTTTGCGCTTTCAACCCGACGACGCGCTGCACCTGGAAACGCTGGCATCCGCCTTGACGCCGGAAAGCCCCGCCTCGCTTCATCTCGCTTTGCTGCGCAGCGCTCACCACGATCCGCGCGTGCTGCGTGCGACGCTAGCCGCCTGGCTGGAACAGCCTCCTGAATTTACCGATGCGGAACGCAGCTATTGGGGCGATGCCATCGAGCATGCATGGCAGGTCTGTCCGCGCGGCGATGATGAAGCCGACCTCCGACATAGCATGGCGGTATTTGCAGTGCAGCTTGGGCGATTGAACATTGCCAGAGCTGTGTTCGAGCACGATAGAAACTGGGTCTGTGTGGCCCAGTGCTACGTACAGGGCGGCCGTTTTGATCTCGCGCTTTCGTGCCTGGATGGCATCAGCGATCCAGGCGGCGACATATTGCGTAGCGATTTGCAACAGCGCATGGCGCGCTGGGATTCGCCTGGCTGGTATCACGCCGAAAGCTCATATGACGGCGAGCTTTGCCTCGTGCCGCTTGATGAGGATCATGCGCAAGAGTTGTACGAGCAGTACCGTGATCCGCAAATCGGTGAGCTGACGCGGCTGCCAGATCTGGATACACCAGAAGCGGCGCGTGAATGGATTGCGGAGCAGTCGCGGGAGGCGGAGCGCGCGACGTACGCGGTGATGCACATCGACAATGGGCTGATCGGCGTGGTCAGCATACAAGCGCACGATGAGGACGCCTATTTTTATTTTTGGATCGGCAGCGCGTGTCAAGGCCGAGGCTACGGACGGCGGGCAGCACGCCTGCTGCTCCGCCAGACAGAACGCGGTGGGACCCGTCGCTTGTTCACATCCGCGTACCGGAGCAATCGGCGCTCCGTGCACGCCTTGANGGCCGTGCAATTTCAGCAGTTGTCCGCCAATGCATTGCCGCCGGACGATGACCTAATTTTTTTTGTTCGCCATGAAGGTCATCCACGATTGGACAAGGAAGCATTGCATGCGCGGTTGGGTGCGCTACTGGAGGCCAATGGCTCTCCCATTGTGTTAGCAGCTTTTGCACAAGAAGCGTTCGAGGCGGGTGGTTAACAACTAGGCCGAGCTTCTCTGCTTGATATATATAAATTTTTAACGGGAAAACTTTTTTATAGAATTTTGAAGGGAATGGTTATGAATCCAAAAAAACGTCCCCACAATAGTCAGGGTTTCAACTCAATAAGTCCAAAGCGGGCAAAAGTTCCGATTACCGGGCCTGCCTTTATGCAGGGTATAGACAATATCACTTCATCGAACTCACCTAATATCTATACACATGTCAGTATTCCTTTGGGCTATGAGCCGGCAAAGGCGGCGACATTGGACTTGCACGCCACGTTCTCGGCGATAGATCACAATCCGATTGAGGGTAAGGCGTGGACGCAGGGCTGGATGGAAATGGGTGGAAAAACAACTTACGAGGACATTCTTCCAGAGAGTCTAAGTGTCGAGCGCGCAACCGTAGAAAGCAGGGTAATGAAGAAGCAGGCCAAGACACCCTACGCACCCAAGACAATGCATTTTCCAGGTGTCACGAACAAGCAAAATATCCCCACGCAGCATTGGGGTCGTATTGCGATGCAATCCTATGTGGAGGACATCACGGCTAGAACTGGTTTGCATCTAGAAGAGGTCGGGTCAGGCATGCGAGCCATGACGCTAGCATCAAAACTTAGAATGAAGGCAGGCAGAAGCCCGAGTCCAGAGCCGGGATTTCGGAACAACTTGCGCACAAAATTTCCCCAAATGTTGACTGCGGCGAACGGTGGCGGTGCCGCACATTTAAGTACGAAAATCGATAGTGAGATTGAAGGTACAGGTAATTCTCTTACGCAATTGGATCTATGGAATAAGGTTGTAACGGCGCATCGCGAAGTAAATCGCGAAAGCCGAAACCGATTCAACTACAAGTGGAAAAGCATTAAAGCCGGCACCATAACAACCACAGATGCGGGGAAGTGGTGGGTCGATAAATTTGGGGCGAACAAGAGCGGACCGGGTTCGTTGCCTGGTAAAGGAAAGAAGAGCAAGTTACGGCGAGATTATGTTGGTACGAAGCTGTCAAACCACGGCATTACACATTTTAAGTAATACCCAAATCGATTGTTATGTCGGAGGACGGGCCTCAACGCTCAGCTGTCGGAGATTGCGGGACATGAAAGTCAGCATGTGGCCGATGAAGGGAATATTGGCGAGTTTAGTGCCAATGTCGGAGAGGTAACGCGAGTGGGTTGGGAATGCGGAGCAAGAAGGGCCTGACACGGTTCTGACCGGCATTCTTTCCGGTAATTGCAATGACTTAGTCACTTTTGATCGAGAGAGGGCGCCATGTCAAGTTCGAGTAAGCGAAAGTTGTCAGATGCACCACTTTCGCAGCTGAAGTTCGAGGTCGAAACCATCAAGGCTGGCAAAGAGACTTGGCGTGACCTTTCGCAAGAGGTTGTAGATAGGCGCGCTGTCGTTGTGAAACACGAATATTTCTCCACGAAGCTCGGGCAAAACATGTCGGTGAAGTTTTCCCATACACATGGAGAGTTCAATAAACGCCTACGCTCAAGTTCGTTGGATACTCATAACATATCCACTTCCATTTCAGGCGACGCGCCACGTTCGTTTCCGAAGATTTTGGACGACCTTGGTAATAAGCATGGTGCAAGCGATGCATTGCGCGTACTCAAGGGTACTCATCTTACGAGGGGGCTACAAAGCGGTACCCCGGAGAAGCGAATCGCGGCTGTGGAATTGGCGCACGAAATAGGTATTTCCGAATACACGCGCGGAACTACCAATGCATTGTTTGATGCGGCAATAAATCTTTATCGTATCAAGCACGGAAACCTTGCAAAGGCTGACTTCGCAGACCATACAAAAGGTTATACGGGCGCCGGAAAAGGTGGCGCCGAGCGATTGAGGGCCTTGGGCACTCCCAAGGATGTTTCAGATCAATACAAAAGTGGCTTGAAATCGATTTACAACAATCATGCGGTGAAAAAGCCCGGAAAAGGGTGGGCTGCCAAGGGCTACAGCGCTTGGCTCAATCACAAATTTGCCAAATGGACCAAGCGCGAAAGGTGAACACTCCACCTACGACGTATGACTGGCGGCTCAAGGTCAATGCGATCAGAAGATGATATGCCAAAGATCATCCCTGAAATTGGCGGTACGAAGAACAAGTAGTGCCTCGAACTGTTGCACAAGAGATTTGGCGTGTACAAGAAAATCCGAAGCTAGGGTCAGCGTGCACGTTTGTTGAGCAATGCGGATTTTATGGAATTGCCGACCGTTGCTGGGAAAAGTGCGCTCTGATCCCGGCTTTGCTTTCTTTCCGATCACAACCACTAACGTCAATCTGAAATGAGGCCATCATGTCGAGCTATCGTCAGCGCTATTTTCGGTTCAAGAACGAAGTGGATGCAACGATGGGCCGCCCGCTCGGGAAATGGGGTCGATTCAAAGCATTTTTCAGCCCGAACAGCCTGAGCAATGCGAGAAAGGCGGCAATCCATCAGGCCGAGCAGAATCTGACGAACATGAACCCGGAAGATCGCTTGTATCGGCCGTTCAATGTCATCGGCACCACCAGTGCGCACGGTCAACCACCGACGGTCTATTATCGTTCGAATAGCGGCACCTTCGGGCACATCACGCAGCAGCACAACCCGAACAATGTCGGGCGCGAACCCGCGCGCAAGACGGCTGCGTACCGGTTTGGCAATGTCAACCACAACGGGCGGCAGGTGCTGGAAGAGGAGATACCAGGCGAGATGTTCCACCGCTCAAGGAATGCATTGGAACCCATTACTACGCCACAACAGCGCGCAGCGGCAGCTAATGCGCACCAGAATTTTCCGAATATCAAGCAGCGTGTTTGGGTGACGGGTGCAGAGTTGGACCCTCAATTTGCCGGACTTCCTCACGGGGAAAATATCCAACCGCACTGGTAGACGAATATCGGCAAGCTGGGCGAACGCGACCTGGTCGAAACTAGAGTCATAGTGCACCGTTATTGAGCAGTGCGGATTCTATGGAGCTGCCGATCGTCGTTGGGAAAAGTGCACTCTGACCTGGGTTTTAGACCCGGTTTTTAGATGCGTGTGACTGGCGGTACAAAGTCAAGACGATGAGGAGCAGATATGCCAAAGATCACCCCCGAAATTGGCGGCGGTACGATGAACAAGAAGCGCCTCGAAGCGCTGCGCAAAAGATTTGGCGTGTACAAGAAAAGCCAGGTCGCCAAGAATATCCGCATCGACGCGATAACGGGCAAGACGGAGCAATGGGGCGTCAGCGCGGATGAAAACGTGCGAACACACATTTTGCGAACAAAGTTCAAACAGATGGGCAAAAAGGAGCGCAGATGGGCGTATTTTCAACGCACACACCAGGGGGTGTTGGTTTGGCGAACCAATTCGCGTGTCTTGCGTAAAACCTATGGCGTGAACCCAGGCAAGGGCAAGCATGCGATGGCTTCGCATACGCCGGGCATCAAGACGCAAGTGGTAGCTGGTACAAAGGGAGCTATTACGGAAGAGCACGGCACGCGTGACAATCTTCGTGCTGCGGCGGTAGAAAAAACTCTGGCCGATCCCAAACGGCATTACCTGGATACCGCGATCGTGGGCAAGCTCGGAACGGTCCAGTTGATGATGTCGCCGCAGCCGGAGCTGAACAAGGCCAAGGCGTCGATGACTGGAGCCGGCGCGCCGACGGTCCATTCGGTGTTTCCCAGCATTGGCAAGATCAGCAAGAAAAAGGGTTTCAGGCGCCTGACTTCGACGGTGCACGAGGTACGCGAGCGCGAGAAGATCGTGGCGGCGTTCATGCTGCGCAAGGCGGGTCGCAAGCATCTGATACCGCTAGGACACCGGTTGCTGCTGAAGCGGAACAAGAATGTCGACGATGCTTTGAAGCATTTGCGCAAGAAAAGTGCGAAGGCAAATACCAGCTTTCCGCTTAATACGGCCTCTTATTCGGCGACAGACCGTTTGGATGAACGCAGTTTAAGGCGAATGGACAGAAGAGCGGAGAAGGGGAAGCGGGCACGCGCACTAAGTCCGCCTCGGAGCGTCGGGGCAAGGTCCTCTGCTTATCCGTTCAAAAAGTAAGTAGTTGGCGCAAAGCAAGATGAGGGCATGCGGCGTAACTAGCGGCTCATGCTCTCCTGCAATAGCGGAGCAAGGGCACATCGCACCTCTCATGTGCAATCTCCAACCCATTGACGGATAAAGGACTGCATATGTGGGAATCCCTTGGAGCTATTCGCCTTCATCGATGCCAATGATCTTGATGCATGTCGACCCCGCCGCATCAAGGTCCACCGTCGCTTGCACCACTTCCATCGACGCCTTGCGCGAACCCGGCATAGGACCAATTTCACCATGGAGTCGATGCCGTAGTGCTTGATCTACGCGATACGACAACAAGGTTTGCAGGCGCGGTGGCAGAGGCGTATCGATGGTGGCCGGCGGCTTGGGTTGCGCCGGATTATCCGGATGGCCCCAGCGCAGTATTGCCTGCGCGCGTCGCTCGTCTTTCTCTGGGCGGGACAGCCCCAATACGGGACGATGTGAGCTTGATAGCTTGAGCACGGAAACGCGCTCGTAGGGTGAACGTCCGCTTGGCTGCTTTGGCGTTTTCATATCTGATAAGACATGCGCGAATGGCGGGCGGTGTCAGGATCATACGCGGATCGGTGATAGGCTGCATTGACTTGCTCCAGCGTGGCTCGCCATTCCGGCGTTCGTGTTCGCCGGAATGACGTCAGGCAGGGAGATGCATTTTGATGAGTGCCAAATCCGAGGCATTGCATGGCTCGTATTTATCAAACTCAAACCATGGGTGAGGCGGATATTCGCGTAGCCTTGGTCAGCGATCGCGGTCAGGCTGATTTATGGGTGCGCCGCGTCAGCAGTTGGGGTTTGGCGCATGGCGATGCGCTCTGGTTCATTACGCGCAATCGTTTTGACGCGACCAGCTGGATTTATTTTTGCAGCATTGGGATGGCGCAGGTGCTGGTGTGCTTCGTGGATGATTACGGCGAAGCGGGTTGGCGCGATCCCGAGCACGCAAAACGCGGCCTGTTTCTACGACGTGGGTTTGGCGGGTAGTTTGATCACCGGCGTGCTTTCAAGGCCTACCGCAGCTTGGACGCGTGCCGCCGCTTGTTCGGCGGCATCCTGGCTGGGAAATTGACCAATGGCCAGCACCGTCCACGGATCTTTGTTTGAATCGACCACCGCCAGCGTGGTCATCGGCAAGTCCAATGTGCGTGCTGCCGTTGCGTAGCGTTGCATGGCGGCCGATGCCTGGGTGTCATCGATGAATTCGCCCAATTGCAGCGCATAAACAGGCTGCCCTTCCGCGATCTTGGGTGACGCTACTTGCGTGGCGGCGACCAAGCTGTCCTGAGCGGCGGGTGCGGGCATATATTTCGATGCGTATTTCGACCACGTTACAGCAGACAGGTGTGTGATGTGTGCGGTTTGCACACCAATGAACTGACGCCAATCGGCGGGCGCCTGCGTACCGACCACAAAGGCCAGTGCAATCAGCAACAAATTCCCCAATCGTTTGAGCATGCGGTGCGCTCGTTATCACAACAAATGTCTATTCGATGTGATGTTGTGCGGTTATGGCTTTCGACTAGATTAATACTTCGCAGGGATATTGCGATAAGCATGGAAACGGGACTACATTCGCAATCCTGGGAACGGGGGCAATGCATATATCGATTGACCTAGGTCAACGCCATGTCTGCGCATGGCGTTTGTGTCTGTCTCCGTTGCTGCCGCTTGCCCTTCACAGTTGGAGGTGCTCATGGGCGATGCATTGGAGTCCAATCTGCTTGGTTCCTCGACACAGTTCGCTCATGTGCGAGCGCAGATCCGCCGTATTGCGAAATTTGACGTTACCGTGCTTATTGGCGGTGAAACCGGTACCGGCAAGGAGCTCGGTGCGCGCGCCGTGCATTACCTGAGCGCGCGCGCCAATCGTCCCTTTATTCCCGTCAATTGCGGCGCGCTGGCCGAATCGCTGGTAGAGAGCGAACTATTTGGCCACGAGCGTGGCGCATTTACCGATGCGCGACAGTCGGCTCCGGGATTAATCAGCGAGGCCGAAAGCGGCACCTTGTTCCTGGATGAAGTGGACACCTTGTCGCTGAAGTCACAGGCCGCGCTGTTGCGTTTTTTGCAAGACGGCACGTACCGACGTGTTGGCGGAACGCAGACGCGACGCACTAATGTACGTTTGATTGCGGCCAGCAATGCGAATCTGGAGCAACTGGTCGAAACACGGCATTTTCGGCGCGACCTGCTTTATCGATTGATGGTGATGCCACTGGTGATGCCGCCGTTGCGCGAACGTGGCCGAGACGTGATTGAACTGGCACAGGCGTTTCTTGACCGGCTCAATCAGCAATATCTCGGCGACACGCCAACGAAGTGTTTTCACGCGGATCTATTGACGGGCCTTGAGCGCTACAGTTGGCCGGGCAATGTGCGCGAACTGGAGCATTTCATCCAGCGCGAATACCTGCTGTGCGACGGCGGGATATTGAATGCTGCGCTGCCATGCGATCGGGTTTCGGTGCAGGATGCGGTTGTCGCGCACGGCGGAGGCTTCAAGCAAGCCAAGGCCAAGACCATTGCAGAGTTCGAGCGTCGTTTTGTGCAGGCTATGATGGACCGCGCCCAGGGCAATATTTCCCGCGCTGCACGCATGGCGGGGCAGGACCGCAGCGCCTTTAGCAAATTGGTCCATAAATACCGTCTCGCCAATCGGGCCGAACAAGAGCAAGATTCAACCGGTCCTTGAAGCGGGGCGTTTTGTGATCGGTTATTCCGAGCGTGCAGTTGCCGATGCGATTGCGGCTTTTCTTGCAGGCCATCCCGCTTGCGCCGATACCGTGGAGGGTATCGAGCAATGGTGGCTGCGGCCGCAAGGTGTGATGCCCCCGCGCGAATTGATCGAGCGGGCGCTCACGTTGCTGGAAAAGGAGCGAGTGGTGGTTTCCCGGTGCTATGGCAAGCGCACTGTGTGGCGCGCCGCTTCTCCTTAGTTCTCTTTCACTGGCGTGCAGGCGGGACGATAGGGCCAGGTTCAGTGCGCCTGCTCGAAGACGCTCAAGCGATGCTCAAATTCCCATTGCGCAGCGGCTTTTTGGCTGTTGCCCAGGAACTGACGGCAAGGGATGGTGGGATGGTCGCTGCCTGGCGGCTGCCCTTGGCAAGTCGGGGACGTCCACAGGCTTTCGCCGGGGAGAAAGCTATAAGTGAGACTATTGCGCGCCAGTTGTTTCAGCGTTGGATAGTCGAGCCCGAAGTCTTCGGCGGCGCGTACGTATTCATGTGTAAGGTCGATGCGCGAGACACCTTCGTCGTCGGTAGATAGTGCGACCGGCACGCCATGCTTGAGGTACATCGGCAGCGGATGATCGGCGCCGCGCACACCGAGGATCACGTCGTTGCTGGTGAGGTTGATCTCCACCATCACGTGATGTTTGGCCATCTCATCGAGCAATGCGTCGGGGCGATCTTCATACATCACATCCACGCCATGACCGACGCGTTCGGCGTGACCGAACTCGATGGCCTGCCGGATATGGAAACGCAAACCATCCGGCGTCACCAGACCAGGTGCCAGTTCGCCGGCATGCAGGCTGATATGCACTTTGGGATACAGGCGATGCAGATAGTCGAGCATGTGCATCTGCAAGCTGTAGTCGCGCATCGACAGATAGCCGTCCTCGGGCATCACGAAGTTGATGCCGACCCAGCGGGGATCTACCGAAGCCAGCTCGAAGCCAAGCAGGGTTTGCGCAAATACACGCTCAGGCGCTGCGCCTCGCAGCACTTGATATAGAAAACGGATCTGCACGGCGCAGCCGGCATCAGCCTGGGCAGTACTGCAATGTTGCAGGCGCTTACGTTCGTTTAATGCCTGCGTGAGCAGTTCTTCGTCGATGGCCATTTCGTCTTTCAGTCCATGCGCGAGCAGTTGTTTGCGCATGGCATCGAAGTCGGCCTGCCAGCCCAGTGTGCGAGCCAGTTCTTTGGCGTGCGCAAACGGCGGTGTCACCATCAATTCCAGATATTGCTCATTCTGCACAGCGGCGCGCGCGCTTACTTCGTTGAGCCAGTCGCCCATGTGTTGTTGCGGCGTGACGGCCTGGAAACGGCCAAACGTGTCGAAGAACTGGTCGTGACCCGAGCGTCCGGCGGAAGGAACGAAGCTGCGCATGGAAAAAGCATCCACCAGCGCGTCGTAGAAGTGCTGGTCGCTCAGCGCATCCGCCGCGGGGCGCAATCCGCTGCCGCAATCCGGGGCGCGGGCTTTTTGCTTGTCGACAAGGTTTGACGTAGCAACGTCCACGCACAGGCCATCGGCGGCGGCCTGGGCAATCCATGATTCGGCATACACCGCGCCGCTGAGATGGTTGTGCAGGTCGCCGCCTTTGGGCATGTCGGCGAGAAAGGCATGCAAAGCGAGCGGGCCTTGTTGGCGAGCTGCTGCAAAGGCCTTGGCGGTGCGTACCTCCGCGGCGTCGGCAAGCTTCGGCGCAGCTTGCGCTGAAACATGGGTTGCACAGATCAGCGCCGCGCCGACGAGTGCGTGGCGCAAAAGGGAATGAGCCTGCATGGAAGAATCACGTGAGGAGATATCGGGCGATTCTTCAGCAAAAACGGGAAGGCTGCCAGTCCGTCGGGGTTCGCACCCCAGCCTGCGCGTTAGCTGCGGAAATTCAATTCCACACCGACGCCGGCGGGGTCGGTGAGGAACAGCTGCACCTGAGGGGGCATGTCCACGACGTCGATGCGGTAAGCAACGCCGGTGGCATCGAGTTTGGCGCGCATGGCTGGGAGACCGACACAGGCAAAGGCGATATGGTCCAGCCAGCCAGTGGCTTGCGCGGACGCTTCGCCTCCACCTCGTGATGTCAGGTGCATCACTGGCTCGGCACCGGCATAAAGCCAGTAGCCGCGAGACCCGGAGCGAAAGGTAGGACGCGGCCCTTCATGCAGCCCAATGATGTCCACGTAGAACTGGCGTACCCGCTCAAGCAGCTCGGCGGGGGCGCTGAGATTGACGTGATCGATGCCTTGCACGCCCGCCATGATGCCGATGCCTACTCGTTATAGGCGCCGTAACTGCGCAGGCGGCGGTAACGCTGCTCCAGCAGATCCTTCGCCGGGATGGTTTCGAGTTTATCCAACTCGTTGAGCAATACGGCCTTCAGGCGCACGGCCATCGATTGCGGATTGCGGTGGGCGCCACCGAGCGGTTCACGCACGACCTTGTCGATCAGGCCCAGCTCCAACAAGCGCGGAGCAATCAGGCCGAGCGCTTCCGCAGCGTCCTTGGCCTTTTCGGCGCTCTTCCAGAGAATCGACGCGCAACCTTCCGGCGAAATTACGGAATAGGTGGAGTACTGCAACATGATCGTGCGATCGCCGACGCCGATCGCCAGCGCACCGCCGGAGCCACCCTCACCAATCACGGTGCAGATGATCGGCACTTTCAGTTCCGCCATTTCCAGCAGATTCCGGGCAATGGCCTCGCTCTGGCCGCGCTCTTCGGCGCCGACGCCCGGATAAGCGCCGGGCGTATCGATCAGCGTGAGCAGCGGAAGTTTGAAACGTTCGGCCATCTTCATCAGGCGTAGCGCCTTGCGATAGCCCTCCGGCCGAGGCATGCCGAAGTTGCGGCGCACCTTGCCTTTGGTGTCGCGTGCTTTCTGGTGGCCGATGATCATCACCGAGCGCCCATTGATGCGGCCGATGCCGCCGACGATGGCGGCGTCGTCGGCATAGGCGCGATCGCCTGCCAGCTCGTGGAATTCCTCGCACATCACGCCGATGTAATCGAGCGTGTAGGGGCGCGCGGGATGGCGCGAGAGCTGGTTCACCTGCCAAGGGGTAAGCGTGCGGAAGATGTCAGCTGTCTTGACCTTCAGCTTCTCGCGCAGACGGCCGACTTCTTCGTCGATATTGAACGCCTGGCCGGAGCTGGCATGCCGCAGCTCCTCGATCTTGGCCTCCAGCTCTGCAATCGGTTGTTCAAAATCGAGGAAATTGGGATTCATTCGGGCACTAAGTGGCACAGAAGCGGGGCAGTATACCCGGGGTGCGTGACGGGGCGGGAACGGGGGCGTATGGCACTCGATCCCTCTCTGTCCTCTGGAGCCGCAGGTGGAGGTGCAAACTCCATGTCGCTGTGTCCACGCCGCGTGATGTTGGGGTTTGCCCCCAACTACGAGCTAATCCCCATGGCTCGTCTTGACGATTCTTACCCCGGCACCCAAGACGCCGGGCATGCTTCGCAATGTGCGCAGTAGTTCGGGAATGGCATGTACCTTCCACTCTTGGCCGAAATCAATGATGTCTGCCTGAGCTACAGCGTTGCGATAGCCGTTGAGTTGCACGCTGGCGTTCCCGCCGCGATAGCCGATGAGGGCTTGGCGGAATTGGGTGATGAAATCGGGTCCGATGCCGTTGACCTTCACGCGTAGCAGGCGTGCATAGCGACGGCAGGCATCGGCCATGGACATGGCGCTGCGCGCGCGCACTTGGAAGCCGCCGCCGGAGAATTCGTCGATGCGCAGACCGCCTTCGACGACGATCAGTTCGTCGCGGGTGAGTAGCGGGGCGACTTGCTGGTAGAGCTCGCCGAAGAAGCTCACCTCGATGCTGCCGGTGCCGTCTTCCAGGCGCACGAACGCATCGCTGTCGCCGCGTTTGCGCACACCTACGACCATGCCGGCCACGGTCCAAGGCGTGTCGGGGCCGCGGCGGAAGCGGTTGTCGTCGCCATCGTTCTTGCGTGGACGTGGCGGCTGGTAGCGATCGACGATCTCGCCCAATGGGCAGGTGGAGAGCTGGGCCAGCTCCTCGCGCCATGGGTCAGTCGGATGGCCGGAGAGGTAGTGTCCGAGCGTGTCACGCTCGCCCTGCAGCTTCTGCTCCAGCGGCCATTCCGGTGCGGTGGGCAGGTCGACCTGCACCACGGGAGCTACCGCGCCCACCATGGCGCCGAACATGTCGTTCTGGCCGGACTGGCGATCGCGCAGATGCTGCTCTGCCGCTTTGATCGCATGCGGCAATTGCTCCATCAGGCTGGCGCGGGTGGGTGCCAAAGCGTCCAGCGAGCCGGAAAGGATCAGTGCTTCCAATACGCGCCGGTTGAGTTTGGTGGGGTCGACACGCCGGCAGAAATCGGCCAGATCCTTATACGGGCCGCCTTTCTTGCGCTCATCGGCGATGGCTTCGCATGCACCTTGGCCGACGCCCTTGATGGCGCCAAGGCCATAGCGGATCACCTTGGGCTCGACCGCCTCGAACATGAATTGCGATGCGTTGGCGTCCGGCGGCAGGATCTTCAGCCCGATCGCACGCGATTCTTCGAGGAAGATCACCACTTTGTCGGTGTTGTCCATGTCCGACGAGATGGTCGCGGCCATGAATTCAGCGGGGTAGTGCGCCTTCAGCCACGCGGTCTGGTACGACACCACGGCATAGGCGGCGGCATGCGACTTGTTGAAGCCGTAGCCCGCGAACTTTTCCATGTCATCGAAGATGGCATCGGCTTTCTCGCCACTCAGTCCGTCCTTGGCGGCGCCTTCGCGGAACTTGGCGCGCTCCTTCGCCATTTCCTCGACTTTCTTCTTACCCATCGCGCGGCGCAGCAGGTCGGCGCCGCCGAGCGAGTAGCCGCCGACGATCTGCGCCATCTGCATCACCTGTTCCTGGTAGACCATGATGCCGTAGGTCTCTTTCAGGATCGGCTCGACGCGTGGGTCGGGATAGATCACGTCCTCGCGGCCGTGCTTGCGCGCGACGAAGCTGGGGATCAGGTCCATCGGGCCGGGACGATAGAGCGCCACCAGCGCGATGATGTCTTCGAAGCGATCGGGCTTCGCATCCTTGAGCATGCGTTGCATGCCCGAGGATTCGAGCTGGAACACCGCGACTGTCTGCGCTTTTTTCAGCAGGTCATACGGCGCGGGATCGTCCAGTGGCAGCGCGGCAATATCGATCGGTTCTTCGCCGTTCTTTGCGCGGCGCGCGTTGATCGCCTTCACCGCCCAGTCGATGATCGTGAGCGTGCGCAGGCCGAGGAAGTCGAACTTCACCAGGCCGACGGCTTCCACGTCGTCTTTATCGTATTGCGTTACCACACCGGTGCCGCCCGGTTCGCAGTACAGCGGCGCGAATTCGGTGAGCGGCTTCGGGCCGATCACCACGCCACCGGCATGCTTGCCGGCGTTGCGTGTGAGGCTTTCCAGTTTCAGTGCCAGATCGATCAGCGTTTTGGCTTCTTCGTCCTGCTCGTAGAGGTCGCAGAACTCTTTCACGACGCGGTCGGTTTCTTTTTGCGCTTTTTCCGAGCGGCCGAGTGCGCAAGAGAGCGTGAGATCGAGCGGGCGTGCCGGAATCAGCTTGGCGATCTTGTCGACCGCGTTGTAACCCATGCCAAGCACGCGGCCGGAATCGCGCAGCACCGCCTTCGCGGCCATCGAACCGTAGGTGATGATCTGACTGACGTGGTCGCGGCCGTATTTGCGCGCGACGTAGTCGATCACTTCGTCGCGGCGATCCATGCAGAAGTCGATGTCGAAGTCCGGCATCGACACGCGTTCGGGATTCAAGAAGCGCTCGAACAGCAGGTTGAACTGCAGCGGATCGAGATCGGTGATCTTCAATACCCATGCCACCAGCGAGCCCGCGCCGGAGCCGCGGCCCGGCCCGACCGGAATGCCGTTCTGCTTACCCCAATTGATGAAGTCCGCCACGATCAGGAAGTACCCGGGGAAGCCCATCTTGATGATGACGTCCAGCTCGCGTTCCAGGCGTGCTTCGTAGTCGGCCAGCGTGTAGCCCTCTGCCAGCGGCGCGGCGGCGAGGCGTTCTTTCAAACCTTCGCGGGCGAGCTCGCGGATGTAGCTGGCGAGGTCGTGGCCGTCCGGCACCGGGAAGTTCGGGAGGTAGTAGGTGCCGAAGGTGAGTTCGAGGTTGCAGCGCTTGGCCAGCTCGACGGTATTTTCCAGCGCTTCGGGAATGTCCGCGAACAACTCGACCATGTCCTGCGGCGTTTTCAGGTATTGCTGGTCGCTGTAGTCGCGCGGGCGCTTGGGGTCGGCCAGTACGCGGCCCTGATGGATGCACACGCGTGCTTCGTGCGCTTCGAAATCATCCTGTTTAAGGAAGCGCACATCGTTGCTGGCGATGACCGGCAAGTCGTGCCCGGTCGCAATCGTCAGTGCAGCGTTGTTCCACGTTTCCTCGCCTTCGCGGCCGCAACGCGTGAGTTCCAGATACAGGCGATCGGGAAACAGATTCGTCAGCCCGTGCAGGCGCGGCGCGGCAGCATCAGTGCCTTGGTTGACGGCGATGCGGCCGACTTCGCTTTCGCGGCCGAGCAGCGCAATCAGGCCGGCTGTCGCATCGGGTGTGAGCCATGCAGCGTCGACCAGGGCGCGGCCGCCGTGCTGGCCTTCGCGCCAGGCACGCGAGACGAGGCGGGACAGGTTGAGGTAGCCATCGCGGTTCTGGCACAGCACCGTCATGCGCCAGGGGCGCGGATCGTCCGGCGCGCTGATCCACAGGTCGCAGCCGCCGATCGGTTTGATGCCGGCCGCGCTGCAGGCCTTGTAAAACTTTACCAGCGCGAACATGTTGCATTCGTCGGTGAGCGCGACAGCGGGCGCACCGGCCTGCACGCAAGCAGCCACCAGCGCCTTGATGCGGATGGTCGAGTCGACCAGCGAATATTCGCTGTGCAGATGCAGATGAGCGAAACGGACGGACATGGCTCGCACGCGAAG
>Ga0055527_1000151_pt1 | contig 49117 bp, 38 predicted proteins | sample AraplaCol_mMS_r2_FD_55010 | JGI IMG/M metagenome (GOLD analysis project Ga0055527, IMG submission 55010) | Arabidopsis root microbial communities from North Carolina, USA - plate scrape CL_Col_mMS_r2 | ecosystem: Host-associated > Plants > Roots > Endosphere | place: USA: North Carolina...
TTCAGGAACTTGCGCCGCGCGGGCGTGTTGAAGTACAGCTCGCGCACCTCGATCGTCGTGCCGATCGAGCCGGCGGCGGGCGACAGCACGCCCGTCTGCGCGTCGATCTTCATCGCATGCGCGGCATCGGCCGTCCGGCTCGTGATCGACATTTCGGCCACCGACGCGATCGACGCGAGCGCTTCACCGCGAAACCCCAGCGTCGCGACTGCCTCGAGCTCCTCGAGCGAGCGGATCTTGCTGGTCGCGTGGCGCATCAGCGCGAGCGCCAGTTCGTCGGGCGGAATCCCGCAGCCGTCATCGGTGATCGAGATGCGCTTGACGCCGCCTTCTTCCAGCACGATGCGCAGCGTCGTCGCGCCGGCGTCCATCGCGTTCTCGAGCAGCTCCTTGACGACCGACGCCGGGCGTTCGACGACCTCGCCGGCGGCGATCTGGCTGATCAGCTGGTCGGGCAGGGGCTGGATCGCGCGCAGCGGGCGCGCGGCGGGGGCGGGCGCGGCGCCCGCGGCCGTTTCGGTGATATCGGACATGGCCGAATTATAGCGAGGCGGCGAACGCGTGCCGGCGCGGCCGGCCGTTACGTTTTTTCACGGAGCCTTAAGGTAGTTTCGGTATCATCACCCCGTTGCACGCGCCGCCTTGNCTGGCGGNCGCCTCGGCCATGTCTGGCCTGTCNCGGCCGTTCCGGCCCCATCGCCTTCGAGGAATCGCATTTGGATACGCTGCTTCATTTCGTCAACCTTGTCCTGCATATCGACGCTTTCCTCGGCGATTTCATCCGGCAGTACGGCGCGTGGGTCTATCTCGTCCTGTTCCTGATCGTGTTCTGCGAGACGGGGCTCGTCGTGTTCCCGTTCCTGCCCGGCGATTCGCTGCTGTTCATCGGCGGCGCGTTCGCNGCCACGGGCGAAATGAACGTCGGCCTGCTGATCGTGCTGCTGCTCGTCGCGGCGATTTCCGGCAACACCGTGAACTACCTGATCGGCCGCTGGGTCGGCCCGAAGGTGTTCAATACGCATATCCCGGTGCTCGAGCGGTTCCTCGATCGCGCCGCATTGCAGAAGACCCACTCGTTCTACGACAAGCACGGCGGCAAGACGATCGTGCTCGCGCGCTTCATCCCGGTCGTGCGCACGTTCGCGCCGTTCGTCGCGGGGGCTTCGTCGATGAGCGTCGCGCGCTTCCAGTTGTTCAACGTGATCGGCGCGCTGGTGTGGGTGCTGCTGCTCGTGCTGCTCGGCTATTTCTTCGGCAACATTCCGTTCATTCGCCAGTACCTGAATGTCATCGTGCTGGTCGGGATCGGCGCGGCGATCGTGCCGGTCGCGCTGGGTGCGGTGTGGAAGCTCGTGCGGGGGCGGGGGTCGGACGGGGCGCCGAAGGCGGGCGGGCGCTGAGCGGGGGCTTCGTTTTCGATGCAAAAAAAAGCGTGGCGGCTGCCACGCTTTTTTTTCGTCCATGCGGCTCGGCCGCCGCGTCCGTTACGCGTTGCGTTGCGAGACCGGGGTTTCCGGCGTCGGATAGCCGGCTTCGCGGAACGTATCGAGGATCACGCGATTGGTGTCGCAGTACACCTGCCAGTAGTTCTCCGGCTGAGTCGACGGGCGCACGAACAGCAGCGGGCCTTCCGGCGTGAACTGCAGCACGCCGACGTCCGGTGCCGGCACCTTCAGCACGTTCGGCACCAGCTGGATCTGCATCTTCAGGCGGTTGATCGCATCGGCCGCGTCGACGCTGTGCGCGATCTTCGCGGTCAGGTCGACGCGACGATGCGGCGTCGCGCTGTAGTTCGCGATGTTGTCCGAGAAGATCTTGTTGTTGCCGACGATCGTCACGATGTTGTCGGCGGTGATGATCGTCGTGCCGAATAGGCCGAGCTCCTTCACCGTGCCCGTGACGCCGCCCGCGCTGATCACGTCGCCGATCTTGAACGGGCGCAGCACCTGCATGAACACGCCGGCGGCGAAATGCGCGAGCAGGCCGCCCCAGGCCGTGCCGATCGCGAGGCCGAGGCCGGCGAGCAACGCGGCGAACGAGGTGGTCTGCACGCCGAAGATCTGCAGGATCGCGAGGATCAGCAGGATCGTCAGCAGCACGCCGACGACGGAAGTCAGGTAGTCGGTGAGCGTCGGGTCGACCTTGCCGCTGCGGCGAACGACCTTGCCGAGCAGGCGGGTTCCGATGCGGATCGCCCAGCGGCCGACGAACCACAGCGCGATGGCCGCGAGGAGGTTGAGGCCGAAGTCGAGGCCGCGGGTCATCAGGAATTGCTGGGCGGTGGCGAGATCGATCATGCGTTCTCCGAAGTCAAGGGTAAAGGGGCGGCGCATGCACCGGAATGGGAGGCGCTTTTATAACCTGACCTGGGACGGGCGGGCAACCGGGCTGACATTGGTTGACGTAATGAAAAACGGGCAGGACGCCTGTGCGTGCTGCCCGTCTGGCGCATCGGATNGACGCCGGTTGCGGCGCGCGACCCCGAAGTTGCGGTGTTTACTTCGCTGCGCGTCCGTAGGTGTCCTCGAAGCGGACGATGTCGTCCTCGCCGAGATACGCGCCCGACTGGACCTCGATCAGTTCGAGCGGGATCTTGCCGGGGTTCGTCAAACGGTGGGTCGCGCCGAGCGGGATGTAGGTCGACTGGTTCTCGGTCAGCATGATCTCCTTGTCGCCGTTCGTGACCATCGCCGTGCCCTTCACGACGATCCAGTGTTCGGCGCGATGGTGGTGCATCTGCAGGCTCAGCTGTGCGCCCGGGTTCACGATGATGCGCTTGACCTGGAAGCGATCGCCCTGGTCGATGCCTTCGTACGAGCCCCATGGGCGCACGACGCGGCGGTGCGTGACCGATTCGTGGCGGCCGGACGCGTTCAGCCATTCGACGATTTTCTTGACGTCCTGGGCTTTGTCGCGATGCGCGACGAGCACGGCGTCGGCGGTTTCCACGATCACGATGTTGTCGAGGCCGAGGGCGGCGACCATCCGGTGTTCGGCGCGGATGTACGAGTTCTTTACCGAGTCGGTGAAGATGTCGCCGATCAGCGCGTTGCCTTGTTCGTCAGCTTCTGCAATGTCAGCAAGCGCGCTCCACGATCCGATGTCGTTCCAGCCGAGGTCCGCCGCCGCGACGACTGCGGCGCGCTCGGTCTTCTCCATCACCGCGTAGTCGATCGAGACGTTCGGGCAGGCGGCGAACACGTCTGCGTCGAGGCGGACGAAGTCGTTGTCGCGCTTGGCGGATTCGAACGCGAGTTCTGCATGGCGGGCGATTTCCGGTGCATGGCGATGCAGCTCTTCCATGTACGTGGACGCCTTCAGCATGAACATGCCGCTGTTCCAGTAGTAGTTGCCGTCGCTGAGGAAGCGTTCGGCCGTCGGTGCGTCGGGTTTTTCGACGAACGCATCGACCTGAAAAGCCGAAATGCCGTCGGCCACGGGCAATCCGCGACGGATATAGCCATAACCGGTATGTGGTTCGGCCGGTTTGATGCCGAAGGTGACGAGATGCCCCTGCTTGGCAATCGATGCTGCTTCTGCGGTTGTTGCTACAAAGGCAGCTTCGTTTTGGATGACATGATCGGACGGCAGCACTAGAAGCAGTGCATCAGGATTGCTCTGTTGTGCCAATAGAGCGGCGATTGCTATCGCCGGTGCTGTGTTACGAGCGATCGGCTCAAGCACGATCGAAGATGGCACGACGCCGATCTGTCGAAGTTGTTCCGCGACCAAGAAGCGTTGCTCATTGTTCGTGACGACGATCGGGTTAATAGCGTCCGGTATATTGCGCAGGCGTAGCGCTGTTTGCTGCACGAGCGTACTGTCACCCGTGAGTTTCAGGTACTGTTTGGGATAGCCGCCGCGTGACATCGGCCAGAGCCGAGTGCCGCTACCACCGCATAGGATGACCGGATAAATCATAGGATGCCTCGAGTTGAATTACCTCTGATATCAGTTTTCGACCGACATAGAGGAAAGGGTGAAATGCGATATCGTTGAAAGNCCTTTACGTCTGCCTGCGCCGCCTCGGTTGGGAGTTGTCGGTTGGGCGGTGTCGGCAGTGCCATAACGCATGCCAAAGCACATTACGGCTCCATCGTGCGGCTTTGACGAAAAAGCGTTTGTGGTCCTTGCGGATTTCGCCAAGAGGGCGATTGGCTATCTGCGATAACCGCAGAACGACCGCCTCGGGGCTGGTGAATAGTGCGAGATCCCAGTCCCAATAGATTGGATACCGGATCAATACGCCGGCTGTCAGCATGTCGAGCGTCAGCGTTCGGGCTCTCCAGGGCTGGGGTAGCGCGTCGTGGGTGAGCCCCCAGCCAGCATAGAACGGCAGTCCATAGGTGTACACTTCTTTACCACGTAACAATGCTTCGAAGCCTGTCAATGAAGACAGCGTATGGACTTCGTCTACTGCGGCGATGAGCGATACGAGGTCTGCTCGGTCATCGACGATGTCAGCGAGTTTCGCGCCATCGATGACACCGGGTCTATTTCCGGACATCACGTCAGGATGCGGCTTATACACGATGAACGTGTCGGGATAGCGCGAACGCACCTCCTTAAGCAAGGCTTCGGTTGTTGCGATACTCCCGGTTCCCAGCCGGATAGAAGCGTCATCCGCAACCTGGCCAGCAACCAATGCAATGCGTCTTCCCGACGGGGCGCGCCAGACGGGCGCTCGCCTGCCAAGATTGTATTTGGTCAGCCCGAATCGCACGATAGCGTGGCGCAACGCTGCTGCGCGCTCGAGTTCCCGTTCATCAAACTGCGCCGTATTGAGTATCGTGGTCAAGTCACTTGGACGGGTGGCGTCGAAGTAGATTCCCTGAAAATCGAGTACCTGGCTATACGGCGCTGACATGTCCGAGCCGAGACCCGCCGAATGCAGAAAGCCGTCCTCTATACGAACCACGCGCGTGCCGGTGGGCAAACCGACTGCGGTGCGGCCACCCCAAACGGCTGCGGTCTCGTTAGAGCCAACGTCTCCGGTTTTTCCAACCCAACGGAGGTTGCTGCCCCCAGCACGCAGGTAAGGAGTGGCATAGGAGCGTTTCCACCACTGAAAGCGCAAAGCGGCGATCGCCGTCAAGTCGAAGAAGCGAGTAGCGACCGAGTGCTGCAGGGCGACACTATCCAGCGTCGCGTCCAGCGAACCCGGCTGACCGGTGGTCGAATCGAGGTAACGAGCAAGCTGTTGAAACACTACGTTGAAGAACGTGTTGCGCGTAGGGCGCGCCGTGCGTTCGGGCATCACCGCATAGTCTTGAGTGAGACCCCAGCCCGAATAGTAAGGGGTTCCAAAGACATGAGTTGGAATGCCTGCCAACAGAGCGGCCATTCCTTCCGAGGCGCCGACGACATACACTGCATCTATTCGATCGAGCATTTCGTATAGTGAGTGGTCGACTTCGAGTAAGGCCGTATCCGGGGGCAGTGTCGTTTGGCTTGACAGCCAAGTGCCTTGGCCGGAGTCTGCCGACCTCAGTAGCCAGAATTGTGCGTCAGGATGCGAACGGCGTGCATTGGCCACCATTTCAGTGAAGGCCGCTCTTCGAGAGACGCGCGACGTGCAGTAGTCAATGTGAGTAGTTGTGCGCTCGTCCAGCAAAACGACTCGTGAGGTGGCACATGAATCATGCCATTGTTTCGGCAATGGGCTGACGCGATGACGGATATGGAGAGCATCCGTTTCGAGAACGCGGGCGATGGCATCCTCTATATGTTCCTTTGGCGTGGCATCTGAGGAGCGCACAAGTTGCGACTCCAGTGCGGCAACGAATCCGCCGCGAGAGATGCAATCATCAGGACACACGAACCACGAAAGTGGCGGCGCATGTTGCTTGCGGTGCCCAAGTATCGGTCCGGGATAGGTCGCTTGCATTGCGGCTCCGACGACGAGTGCCGAACGAGCCGCAATGCGACCCACCAACGTGTCTACCCAGATCAGCGGCGACCTACCGGTCATCCATCCGATCAGTCGTCTGCCGCGAACGACCGAACGCACGTTGAATTCGCGATCGGCCGCCGACGTGAAGTAGGAGTGTGACGGGGGCATCATTTAACGTAGCGAATCGAGAAAGCTATCAACTTGCTCGAAATGTTCGCTCCATGTTGGCGTGCGGAAGCTAGCGATTTTTTGAATCCGATGGCGACGCTCAGGGCTGTCATATTCCATATAGGCCCGGATATTGGCATACCAGCCGGGACCATCTAGCGGATCAAGATACGTGGGGAAATCCGACGCAATCTCGTGGAACACCGGGAGGTCACTCGCGATTACTGGTACACCGAGGCCCAAAGCTTCCACAAGCGGCATGCCGTAACCTTCGACGAAAGAAGGGAACAACAACGCGCGCGCGTGCTGCAGCCACGCGTTGAGTTGTATATCGCTGCAGTCCGATTCTTCGATGACCACTCGACGCAGCGGCTCACAGCGCTCGAGCATATCTATAACGTTTTCGCATTCCCAGCCACGTCGACCGATAATGACAAGCTTGGGTGCGTCGTTACCCATCTGTTCAACAAGACGCCGCCAGACATGAAGGATGAACCAGTGATTCTTGCGAGGTTCGATCGTGCCCAACATAACGAAATACGGCTCGTCGATGGGGGCCGGAGATGACGAGCACTCTACTGTACCCGGCGCCAGGCGCGCGACCACAGTAGGTGGAGGTTTTGTTATGCCCGCTTTTACTGCCTCTGCTAAAAGACTCTCCAGGGTGGCATCGGAGTTCGCGATCAGTCCAGCAGCACGTCGCAGCGCGGTATCGATTCTATGACGATGCAATGTATCGACGCCAGGGCGACAAAATTCGGCNTGAGTTACAGGAATCAAATCATGAATCAAGAAGACCGGGCGAATATTTCGACGCGCCAGAGCGTCATAGTAACGGCCGTGCTCCATCCCGTTGTGACTGGTATGTAGCAATATGCCGCCGTTCGTTGCCTGTCTCGAGACGCTCTGCATGCATGCTCGCGCCACAATTTTGCGTATCGCCCAGCGGTCGATTTTTGAGGAGAGTAGTAGGTCGAAGGTCGCACGCGTATCGGCGGCGGACAAGATGGNACAGAAGCCCTGCTCACTTAGCACCGCGCGCGCGTTTGTTCCGTATCGCTGGATGTAAGCGAGCCCGACACGATCGACCCCGGTAGGGCGCAGTCCATCGTACAACCGCGTCATCAGGCGGGAGACATCAAGGAAGATATTCAACACTGCTGTTACATTTGTGTGCTAGTCAATCGAGACGCGTACGCACTTCGAGCGTGGTTTTTTTGCTTCTGCGCTTCATTCTAATGGACTACGTGAGACAATTTGCGCCGAACTCAATCACGTGTGTCAAAAATGCTGCATTTGTTTCGAGGTATCGGTGGGCGATTGCTCTGCTGCGGCGTCGTATGGCTTGCAGGCTGTTCTGCAATTCCGACGTCGGGCCCAAGTAGAGCTCAGATCGATGGTGCAGGGCAGGCCCGGAATAACGCTTCCGGCATCCAGATCGTCGATGTAACGGATGAAGTTGCACGCCAGTTGTATGCAGATCGCAAGCAAACTGACTTTTTTTCGACGCTTGGCGGAGGGGCGGAATTCCAGCAGCAACTCGGGACTGGCGATACCGTTTCCGTGTCGATTTGGGAGGCGCCGCCTGCGGCTTTGTTTGGTGCGGGCCAGCAGCTTGAGTCGGCCAGCGGCGTGAATGGCGCGCGTGTTACGGTCCTGCCGGATCAGATGATCGACGCTGATGGCAATATAAATGTGCCCTTTATCGGCGCGGTCAAGGCCGCCGGTAGTACGTCCTCGCAATTGCAGGAGCGTATCGCCGCAAGGCTGCGCGGCATGGCTCACAACCCGCAAGTTCTTGTCAAGTTGTCCAAGAATGTGACGTCGTATGTGACCATCGTCGGCGATGTCGCCGCCAGCAACAGGATGCAACTGACCGCGCGTGGTGAGCGCCTACTNGACGCGCTGGCGACGGCAGGCGGCGTGCGCGAGTCGATCAATAAAGTGACGATACAAGTTACGCGGGGTAACACCGTCGTTTCGCAGCCGCTGGAAGCGATCATCCGGGATCCTCGCCAAAATGTCGTGTTGCGAGCCGGCGATGTCGTGACAGCGTTATATCAGCCATACAGCTTTACGGCGCTTGGAGCTACCGGCAAGAATCAAGAGGTTAACTTCGAAGCGCAGGGGATCACACTGGCGCAAGCGTTGGCGAGGGCCGGGGGATTGGAGGACTCGCGCTCCGATGCACAGGGCGTATTTATTTTCCGACTGGAAGATCAGAATGCGATTACATGGCCCAATTCACCTGTCCGAACTACGGCCGACGGCAAAGTTCCGGTTATTTATCGAGTGAATTTGCGTGATCCGAATGCATTCTTCGTCGCGCAGAGTTTCATGATGGATAATAAGGACTTGCTCTATGTCTCGAACGCACCGGTTACTGAAATTCAAAAGGTGCTGAATCTTGTATTTTCGGTCGCCTATCCGGTCGTGACCGGCGTCCAGAATTTCAAATAGTTGTGTACGTCCATCGCACTGGATGTCGGCCGTCACCTATTGTGCGGTCGAGCGGCCCATGCGCTGGCCATCTGATCAAGATATCTATGTTGTGACCCGTTTCAATGAATAAAGTTGTTGCTATCGACGGACACAATCTTGCGCTCCAACGCGGAACGGGCGTTGCCACCTACGCTCGCAATCTCGCGAATCACGTGAGTCAGATGGGGGGGCGTACCCAGACACTATATGGTGCCCCAATTTCGCCGAAGCTGCTTCCGTTGCTGCGTGAGATATCGTTCTTCGACTATCTTGGTGGAACAACGCCGAATCGCAAGTTGCTCCAGACTACCGTGTCTTACGTGAAGTCGACACTGTCGGCTCCGTTCGGCTATGAAGCCAGCCCCATATTAATCTCGGGGAAGGTGGAAACTGCCCGTTTTGCGGAGCGGTTACCGAGAGAATCCGATATTTGGAATGTGACAGATCTCTTTTCTGTCGCGCGTGCGCATTTCCGGCGCTATGGAAAATTCCTCACGATTCGCCTTCCACAAAAGCCGGACGTGATGCATTGGACCTACCCACTTCCTATTCGCATAGAGGGTGTACCTAACGTCTACACGATTCACGACCTCGTACCGCTGCGATTGCCGTACACCACTCTCGACAACAAGCGCTATTACTACCGATTGATCAAGTCTTGCCTTGAAACGAGCGCCCACATCTGTACGGTGTCGGAGCGTTCCAAGGCGGATATTATTGAATTGTTCGGTACGTCGCCGCAACACGTCAGCAACACCTATCAGGCTGTTGATACAAGCGACGTGGCCGCTGGCAAGAGTCTGTATGATGCGGAGCTTGAGGTCGAGGGGGTTTTTGGACTGGAGCCTCGGAGTTATTTCTTGTTCTTCGGTGCAATTGAGCCGAAGAAGAATGTTGGGCGTCTGGTCGAGGCATTTCTCTCTGCTCGATTGAACACGCAGTTGGTTATTGTCGGTTCGCTCGCATGGAAGGCGGATGAGGAAATGAAACTCATTAACGCAATGCTGAAGCAGCGGCCAGACCTGAGGCGTCGAATTCATGTATTCGACTACACGCCGCGCTCATTCCTGATCAGCCTTATTCGCGCGGCCAAGGCTGTGGTGTTTCCGTCGCTATACGAGGGATTTGGCCTGCCAATTCTCGAGGCCATGCAGCTTGGTACCCCTACGTTATGCTCGACGGGCGGTTCGCTGCCGGAAATCGCTGGAGATGCCAGCGTAATTGTCGATCCGTACGACGTGAACTCGATTGCTCATGGCTTGCGTCAACTCGAACAGGACGCTGGGTTGCGAGCTCAACTTGCGGTACGTGGAGTCGCACGTGCTCAAATGTTCGATTCAGCAGCTTATGCCGACCGCCTGCAAGCAATGTATAACCGTATATTACCTTGATGTTCATATCGACCCGGGCGCACGGTCGTTTCGAAATATTTCGATAGAGGCAAGATATCAATGATGTTGTTGAGGCGAGCAGCAAAGTTGTTCGGTGGCAATCGATCGGATGAGTCGAATGGGATCGCAACCACCACTGCGCCGGCATCGGCTGCCGAGACAATTTGCTCATTACTGGCGGCTGAGCAGGAGATCAAGTCTGTCGTGGGTGCCTTCAAAGGCGGTCGGCTCGTCTCGTCAGGTGCCGCGGGTTGGTTGACCTACGGACCGTATTTGACCTTGGACAAGGGACGATATCGTGTCGATATTGACGGCGAGGGCACGATTGCCGATGGCGGCATATGTCTTGTCGAGGTGACCGTCGATCTTGGAAAGCACGTAGTGGCTCAAATGGAAGCGAGCACGTCAAGCCGAGGGTTGGTTCGGAACCTGATTTTCACTCTCGACGTGCCTTGTCAAGATCTCGAAATTCGCACGCATGTTGACGCACACTCGACGGTGGTCATTGACCGGGTTAGCGTGACAAAGCTCGTTTCTACGGAAGCTAATAGTCAGCGTTGCAAGCGAGTAATTTTTGATAATGAGGAGACGATTGCNGAGCTAACATCTGTTGGTTCGGATACGATTATTGTTACGTTTCAGCCATTTGACTATGTTGGCTTCGAGAGGCCGGGATTTGGAGAGGATTATTTCTCATCCTTGGGTTTGGATGTACTGTGCTTTAAACCGAAGCGTAATATTTGGTATCAGGACATCACCACCGGTATGATTGAGCATTACTGTCGCCCTTTGCTCAAAGGGTACAGTCGACGTATTTCGTATGGATCGAGTATGGGTGCATATGCTGCGTTGTATTTCGCTCAAGCATTCGATGTGGATAAAGTCATTGCAATTAGTCCGCAATACTCGCCAAGGCCGGCAGATACGTCATTCGAAGATCGATGGCATGACGTGCGTCACCGTATGGGCTACTCCCATAGATGGCGTGAGCCAGTCAGCCAACACGCGTATTTCATTTATGATTCGAGGATGGCCTCTGATCGGCGCCATGTAGAGTGCCTGAAATTTGTTTTTCAGAATCACGACGATATTGCATTGCCTTTCTCTGGGCACCCCAGTGCAACTGCACTATTCGAATGTCGTCGACTCAGCACGTTGATTCGCGATCTAATCGAAGATGTGCCGATTTCGGTGCGCCAGCTGCGCGCGGATATTCGAAANGGATCTCAACACTACGCTCGGTCGCTGCTCTTGGCCAGTGCTGAACGACACGGATCATGGACGATAGGCTTGTTCCGGCATTTCGTACATGTGCATCGTTTTGATAAGCGCTGGATCCAGTCAATTAGTTCCCAGCTTAATGCAAAACTCATTGCCGTAGGACGGCAATGGGAAGCCTCGGAACTCGAGGCGACGACGATGGAAGCGGATCTTTAAGCGTCAGGCACATACCGACGTTTATTCGAATAGCCGCAATGACGAGGCCGGATGGTCGAAGCAGAGCTCAAGGTGAGTCACGCCTCCACATGCTCGTTCTTCCGCTTCGTAACGTTCGAGCAATTGTGATAAATCCGCCATGGTTTCGTATTGGCCGTCCGCGCCGATGAGACGGCAGTGGTAACCGAGTTCGGCGAATACTTGCCAGTAGGCATCGGGTGAAGTGTTCGAGACGTCAGCTTGATAGGCGGGGGAGTACTCCGACAAGACGACCGGTTTAAATCGATCGAGTAATCTTTGCGCACCTCGCATGACGGGAAGTTCATTGCCGCCTACGGCGACCTTTACGAGATCGCAGCGCGTGAGATCGCAGAGCGCAGCGTCAGCTTGTATTGCGGAAACAAGATCGAGTTGTGAGTAGTCAATCAAATGACCCGGTATCGCGCCGACTGGCTTTACGACACAGTTGGTCGATGCCAAGTTGTGAACGATTGCCAGCGTATCGAATCGCTCGTACAACGCGACGTTGTGCACCTCGATATTGGAGAGATTGTTGATGGCTGACGCGTGCAACAGTGCGGAGATCGCCTTGGCACTCGGGTCAAAGGCGATGACTCTTCCGCTCGGCCCAACGCGTCGTGCCGCGAGCAAACTGAAGAAACCGATGTTGGCGCCGACGTCGATGACCACGTGACCGTTATGCAGCAATCTTTCGAACAAGGGAATAAATCGTGGTCGAAAAAGCCCTCCATCCTGAAGATAGCGGGCTGCAAAGTGTCCCTCCGGAATGGCTAGCGTGAAGTCGCACGCACGCACGAAGGTGTGCCGGCGAGTGCGTGAAGCCGCTTCGGTCTGAAAGCGTTCGAGCACATAGCGAAGCTGCGGTGCGAACCGATCTGCTGTAGTGAGCAAATGGAGATTTCCGGCATCATCTTCCGCTACATCGCTTGGTTGTAGATCCGCCGGTGCAATCGTCGGCCATTTCGAGCAAAGTGCCAAGTTGCTCTCTTCGAATTTTGATTGCAGTCTCTCTTGATCGTGGCGCGACAAACTGAGCTTGTTTGTCGCGCCGAAGTCCTTGAGATACGTGGCAACCGATTCGAGTGTGCTACCCGATAAGCGAGCCGCATTCAGAAGTGCAATCGATTCAACGTCAATAGACTGGTTGATACGTTCGAGTCCAATTTCTTCAATCTGAATGTCGAATTTGTTCGTTAGGTATGCGAGTGTATCGCGATTCCGTTTATAAGGAATCGGTTTAATGGAATCCCGNCCGAAACTATTTGCCCATCGATCAAGTAAAAGGTCGAAATTAAAATACTGCTCGTCTTCAGCGAGATCATGGATCATCGACTCGTTGATTTCGATCCCGTCGCAGGCGAGTGTTGATATTCTGGAAATCAGTACATCGATCTGAGGTCGAATAAAGCAAATGACCTCGATTTCGTCAAAGTGCCGATAGAGCATGTCGGCGAGTCGAGCTGTTTCATTTGTATTGCGATACAAACTGCTGAAATACTCACAACTGACGATAAAGTATCGGCAGTTGCGGGATAGTGCCGCATCGACATCGCTCTGTAGATCGCTTTCAATCGACGCGCAAAGCGCCGCGTACTGTTGTGAGTCTTGGACGCCGAATGAGGCAAGTCGGTCGTCCGTCATCACATTTAGTGGGTCCCTCCCATAGAGCGACAGTTTGCGATGAGCATATTCGCCTAGCACTCGCGAGTACCATACACCTTGGGTGGCGAGGCGGTCTCGTTGATGTGCAAGCGTGAGCTGCAGTGAAGAGCTTCCCGTCTTCTCGGTGCCAATGTGGAGAATCAGCTTCATAGAAATAGAGCGGTGTGATCGCAATTCGTGTCCTGCGGTAGACACCGGTGGTAGCAAAACGGCACAACATGCGCCGGTTCGCGGGGATATTGTCTTCCGGACGTGGAGGATCTTCCGCGCCTTGGATTGAATCGATCGTGACGAACATCGTGCGCGCGATAGATTCGCGCGCACGATGAGGTTTCAGGTGAGCAGCACAAAGCTGGGGAACGCACGCGACAACCGTCGCTTCTCGAGCGAACAGAGATTCTCACCGGTCATCTCGTCAGCCTGTGTATCGCTAATTTCCTCGAGCACCGACTGTACGCGTTGCATTGTCGTTAACCAGCCGGCGCGATCGGGGATGTTGTCGATCACATGAACTGCATCGGTGGTGGCCGCCAATTGACAAACTCTGTCGATAGCCTCGTATGAGTCGACCGACGATAACGCAAGATGCTCCTCTAGTGACGGATCGCGCTTGAAGAGCTTGCGATAAACAGCGATCGCACGGTAGATAGCAGGATACACACACAATTCCGATAGATGATAACGGCGTCGCGAATGCTGAATTTGACCGGGAACCGGTGCCTGGAGGTACAGGTGAGCCTGCAAGTCACCGACCGCGCTGCGTGTCGCGCGGGCCTTATTTGCAATGCGTACGATTGCGCGCAGAACGGACATTCGTGCAGCGACATCGTCGACGGGCATAGCATCCAGTTCCGCGCGTTCGAAATCGGACGGACGACGCTTGGCGATGGCCAGCATGGCCGTGTCGATGAAGTCAGTTTGGTCGAGTAACAATAGCGAAAGTGCACTGACGAGTCGGTTGCCGTCTATAGCGGAGAGCTCGGAACTTGCGAGCAAATCTGCATGACATGAATCAACGGCCAGATCTATCGGGCGTCCCTGCATCAGAGCATTGCGAGCAGCACCAAAAATCGCTGCCAGTCGAGTGTCAACGGAGCCACCTTCGGTAGCTTCGAACGATTCGAATTCGTTCGATGTGGGTTGTCGATCGAATTGAGACGTATAGAGGGTCTTTACTGCAGTGCGTGCTGGGAGCGCGAGTAGATCCGAGACGATGATTGCGGATCGGGCACTCGGAATGCGCGCGGCACGATTTTCGGAGTTCAACATAACCAACGCGTCGCGATAGACCGCATCGATCGTGTTTTCATCACGAAACACCCTTAATCGGCCCAGAACTTGTGCGTAGTAGGTTGGGTTCGACAATCTGCGAAGAACGGTCGGCAAATCAGCATCGGTCGCAAAAATAACGCCGGCGGCCATGTCCTCGAACTGATCTTCCGGGGAGGTAACGACTGGCCGATCGGCCGTCATTGCCACACGAGCGGAGCCGGTAGTCGCCCAATAAGAAATCGGACCTTGCGGGAAATACACGACATCGCCCGAGCGCAACGTTGCGAGAATTTCCTCGTCGGTTTGGAAGTCAAAAGTGACCTTGCCAGCAACGCCCATGCTTGCAACTAGTTCTCGAGCTCGCTGTGCCCGCTCAGCGGAATCACATGCGAAGTTGGCGACAAGACGACTATTCGACTCGACGCACGCCTGGAGAATCCGATCGATGCGCTTATGAGGGGACAGGAAGCCGAAGGACGATACGGTTAGAGCATTTCCTTCAGCACGTGCCGGGGCTTCAACTGAAGCGATCGGTGACGTCACATGAATGCCGTGCTCAACGAATATTGCACGGGTATTGCNTGCAGCGGCACTGCTCAGAGTAACGACAGGAATCGTAGAGTTAAACAGCATTTGACTGCGTTCACGTAGATCGGGCTTGTTCATGTCGATCGTGTGCATCACGACAGCTGAGCTCACGTTCGGGTAACGCTCTGCGTAGTCTTCGAGTTGCTCGATCAATTCTCCAGTCGTATCTGGGCCGGCAAGAGTTGGATTGAAGGAATCATACAATCCGTATTCATGCTGCACGAATATATAGCCATAGCGACCCGTCGCCAGATACGGTTCACATTCGTCCACCCCGCGGACGATCACGGTATCCCTACCTTGTCCTCGCATTGCGGCTGCGACGTGAGATGCGTAGCTAGCGATACCGCATTGCTTTCCGTAGCTCGCGCATACCTGAATGACGCCTGCAATTTGCGTTGTTCTCGGAATTGGCAGGACCGGCTTGCCGCCCGATGCGAGCAGGCGCGTATCGACTAGGGAGACGATATGCTCTGTTGTGGCGCTCCATTTGCGACGTTGGTAGTGCTCCCGGACGTACGCTTCGCGCTCCGTGCGCTTTGGATGATCGTAGACATATTGGGTTGCCAGGGCAATGAATGCGTCTTCGTCGGTCGGCTCGAAATAGTCCGCGCAGTCGCCGCCGACTTCCGGCATGGATGTCGTCGCCGATGCGAGGCAAACTTTCCCGTGAGACAAGGCTTCAGCAATCGGTAACCCCCAGCCTTCGCACAGACTCGGAAACACGGTGAACAAGCAATTCTCGTAGAGCTTGTCCAGACTCGCATCATCGACGTTGTGCAATAGGACAACCTTGCCACCGGCGTATTGCGTTGCGCGAAGTTCTGCCTCAATTGCAGTCATACCGTCGCCTGGCGAGCCGACGAACACGAGCGTCGGACAATCCTCACCGCTCATCTTGCGCAGTCTGTCCCACGCACGGACGAGGAACCCATGATTCTTGCGTTTGCCAAGTGCTGACACGAACATGACGTACCCGGCACTTTTCGAGAGGCGAAGAACGGACGCGACTTTTGCCTCGTCGACACGTTGTTTCCGGGGCAGGCAACGATAATCGTCACCGAGTTCGACCTTGATGGCTTCGATCGGCTGGCGGCCGGTTTCGGCGCAAAACTGCTGAATTTCTCGTCCGGAGTGGTTCGAGTTGACCATCACCAGATCAGCCTGGTCGAGCGCAGGTCCGATCCAGTAGCGGAAAATGGCTGCCCATTTTTCGCTGACGAGCGTTGGATAGTACAACTGCAACAGATCGTGAATGTATATTGCGACACGCGATCCAGCTCGCTTGTATTCGTTGAGAATCGCGTTATTTGCATCGTAGTGCCAAGCCGAGCCGAGAATGACGACGATGTCGTGCGGGCTCGATTCGAACGCTTTCTCTCCATTCGTGAGCGTACGTTGGACGAACGGATTGATTTTTTGCTGTGATGCTTCGCCGAAGCTCGATGGGAAGATAGCCGACGCGAAATCCGCCTGGTCGACTTCGACGGCGATCGTTTTCCAGTTCACGAGTGCAAGGTTGCCCTTCCAGCTTTCGAACAATTCCAGTACGACTTCGACGATCGTGCGCTCGATCCCGCCAGGTGCGGCAGATGCCGCGACAACGGTGGCGAGGCTCGTGACGTCGAGGACAAGACGAGTATCAGTAGGCTGTTCAGGAGGGCGAATGGAGCGAACCGCGTCGCGCCAGGCTGCGAATCGGCTGGTCCATTCCGGAAAACGCATCGCGAGGTCTTCGCGAGTGAGTAGCTCTGCCGCAGCATTGAATTCTCGAGCGCCAAGCAATGCTTCGTACTCGAGTTCAATGCCACGCGGATAGTGCGGAAACAGGTAGTTGTAGGTACGTGCGGAGTCGAGCGCATCCTGCCAGTTACGCTCCCGGATCGACATCATCGCGCGCAGTTCAAGATAGAACGCGCAATTCGGCCAGATTTCCGCGATTTCTTCACATATCGCTCGGGAATTCTTGAAATCCCCAACGTTGAAATGCAGCCAAGTCAGGCGAGTGTATGCGTTGAACAGGGGATTGGCCATATCGGGTGATCCCGGCTCGTCGCTACGGGTGCGGCGCAGCAGCAAGGTCAGACGCCTACCGGCTTCTACCGCTCGGGCCTGATGTTCCAAGCCAGTACTTAGGTCGAGCGCATCTTCCAGAAGATCACGATCCTCTGGGAAACGTTCGAGTGCATCCCACACCATTCTTTCTGCGTCGTCGAGTTTGTTGCACTCGCGCAGGGCTGCCGCACACCGTAGCCAGAATTCTTTGCGACCAGGTGCGATAGTCAGGATTCGGTTCCAAAGCGACGCGACTTCTGTTTGTTGACGAGCGTCGCGTGCAATATCGGCCACTGCTACAAGAGGCTCTGCTGCCAGCGGATAGCGTCCGGCAATCTTCAGCAACGCGTCGCGGTAATCCTGTGCAGAACGCCCGACGTTTTCCAACCTGGCCGTCTCAATGTGCGCTCGAACAAAATCTGGTTGAAAGTGCAGCAAGCCGCGCCAGGTTGCCAATGCTATCGAACGGCGACCAGCGGCCTCTTCGCATTCAGCGAGCATGGCAAGCACACTCGTATCTCGAGGCTGCCTTGCGAGTGCTTGTCGTAGCGTTTGACATGCGTCATCTGCGCGACNGAGTGCCAGCAAGACACTTGCATGGGTCAAATGCAGATTGGGTGACGAGTCCATAACGACAGCGATCTGGCTGAACTCGAGCGCTGCGGGATAATCGGCACGGCTTTTCAGGACGCGTGCCTTCGTTTCCGCAACGAGCGCCGAGCCCGGCCACCTTTCCTGCGCGTCGTCGATAATGGCCTCGGCTGTACGCAAGTCTCCCATTTCGATCAGGNCATTGGTTCGCTGCAGTGAGGCATTCAAATCTTCCGGATCGAGTTCCGCCGCACGCGTCCAGTACTCGAAAGCGCGCATTAGATCGTGGCGCTGGTATGCGCATTCCGCAAGGCCAGCGGCGACATCGAAACGAGTGATGCCGTCACCGGAGACTGCCTGGAGAATCGTCTCGGCTGTTGCGAAATCGCTGATACGCAGCCGAGCGTGCGCTTCGCAGACCTTGAATTCGACCCGATTCGTCAATTTAGCGGCGTGATGCCAAGCGTCTGCTTCTGCGAGGTGATCACCAAGGAAGTGACACGCGCGTGCCAAGAGTTCATGCACGCTCGCGTCATTAGGAAATGCGTTTTTCGCGAGATCGAGAATTCGCCGCGCAATCCGATAGCTCTCATGCTTCAAATATTCTTCACACAGTTCCTTGATGGCGCCCGTGTGCACACGCCGCTTCGCATCCTCGATCAGGTCGCGTACGAGCTCGTCAACAGCTGGATCGTTCTCGCGGATTATTGCCGAGGATGATTGAAACCCTTCGGTAGTAGCGTCATCTGTCACTACGTTGATGTTGTCGGCTTGCGACGCCTGATCCGATTCTGTGGTGGCGTCAGTTTTGCGCTTCTTGAAAATCACGGTAGGGCTCCAATGCGTGCGTGATCGGATTTGCGATAGTGTTGCTCAGGGCGCTGTCTAACGCACAACGGCGACAAGTGAAATGTTAGCCTACCCGTTGTCGGGTCGAGTGCATTGACGATGCGGCACGTGTTCGACGAAAGAAAGTGGGCCAAACTTACGAGTGAATAGGTTGACCCGTGATTTCGTGATAGAAATCAAATGCTGAGTCTACATCCAGGAACTCACGCAGCACCCCTTTCTCAAGTACACATGCGCGCGTGCAGTGTTCACGGATAATATGAGGATCGTGCGANACCATAATCATCGCTCGATCGCGGCGTTTTTCAAATAGTTCCCGATGGCATTTGTCGCGAAAACTTGCGTCACCGACTGCGATAACCTCATCGATCAGAAAGCAGTCGAATTCGATCGCCATTGACATCGCGAACGCAAGCCGTGCAAGCATGCCGCTCGAATATTTCTTCACCGGCTCTCGCAGATACGTTCCCAGTTCGGTGAAGTCTTCTACGAAAGGTAGGGCGGCCTCGTAGGATGCGCCGTAGACTCGACAGGCGAATCGCAGATTGTCGAGACCTGTCAGGCTTCCTTGAAATCCGCCTGAAAAGGCGAGCGGCCAAGATACGCTCATTGCTCGCTCGATAGTACCCGAAGTCGGTAATTCGGAGCCACTGATCAGGCGAACCAGTGTCGATTTGCCCGCGCCATTGCGCCCCAGAATGCCGATGCGTTCGGACGGTTCGATTGTGAGATTGATATGGTCGAGAATTAACCGTCTGCCGTTACGTGTGCTGTAGTGTTTCGACACGTCTTGAAGATTTAACATCAGTGTTCCACTCTCGTCGACACGTCTCTCACAACCGCAAGTCCGATCCACGTGAGGAAAGCACAGACCATGATCGTATAGGGAACGTCGTAGTATGGCGTAATCTGCGAGCCGAAGTATCCGTAGCGAAATAATTCCACGCAGTTCGGCGCAGGAAACAACATTGCGATGTCACGCAGGTTGGGGGGGAGCCAACTCGCCATAACGAAGGCGCCGGATACAGGAAGCTGGAAGTAGGAAATCGGGTGCCAGAGTCTTTCGACAAGTTCGCTGTATTCGCACAGTCCCCCGATCAGCAGGCCAAGCGCGGCCGAATACCAGCATAACAACACCCAGCCGGCTGCCATGTTCAAGACATCGGCGGGCGGGTCGATTATTCCTATCGCGATCAGTGTGCTGGTCAGCACCAGCATCGATAGCGTTGTACCGACAATCTCAAGTGTGATGCGCGCAAAAAATAGGTCGATAACGCGAACATTGCGATGGAACAGCAAGGCTGCATTAGGCTCGACAGCCAGCGTGCATCGGCCAATTGTGTTGCGCCAGACCAGAACCGTGGAGTAGCTTGTGACCGCAAAGGCCGTCACGTTAATCTCGTGTCCCTGTCCCGTTTCGTGTAGCAGGTTCCAAAGTGCCGCGATACCGACCGTGAACAACATTGGTTCTGCAAACAACCATGCGAAACCAATATTGTGACGACCGTAGCGCGTAATGATTTCACGCATGGTTAGCGCGAACACTACTCGCATCTGGATTTTGAGCGAGGTAAGCAGCGAAGGATATGGCTGAGGAGACGACATGACGTCAGTGCTGATGTTCGCGCACGCTGGCAATCAGCAGGCTGAGCGAGGCCCAGGCTACAATGCCAAGCACAAACACAGTAACAATGCCGCGGATACGTTTAGGTTCGATCGCTACATCGGGCCTGTTGGGTTCGACGAGACGTTCAAGATACAACTGCTTGCGATTTGCTTCCACTCGTGCGTTTTGAAGGGCAGTCATTGCCGCATCCAATTGGCGATCGGCAAATTGGGCATCGAGTTGCAGGCGTGCGTAATTGGCGGCCTTCGCGGAAAGGGAGTCTTTACTTCCGGTGACACCGACGGTTGTATTCGCGATTTGCTTTTCGAGTGTCTGAATATTCGTCTTCAGCACAGGAATCTGCGGGTTCTGCGGAGCGATTGACTGAAGCTGGATAAGTTGGTTTTGGGCTGTAAGCAATTGATTCTGCAAACCGGTGATTTGCTGCAACTGCAAAGCGGACTGGCGTTCCGGGTCGAACACGGAAAAAGAATTGCGATAGGCCGCTACGGTTGCGGCCGCGTCTTTCGCTTTTGTCGTTGCAGAGTCCACTTGTTGTTGTGCAAATCTGACCGTATCTGCTGCCGCACGCTGATTCATGCGGTTGACAAGGCGCTCGCTCATCGCAATCAGGTCTTCATTGATCTTTTGCGCGTCACTTGCGGTATACGAACGTACCTGTAGGGTTGTGATTGCCGACGTCGCATCCAGATCGACGGAGACGATTCGTTTGCCGTAGTAGCGCCACAGCGCTTCGAAACTGTCGTCGAAATAACGTGAAAAGCGACTGACTACGTCGCCGTGCTGGCTGTAGGCGTCGAGAATATAGTTATCCCGATTCAGCTCACGCAGTGCGTCGCGGGACCGAATGTAGTCGACTACGGAGTATGTGTCGTCTTGCGCGCGGCCCGCACCAGTACCTTGTAGCAGAGAACTGAGAAGGCTTGTCTGGCTTTGGCGCTGCGGGCTGCGGACAACAAACCGAGATTCGGAAACATAGATGTCCGACGCGATCAGGCCGTAGTAGACCGTGGCGATGATGGTCGGGGCCAGAACGGTAACTGCAAACAGCGTGTTGATTCGTTTGAGCCGTGCCACTACACCTTTATCGTTGCCGCCTAGCGACGACGCCGAATACTTTTCCGATAGCGTTTTCAACGTCTTGTCCAAACTCAATTGCCAAGGATCTTGGGATGCCGGGGGCGCCGCTCGCGTCCACCGTCAAGGGCATGCGCCACCAGCGCAAGGTATGCGTAGTGGGTTGCTTCGCGACCCAGCGCTCGTGCCGCTGCACCTCTGGCAGGCGACGTTCACACCGAAATTCGGGCGAGTGATTATAGCCAGCGCCGTAATTTTGCGCTATCTAAGTGTGGTTTTTCGCGCCTGACTCAACAATGTCATTTGTGTAATTTTTTCGAATGTGAGCGGTAAGGCTTGCAGGCGGCGTGGTAATTTCTGCGGGCCAGATTCAGGCGGTTGCCGTGGGACGGATCTGACGGCGTATACGCGCCGGTCGGTGGTGTAGTCGGATCTGGCCATGCTCGATGGCGGTATGCGGGGATGGGTGGCGAGGGGGCGCGGTATTATAGCGATGTTGCGTGACACGCGTCACTGCATTTCTGTTTCGGCTCACGATTTTGTTCGCGCTAATGTTTTTGGTACCGTCGAATGCGATAATTGCCAGCGGTGGCGCCCGTGTGATTTCCACTTCCGGTTCATATATATAGTGTGGATGCTGTGAGGGACGAAAGTGTCCCGATTTCTTGTGTGTCCGCACCGCTCGCAACATTCTTTCATGCGTCGCTCATATCTTGCGCTTCAGGGTACGGCCTCCCCTTTTTTTTCCAAGCTGGCCGAGGCTTTGCGCACGCGCGGCCATGCAGTACAGAAGGTTAATTTTTGTGGAGGAGATCTTCTATACGGGGGGGCTGCCCGCCATGCGGTAAATTATGAGGGGCGCCTTGGCGAACTGCCGGCATGGTATTCGGACGTAATCGGAGGAGGTGATTTCACTGATGTGCTGATGTTCGGCGACTGTCGCGAGGTTCATGTACCCGCGCACGCGATAGCACAGAAGGCGGGCATGCGCGTGCATGTCTTCGAAGAGGGCTATGTGCGGCCGCACTGGCTGACGCTGGAGCGTCACGGCGTCAATGGACGCTCCCTGTTACCCCGGGATCCGGGCTGGTATCGTGACCGACGCAAGGAGACGCCAGCAAGTCCGCCTGCCGCACCGACCGGCTATAACCTTCGTGAGCGAGCTTTTCACGATATCGCCTATCGCGGAGCCAACACGCTATTTTCACGTCGATTCCCGCACTATCGCAGTCATCGGCCACATAACGGGTTCGTAGAGTATGCCGGGCTCGCCTGGCGCGCACTTGCGCAGCGTGGGTTCGAGCGTGATGCAGGCCGGGTAACGGATCAACTGCTTCGCGCAACTGGCGGCTACTTTTTGTTCCCCCTGCAACTCAATTCGGATGCTCAACTCGTTGTGCATTCCCCATTTGGCGGCACCCGGCCGGCGGTCGATCAAGTACTACGCTCATTCGCTGCTCATGCCGACTCCAACGTTCGTCTGGTGGTCAAGAATCATCCGTTAGATACGGGGCTAATCGATCATCGGCGCCATGTGCTGCTGCTCGCGCAGCAATTAGGAATTGCCGACCGCGTTACCTTCATCGACGCGGGGCACTTGCCGACCTTGCTCGAGTATGCGCGCGGCGTAATCGTCGTGAACAGTACGGTTGGGTTGTCAGCCCTTCATCATCGGCGGCCGCTAATTGCTCTCGGGCATGCGATCTACGATATGCAGGGACTGACATGGCAAGGCAGTCTTGATGATTTTTGGAAAGCTGAATTTGAACCTGATCGTGAGCTTTACCAAGCATTTCTCGACTACGTTATTCACCATACCCAAATCAACGGCGACTTCTATACCCGTACGGGGATCGAGCGGGCGATTCGCGGTGCCGTGTCACGGCTTGAGGCATCGCATGACTAGTACCACCCCTCGTCACATTGTCATCACCGGTGCCAGTGCAGGCATCGGACGCGCACTCGCGACTGCCTACGCCGCGCCTGGTGTGGTGTTGGGGCTCGTTGGTCGGGACGTGCGGCGGCTTGATGCCTGCGCTGACGCGTGCCGAGCGCTTGGCGCTCAGGTGGTGACCGCACCGGTCGACGTGCGAGACGCAGCGGCGATGCAGGTATGGCTTTGGCAGTTTGACGACACATATTCGATAGATTTGCTGATCGCCAATGCCGGGGTTGCCAGTACGCTCGAGTCAGCTTGCGACTGGGAAGAACTTGATCGTATGGCTGCAGTCGTCGATACCAACTTCTATGGGGCGATGCACGCGGTACTGCCGGTGATTGCGCGCATGCGAGCGCGGTGCAGCGGCCAGATTGCCTTGGTGAGTTCGATCGCGGCGCTACGCGGCATGGCGATTTCGCCTGCGTATTGCGCGAGCAAGGCGGCACTCAAGGCGTACGGCGATTCGGTGCGCCCGTTGCTGGCGCGTGACGGTATACATCTCGCGATCGTGTTGCCCGGCTTCGTCAAGACTGCGATGAGCGATGTATTCCCGGGGGACAAGCCGTTCATGTGGTCGGCGGATAAGGCCGCAGGCTATATTCGCCGCAAGCTGGCGGCGCGGCGGGCCGAGATTGCGTTTCCGGGATTGCTCGCGCTCGGTATGCGCCTGTTGACGCTGCTGCCGGCGCGATTGGGTGACGCGATACTCGGCGGATTGTCCTACTTACCTCGACGGGAGCGCTAGCTTGAGCGTTGGCATGTTGCTCACGCTTCTGATTGCGCTTGGCGTGTCGTTTGCGCTGGATGTCTTGGCGTTGCCGCGTGTGCGGCAACGTTCCGGCGTCGCGCTAATGTTGCATGCCGTTGCACTTGTGTTTCTGACTGGTGCGATGCTGATCGTGACAAGACGCATCGTATTTTCCGTCTGTATTGCAGTGGCACTGGTCGGCCTGTTGGTGACGGTGAACAATGCAAAGTACGAGTCGTTGCGCGAGCCATTCGTTTTTACGGATCTGAGTCTGTTCAGCCAGTTGTTCGCCCATCCCCGGTTGTACCTGCCGTTTCTGAGCGTCGGNAAGGTGATCGGAATCGTGATTGGCGTCGCGGCGCTGTTGACCGGCTTCTTTGCTGAGCAACCGTTCGACGGGGCGCTCTGGTCGGTGACGGCGCTCCTCCTGGTGTCTGCGGTCGCAACCTGTTGGTTGGCGACACGCTTGCCGCTTACGCTGGATGCCGGCGCGGACCAACAGCGGCATGGATTTTTTGCAGTATTCGTTGCGTATCTGCTGAACGGCTTGCGTCCCGCGACGCTGCGCGCATTCGACGGGGTTGCCCGGACTGGACCGTTCGCATCGGGCGCGCCGACTGCGGGCCCTGATGTGATCGTGATCCAGAGCGAATCGTATTTCGACGCGAGGCGTCTTGGTTCGGCGATCGATTCGGCGAACTACCGGAATCTGGACATTGCGCGCGGGGAATCCATCTGCCACGGTGAACTCCTCGTGCCGGCCTGGGGTGCGAACACGATGCGTACAGAGTTTGCGATGCTGAGCGGACTGACGTCCGCGCGTCTCGGCTACGCCCGTTTCTACCCTTACGCTTTCGTACGGCGCGCGTGTACAACGATTGCAGCCTGGTTTCGGCGGGGCGGTTACACGACTGTCGCGATTCATCCGTACTATGCAGACTTCTTCGGAAGGAATCGGGTCTTTCCGTTGCTCGGATTCGATAGATTTCTGGATATTGAAAGCTTTGTCGCCGCCCCGCGAGCCGGACCGTATATTGCCGATTCGGCCGTACTGGATACCGTCATCGATGTGCTGGACGAACTCCGGAACGCGCCGCGCTTCATCTTCGCGATGACAATGGAGAACCACGGCCCCCTGCACCTTGAGCAGGTATTACCGGGAGAATCGTCTTCGAGGCATACTCTTGGCGAAGATGCCAGTTGGCGCGACCTGACAGCCTACCTGCGGCACATTGAAAATGCAGACGCAATGATCGGGCGCCTGCTCGATCATTTGCGCACCAGCGATCGTGAAACAGTCGTTTGTTTTTACGGCGACCACGTTCCCGCGCTGCCTCACGTATTCGATAAGCTGGGTGTTTCTCCGCAAACCAGTGACTACTTCATTTGGCGAAATTACGGCACGGACACGCCCGAATGCCGGAATTTGGCAGCCGAAGAGCTTGGGTCGGTACTTTTGCATGTGGTACAAGATGACGGACATCGCGCGGAAGAACCGCACGCATCCGAGAAAGCGACATAAAAGATGAACAGTAAGATTGCAATAATTGGGATGGCTTGTCGGTTTCCCGGGAGCGCGAACAATCTTGGCGACTTCTGGCAACTGCTGCGCGACGAACGCGACGCGGTGACCGAAATCCCCCCCGACCGCTTCGGTACCGATTTCTACCAGCACCCGTCCAAACGCGAACCGGGCAAGAGCTACACGTTCGCGGCCGGCGTGCTCGACAACGTCGCCGGCTTCGACGCCGCGTTCTTCGGCATTTCGCCGCGCGAAGCGGCCCAGATGGACCCGCAGCAACGCCTGCTGCTCGAACTCGCATGGGAAGCGTTCGAGGATGCCGGCGTGCGCCCGGCCGACATGCGCGGCAGTAACTGCGGCGTCTTCGTCGGCGCGGCCAGCATGGATTACGGCAACCGCAACATGGACGATCTGGACGTGATCGATCCGTATTCGGCAACCGGCAATACGCTGAGCATCGCGTCGAACCGCGTGTCCTACCTGTTCGACCTGCACGGCCCGAGCATGACGGTCGACACCGCCTGTTCGTCGTCGCTCGTCGCTCTCCATCAGGCCGTCAAGGCACTGCAGTCCGGCGAGGCCGACGTGGCGCTCGCGGGCGGTGTCAACCTGCTGCTGCACCCGTTCGGCTTCGTCAGCTTCTCGAAGGCGTCGATGCTGTCGCCGCGCGGCCGTTGCCGTGCATTCGACGCGACCGGCGACGGCTACGTGCGCTCGGAAGGCGGCGCATTCGTGTTGCTCAAGCCGCTCGATCGCGCGCTGGCCGACGGCGACACGATCCACGCCGTGATCGCCGGCTCCGGCGTGAACTCGGTCGGCCACTCGCCGGGCGGGATCAGCGTGCCGGGCGCGGCCGCGCAGGCTTCGCTGCTGCGCAGCGTGTACGCGCGCGCCGGCATCGATCCGCAGTCGCTCGCGTACCTCGAGGCACACGGCACCGGCACGGCAGTCGGCGACCCGATCGAGGCGCGCGCGCTGATCGACGTCGTGTCGGGCGAGCGCCCGGCGGACCGTCCGCTGCTCATCGGTTCGGTGAAGACCAACATCGGCCACCTCGAAACGGCCTCCGGCATGGCCGGCCTGCTGAAGGCCGTGCTGTGCCTCAAGCATCGCGCGGTGCCGCGATCGCTGCACTTCGTCACGCCCAATCCCGGCATCGATTTCGACGGCGGGCGTTTGCGCGTCGTCGATCGTTACATGCCGCTCGATGCGGGCGACGCGCCGCTGACGGTTGGCGTCAACTCGTTCGGCTTCGGCGGCACGAATGCGCACGTCGTGCTGACCGAGGCGCCGGTCGCAAACGACGTGGCGACGGCAGCGCCCGAGCCGGTTCAAGCGCAACTGTCTCCGCTCGTGCTGACCACGCGCAGCACGCCTGCGCTCGCGGCACTCGCGGGCCGCTATCTGGCCATGCTCGACGACGGCGGCGACTGGCAGGCGCTTGCCGCGGCCGCCGCCCGTCGGCGCCAGTGGCTCGAACATCGCGCGATCGTCGCGCCGGCCGACGTGGCCGAAGGTCGTGCGGCGCTCGCGGCACTGGCCCAGCCGGCACAGGAAGGGCTGCCGGCCTGCGTGGCGACCGGCCAGGCGCCCGCCGACGCATTGCGTACCGCGCTCGTGTTCTCGGGCAACGGTTGCCAGTGGGTCGGGATGGGCAACGAACTCTATGCGGAGAACGCGGTTTTCCGGGCGGCGCTCGACGAAGTCGACGCGCTGTGGTGCGCGGACGGCAGCCCGTCGCTGGTCGACGTGATGCGCGGCGGCCCGGGCGCGACATGGCTGGCCGGTGCGGGCGCCGAATGGCTCGCCGCGACCGAGAACGCGCAACCGCTGCTGTTCGCGATCCAGGTCGGCATGATCCGGGTGATCGACGCGCGCGGCATGCGCTACGACGCGGCGATCGGCCACAGCGTCGGCGAAATTGCCGCGGCGTGGGTGACGGGCGCGCTGTCGCTCGCCGACGCGGTGCGCGTGATCAAGATCCGCAGCCGCGCCCAGGCGATGACGCGCGGCAGTGGCCGGATGGCGGCCGTCGGCATCGGCGAGGCAGCCGCGCGCGAGCTGATCGCGCGCCATGGGCTCGCGCGCCGGGTCGAGGTGGCCGGCATCAACAGCCCCGATGCGGTGACGCTCGCCGGCGAGCTGCAGGGCTTGCAGGCGCTGGAGGCAGCGCTGCGCGGCAGCGGCAAGTTCTTCCAGATGCTCGATCTCGACTATGCGTTCCACAGTAGCCACATGGACCGCATCGAGCCGGTCGTGCTGGCCGAGCTGGCCAGCCTGCGACCCCAGCCGGGCAACGGCAGGTTCGTGTCGACGGTGACCGGCGGCGCGCTCGCGGGCAACGCACTCGATGCGCGCTACTGGTGGCGCAATATCCGCGAACCGGTGCGCTTCGGCGATGGCATCGCGTATCTGATCGAGCAGGGCGTCCGGCTGTTCATCGAAGTCTCGCCGCATTCGATCCTGCGCACGTATGTGAAGCAGGCGTTGACGGGCGCCGGTGTGACCGGCGCGGTGCTGCCGACGCTCAAGCGCGATCACGGCAGCGCCGCGACGCTGCGGCAAGCGATTCTCACGGCGATCGCGCACGGCGCGAGCGTCGATGCCGACCGCTTTGCGCCGGGCGAATCGCGTGCGGCATTGCCGTCGTATCCGTGGCAGCGCGACCGTTTCTGGCTCACGCCGACCGTCGAAGGCTACGGTCTCGTCAATCGGCGCCGCGAGCATCCGCTGCTCGGCTATCGGCTGCACGAACATGCATTCGGCTGGGAAAACCAGCTCGATCCGGCGAAGCTGCCGATGCTGGCCGATCACGTCGTCGACGGCGGCGTGGCGTTCCCGGGTGCCGGCTACGTGGAAATGGCGCTCGCCGCGGCGCGCACCTTCTTCGATACGCCGGATGCGGCGCTCGAAAACGTCGAGATCCGCACGCCGGTCGTGTTCCAGCCGCAGCAGGCGAAGCTGTTCCGGCTCGTGATCGAGCCGCGCACCGCGACGTTTACGATCGAGACGCGCGACCGGATGTCCGACGGCGCATGGACGCTGAACGTGACGGGGCGGATGCTGGAAAGCGGCAATGCGCTCGGCGCCGCGAGCATCGTGCCGGCCGCGACGCTCGAACGCCTGCTCGCGCTGCCGGCCGCCGACGGCGACACGCTGTATGCGAACACGGCAGCCATCGGCCTCAACTACGGGCCGGCGTTCCGCTGGGTCCGCACCGTGCGGGTCGCCGCGGCCGAGGACGCCGCGCTGGCCGACGTCGCCGCGCCGGCCGCGTGCGGCGATGCGCGGGCGCTATCCGCGTATCTGCTGCATCCGGCGCTGATGGACAGCGGGTTTCATCCGCTGTTCGCGCTGCTGGCGGCGCAGGCGCGCGATGGCGAGCATCCGGCCTACGTGCCGGTGCAGATCGGCCGGGTCGACTATTTGCGCGGCGACGCGGTCGCCCGCGTACTCGCACGGGTCGACCGGCGCAGCCCGCATTCGATCGTCGCGCATTTCGAATTCCTCGACGCGCAGGGCGCGATCGTCGCGCGGCTCGGCGGCTGCCGGTTCCGGCGCGTGGACCTCGTCGGCCGGCGGCAGAATCTGCCTTCGCGTTTCGTCTACCGCCTCGAAGAGATGCCGTTGCCGAACGACGTCGACGCGGCCGCGTTGCCGGCACCCGACGCGCTGCTCGCGCAAGCGGTCGCGCGCGTCGACGCCGCGGAGCTCGACGGCCGTCGGACGCAGCATTTGACCGAGATCCTGCCGCTGCTCGACGTGCTGGCCAGCCTGTACGTGCTGCACGCGTTCGATGCGCTCGGCGTATTCGCCGGTACGTGGCAGCCCGCACCGGAGCAGGCGGCGCTGGCTACACGCCTGGCCGACATGCTCATCGAGGACGGTCTTGCCGCGCGTGACGGCGNGCGTCTGGTACGCGACGACGCGGCGTGCGCGGCGCTGCCGCCGCTCGACGATCTGTGGCGCGGGCTGCTGGCCGAATCGCCGGGGCACGTGGCCGAACTGACGCTGCTCGCTCATTGCGGCGCGGCGTTGCCCGACGTGTTGAGCGGCGCGAAGGACGGCGCACGCTGGCTGTCGCCGACCGGGCACAGCCTGGTCGAGCAACTGCTCGCCGCATCGCCGACCTGGCAGCACGTGCATGCGCTGCTGGCGGCCGGTGTCGAGCAGGCGGTCGACGCGTGGCAGCCGGCGCGCCGGCTGCGCGTGCTCGAACTGGGCGCGACGGACGGCGACGTGCTGCAGACGCTCGGCATGCATCTCGCCGCCGCGCGCTGCGATCACACGATCGCAGCGACGGCGGGCCAGCTCGCCGGGTTCGATACGGACGCGCAAGCCGTGGTGCGCACGGTGGCGCTGCAGCCGGGCGAACGGTTGTCGCTGTCCGCCGACGAAGCCGGGCCGTACGACCTGATCGTCGCGAACCGCGCGCTGAGCGGCCGTCCTGATGCGGCCGATGCACTGAACGCGATGCGCTCGTGGCTCGCGCCAGGCGGCTTGCTGCTGCTGGCCGAGCCGCGTCGCGGCCGCTTCTCCGACATCGTGTTCGGCGCGCAGCCTGCGTCGACGGGCGTCGACCTGCCTGCGCCGCTGGCGCCGGCGGATCTCGAGGTGACGCTCGCGCGCGCGGGCTTCGTCGACGTCGTGCGGCACGTCGAGCAGTCGCTCGATCTGGACGGCACGCCGACGTTCGTCATCGCGCGCAATCCGGCGAGCGCCGCGGCCGCGCAACGCGGCAGCGACGCGACCGATCTCGATACGCTTGCCCGCAGCGAACAATGGCTCGTGATGCACGCACTGGACACGGCCGGCGGTTTCGGCGGGCAACTGACCGACGCGCTCGCGCACGCGGGCTACCCGGCCGATATCGTCGACCTCGCGCATGCGGCCGATGCCATTGCGTCGTTGCCGGCGGGGCAACCGGCGCATGTCGTGTTCTGCGCGCCGGAAACGCCGCTCGCCGACACGACGACGGGAGACGACCTGATGGCCGCGCTGCGTCACGGCGTGATCGCGCTGGCGGCGCTCGTGCGCGCGCTCGGCGCGCAACCGAACGCACGCACGCGGCTGACCGTCGTCACGCGCGGCGGCGCGCCGTTCGCCGGGGCCGCGAACGCGCATCCGGAACAGGCGACGCTGTGGGGCCTCGGTCGCGTGCTGGCGAACGAGCATCCCGAACTCGCGTGTCGCCTGATCGACGTCGATCGTTCGGCGCACGGGATTCCCGATGCGCTGATTCGCGAGCTGACCGGCGCGGCGGTCGAGGAAGAAGTCGTGCTGAGCGCGCACGGGCGGCTGGTGCCGCGCATGCTGACGGCCACACAGGCCGCGGCGCGCAGCGACGGCGCGCTTGCACGCGCGTCGGTGCTGGCGTTCGACGCACCGGGCTCGTTGCGCAATCTCGAATGGTTCGCGCTGCCGGAAAGCGCGCTGGGCGACGACGAGGTGGAAATCGAGCCGGTTGCCACCGGCCTGAATTTCCGCGACGTGATGTATGCGATGGGCCTCCTGTCCGATGAAGCGGTGGAAACCGGCTTCGCGGGCGCGACGATCGGCATGGAGCTGTCCGGCCGCGTTGTCCGGGTAGGCCGCGCGGTGACGGCATTTGCAGCGGGCGATGCGGTGCTCGGTTTCGCGCCGGCGTCGTTCGCGACGCGTGTCAGGACACGCGCGCAGGCCATCGCACAGAAACCCCAGCGCCTGTCGTTCGAGGAAGCGGCGACCGTGCCGACCACGTTCTTCACCGCGTACTACGCGCTCGTCGAACTCGCGCGGCTGCGCCGCGGCGAGCGCGTGCTCGTGCATGGCGGCGCGGGCGGCGTCGGGATCGCCGCGATCCAGCTCGCGCGCCACTTCGGCGCGGAAGTGTTCGCGACGGCCGGCAGCGACGAGAAGCGCGAGTTCGTGCGCCTGCTCGGCGCCGACCACGTGCTCGATTCGCGCAGCCTGGCGTTCGCGGACGAGATTCGTGCGATGACGGGCGGCGAGGGCATCGACATCGTGCTGAATTCGCTCGCCGGCGAGGCGATGGTGCGCAGCATCGATACGTTGCGTCCGTTCGGCCGCTTCCTGGAGCTCGGCAAGCGCGATTTCTACGAAAACAGCCATATCGGGCTGCGGCCGTTCCGCAACAACATCAGCTATTTCGGCATCGATGCCGACCAGTTNATGGGCGCGTTGCCGGAGCTGACCGAGCGGCTGTTCGGCGAAGTGATGGCGCTGTTCGCGGCAGGCGTGCTGCATCCGCTGCCGTATCGCGCGTTCCCGGCCGAGCGGGCCGAGGATGCGTTCCGCTACATGCAGCAGGCGCGCCAGATCGGCAAGGTGCTCGTTACCTATCCGTCGGGCACGCCCGCGCCGACGCGCGGCGTCGCGCGGGCAGAAGCGCTCGCGCTCGATCCGCATGGTGCTTANCTGGTGGTCGGCGGCACGGGCGGCCTGGGCTTCGCGAGCGCGCGCTGGATGGTCGAGCACGGCGCACGCCGGCTGACGCTGGCGAGCCGTTCCGGCGAACTCGCCGCCGCGGCGCGCGAGGAGGTGGCGCGCTGGCGCGACACGCTCGGTGTCACCGTCGACGTCGTGTCGTGCGATGTGACCGATGCGGCGGCAGTCGACGCGATGGTTGCCGCGATCGTCCGGCGTGCCCATCCGCTGAAGGGCGTGCTGCATTCCGCGATGTCGATCGACGACGGTCTCGTGCGCAATCTCGACGATGCGCGGATGATCGCGGTGCTCGCGCCGAAGGTCGCCGGCGCGTGGAACCTGCATCGCGCGACGCGCGGGCTGCCGCTCGACCTGTTCGTCGTCTATTCGTCGGCGACCACCTATCTCGGCAATCCGGGGCAATCGAACTACGTCGCGGCCAACGCCTTCCTCGAGGCGCTGGTCGAACATCGCCGCGCGGCAGGATTGCCCGCCACGTTCATGGCCTGGGGGCCGCTCGAGGACGTCGGCTTCCTCGCACGCCACGCCGATACGCGCGAAGCATTGCAGTCGCGGATCGGCGGTGCGTCGATCACGTCCGACGAGGCGATGGCCGCGCTCGAGCGCGTGCTGGTGGCGGGTGCGGCCGGTGAAGCGGTGGTGCGGCTCGACTGGCATGCGGTGGCGCGCGGGATGCCGGCGGCGAAGGCGCGCCGGTATGCGCTGCTGCAATCGCAGGCGAAGGGCGGCGATGCGCGCGACGGCGGCACGCAACTGCGTGAAGAGGTGCTTGCCCTGCCGCGCGATGAAGCCATTGCGCTGGTGGCGCGAACGCTGCAGGCGCAGATCGCGCGGATTCTGCACATGACGCCCGATCGCATCGCGCTCGACAAGTCGGTGCTCGACATGGGCATGGATTCGCTGATGGGGATGGAGCTCGGCCTTGCGGTCGAGGAAGCGTTCGAGGTCAAGCTGTCGGTGATGGCGATCGCGGAAGGCGCGTCGGTGACGACGCTGGCCGGGCGCATCGTCGATTCGATCGGCGCATCGGCCGACGCCGGCTCCGATGCCGCGTCGGCGGCCGATGCCGCGCAGGAGGCCGTCGCGGCACTCGCCGCGAAGCATGCGATCGACGGCGAAGCGCGCGCGATGCTCGATGCGCAGCCGGCGCCGGTCGCCGAGCAGGTATCGCCGTCGCTGGAGGTGGCGCGGTGAGCGCGCCGACCGGCTGGGCGACGCGGCAGGGCACGCTGGCGCGCCCGCTGACGATCGACGGGCACGGCTTGCATACGGGGCGCCGGGTCGGCGTGCGGATTCTGCCCGCGCGTCCGGAAGACGGCGTGACCGGCATCGTGTTCCGTCGGGTCGAGCACGGCCGCACGCTCGCGACGCTGCCCGTCGACCCCGCGCTGCGCCGCGCGCAGCCGCTCTGCACGATGCTGCGCAATGCCGACGGCATCGGCGTGCGCACGATCGAGCACCTGCTCGCGTCGCTGCTCGCGTGCGAGATCGATCACGCGATCGTCGAGCTCGACGCGGAAGAGGTGCCGATCCTCGACGGCAGCGCCACGCCGTGGGTGGACGCGATCCGCGCATGCGGCCGCGTCGCGCTCGATGCGCCGAAACGCTTCATCCGCGTGCTGCGGCCCGTCGTCGTCACGGACGGCGACGGCGACCAGCGGCGCGAGATGCGGATCGAGCCGGCGCCGCGTTACGAACTGAGCGTGCGCAACGATCTGCGCGGCTTCGGCGACATGCACTGGGACGGCGCGCTGACGCCGGCCGCATTCGCGACCGACATCGCGCCGTCTCGCTCGTACGGGCGCGTGAAGTGGGCCGTGCCCGCGATCGTCGCCGGCTATCTTCGTGGTGTGCCGATCCTGCGCGGCGCGCGGCCGTCGTGCACCGCGTCGATCGTCGGCAATCGCGTGCTGGGCGGAATGCGGCTGCCCGAGGAATTCGTCCGGCATCGCGTGCTCGACCTGGTCGGCGATCTCGCGCTGGCCGGCGCGCCGCTGCTCGCGCGCGTGAGCGCGCTGCGGCCTAGCCACGAGATGAATTTCCGGCTGGTCGATGCGCTATTGGCCGCGCCCGATGCATGGCAGTGGGCCGAGTTTTTCGAGACCTGAAACCACACTTTTTCAAGATACGCGGCGTAACATAGCGTCTTTTCGAGATAGAGCGAAGGACGCAATGGCACTGGGAGAGCATCTTCGCCAGCAACTGGCGGCGAAAGCGCTGAAACGGCAACTGGAGCGCGCGACCGACGCCGCGGCGGCGCCGGGTGTGCCCGGTACGCCGGCTGCGCAGACCGCGTCGGCACGCAGCCGCTTCGAGTCGATGCCGCAGTATCAGCAGGTCCGCATCATGCGCGAGATGGGCGAGAAACTGCGGGTCGAGTCGCCGTTTTTCCGCGTGCACGACGGCGTCGCCGGGGCCACCACGCAGATCGGCGGCCGTGAATACCTGAACTTCGCCAACTACAACTATCTGGGGCTGGCCGGCGATCCGGCGGTGTCCGCGCGCGCGAAAGCCGCGATCGACCGCTACGGCACGTCGGCTTCGGCGAGCCGGATGGTCGCGGGCGAGCGTCCGGTGCAGCGCGCGCTCGAGCGGGCGCTGGCCGCGTTCTACGAGACCGACGACTGCGTCGCGTTCGTGAGCGGCCATGCGACCAACGTGACCGTGATCGGTGCGCTGTTCGGCCCCGGCGATCTGGTGGTCCACGACGCGCTCGCGCACAACAGCATCGTGCAGGGTGCGCAGTTGAGCGGCGCGAAGCGGCTGAGCTTCCCGCACAACGACTGGCAGGCGCTCGACGAGCTGCTGTCGCGCGTGCGCCGCGAATACCGGCACGTGCTGATCGCGATCGAAGGGCTGTACAGCATGGACGGCGATTTCCCCGACCTGCAGCGCTTCGTCGACGTAAAGACGCGTCACGGGGCATTCCTGCTGGTCGACGAGGCCCATTCGCTCGGCGTGCTCGGCGCGACCGGCAAGGGCATTCGCGAGCATGCCGGCGTCGCGCCCGACCAGGTCGACATGTGGATGGGCACGATGAGCAAGACGCTGGCCGGCTGCGGCGGTTTCATCGCCGGCTGCCAGCCGCTCGTCGACATGCTGCGCCATCTGGCGCCGGGTTTCCTGTACAGCGTCGGGCTCGCGCCCACGCTCGCCGAAGCGTCGCTGGCGGCACTCGAACGCCTGCAGGCCGAGCCGGAGCGCGTCGCGCAGTTGCAGGCGCGCGGGCGGCAGTTCCTGACCGAGGCGCGTGCGGCCGGGCTGAATACCGGCACGAGCGCCGGGTATGCGGTCGTGCCGGTGATCACGGGCAGTTCGCTGAAGGCCGCGCAGTGGGCGAATGCGATGTTCGACGAAGGGATCAACGTGCAGCCGATCTTCTATCCGGCCGTCGAGGAAAAGGCCGCGCGGTTGCGTTTCTTCATCTGCTCGACGCACGAGCCGGAGCAGATCAGCCGGACGGTGGGCGTGTTGTCGCGCCTCGCGGGGCGCAGCGCGTGACGCAGGCCGCCGCGGTCGCGCAAGCGGTTCCACGCGCGGGCGAGCCGGTGCGGTTTCGCGCGGCCAGTGCGGATGATGCGGCAGCATGCGCGCCGCTCGTGTTTGCGTCCGGCGTGGCCGAATTCGGCTTCTTTCTCGGCGAAAGCGACGCACGCTGCATCGCTTTCCTGCAGCAAGCGTTCCGGTCGCGTCACGGACGCTTCTCGTGGCGCCGGCATCGGGTCGCAGTCGCCGACGATGGCGCGGTGCTCGCGGTGATGGCGATTCACGACGGACAGCGGACGACGTTCGACGACGTGCACGTCGTGTGGGCGCTCGCGCGCTTCTTCGGCGTGCGCCGCACGGTTGGCCAGTTGCTGCGCGGGTTGGTCCTGGAAACGGAACTCCCGGCGCCGAAGCGTTCGCAGATTCTCGTCGCGCATTGCGCGACGGACGAACGCCAGCGCGGCACGGGGGTGTTCAGCGCGCTGTTTCGCGATGCGCTGGATACTGGCGCGTTGCCGGTCGATGGCAGTCGCGATGTCGTGCTCGACGTGCTGACGCGCAACGCGAGGGCTCGTGCACTGTACGAACGCCTCGGGTTCGTTGTGCTGCCGCGGCAGCGCGCGCGTTCGCGCAGGTTGCCGGGCGAGCTTGATTCGATCCGGATGCGGCTCGAGCGTCGCGGCCAACGATGACTGTGGGCCGCTGTGGCGTCAGGCGGACGGTTCAATCGTCGCCCGCGCAGCAATGACGCGCCGAAATAGACGAGGGTAGTAGAGACGCGGATGAGCCGGTGGCCGCGCCAGTATCGGTATCAGCCGTTCAACGGCAATTTCTGCATGATTGCGTGCACGCATTCCATCGGGCTGGCTGCGCCCGTGCGCACGTGCACGTCGGGCAATACCGGTTTTTCATAGGTCGATTCGATGCCGGTGAACTGCCGAATGGCCCCTTGCCTTGCTAGCGCATACAGCCCCTTGGGGTCGCGCGCTTCCGCCACATCCAGCGCAACGTCGACAAAGACTTCGAAAAACATGCCCGCCGGGAAACGCGCGCGCGCTTTGGCGCGCGCTTCCAGAAACGGCGAGATCAGCGCAACGATGACGACGAGCCCGGCATCCACCATCAGGCGCGCGACCTCGGCAGTCCGACGAATATTCTCGTGGCGGTCTGCGTCGCTGAATCCAAGGTCCTGATTCAATCCTTCGCGAAGCAGGTCGCCGTCCAGCACAAAAGTCCGCAGGCCGCGCGCATCGAGTTGTTCCTTCAGCAGGTTCGACAGCGTCGATTTACCGGCACCGGAGACGCCGGTGAGCCATACCGCGAAGGCATGGTCCTGCTTCATGCTGGAAAGCACGGATTGATTACCCGTCAGCATGACAGGGAGGGAATTTTGGAGATCTTGAGTCATCTCGGATTCGATGTGCCGGTAACTGCGTCGTACTTTTTTGTGATGCGGATTCATCCGTCGGCGGATTGTAACGTGCCTTTTCTAAATTTGTAACTTGAATATTTTAATCAGGAATAAGCGCTCGCCTTCGTGCGGCACGACGTGGTTCGGCTTCCCTCTGCCCGGTAATGATTGCCGATTCGTCGTAATAATTTGAAATGAGCAGGTGTCGGCGCCGAGGTAAAAGGCGCGTACAATCTCGGCCCCGTTTCATGGCCCCCGAGTTTGGGTATGTTGTGGCCGGGCCCGATGCCATGAGGGAAGCGGGAATCGCTTGCGTCGGAATCGTTAGAAGAATGGCGACGGTCGCCCGTCGACGTGTGGCCGAATCGCTCGGCACATATTTCGTCGACCGTGTTTCGATTATCGCCCCCGTTCCTCGCGGGTATGAAATCGCAAGAGTATTAATTTTTTATTCGGCGAACACGGAGAGGGAGCGCGTGCGGGGCTCGCTTCGTGATGAGGCTCTGTCGCTCATTATCGAATGGGGATTATTCGGTGCGTGCTGGCCGATTATCTTTGTCGGGCGACGATTGGCATCCCTTCTGATTGCATCGGTAGTCCCAAGCGTCGCTCCTTAAAACCGGATCGCCGCAATTGTCTTATCGCGTGGAAGTATCCGGTGCCCTGAATATGCTCGCTTTCGTCAGGACTGCCGCATGTCACTTGTGCCGCGGCCCGAACGGCCGCTGCTGCACATCGGCGCCATGCGCGACGATCGCCATGCCCTCCGGCACTTCCTCCCACGCGCCGCGTAGGTCGACGAGCGGCTCCGACACGACCATGAACGCATCATCGCCGGCTTCGGCGATACGCGGGTTATGCGGATACAGCTCGTGCAGATGCTTGAACGACGTACTGTGAAACAGCGAGCGCGATTGCCGTTCGCTCGAGTAACGCACCGCGACGATCCGTTCGCCATCGGTCGCGCAGATCGTCATGTTGAGCGGATCGGCGACGCGATGCCGCGTGGCGGTTTCCTCGACCACGCCGACCATCCGTTCGAGCGCCGGCAGCGGCGCCTGCTCGAGACCGTACGTCAGCGCGAGGCGGAACATCANCTCGGAATCGGTCGAGCCTTCGAGCGTCGGGAATAGCGCCGGGTCGACCTTCATCGTCAGGTCGCGGCGCAGCTTGTGGAAGTCGCGGATCAGCCCGTTGTGCGCGAATAGCCAGCGGCCGTGGCGGAACGGGTGGCAGTTGGTTTCCTGCACGGGCGTGTCGGTCGCCGCGCGGATGTGTGCGATGAACATCCGCGAGCGGATCGCACGCGCGGCTTCGCGCAGGTTGCGGTCGTTCCATGCGGGATGCACGGAGCGATAGCGGAACGGGAGTTCGTCGGGATGCCCGTACCAGCCGATGCCGAAGCCGTCGCCATTGGTGGTCGTGGCGCCCAGCTCCGAATGCAGGCTCTGGTCGATCAGCGAATGCTTCGCGCGGAACAGCACGGTTTCCAGATGGATCGGATTACCCGTATAGGCGAGCCAGCGGCACATGGAGCGCTCCTTCACGATGTATCGTTCGCGCATGGTAGCCGACTCCGCGACGTCGCCGCGTCCGGGCGGCTCACCCACAATCGTCATACGTGGCGGCCGCCTCCGCGCGATACGCGACCGCGCGACCATGTGGCTCGGCGCCATGCAATGCAGCAGTTCGGTGCGGCACGTGGGCCGTGCCGCACCGTGCCGGCTCAGTCGCCGAGCGCGTCCATCACACGCGCCGAATAGACGAGCGCCGCACCCGCATTCAACGCGATCGCGACGCCGAGCGCCTCCGCCACTTCCTCCTTGGTCGCGCCATGCTTGGCCGCTTCGGCCGTATGCACGGCGATACAGCCGTCGCAGCGCGTCGTGACGGCCACCGCGAGCGCGATCAGCTCACGGGTTTTCGCGTCGAGATGGCCGGTCTTGGCGCCCGCGCCGGACAGCGCCTTGTAGCCAGCCAGCGTATCGGGCGACAGCTTGGCGATGTCGCCGATACGGGTCGAGAGTTCCTTCCGGTATTCGTTCCAGTTCAGCATGATGCGTCCTTGTCGAGAAGAGTGAGGAGGGCGGTGGGTGCCGCGATCTCGGGCGATGCAAGGCTATTCTGATCGCTCGCGCTGAGGGTTTCGATACGTTAGAGTGTCAATTTTTAGCGCAATCGTCTCATGGATGCATTGAGCCAACTGCTGTCGCTGGGTCGCAGCCATGTCGAGCTCGACGTGCGCTGTCTGCTCGACGGCCCGTTCGCGATGCCGCACGACCCGCTGCCGCCCGGCGAGGCGGCGTTCCATCTGGTGCTGGCCGGCGCCTGCCGGCTGCGTGCCGCCGACGGGCGCACGCTGCAACTCGCCGAGGGCGATTTCGTGCTGCTGTCCGCAGGCGGTGCGCACGACCTGCTCGACGCAGCGGGCGGCCGCTCGAAGCCACTCGTGCCGCTGCGCGATTCGCGCGTCGGCGACGGCGCGGTGCTGCCGGTCAAGTCGAATCTCGATCCGGTCGAACCGGGCGGCGCGAGCGTGGATCTGCTCTGCGGACGGTTCGTCTATGCGCGCGGCGCGGGCGAACTGCTGATGCGTACACTGCCGCAGGTGTTGCACGTCGGGTTGCGCGACACCTCGGGGGCCGCGCCGCTGCAATTGCTGACGAGTGTGCTGCGTACCGAGGCGTCGAACGTGCAGCCGGGTGCCGGCGCGATCGTGAATGCGCTCGGGCAGGCGCTGCTGGCGTATGCGCTGCGCGCGTACGGTCGCGGTGCGCGCGTACCGTCCGGCTGGCTCGCGCTTGCGGCCGATGCGCGGCTGGGCCCGTCGGTCCAGGCCGTGCTGCAGGCGCCGGCGCAACCGTGGACGGTCGAATCGCTCGGCGCCGAGGCAGCGATGTCGCGCGCGACCTACGCGCGACATTTCCGCGAGAAGGCCGGCATGAGTGTCGGCGCATTCGTCGCGCAGATTCGGATGATGCACGCGTGCGCGCTGCTCCAGGACACGCAGCGCGGGCAGGCGGAAATCGGGCAGGCAGTCGGTTACCAGTCCGAGGCCGCGTTCGGCAAGGCGTTTCGCGCGGTGCTGGGCACGACGCCGGGGCGTTGGCGGCGCGCGCGGCGCGAAACGTGAGCGTGCAAGCACGCCTGCCGTGACGCGCGTCAAAGCTGCTACCATGCGCGAAACGCAGTTCAACGAAAACGATTTCGAACAACAAGAAAGAGAGGGCACAGCAATGAACCAGACCACCATCCAGCAACCGTCGTTCGCGTTCGTGGCCGCATCGTGGGCCGCACTGCTCGCCGGTTTCGCGGCCTTCCTAATCGGGCTCTGGAACGCCGGCATGCAGCTCAACGAGAAGGGCTATTACTTCACCGTGCTGGTGTTCGGTCTTTACGCGGCGATCTCGCTGCAGAAGAGCGTGCGCGACCGCGCGGAAGGCATTCCCGTCACGGGCATCTACTACGGCCTCAGCTGGATCGCGCTGCTGCTGTCGATCGCGCTGCTGGTCGTCGGCCTTTTCAACGCGACGCTGCAGTTGAGCGAGAAGGGCTTTTATGCGATGTCGTTCGTGCTCGCGCTGTTCGGCTCGGTGGCTGTGCAGAAGAACACGCGCGACTTGCAGAACGCGAAGCCGCGTTATATCGACGCCGATTCCGCGCAGTCAATTCAAGAGTGACGACTTGCGGGGCGTGCGCCGCCGAAGCCGTCTGCTGAGCGATGATGTCCGCGATGGCCGCATTCGTCGGTGTGCCGCGGGTTCACTGTCCTTTGTTCATGTGCCCGTGTGGCGGTCGGTCATCAGCGCTCAACATCTAATGATGGCAGGCGACTTCTGTCCAGTTGCAGGTCTGGTACCGCTGGTGAACGACCTCGCTCCGTCGACTGGGTCGGCCATGGCAGTGAGCCCGGGACTTGCGGCCTGTTCGTTGGGCCCAGTGAACAAATGGGCATTTGCCGTACGAACTCTACGACGCCTATCGCCATTGCCCGATCTTTGGGGACATTGGAGTTAGCCAATGTGCGTGCAATTTGGTGCCAGGCGCTCAAGGTTTCGATATGTGCTTTCCACAAGTCATGGCGCGTCCTGTCGTCGATTACGGGAGAGCGTATTGGGGTCTCTTGTAGCGTTCCCCAAACAGCTGCCTGCTTCGAAAGACGCCGCGTTTGGCCGCGTACCATTCTGGGCGTTGCATTTGCGTCGACGCCGCGTGCGCGAAGTTGTTGGGCGAAGGCTTCTCGCCATTGATGCAAATCTCGTTTGCGTGGATTGAGCCGCCGGCCGTCCGGACCACGGGTGTGAACGCTCATATGTACGTGGGGATGTGCCTCGTCATCGTGTTTCGCGAAGACATACGGACGTCCGTCACCAAAAGTTTCGTGTGCAAATGCCCGTGCCGCGTCCCATACTGCCTGGCGGTCGGTACCCGGGGGCATCGATAGCAAGACGTTGAGAGTCTCTCGACGTTTGCTTTCTTGAGGGATGCCCCATCCGCCTACATGCCATTGTTCGATCAGAGCATCCAATGCCTGCTTTCCGGCAATCAGGCATTCGTCCTGGTCCTCCAGTTCGACACAACCGTCGCGCGAAATGTACTTCAAGTGACGACGGACGACGCTCATTCCCTGCGGACCGGATGCCCTATTGCTGATCTTGACCATCACTTCGGAGGCGCCTCGAAGTGTCATCATCAGCTTCTCGCGCAGATGCATTGCGTCTCGGTGGAACGCCCACTCCGAAAGGCGCGGCGGCTGAACATGCCGTAGGGGATCGTGAAACAGGCGATCTCCCCAGTTGAGCAAAAGTTCGTCGACATAGACTCTCGGAAAAGACATATCACCGGCTCCAGCGATCGAGGTTTCTGCGCAGCAGCTTCGCCACGGTACGTAGATGGGCGTCGATCGTGGCACGNATTTGCTCTCCATCGAGCCCGTCTATACACCCGGTTGCGTTGACGTGTCTTGCAAGCTCGCCCAGCTGCCTCCGAATTACCGCGAGCTGTTGGTTTGATTCGGCGAGAAGCGTCAATTCTCGGTTACCCAGCTGCGGTTCGTCCGTCAGGTATGCGCGGATCAGTGCCACAATCCATCGATTTGCCGTGAAGCCGTCAAGATAGGCCGCACTTTTTACGCGTGCGAGCTCGGCGTGGGTCAACGCGATCCCAATTTGTTTGCATGGGCCTTGTCGTGGCGGTAGGGGCTGATGTGGCTGCGGTCGATTTGTAGCGTTTGCAATGACCTTCGCAACGAACTGCCGCAAACCCTCGCTGGGTGTCAGGCCACGCTGTGCACAATATGCGTCCCACTCCCGCTTTAGCGGGCCGAGTTCAACGCTTAGTCTGGCTCGGGCTTGTTTGCTCATGTTCGGCGCATGTTGGAAGCGGTGTGGTGCGCGGATAGCGACGACGGTAACGACGCATTGCAAGCGCGTCGCTTACCCGACCTTGCAAGGCACGCTGATGGATCGCTGCACTGGTTCGAATCTACGGAGGGAGTACCAGCGTGGCAACTGGGTAGGTTTGGCGTTGACAGGCGTACGCACGGCGACCATAGTGCGCAGTTGTCTCCGGCAAACAAAAAGGTCGCGATCAAGAGCGGTAAGTGCCGACTGTCACTGATGCAGTGATCGGAGAGGGGGCCTTGTCTTGTGCTGAAATCCGCCCGCTGTTTTTGCGGCTCGGTTACGCTAGCCCAAGAAAAACGAGTAGCGAACGATTGACGGCAACCATCAGTTCATCTTCGAGGTGGCCGATGGGGCGACCGATTTTCTCGCGGCGCACGGTGAACATTTTGTCTACGGCAATCTGGGACGGCATGCGCAAGCCGTTCTGCTCGGATGGGACAACAGTAATGCGTATCAAGGGCGCATCGACCATTGAGCTCGACATTAGCAGCAACGTTACACTGGGATGTTCGGCAAACAGGTCCGACTGCACCACGAGCGCCGGCCGAGCCTTGCCGAAATCACCTTGGAGCGCGACTGTGACAATGCTCCCTCGATTCATTGTGAGTGTCCGAGGTCCGTAGCCTGTTCAATGAAATCGAGCAGATCGTTCTCGTCGATGCTCTGGTGGACCATGCGCGATTGCCGAGCGCATTCATCGGCGAAACCCGGCCGGCGGACGTCGGGCACCCATATCTGAATTGGGCGTAGCCCGGCCGCACGAAGATTCTCGCGGTGAATTCGAACACGCTCCGAAGTGGTAGCTGCCATTGTAGCCTCCTGTTACATGTAACGAAGCATACAGCGTTACATGTAACGGTTCAATGAAAGATGGTCTTTTTTGACCAGTCCGTTGAAAGGGGCGCGACGCCTGGAGACTGAGTTAGGGGGCGAACCTATCCGTCGAACATCGATCGTTTTGTGCTTCGATCGCGACACGCACGAGCGGACTACCGTTGACAGGGGAGCTTGGGGGTTCGATACGCAGCAAAAAGTCGAAGTACTGTTCCGTGAGCTTCCCGAGCTGTTCCTGTGCAGCGCCGAGCCTGAGCAGACATTGTGCATCCCAGTTCATACCGACAACGAGCTCGCTCGTCACACCATTCCATTCGCTGATGAGAATCGCGGCGACGCGGGCGTTTTCCTCGGCAAACCGCTCCACGCGCTGCTCGATATAGCGCACGTCGTCACGCACCAGCGTGCCCGAGATCCGCAGTGCGACAGTGTGGGCAATCTTGTCGTGCTTCGCATACACCGTGGCGATACCTCCTAGATGGCGGGATACGCGATCGAGTTGCTCGTCTTCCAAATCGTCCTGCACGGCCAGAGCGCCGGTCAGGACATAAGGCGCTACCTCTTTCATGCTGAACCTCCGTTGGTTTGATTCCATACCGCTGCAGTTGGCGCTCCAATGTTGGTGGGCCCGTACGCTAGCTCGCAGTAGGCCGAAACTTTTCGAGAATCCGTGCCTGACGCTGTAGAAGGGCTTCCAGTCGAGTCTGTTCATCGATGAGCTTCTGGAGCAGTTCAGCGTGCCAAGCGAATCCAACAGGCACGAACGACACCTCGCCATAGCGCACTCGCCTGAAGATTGCGCCGGTCTGCGCCCATTTCTGGGAGAATTGTTCCAATGCACTGTCCACCGATTTCGTTTCGTCGTCTGTCAGTGCGCCACGAATGCGAATTACGAGAGATCGCGTGACGGTATCGGTCGCGAAGTAGATGTCTGCGGGCTCGGCAATGCTCCGAGCGAATTGCTGCGCATGGTAGTGCCGAAAATTGTCGCGTACAGACAGTGAGCCGCATATTTCATAGGTGAGGGACATGCAACCTCCGCATCTAGGGATCCTGGCCAGCGTCGGCCCGCACAAACGCCCCGTGACCGGGAGGTTTTCTATCAATCGGATACTTCTCGATTCCAGTTTAGAGTCGTTTGATATATTGTCAAGGAAAAAAATATCAAATGAATGATTTTGAAGTGCGGCTAAAAAGGGAGCGACTGCGTTTGGGGCTCAATCAGACTGAACTGGCGGTGCTAGGAGGGGTTCAGAAACACGCGCAATTTCAGTACGAAAAGGGCATGAGGCGCCCGAACTCCGACTACTTGAGCGCGATTGCACTTGCTGGCGTCGATGTCTGGTACGTGCTTACTGGTGAAGAGGGCGCCCGGCTCGAAAGCCCAGATGAGCAGCGGATCGTCTCTGGATTTCGAGCGCTCGACGCGCGAAAACGCGAGGTGATTTTGGCGCTGATAGAGGCAATTACTGAACGGTCGTCGCAATAGTTGCTCATTCCGCTTTTTGGCAGTGGGCGTCGTGTTGGAGCGGCGGTATTGGATCGGCGACCTGATCGTCGCGATGTCAGGTGCCGACCAGGAGAAGCCGGACTAACCGTGGTAGCGAAGCGATCAAGGCGAGGGGGCGACGGGCGTTTAGCCGGGAAGTGGAAATGAGCAGCATACGCTGCCCGGCGACAGACGCAAAAAAGCCTCCACGAAGGAGGCTTTTTGCACTATCGAAGATAGTTGGTAGGGTGGGAGGGACTCGAACCCTCGACTCTCTGATTAAAAGTCAGATACTCTAACCAACTGAGTTACCACCCCACGTTCTTGAAACTTGTTTTGGTTCGTTGCTTCAACAACTTTGGCAACGACCCAAAGAGCAAAAGATTATAGCGACGGGTTGCAGGGCTGTCAACAACCCGTCACGATAATTATTTGATCGTTTCGAGCTTGCCCTGCGCCGTCTGCGCCGCGTTCGATCCGGCGTACTGTGACACGACCTGCTCGAACGTTTTCTTCGCGGCCGCCTTCTGGCCTTGCTCGAGCTGGTTCGTGCCGATCGCCACGAGGGCGTCGGCCGCGCGCGGGTGTTGCGGGAACTTGCTGACGATCCCTTGCCACGTCGCGGTCGAGCCGCGGTAGTCGCGCAGCGCGTATTGCGCGTTGCCGTACCAGTACTGCGCGGTCGGCTGATAGGGACTCTGCGGATACTTCGCGATGAACGCACGGAACGAAGCCGCCGCCGCCTTGAAGTTGCCGTTGCGGAACTGCTGCTGCGCCGCGCTGAGCGCATCCGTTTCACCCGGCTGCACGGTGCCTTCGACACCATCGATCGTCGCCTGCTGCGGCTCGAACTTCTTGAGCCGCGTGTCGAGATCCTGGTAGTACTCCTTCTGCTGCCGCTCGAGCGTCGTCAGCCGGTTCGTCAGATCCTCGTTCTCGCCGCGCAGCGTCGCGACCTGCTGGTTCAGCTGGTCGATACGGCCGGATTGATCGAGGATCGTACGCTGGGCGGCCGACAACTGGCTCGACAGGTTGTCGCTCTTGCTGCGCAGATCGAGCACGGCACGGCGCGCTTCGTTGTCGTCGAACATGCCGGCGTGCGCCGGCGCGGCCGACCACGCCGCGCCGGCGACGCAGAATGCTGCGGCAACGCGCAGCCAGGTTAAACGGTGCGTCATACGGCGATTCTTCCGTTACTTACTGTTGGTAGACGAGGTCGGCGCGACGGTTCTGCGCCCACGATGCTTCGTCGTGACCCGTTGCCTGCGGCTTTTCCTTGCCGAGGCTCACGGCTTCCATTTGCGAATCGTTCACGCCGAGCAGTGCCATCGCACGGCGGACGGCTTCCGCACGCTTCTGGCCCAGCGCGAGGTTGTACTCGCTCGTGCCGCGTTCGTCGGTGTTGCCCTGGATCAGCACGTGGCGCTGCGGGTGGCTCTTCAGGTACTGCGCGTGCTGCTGCATCAGCGGCTGGTACTCGTCCTTCACCGAATAGCTGTCGAAGTCGAAGTAGATGCTGCGCTTCGCGAGCGGGCTGTTCGGGTCGTTCAGCGGATCGACGTTCACTTGCGCGACGTTGTCGGCGCTCGGCTGCGTGCTGACTGCGCCCGCGTTGTTTGCCTTGTCGTCGAGCTTCACGCCCGACTTGCACGCTGCGAGCGCGCTGATCATCATCACGGCCAGGGCCAGACGAGCTTTATTCGACATCATGGTTACTCTCCTTGTGGTCATTGCATGAAGGGCCCCCACGACGGCTCGCGAACGGAGCCGCCCTGGACGGACAAGATCTGCGGCGGCGCGCTGCCGTCGGAGGGCACTGCAGCCAGAACGTTGCGACCACCCGACTGGGTAGCGTACAGAACGTACTGGCCGTTTGCCGCGAAGCTCGGCGATTCGTCGCGATTGGTATTCGTGATGGCGTTCGCCGCGCCAGTCTGCAGATCCTGAACGTACAGCTTGAAGCCCCCACCCGTGCGGGAGATGTAAGCGAGCAGCTTGCCGTCCGGGCTCACGCGCGGGCTCGTGTTGTAGCTGCCGGTGAAGGTCACGCGCTGCGCGGCGCCGGCGCTTTCACCCTGCGCGGGCATCCGGTAGATTTGCGGCGCACCGCCACGATCGCTCGTGAAGTAGATCCAGCGGCCGTCCGGCGAGTAGAACGGTTCGGTGTCGATCGAGCTGCTCTGCGTGAGGCGGCGCAGGCCGCCGCCGTTCGCGTTGACCGTGTAGATTTGCGTATTGCCCGTCAGCGACAGCGCGACGGCCAGCGTGTTGCTGTCCGGCGACCACGCCGGTGCGCTGTTGTTGCCCTTCTGGTCGGAGACCATGTAGCGGCGACCGGTCGGCAGGTCATGGATGTAGACGATCGGCTTCTTGCGCTCGAACGACACGTACGCGACCTTCGTGCCGCTCGGCGACCAGGCCGGCGAGATGATCGGTTCGGTGCTCGACAGCGCGATGCGCGCGTTCTGACCATCCGAATCGGAAATCTGCAGCTGGTAGCGGTTGCCGGTCTTGATCACGTACGACAGGCGCGTGGCGAACACGCCGCGCACGCCGAGCAGCTTCTGATAGATGTAGTCGGCGATCTTGTGGCCGGCCGTGCGCAGCGTGGTGTCGGTGGCCGTCAGCGACAGGCCGCCGAGGCTTTGCTGCTTCACGGTGTCGTACAGGATGAAGTTGACCTTGTACTGACCGTTCGCGTCGCGGTTCACGCTGCCGGCGACGAACGCATTCGCGCCCTTGGCCTTCCATGCGCCGAGATCGACCGAGGCGGTCTCGGGCACGGGCGTGCTGCCCGCGTCGATGTTGGTGAATTTGCCGCTGCGGGCGAGGTCGGCGCGCACGATCGACGTGACCTGCTGCGGCAGATTCGCCTCGTTCGTGAAGTTCGCGGTGGCAATGGGGAACTGGGTCGACCCGACACCGGTGATCAGCACGTTGACCTGGGCGTTAGCGGCGCTGCCCGCCGTGATCAGACACGAGGCCACGAGTGCCCTGAAACCTAGCTTTGTCATCAAACTCATGCTTCTTGCTTCCCGTATGGCTTGGATCGCTGCGCAACGGCAGAGACAGTAAAAATACCCGATTCGTTCCCATCTGACAGCGACGCCCGGAGTGTAAGCGCATTTCGTTTCACTCCGCCGCCTTGAAGGTAATCGTAATGTCAGACGGGGTACGACCGTTAGAATCGGGCGGCAACGGGACCGATGCGTGGATCGCACTGACCACGGCTTGATCCCACCCCGAATTCCCGCTCGAGCGGGAGACCGATGCGCTCAATACGTCACCGGACGGAGTGCACCGAATCTTGACGACGGTGGTCAGGCCCGCCCGCTCGCCGCCCCAAACGATGTTCGGCTTGACGCGACGGCGCACCTTGTCGGCATAGCCGGGCGTGGCGGCATTGCCGCCGGAGCCCGTACCCGTGCCGCTTTTCGCGAGACCTTCGCCGCCGCCTTCACCGGCGCCGGACAGGCCCTGCATCTGCGCGAGGCGCGCGCTGCGTTCGCGGTCGAGCTTCGCGTTCGCCGCCGCACTGGCCTTCGCGTGCGCCGCGGCCTCGGCCTTCGCCTTGGCCTGGGCTTNCGCCTTCGCCTTGGCGGCCGCGTCGGCCTTCGCCTTCGCCGCCTGCTGCGCTTCGAGCTGCGCCTGCTTTTGCTGCTGGAGTTTCTGCTGTTCGAGCTTCTGCTGTTCGGCGAGCTGCTGTTGCTTGAGCTTGTCGGCCTGCTTCTGTCTGTCGCGTTCCGCGGCCTTCTGTGCGGCCAGCGCGGCGGCTTGTTGCGCGGCGAGCTGCGCGCGCCGGGCTTCCTCTTCCTGCTGGGCCTTCAGTTGCTGCGCACGGCGCTGCTGCTCGAGCTGCGCTTCGCGCGCGGCCGCTTCCTGCTGCCGCTTCTTCTGCTGCAGCGCGATGTCGGCCTGCTCGTCGCGCACCGGGGCAGGGGGCGGCGCGACCTTCACGGGCGGCGCGGGCGTGACGACGGGCCGCGGCGCGGGAACGTCGGGCACTTCGGTCCACAGCTCGGCTTCGGCGCCGGCCGGCGTGCTGTTCTGCCACTGCACGCCGTGATAGAGGAACAGCGCGAGCAGCACGTGCATCAGCGCGGCGAGCGCGAACGCGCGCCACGTCCCGCGCTCGCGGGGAGGCTGGAGCGGGTAGGCGGATCTGCGCGTGGATTGCTGCCGGTTCATTGCGATTTGACGAGGAGGCCGACGCGCTTGACGCCACGCGCCTTCAGATCGGACATCACGGTCATGACGGCATCGTACTGCACGGTCTTGTCGGCTGCGATCACGACCGGCTGGTCAGGGTGATCGGCCTGACGGGCCGAGATGAAGCTGTCGAGCTCGGCCTTCGTCATCGTGTCTTCCTGGGTCGCGCCCGAGTCGCCCTTGTACTTGACGCTCATCGTGCGGTCGGCCTTGATGTTGACGACGACGGGCGGCGTCTGCTCCTGCGGCGCGGCGTTGCCGACGGTCGGCAGGTTGATGATCGACGGGGCGACGAGCGGTGCTGTGACCATGAAGATCACGAGCAGCACCAGCATCACGTCGATGTACGGCACGACGTTGATGTCGGCCATTGCGCGGCGCGAGCGGCCGCCGCGCATGCTGGATCGGATGGGGCTTCCTGCCATGGCGCGCTCCTTACTGGGCCTGACGCTGCAGGATGTTCGAGAACTCTTCGATGAAGGTCTCGAAGCGGATCGCGAGGCGGTCGATGTCGT